>Ga0335394_10006580_pt1 | contig 13112 bp, 14 predicted proteins | sample MAT03_FD_205741 | JGI IMG/M metagenome (GOLD analysis project Ga0335394, IMG submission 205741) | Freshwater microbial communities from Lake Fryxell liftoff mats and glacier meltwater in Antarctica - MAT-03 (spades assembly) (version 2) ...
TGGGTCTCGCCTCATGTTTTCCGCGCAAGCGTGGAATAGGAAGCCAGGGCCCGATCCGGTTGTTTGGCCGCAGGACTACCCTTTCACGGCCGCTGGAAGCTACCACAGACGCGCCTTGTCGCATCGACGTCAAGCTTCATCTGTTCGATCAGAGCCTCTGCTGAATCAAATCTTTTTTCGCCACGGAGCCGTTCGACGAAAGCAACCCGCAGCACCTGGCCGTAAAGGTCGATATTCTGATCAAGCAGGTACGACTCGATCAAAACCCCCCTCCCCGTCTCAAATGTCGGCCTCACGCCAATGTTCACCGCCGCCGGCATTCCGTTGGCAAATGCCGCGTAAACCCCGTGCCCGGGATTGGCCAGGCGATCGTCAGGCACGATGTTGGCAGTCGGGAAACCGAGTTCGCGGCCGCGCTGGTCGCCGGTGACGACGGTGCCTTCGATCATGAACGGAACGCCCAGGCATTTTCGCGCCGGCCCCATCTCCCCGGCCGCTACCAGGGCCCGGATCCGGGTCGACGAAACTGCTTCTCCCGCGACCTCGACCAGCGGCACGACGCGGGTCGTGAACTCCGGACGCGATGCCAGCATCTCGGGAGTTCCCCTGGCCTTCTGTCCGAAGCGGAAATTCTCTCCGACCGCGACTTCGGTCGCACCCAGCTTGCCGATCAGGATGTCATCGATGAACTGTTCGGCAGTGATCTGGGTGAATTCTTCGTCGAAGTTGATGACGACCACTTCTTCGATTCCGATGCCGTCGAGCACGTCCCGCTTGACGCTGAAGGGCATCAGCAGCTTCGGCGCTGCCTGCGGATGAAGGATCTCGAGTGGATGCGGCTCGAAGGTCAGGACGGTGTCGGCCCCGGCGATCACGGCACGGTGGCCGACGTGGACGCCATCGAAAGTGCCGATCGCGACCTTTCGCGGCCTGACCTCGGCGTCGTTGAGGGTGGTGACCTTGATCATCAGCCCTGCGGCTCCAGCACGACATCGGCCTTGAGTTCTGTTCCTGTGCGGATTGCCACTGCCGTCAGGTTATCCCCGTTTACGAGCAGGACCGGTTCCCCTTCGGGCAGGTGGTCGGCAGCTTCCAGCGTCTGGCCATAGCCGATGGTCACCGCTTCTTCAGCGGTGATCTCGACCCGGGGAAGGAAAGAAAGGGCTTCGAGCGGGCTCAGGACTTCGCCGGCACGCTCGATTCCGATCGGCCCGACAGCCGTGCGCCGCAGCTCTTCGCAGTAGGCGTCACCGAGGGTCTCGATCAGGGTCCTGATGTATGTGCCAGAGCTGCATTCGATCTCGAACCGGGCCCGTCCGTCACCGCTTTCGAGAAGTTCGGCCCGGTGGATCGTTACTTCCCGCACCGGACGCTCGGCGGTCTCGCCGCGGTGGGCCTTCTTGTAAAGGCGCTCGCCATCAACCTTGACCGCTGACGTCATCGGGACCATCTGCTCGATCAGGCCGGTCGGCAGGGTCAGCGCTTCCGGGATGATCCCGGTCTCGGTCAGTTCACCTTCCGGGTCGCCGGTGGTGGAGGTCCACCCCAGCCTGGCCGTTGCGACATAAGTCTTGGAAAGGTTGAGCAGGTACTTCTGGAGTCTGGTGGCACGCCCCAGCAACACGGTCAGTACACCCGTGGCAAACGGGTCGAGGGTTCCGGCGTGCCCGACCTTGCCTCCACGGTCCCGGCGCACCTGGGCGACCACATCGTGCGAGGTGACTCCCGCCGGCTTGTCCCAGACGAGGATGCCCGATTCAGTCACAGCCAACCAGCTTCCGGGTCAGGCTTCTGGCTGCTCAGCGAGTCCGGCGCAGATCTCGCTGACGATCTGCTCGAACTCGAGCTCGGTCGAGCAGCCGGCGGCACGCACGTGGCCGCCGCCGCCGAACTTCCGGGCAAGGATGGAAACGTCGGTCACTTCATCGCCCGAGCGCATGCTGATCTTGCGCGCCGCGCGGCCGCGACTCACCTGGTCGCGCACCACGGCGGCGACCCGGATCCCGTCAACCGCCCGGAGGTGGTCGATGATGCCTTCGGTCATTTCTTCACCGGCGTCGGTCTGTTCGTAGTCCTCGGCGGTGATGTAAGTCGTGATCAGGTTGCCGTCGCAATGAAGCTCGATCTTGTCGAGGGCACGACTCAGCAGGCGAAGCTTCTCGAAAGGCATGCTTTCGTAGAGACGGCGGTTGACGTCATCGATGTCGACCCCGGCCTGGACCAGTGCCGCCGCGACCTCATGGGTGCGGGCGTCGGTGCTGTCGTACATAAACTTGCCGGTATCGGTGACAATGCCGATGTAAAGCGCACGGGCCATCGAAGGACTGATCTTCACGTCAAGGATCATCGCCAGTTCGTAAATGATCTCCGCGGTGGAGGACGCGCCGGCGTTGACGAAGTTGAAGTCACCGAACTCGGTGTTGTCGTGGTGGTGGTCGATGTTGACCACCAGCTTGCCTCCGTGGCGCAGGAAGTCGACCGGCATCCGGTCGATGTTGCCGCAGTCGAGGAAAACCACGACCCGGTCGCGCAGGTCGGCCGGCGGTTCGTGAAACACACCTTCGAGCGGCAGGTGCCGGTATTCGATCGGTAGCGGGAACTCCTTCGCCGCCAGGAACATCGCCGAATCCTTGCCGAGGGTCTCCAACAGCTGGTGCATGCCGAGCAGGGACCCGAGGGCGTCGCCGTCCGGCCCTTCATGGGTGGTCAGCAGGAACTTGCCGTTGTCCCGGACCAGGTCAGCGATCGCGTCGAGGTTGCCCTTGGCCACCTTTTTGGCGTCAGTCGCTGGATTCACGGATCTCCCGTCCGTCGTCATCGTCGGCGTCGGCGTCGAGCAGGGCGGCAATTCGCAGCCCCTTCTCGACCGACTCGTCGTATTCGAAGGTGAGGGTAGGCGTGTGCTTCATCGAAGTCTCCTGGGCGACCTTGCCCTGGAGGTATCCGTGGGCTCGCCGGAGGGCCCTGAGTGCATCATCTCGCGCGTCCTCGTCACCGAAAACGGTGACGAAAACTTTCGCGTGGTGAAGGTCAGGGCTGGTTTCGACCGAGTTCACGGTGACCATGTTCACCCGGGGGTCGTTCAGGTCGGAGGTGATCGCATCGCCAAGAACCTGACGCATCACTTCATTAACCCTTCGCATCCGCGATATCGCCATGGTTCCTTACCTAACCGAGAGTCTGCTCGACCTGTTTGGTCGAGAAGAATTCGAGAACATCGCCCGGCTTGACATCGGCATAGCCGTCGAGCACGATACCGCAGTCCTGGCCCTCTTCGACCGACTGGACGGCGTCTTTGAATCGGCGCAGCGAATCGAGCTTGCCGGTCCAGATGACGGTACCTTCACGGACCAGACGAACCTGGCCGTCGCGGGTGATGCGGCCTTCGGTGACGATGCAGCCGGCGATCTTGCCGACCTTGGACGCCTTGAAGATCTCCTTGACCTCGGCTTCGCCGAGGGATTCCTCGACTTCGACCGTGTCGAGCATGCCCTCCATCGCGTTCCGCAGATCTTCGGTGATCTTGTAGATGACCGAGTAGCTGCGAACGTCAACACCTTCGGCGCGGGCGGCCTTGCGGGCGTCAGCCAGCGGCCTCACGTTGAAGCCGAGGATGACCGCGTTCGAGGCAGAAGCAAGCATCACGTCCGACTCGGTGATGCCACCGGTCTGGGCGCGGATGATGTTGATGCTGACCTGCTCCTGTGGGACCTTGGCGATTTCGTCCTGAAGCGCCTCGAGGGAACCGGCAACGTCCGACTTGAGAACGATGTTGAGTTCCTTGAGGTCGCCGGTCTGGGCGCGCGAGAAGATCTCCTCGAGGGTGACCTTGCGCGCCTGGCGGCGGGCGATGGTCTCTGCCTTGAGGCGGTTCAGCTTCTCCTGGGCCATCTGGCGGGCACGACGGTCATTGTCGGCGGTCTGGAACAGTTCGCCGGCATCACAGACGCCGTCGAATCCGAGCACCTCGACCGGCATGCCGGGCGTGGCTTCGGTGACTTTTTCGCCGAGGTAGTCGTGCATTGCCCTGACCTTGCCCCAGACGGGACCGGCCACGACCGAGTCGCCGACCCGCAGGGTGCCACGCTGGATCAGCACGCTGACCACGGGACCACGTCCCGGATCGAGCTGGGATTCGATCACCGAACCGGATGCCGGGGCATCCGGGTTGGCAGCGAGTTCCTCAAGGTCAGTGACCAGGATGATCATGTCGAGCAACTGATCAAGGTTCTGGCCGGTTTTGGCGGAGACGTCGACGTAAACCGTGTCGCCTCCCCAGTCCTCGGGGGTCAGTCCTTCGGCCGCAAGGTCATTGCGGATCCGGTCGGGCTGGGCGCCTTCCTTATCGATCTTGTTGACCGCGATCAGGATCGGCACATCGGCCGCTTTCGCATGGTCGATCGCTTCGCGCGTCTGCGGCATCACGCCGTCGTCAGCAGCGACCACGATCACGGCGACGTCAGTCACCTGGGCACCGCGGGCACGCATGGCCGTGAAGGCTTCGTGACCGGGGGTGTCGAGGAAAGTGATCGTGTGATTCTTCTGGTGGACCTGGTAAGCACCGATGTGCTGGGTGATTCCTCCGGCTTCGCCGGCAGCTACTTCGGTCTCGCGAACGGCGTCCAGCAGCGAGGTCTTGCCGTGGTCGACGTGACCCATGATCGTGACCACGGGTGGGCGGTCAACCAGCGATTCTTCGGAGTCGTCGAAGTCCGGCAGCTCAGCTTCTTCTTCAGAGGCCGAGACGATCTCGATCTTGCGGTCGTATTCGTCGGCGATGGCCATGACCGACTCGTCGGTCAGGGTCTGGGTGAGTGTTGCCATCTCACCCATCATCATCAGCTTCTTGATCAGTTCGGCGGAGCTCAGTCCGAGCAGTTCAGCCAGGGCACGCACGGTGACCCCGGAGCCGACGATCGTCGCTTCGGGCTCGGCCGGGTTCGTATCAACCGGACCCGGCTCTTCGAGCAGCGGGCGCCGGCGGCGTCCACCGCGCCTTCTCGGCGGGCGCTGAGGCGGCGGGCCTCCACCCTGTTCACGACGGGAAGCCTGTGAATCAATGACCACACGGCGTCGTTTGCCTTTGGCAGCTGCACCATCCGCGGCGGCCGGCGGAGCGGCCCCGTTGCCTCCGGAAGGCTTGACCGGCTTGGAAGACGCTGCGGATGACGCGGCTGGAGCAGCCTTGGCCGCAGGTGCTGCTTCAGCGGCGGCAGCGGGCTTGGCCGCAGCTTTCGCGGCAGCGGGCGCTGCCGACTTCTTCGCCGGGGCCTTCTTGGCCGCAGACGGCTTCGCGGCAGGTGCCTTCGAGGCCGCGACGGCCTTCCTCGCTTCGTCTTCATCGACGCTTGAGGCAGCCACCTTGACCGGGATTCCGGCAGCGTTGAGCGCAGCAATCACTTCTTTGCTGCTGATTCCTTCCAACTTGGCTATTTCATGAACGCGTTTCTTGCTCACTCGGCCTGGCTTTCTCCGTCGACAGGAGCGGCTGCTTCTTCTTCCGCTTCTTCGACGGTGTCTTCAGCGGCCTCTGCTTCAGCTACCGGTTCGTCTGAGGGCTCAACGAAGTTGGCTTCAGCACCGGAAACGATCGCCGTCACTTCAGCGTCGTCGGATTCCGGGTCGGCCAGGGTGGCGATCTCGCTGTCGCCCAGCCCGGTCAGTACACCGACGTGGCTGGTCGAAAAGCGGGAAAGCGCCTGGTGCTGCGGCAGGCCGCAGTAGGTCGATCCACCGATGGCGGCGTTCGGGCAGCGGCGTCCGGAGGACAGAACAGCCATGCAGCGGCCGTCGAACTCTTCTTCGCCTTCGTAATCGTGCTGGCTCTCGTCCTTGGCGAACTCGCTTTCGGACTTGATGTCGACGCGCCAGCCGGTCAGGCGGGCGGCGAGGCGGGCGTTTTGTCCGTCACGGCCGATCGCCAGCGAAAGCTGGTCGTCCGGCACGACGACTGTCGCCTGCATCTCTTCGTCGTCAACGAGGACCTCACGGACGCGGGCCGGCGAAAGCGCCTTGGCCACGAACCGGGCGGGTTCTTCGTTATACGGAATGATGTCGATCTTCTCGCCACGCAGCTCGGAAACGACCATGCGGACCCTGGAACCACGCGGGCCGACGCAGGCGCCGACCGGGTCGACGCCATCGGCGTGGGAGACAACGGCGATCTTCGAACGGTAGCCCGGCTCACGGGCGACGCCGACGATCTCAACCAGCTTGTCGGCTATCTCCGGAACTTCCAGTTCGAAGAGGCCCTTGATCAGTTCGGGTGAACGGCGGGAAACGACGATGCTCGGGCCCTTGGTGGACTCGGAAACATCGGTTATCACGGCCTTGACGCGCATTCCGTGGTCGTAGCGTTCGCTGTAAACCTGTTCCGACTTCGGCAGCAGAGCTTCGACGCGTTCGCGCAGCTGGACCAGGGTGTATCGCTTGTCCGACTGCTGGATCAGTCCGGTGACCAGTTCACCTACGCGGTCGCGGTACTCGTCGTACATCATCTGGCGTTCGGCTTCGCGGATCCGCTGATAGATGACCTGCTTGGCCGTCTGGGCGGCAATCCGCCCGAAGTCTTCCGGGGTCACGTCCTTGGTCGTGATCTGGGCTTCGTACGGGGCCAGCATCTCGGGATCAAGTTCGGGCTCTTCGGGCTCACGCAGCTCGCCGGTCTCCGGATCGATCGTGCGCTCCTGCTGCTCGATGGCTTCGGAAAGAAGTTTCTCTTCGAGCTCGGCCGGAAGGACCAGCTCGAAAACACGGAAGTCTCCGGTCTCGTGGTCGAGGTCAACCCGCGCGTATTTCGCCGCGCCGGGGCTCTTGCGATAGGCCGAAAGCAGCGCGTCGGCGAGCGCGTCCATCAGGGTATCTGCGGAGATACCTTTCTCCTGTTCAAGGACCTTTACTGCGTCAACGATCTCCTGGGTCACTTGCTTGCTCCTCCTGCTATGTCAGGCACTAGATGAGAGCGTTCGACGCTCTGGTATGGGATACGGACGACCGAGTTGTCGACGCCGAGTGCTACTTCCTGCTCGGCCGCTTCGAGGATCGTCCCGGTGAACTTGCGACGGTCTTCGATCGGCTCGGTGGTCATGACCCTGGCCCGGCGGCCTTCGAATCTCGAAAAGTGCTCGGGCTTGGTCAAAGGACGTTCTGGTCCGGGTGATGAGACCTCCAGGGAATAATCCACGAGCAGATCGCCAAGTCCGGACGTAACTTTCTGGCAGATCTCGAGGTTGACTCCGTCCGGATGGTCGATGAAGATGCGCAGGGCACCACCACCGGCCGGTTCCAGAGCCAGAAATTCGATCTGCTGATCGAGTTCTGCGAGTCGTTTTTCGATGTCTTCGGATCGTGGAATCAAGTGTTTCTCGTTGGTTTCGGGCCTAAAAAAAGCGGGCAAGGCCCACTTCTCGACACAACTGGAGGGGAAAAGCTCTAACCAGTATAGCTCGCTTGCCACCCCAAGCCAAGCCGCTCGGCCCGGATTCGCAGATCAGACGTCAATCAGGATGGTAACCGGGCCATTTCCGGCGATTTCCACCTGCATGTCGGCCCCGAACACACCCTTCCTGGCTCCGAGCAGAGCGCAGACCTGATCGTAGAGCGGTTCGGCCACCTCACCTGAAGCGGCATCCTTGAATCCGGGGCGGTTCCCGGAGGACGTGTCGGCATAGAGGGTGAACTGGCTGACGCAGAGAATTTCCCGGTCTCCAAGCGCTTCGTTCATCCGGCCATCCCCGTCTTCGAAGACACGCAGCTTCAGCAGCCTGCTGGCCATCTTCTCCGCCTCGGCCGGGCCGTCCCCGTGGGTCACGCCCAGCAGCACGGCCAAACCTTCGCCGATCCTGGAGACCTCTTCGCCATCAACCACGACCGCGGCAGATGAGACCCGCTGAACTACCGCCCGCATCAGCCGTTGCGGAGCTCGACGGCGCGGTCGAGGATCCGGTCGGCCACTTCGAACTTGCTGGCCCGGGGCACCTTGATCTCGCTGCCTGCGGTGACCAGGGTCACCTCGTTCTCGGTCGAGTCGAAACCGATCGACGAATCGGAGACGTCGTTCAGCACAATCATGTCGGCGCCTTTTCTTTCGAGCTTCCCCCGGGCCTTGCCGATCGCATCGCCACCGAACTGGGCGGCGAATCCGATGATGGTCTGCCCCGCGGACCGGGTGTTGCTGATCGCGGCGAGGATGTCTTCCGTCGGAACTAGATCGAGGGAGAACTCGCCTCCGCTGCGGGAGAGCTTTTCGTTGGAACTGCCGGCGACGGTGAAGTCGGCCGGCGCAGCCGCCATCAGCAACAGGTCTGAATCCGGGAAGCGTTCTTCACACCGGGCGGCGAGCTCGGCAGTTGATTCAACGTCGATCCGGGTCACCCCGGACGGGTCCGGCAGGTTGACGTTGGCCGCGATCACGGTCACGACAGCGCCGCGGTCCCGGGCCCGTTCAGCCAGGGCGAAACCCATGCGGCCGCTCGATCGGTTGCCGATATAGCGGACCGGGTCGATTGCTTCGCGGGTGCCACCGGCAGTGACCAGGACCCTGATCCCGGCGAGGTCGCCGGAAGCCGGGCCGGCCAGGGCAGCTTCCACCCGGGCCATCAGTTCGACTGGTTCCGGCAGGCGGCCCACCCCGTATTCACCCTTCGATGCGAGGCGACCCTCCCCCGGTTCGATCACATCAATGCCCCGGCCGCGCAGGGTCTCGAGGTTGGCCTGGGTTGCCGCGTCGTTGTACATCCGGTCGTTCATCGCCGGCGCGACCAGGCGCGGCGTCTCGCAGGCAAGGAAGCTCGTGGTCAGGATCGAATCGGCCTGGCCGACTGCGAGCTTGGCCAGAGTGTTGGCTGAAGCCGGGGCGACCAGGAAGACGTCTGCCGACTCGACCACGGCGAGGTGGCCGATCGGTTCATGCTCGGGCATCGCTTCACCGGGAAAGGTGCCGCGCATCGGGTCACGCTCGAACTCTGAAGTGAGCACGGGCGCGCCGAGGATTCCCTCGAAAGTGTCCGGGCCGACGAACTTCCTCGCCGACGCCGTCATCAGGACACGGACGCTGTGTCCGGCCCCGGTGGCAAGGCGGACGAATTCGACCGCCTTGTAGGCCGCGATCCCGCCGCTGACTCCGAGCAGGATCTTCGCCATGGTGCCTCTTAGCTGCGGTACTCGTACTTGAGCTTGCCCTCGGCCACTTCTTCAAGCGCGAGGGTCAGCGGGCCTTTGCCCGGAGTGGCCGGAACCATCGGCGGCGGGTAGTCCCCGTAACCACCTTCATTGAGGCTCTGGTAGTAGCTGTTGATCTGCCGGGCGCGGCGTGCAGCGACTACTACGGCTGCGTAGTGAGAGTCAGTGTTCTGAAGAAGATGGTCGACGCGTGGCTTTATCATTAAGTCAAGTCTGACAGCTTGGCGCGCACTATGGCCTCCAGCTCATCCGTCGCACGCTCGGTGTCGTCGTTGACCACCCGGTGGTGAAACTCATGGCGGGCTTCCAATTCACGCTCGGCGACCTCCATCCTGGCCTTGATTGCCTCGGGCGAATCGGTGCCCCTGTCACTCAGCCGTGACAGCAGGGTCTCGAGCGCCGGTTCGGGCGGAGTGATGAAGAACTGGACCGCCTCGGGCATCGTCCTGCGAATCTGCTCGGCCCCCTGAATCTCGATCTCGAGCACCACCGGGTGGCCGTTCTCGATCCTGTCTTCAACTTCCGACAGCAGGGTTCCGTACTGATTGCCGCTGTAAGCGGCGTGCTCGAGGAACTCACCCGCGGCGACCTTTCGATTGAAATCTTCGGTCGTGAGGAAGTGGTAGTGATCACCATCAACCTCACCTTCACGGGGTTGGCGGGTCGTGACTGAAGTCGAAAGCTCGAGTTCCGGCAGACGCTCCCGGAGCTTTTCGATCAGGGTGCCTTTGCCGACTCCCGAAGGACCGGTGATCACGAATACTTTTGACTTGTCAGCGGCCACGGAAAGGCCAGACTAGAGGTTGGTCCGGACTGGACCGAAAGGAAGCCCGCCTCAGCGGCGGAGCAGCGTGACGAGTTCTTTGCGCTGCCGCTCGGACAGCCCGCCGATCGTCTTCGCCGGAGAGATCCGGCACTGGTTCAGAACCCGGTTCGCCTTGACCCGTCCGTACTTCGGAACGGCCAGGAGCATGTCGAAGACTTTGGCAGTCATGACGTATTCGGGCGGCGAGCTGAGCAGCTCCTGAATCGTTGTCCGGCCACCCTTGAGGTCCCTTTTGAGCTGTGCCCGTGCCGTTCGGATGTCGTTCGCTCTCTTGAGCGCATCCATCCGCTGATCGAGGGACCTTTCCGGGGCTTCCGGCGAACTGGAGAGGGTCTTCGAAGTGGCAGGCATCAAGGCGGCGAGTATAGCCACCATCTCCAAGAGGCATCGGTGAAAACGCCCGATTTGGGCAAATTCACCTAAACCTCAACTCAAGGTTGAAGCCTGAGCCTCGGCCAATGAAGAGAATCCACGGCGCTCCAGGGCACTGACCAGGCCATCCCGGACTGAAATTCCGGCCCGCGGGTCCCGAAAGTTTTCTGTGCCGACCGCAACGACTTTTGCACCGGCGAGAATAAATTCGAGCGCCGACTCGCCGTCCGCGATTCCGCCCATGCCAACCACCGGCAGGTCGACCGCGTCGGACACGGCCCTCACCTGGGCCAGGGCAATCGGCCGGACGGCCGGGCCGGAAAGTCCGCCGCCGCCGACCCCCAGCCAGGTCCGGTTGTGGTTGCGGTCGATTGCCGCCGCCTTGATCGTGTTGATCAGCGAGATCGCGTCCGCCCCGCTCGCTTCGGCCGCGATCGCGACCTCGTGCGGATTGGCCATGTTCGGGGTCAGCTTGATCATGATCGGCAGCCTGGTCAGCGGCCGGAGCGCCTTCATCAGGTTTTCGGTTTCCCTGGGCTGCTCGCCGACGATCAGGCCGGAGTGGACGTTGGGGCAGGACACGTTGAGTTCGATGCCCGCAACACCGGGGACGTTGGCGACCGCTTCAACGAGAGCGCTGAACTCTTCGGCGCTGTCGGCCATCACCGAGACGACCAGGGGCACCGGAAGCTCGATCAGTTCAAGCAGGTCCCCTTCGACGAAACGTTCGAGCCCCGGGTTCGGCAGGCCGATCGAGTTGATCATTCCCGATGGTGCTTCCCACAGCCGGTGCGGCGGGTTACCCGCCCGCGGGTGGCGGGTGATCGTCTTTGAAACGAAACCCGCAAAAGGGAAATCATCGATCACGGCGCGGCCGAAGGCCCGTTGGGCGGCGAGCGCGTCGTAAGTGCCGGAACCGTTGAGCACCGGACTCTCCAGAGGTATGCCGCAGATCTCGGTCGAAAGGTCCATCAGGATCGGGTCCTGTCGTCGTTCTCCACGCGTCGCACGGAGTAAAGGCGGCGAGAGCCTTCGGTGTTGGCTTCGCCGGCCATGGCGGTAGTGATCTGGTCACCGCGGACCACCGGTCCATCAATGCAGAGGCGCATGTAACCGCCATCGGTCTTCGGGACGGCGCAGCCGTAACAGGCGCCGAAGCCGCAGGCCATTGGTGACTCCAGGGCCAGCTCCAGCGGCACCTCACGGTCGGCGCAGATCCCCCGGACGGCTTCGAGCATGGCCGGCGGTCCACACGAATAGACGACGGCACCGCCCGGGTCGTCACCCTCAAGCATCCTCACCAGCAGGTCGGTCACATATCCACGGTGGCCGGAGCTGCCGTCTTCGAAAGCCAGGCGGGTCTCTTCGCAGCCGAAAAGTTCATCGACGCCGCCGGAGTGGGCCTGGTCCCGAAAGCCAAGCAGGGTGCGGGAAGGCACTCCCCTCTTGACCAGGGCCCGCCGCAACGCTGCCATCGGAGCGATGCCGATGCCGCCACCGACCAGGATCGCGCCGGCCGCGTTCGGGTTGATCTGCTTCGGCATCGAGAACGGGTTGCCGAATGGTCCCGCCAGCCAGCACTCGTCGCCACTCTCCATCGCCGCCATCCTCGAAGTGCCGGGGCCGACTTCATCGATCAGGAACTCGAGCCGCAGGGAGCCCTTGACCCCGAGCACTCGAGCGACCGAGATCGCCCGCGGCAGATATGGCCGGCCCGATTCGTCATGCCAGTCGGACTTCACCGCCAGCATGTAGAACTGGCCCGGCGCAGGCTCCGGACCCTCTTCGTCGATCAGCGTGAAAACGCGGTAACCGCCAGCCGCACGGCTTTCAGCGACCCGGCACCCACGCCGGTTGAACGGTGCGAGCGGGCGGCCGTCCTCAGCGGCCATGCAGTTCCTGGAGCGAGACGACTTCCTGCGGTCCCTGGAGGCGCGACGCAATCGCCCGGACCGCCGCTGAAGCGCCGGTGGTGGTCGTTATGCAGGGGATGCCGTGAGTGACTGCCGCGGAGCGGATCTCGTATCCGTCTGCCCTGGCGCCGGAGCCGGTCGGCGTGTTGATGACCAGGTCGCAGGAGTGGTTCTCGATCATGTCGACCACGTGTGGCGAGCCTTCGGCGATCTTCCTGATCGATTCGACGGGGATACCCATGCGGCTGATCGCCTGCGCAGTGCCACCGGTAGCGACAACCTTGAAGCCGAGGTCGTGGAACCTCGTCGCCAGCTGGGTGGCGAAAGCCTTGTCGGTATCGGTCACTGAGATGAAGACAGTGCCGCCGTCCGGCAGCGCGACGCCGGCCGCCGCCTGCGCCTTGCCGAAAGCGGTCGGGAAGTCGGGACCGATGCCGATCACTTCACCAGTGCTTTTCATCTCCGGCCCGAGCATCGAGTCGGCACCCTGGAACCTGGAGAAAGGAAGCACAGCTTCCTTGACGCTCACGTGGTTGCCTTCACCCTTCGGCAGATCCTGCTCGGCCAGCTTCTGTCCGAGCATGATGCGCGAAGCGATCTTGGCCAGCGGAGCTCCGACCGCCTTGGAGACGAAAGGCACAGTCCTTGAGGCCCGCGGGTTGGCTTCGATCACGTAAAGCTCGCCAGTGGCGATCGCGAACTGGATGTTGATCAGGCCGATCACGCCGAGTTCCATGGCGATCGCACTCGTCGCTTTCTTGATCTCTTCCAGCATGTCGTCGCCGATGCTCATCGGCGGGATCACGCAGGCCGAGTCGCCG
>Ga0335394_10006582_pt1 | contig 13110 bp, 5 predicted proteins | sample MAT03_FD_205741 | JGI IMG/M metagenome (GOLD analysis project Ga0335394, IMG submission 205741) | Freshwater microbial communities from Lake Fryxell liftoff mats and glacier meltwater in Antarctica - MAT-03 (spades assembly) (version 2) ...
TCGTAGCTGAGCGCGGCGGCTGTGTCGTTGCGCAACACGTAGGCCACGCACGGCCGCACCACAAACGTGACCAGCCGGCTGCGAGTGAACGGCTCGCCAAAGTTGCTCTTGCCGGTGGCGAAGACTCGGGCGGTGTAGACGCCAGCCCGCGTCGCGCCGGTGAACCAGTTGGCATAGATGCCGTTGAGCTTGTTGCCATCGTCGTGCGCGCCGTCATCGAACAGGGGCAGACTCAGCGCGTTTTGCTCGCGGGTAGGGCCGAGCACGTCCACAAACACATCGGCCTGGTCGTCGTTGAGCATGCCCTTGGTGTCGGCCAGGATGCCGAGGATGGGAATGGGCTGGCCCACGCAATAGTTGCGGATGTCGCCGCCGGGCTGGGCCAGCAGGGTTAGCTGCGTGCGAATGGATTGGAATAGCATGAACTCTGCCCCAGCCACGCACTTGGCCGGGCGCATGCGAATCTTCCACACGCCGGGCTTGGGCTTGAAGATGCGCCAGGAGTCATGGGTGGCATCGTGCTCGTTCACGATCTCGGGCGGAGCGGCAGTCAGCGGTGTGCTGTCTGGTGCAGGTGGGGTCACCAGCAGGCGCAGGTCGGCACCTGGGTTCGACCAGTTCACCACAAAGATCACCTGCGGCACATCCTTCTCCACCGTCAGATCCCATGCGAAGTCATCCTTCTGGCAGTTCAACGTGTCGCGAAACTCGAACACGCGCTGGTGGCGCAGGCTGTCCTCGCTAATGGTTTTGTAGATGTCGGCCAGCTTGTTTTCCAGTGTCTGCGGGAAGGTGTCGAAGGCGTGGGTGCCTTCGGCCGCGCTGGGCGCATTCACCTCGTCGGCTGCTTCAGCGCCGTCGGTGGACATGATCGACGCGGCGAGCGGGGCCGGCCCTGCCTCGGCCACGTGATACGAGCGGCCACCCGTGTCGGCGGCGATCTGGGCCAACAGCGCGTGCAGACCAGCGGCCGATGGCCCCACGGCCACCGTGTCAATGATGGTGCGCGAGGGTTGGATGCGGCCCTTGACGGTGGGGTCGGCCCAATACGGCGGCACGTTCTCCATGCCATCGCTCAGCAACACCATGCGCCATTCCGGCTCGGTGCGACCGAGTGCTTCCAATTGGTCCTGGCCCTTGTTCAAGCCCTGGCCAATGGCGGTTCCACCGAGTGGCACCAGGCCATTGATCGAGGTTTTGGCATCGGCCAGCACGCTGGAGCCGCTGGTGTTGACCTGAATTGGATACGGGACTGTGGCGCTATTTTCGAAGGCCACCACGGCCAACGAATCATCGGTGTTGGTTTGATCGACATACAGCCGCGCGCCGTTTCGGGCGGCTTCCATCTTGCCGAAGTCGCTCATGCTGCCGCTCTGGTCGATGACGATGGCGCGGTCCACTGGAATCTTCTCCAGGAACAACACATTGCGGCGCTCGAAGGCGGTGCCAACGCCGTTCCAGGTCACGGTCATGCTGTAGTAGCCGGCTGCGCCCGGCGCTTGCGGCTGCACCACCAGCCAGAACTGGTCGCCGACGGGCAGGCCGCTGACCACGCTGGCATTGGCGGTGTAACCGGCCTTGCTGATATTGACGGCGAAGTCGGTGACTTGCGCGCCGGCCAGACTGACATTGGCCCCGTTCAAGGTGCTGCCGGCCCACAACTTCACCAGCAGCTTGTCGGGGTTGGTCGGGTCGCCAGCGTTGGCGGCTGCGCCCTCCACCGGATCGACAATGCGCAGGAAGCGGAAGTCGCCGGCCAGCGAGAACTTTTGAGCATTGCCGTTGGGCAGGTTGAAGGCATTGACGCGCACCGTCCACATGCCGGGCGTGAGTGTGCCGGTGGCGGACAGGCCGACCTGCTCGACGTTGTTGACCCGATCGACGCCACGGCTGGCAGCGACGATATTGGTCTGGGTCAGCACATCGCGGCCACTGGTCAGCGTGGGCGCGGGCAGGGCCGGCAACGTCCACGGGAAGTAGGTCACGCCGTTGGGGTCGATCACGGTGAGGTCGAGGTCGTTGACCAGCTTGGCGGTGGTTTCGGCTGTGCTGGTGCTGCCCTCCTCATCGTCCCAGGCCAGGGTAAACGTAATGCGCTGTTGGGCCGAGATGGTGAAGGTGTAGTTGCGCGTGGTCGTGCCAGGGGCCACTTCGTCCTCCACAAAATTTTGGGCGGCCACGGCATTCACCGCGCGTTGGGCATTGACCACGCCGTAGCCGGTCGTGTAATCCGGGCCGGCGAAGAAGACCGGCTGGCAGGACGGGCCGCTGCCGGTGGGGCAAAAGTCGGGATCGTTGTAGCTGCCATTGCCGGTCAGGTCCTGGGCCGTGTTCACCAAAATCGCCTTGTAGGTGGATGGCAACAGGACGCCGCTGCTGGCAAATGTGTTTTGGAACTGCTCCGTCATCAAGGTGATGATGCCGGCTACGGTCGGCGTGGCCATGCTGGTGCCGCACTTGTTCACGTAGCCGTCGGTGTCAATATCAATCGAGTTCTGGCAGCCGATGCTCATCAGGTCGGGCTTGATGCGCTGATCCCAGGTGGGGCCTTTGCTGCTCGAATCGCGCAGGGCGAAGTTGGTGCCGGGGTCCAGCGAGCCGACGACGATGGGGTTCTTGGAGATGCCGCTGAGCGAGTAATAACCCTGCTGACCCGTGCACCACTGCGAGGCACTGCCCGCATTGCCCGCGCTCTTGGTGTAGGGCCGGGCGGGAATGGCGGTGCCGCCACTGCTGGCGCTGCCTCGGATGATGCGGTCGATGATCTGGGCTGTGCCGTCATAGGTCATGCAGGTCTGACGATATGAGTGCGTGCTGACGACGGCGTTCAGATCGACATAGGCTTCCTTGTAGTCGCCGGTGTTGCCCGACGATTGGGGGAATGCGGCGATGCGCGCGGCCGGAGCCATGCCGCGCATCTGGAAGGCGGTGCAGACGCCGACCGGGCAATTGGTCTGGCTGCTGGTGCCATCGGCGGCGATGATGCCGGCGACGTGGGTGCCGTGGCCGTGGCCGCTGGAGCCAACAGCCGAGCTGTCAAAATTGTTGCGCACCATGCGCGCGGCCAGCAGGTCGGGGTGATCGATGTTGCCGGGTGCGAACACGCCGTTGTCCATGACCGCGACCGTCAGGCCATTGCCGTCCAGACCGCCGTAGTAGGGCGCGCCGGCGACGACGCTCATGTTCTGCGCTTCATCCACATCGAGTTCGTTGCGGGTGACATCATTGTTGGGGCCTTCTGTTTCTTCGGGCAACGGCGGCGGCGCAATTTGCTCGATCCACTGCACGGCATCGTTCTGGCTCAGTGGCACGATGGCGGCTTTGGGCACCCGCGCCTGCACCAACGAATCGCTGGTGAACGTGAACACAGCGGTGACGCTGGCGATCACGCTCTGCACCGTGGGGCTGGGTACATCGGAGAAGAAGATGACATTGAGATTGACCGTGCCATCGCCGTTGTCGACCCACGGCCCAAACGTGTTGGCCGCCACGGCGGGTTGCAGCTTGTCGGTGTTGGGAATGAGCCCGATCCAGCGCACCAGGCCGGCCAATTCGGGGTCGGCGGCGTTAAAGCTCTTGCTGATAAATGCGAGATAGGTGAGGCCGATGAGGTTCTGCAACAGGTGAATGCCTTTGGCCTGCAGAATGGGCCGCTCGGTTTTGTCGGGCACATGGTCCATCTGCACATAGGTGTGCAGCCCGGCAGCGCTGGCCGCGAGGGCGGGCACCACATCGGCATCAATCCCAGCGCCGGGGGTGAACGACCGTGCTTGCAGGTCGATCTGGAAGGGCTGGCTTTGGACGTTGAGCAGGTTCAGGAACAACTTGCGGCCAGCTTCGGTCATGGCGTTGGAGTCGCCGGCAAAGCCCCACAGCATAAACTTGCCGTCGCGCAGCAGCGGGTATAGACCCGAGGTCGACAGGATGGTGCCGCCTTGTGCGGGTGCGGGCGAGCTGGTGCCGGCTGTGGCGGGGCTGCCGTTTTGCACCAGCGGCAAAAACAAACGCTGGGTTTCCTGCAACTGGCCATACCGGTCGCCGTCGGGGATCGTGGTGTTCAGTGGAATAGCGACGACGTTGACATTGGCGGTGTAAAGCTGGATGTCGCTGGCCGGCCCAATCGTCAGCACATTCGGCCCTTCATAGACGAAGCGGCTGGTGGGAAAGTCGGCCACTTGCGCGCTTTGGCCGGTGCGGGTTTGAGGCGCGGCACCCAATGCCGAGGTGCTGCGGGCAAAGAAGGCCCGACCCCCGGCCCCAAGGCCCACGATGGGCTTGCCCGAGCTTAGGATCAAACCACTGAGGGCGTCATTGCCGGCCCAGGTAGCTCCAGAAGGTGTGCTGGTCGTCTCAGATCCGATGAGGAACAGGTCGGTGCCAGCTTGATTGAGGGTGGCGCTGCCATCGGCCGCAATGGATACCGGTGAAACGGTGTAGCCGTTGGCATCGAGAAAAGTTTTGAACGTGTTGGCCGTGGTTGCACCGTTGGCATCGGCCGCCGAGAACAGATAGGTGATGCGAACGCCGCCGGCGGTGACCGTCAGTGGCTGTTGCGTCTGAGCCGGGTTGGCAGCGAGTGCGGCGGCTGGGCGCGTATTGGCATTCGCAGGTGTGCCGCCGACACTGCTCCACAACACGGCAGTGGCAATGCCGCCAGAAATCCATCGAGAAAGTAAGTTGGAATGCATAGCTATGTCTCCTGATTTGGAAGACACATCACAGAACCCCCCAGCTCTGAATGTGTCTCTGTGTCAGTGAACGATGTGCTGAGTGGAATTTCGGCAGAGCGTGGACTGGTTGCCGGTGGCTGGTTGCTAGCGGCTGGCTGCCAGCCTGAATGCCCGGAGAAATTTGCGCCAGAGCCAAAAGAATGTCCTATAATTTTTTCATGGCGATGAGATGGTCTTGGCGGGCACACGGTGTCCGGCGCACCCAGAGTCCCCCGCGCTCGTTGAGCGTTCGGCGCATAGGGCGCGTTCTCCCGTTGGTGTGTCTGGCGGCCGGGTTGCTGGGCATGGTTCCACAAGTTAGCACGGCACAGGAACCGCCGCCGGGGGGCAATCTATTGAAGAACCCTGGCTTTGACTGGCCGGTGTCGGCCCGGGCGGATATGTGCAACCCCGGCGCGGCCAAGGGCAATGTGATCGTGCCGCACGACTGGGAACCCTATTGGACCTGCAAGTCGGGCAAAGAGAATAATCAAGACCAGATCAACCGCGCCCCTGAGTTCCGCATGATGACGGCGGAGATGGCCAGTGATCGGGTGCATACCTATCCCACGGCCGGCAGTTTCTTCACCTTCTGGTCCTTGAACCGCTCGGCCGGCTTTTACCAGTTGGTGCCCAATATTGCACCCGGCACGCGCCTGCGGTTTAACATCTGGGTGAATTTGCTCACCACAGATTCGGATGTCCTGCCGTTGAATTCCTCGCGCGCGCCGGGTGGGTTACAGGCGCGGGCGTGCATGCATACCACGGGCGGCATGGGGTTGATCCCTGACATGACCGACGCGAAAGTGGTGTGCGGGGCGTGGTCGCGGCCGTACGACACCTGGGGTGAGGTGTCGGTGGAAGCGGTGGCAGCGGCGGGTCAGGTGGTCGTCATCATCGACACCACAGCCGATTACCCGGTGAAGCACAATGATGTGCATGTGGATGATGCCTCGCTGACCGTAGTGGGAGCTGCATCGGCCAGCGCACCGGCTGCACCCGCAGCATCTGCGCCCGCAGCATCTGCACCGGCCGCAGTGGCGCCGGCGGCCGCCGCACCCAGCACCAGCTCGGCCCAGGTGACTGTGAAGGGCGAGACCGCCAATATTCGCAGCGCGCCCAATTTGGGCGGCACAATTCTCAATGCCGAGACACAGGGCAAGTCGTTTAATGTGCGCGGCTACAGCAGCGACAAACAGTGGTGGCAGATTGAGTATGCCGGTGGCACCGGTGGGATTGCCTATGTGCACAACTCGGTGGTGACGCCGAATGGGGCGGCGCAGGCAGCCTTGACCGGGAGCCTTGCACCCGCGCCGGCCGCACCTGCACAAGCCGCGGCCCCAGCGCCCACCGCCGCTCCGCCCGCCGCCGCCCCTGCAACGGGCGGGACTCCGCAAGTGGTGGTGACCACGGCGGGAGATCGGTTGAACGTGCGGGATGCGCCGGGTGCCACCGGCCAGGTCATTGCCAAAGCCAGCAACGGCGCCGTGCTGGATGTCAAAGGTATTTCGGCCGACCGTCAGTGGTGGCAGGTGGCCATACCCAATGGCACCGGCTGGGTGATGGCCAGTTGGGTGACGCCTAACACTGCGGCGAAGCAAGTGGCGCCGGCGTAGATCGACTATTTGCCGTCATTGGAGTTGAACCGGAGGCAGTGGCCGACTCATTTATAGAGTCGGCCACTGCCTCTTTTTGCGTACTAAGTAAGTCTTCAAAAGAAATTGATCGTCAGTTGACGGGTTGCCGTAAGGACAAATGTGCAATAAGCCTTCGTAGGGGCGCAGCATGCTGCGCCCCTACCATGCACATCACGTAAAGAACTTTTGCCGACTTACTTAGGAATGCCCGGACACGTCTCTACAATTTGTTGATGCAACAATTTGGGACACAGCTCTGGCGTAAGCCTATTTTCTCTGAGCGAGCTGATGGAGATCAACGTGCCATTTTTAAGTGCGCTTTGCTACAAAACTGTCGCGAAGACACAGGCTAAATGACATTGCTCGGCATTCCTCGTTGTTGTTTCAGTAAATTAAGATTTTCGTCATTTGCCAATCACATTTGCGTGTGATAAAACTTGAACCTCGGATAAACCAGTTTGCACGCGCCGAGACCTGCTGCAGACTGGCTTCCAGCTATAAGTTTCTCGTTTGTATCCAGGAGGATTTTCTATCATATGAAGCGGAATAAGCTTACTCGACGTCAGTTACTACAGATTTCCGCGATGGGCAGTGCTGCACTCGTTGCGGCTGCCTGCGCGCCAGCCCAACCCACTGCCGCCCCCGCTGCCCCATCTGCTGCCGAACCCACCGCGGCCCCCGCTGCGGGCGAAGCCACTGCGGCACCGGCTGCTGATGCCACGGCCGCTCCCGAAGCCACCGCCGCTCCCGCGGCCGCCGAGGCCACGGCTGCTCCCTCGCTGACGGCCGAAAATGTGCCCGAAGTGCCGCGCAACCAGACTCTGGTATTGGGTTGGGGCACCGTGGACACCATTGGCGTGAATAACCCATGGGCCACCGGCTACAACCACCAGCACGGCAGCAACTTCCACTGGGAGCCGCTGTTCTATTATGCGATCTTCGCCGGCAAGGAATTGCCGTGGATTGCAGAGAGTGGCGAATATAACGCCGATTTCACCCAGATCACCATCAAGCTGCGCCCCGAAGCCATGTGGAGCGACGGCACACCCATCACGGCTGATGATGTGATCTTTACGCTGGACGGTCAGAAGAGCAACGAGAAGCTGGCCTATCACGCGCAGGTGTTGCAGTTCGTCAAGGACATCAGCAAGACCGATGCGCAGACCGTGGTTATCAACTTCAACGAGCCCTCGCCGCGCTTCAAGTTTGAGGTGCTGACCCTGAAGTTCGACACCGGCATCCCCATTGTGCCCAAGCACATTCTGGAGAAAGAGGCTGATGTCAATGCCTACACTGGTGGTTTGGAAATCCCGGTTTCGGGTGCCTATAAGATTGTGGCCTGGAACGCGGACCAAATCGTGCGCGATTATCGCGAAGATTGGTGGGCAGCCAAAGCCGGCGTCGCCGGTGTGCCCGATGTCAAGCGGGTCATCGTGCAGAAGATTGGTGCCGATATGGGCACTGTGGCCCAGCGACTGGTGAACAACGAGTTCGACTCGGCCCTGGACTTCCGCAACGACATCATTTCCACGATCCTGACCCAGAACGCCAAGGTGACCAGCCACACCGGGGCCGACGAACCGCACGGCTATCTGGACTGGTGGCCGAACTCGCTGTGGATGAACACCCAGCTTGAGCCGTTTAATGACCCCAACATCCGCAAGGCCATTGCCCTGACGATTGACCGTGACACGATTGACGAGGTGGTCTACAACGGCGCCAAAGTCACCAACGTGTATCCCTTCCCGCTCTACCCGGCCTTGCAGACCTTTGCCGACTCGGCCAAGGAGCTGTATGACAAATATCAGCCCCGCAAGTTCGATCTGGAGGAGAGTGCCAAGCTGTTCGAGGCGGCTGGCTATGCCAAGAACGGCGACGGCCTGTGGGAGAAGGGTGGCGCAACCATCCCTGGTGTGATCAACGGCTTCGAGGGCATTCATGCCGACATCGTGCCGGTGCTGGTCGAATTGCTGCGTGCCGGTGGCGTGGATGCCTCGATCAACTTCGGAACCGACGCCTACCAGAACATGGCCGACGGCAAGGCCGGCTTCTACATGTTTGGCCACGGTGCCAGCCTGATCGACCCGTATGCCGCGTTCGAGCTGTTCCACAGCCGCTATGGCGCGCCTACCGGTACCGTTGCCGGAAGCAACCGCTTCTCGCGCTACAAGAACGCCGACTACGACACGATTGTCGACCAGATGGCCCCATTGCCAGCCGATGATCCCAAGTTCCAGGAGCTCGCGCTTCAGGCCATGGAGATCTATTGGCGCGACACGATCGACATCCCGATCATCCAGTGGCTGCACCGGATTGCCTACAACCAGACCAACTGGACCAACTGGCCGACGGCGGCCAACGTGGGTCCCGGCTGCAACGGCGCCTTCTGGGCGCACACCGGCCATCTGGTGGTGACGAACTTGAAAGCCGCGACAGCCTAAACGCTGATCTCGCTGCTGTCTTGTGATTCCTCCGGACATCACACGCGTTTGGCTCAAAAAACCAAAAGCGTATGATGCCCGGAGCGGGTATTCAGTGAACGCGCAAAGCGCAGGGGCTGTGTGTAACAGGCCGGCGCATGGCAGGTGGTTCATGCATACTCGTCGATCGTTGATTTCGTTACTGCAAAGAGCGAGGCCTGGTCCTCGCGCTTTGTTTTAAGCGGTTTACGAGCGAGCTGGCACCTCGCAAGCGAGCTGGCATCTCGAGAGCGGAAGAAAAACAATGAGTGTTACGTATATTATCCGGCGCGTCCTGTTTCTTTTTCTTGTCGTCTGGGTTGCCGCCACGATCATCTTCTTCATTCCTCGTTTGTCGAGTCGAAATCCTATTCGTGAGCGGTTTGCCGAGTTGGCGCGTTCGGGTGGCTTCTCTGCCCAGAACCTGGAGCAAATTGTTGGCGCCTATAACAAGCAGTTCGGCCTGGACAAACCTCTGATCGAGCAGTATTTCAATTACATTGGCCAGCTGGCACGCGGCGATTTAGGTCCGTCGCTCTTTCGGTATCCCAAACCGGTGATTGAACTGGTGATGGATGCATTGCCGTGGACGATTGGGTTATTGCTGACGACGACGGTTCTGTCCTTTATTCTGGGGAATTTGATCGGCGCGCTGGCATCGTGGCCGCGCAGCCCGGGCTGGGTCAAGGGCATCATGGGGCCGATCATGATGTTGCAAGGCATACCACCCTACTTATTGGGGCTGCTGCTGTTGTTCTATGTGGGCTATCGGCTGCAGCTACTTCCCCTCGGCGGCGCCTACACCAAAGGCACCTTCCCCAACATGTCCATCAGCTTCATCCTGGATGTGGCCAAGCATCAAATTTTGCCGGCCTTGTCGCTGATTTTGGCGACGACGGGATTCTGGGCGCTGGGCATGCGCGGCATGGGTGTGACCATTCAGGGCGAAGACTATGTCAACTTTGCCGAGCACAAAGGCCTCTCGCCGGGCCGCATTTTCAGCGGCTATTACGTGCGCAACGCGTTGCTGCCACAGGTGACCGGACTTGCGCTGTCGTTCAGTGGTGTGGTCGTGTCGGGTGGCTTGATCGAGAACCTATATGGGTTGCCGGGTGTCGGAAGTGTGTTGGGGCAGGCCATTGTCGCCAACGACTATTTTGTGATCTACGGCATCACGATATTCCTGATTCTGGCGGTGGCGATCTTCATGTTGATCGTGGACCTTATTTATCCGCTGCTCGACCCACGCATTCGGTACTAAGAAAGAAGTTGTTAGTGATTAGTCGTTAGTAGCGGATCCGAGGAAGTTTCTAAACTCAATGACTAATAACTAAGAACTAAAAACTGAGTTGACTATGGCAACCACTTCCCCTGCGATTAATCCCGTCAGCGCCCCCAACTCGATGGTGCAAATGCCCTCGCGCGGTGTGTTGTTCGCTCGCTATCTGCGGCGCAACAAAAGCCTGGCAATTGGCATATTCATCGTCTTGTTTCTCATTCTCTTTACGGTCATTGGTTCAGCCACCCTCAATACCGTCAAGTTGGCTTATCCTCTGGCCGTGAAACCCAAACAGCCGCCCGATCTAGCCTGTTTGTTTGACCCCACCAAGTCGGTGGGCAAAGGCTGCTTTCCCCTCGGCAGCGACTTCTATGGCCGTGATTTGCTGGCCACCATGGTGCGCGGCATCTGGCAGACCGCAGTGATTGGGGTGATGGCCGGCGCCATCGGCACCGCCATCGGGGTCATCCTCGGCTTCATCTCCGCATTTTATGGAGGCGTGGTCGACACGATCATCAAAGGCGTCTGTCAGGTGCTGCAACCGATTCCGGTTTTTCTCATTCAAGTGCTCGTCGCCAGCTCCATCGACAAGCGCTATGTCACCATTTATGCGATGGCGCTGATCATATGTTTGCTGGCCTGGCCAGGGCCAACCCTGGTCGTGAGATCGCAGGTGCTCTCGATGAAGGAGCGCATGTTTGTCAGCGTGGCGCGGCTCTCGGGCATGACCAATATCGAGATCGTCTTCAAAGAGATTTTGCCGAACCTGTTGCCGTTCATCGCGGCCAGCTTCGTCGGGCAGGTGTTCGGTGCCATCTTCGCCTCGTTCGGTTTGTCGGTGCTGGGTCTGGGCCCACTCCGCGAACCGCTGATCGGCAACACGCTCTACTTCTCGCAATATCAGGCTGCGTTGTTTAACAATTGGTGGTGGTGGCCGTTGTGGCCGACCCTGGCCCTGATCCTGATCTTCGGCTCACTCACGCTGATTAATGTGGGCCTGGACGAAGTGGCCAATCCCCGCTTGCGGAGGTCTGAGTAATGGCAACGACATCGCCGTTCAAAACCACTGCCATCTCCACACCTCGGGTGGCCAGCGCGGCTGCGAAAGCGCCCGTGGTGTTGCGCGTGCACGATTTGGAAGTCACCTATTACACCGATGCCGGCCGCGGCCGCGCATTGGATCATGTGTCGTTCACGCTCAACGCCGGCGAAAAGCTGGGTCTGGTGGGCGAGTCGGGCTCGGGCAAATCGACCATGGCATTGGCCATGATGCGCATGATCAAGCCGCCGGGCCGCATCGAAGGCGGGCAGGTCATCATCGGTGATATCGATCTGATGACGCTGAACGAGGCCGAGATGCGCAGCGCGCGCCTGAGCAAGATCGCCTATATTCCCCAGGGCGCGATGAACTCGCTGAACCCGGTGCTGCGCATCGACGCGCAGATGCGCGATGCATTGAAGGCGCACGAGGCCGGTCTCAGCCGCGAAAAGGTGGATCAACGCATCAAGGAAGCTCTGGAAGGCGTGGATCTGAAGGCGTCTGTGGCGCGCATGTATCCGCACGAGTTGTCGGGCGGCATGAAGCAGCGCGTGTGTATCGCCATCAGCATTCTGCTGCGGCCGCAGGTGATCATTGCCGACGAGCCGACCAGCGCCCTGGATGTGGTGACGCAGCGTCAGGTGATGGAAACGCTGGACAAGGTGCAAAAGGACCTCGGTTGTGCCATCATTCTGATCGGCCACGACATGGGGTTGATGGCCCAGTTTGTGGATCGCGTGGCAGTGATGTATGCCGGCCGCTTTGCCGAGTTGAGCACGGTGGAGGAGATGTTCACTGCGCCGATGCATCCCTATGCCCAGGCGCTGATCGACAGCCTGCCCAACCTCGAAAATCGAGGTGTATTCAAGGGCATTCCAGGACTGGCTCCCTCCATTCTGCGGCTGCCGTCGGGTTGTGCCTATCACCCCCGCTGCGCCCACGTCATGGAAGTGTGCAAAAACGTTGTGCCGCCGCTCGAGCAAATGCCCTCCGGCCGGTTTGTGTCGTGCCACTTGTATGACAAGAATGGCAACAAGAAACAAGATTAGGAGAGGTCAGATATCAGATACCAGATTGCAGAGCATTGTGTCCCGTTCCTAAATCTGACTTCTGAAATCTGACTTCTGACTTCTGATATATGGCTCCACTACTAGAATTTCGAAACGTCTCCAAGACGTATACCAAAGGCTTAATCTCGCGCTCGGCCACGACGGCGTTGGACGATGTGTCGTTTCACATCGACGACGACAAGCCCACCATCATGACGGTGGCCGGCGAGAGCGGCAGCGGCAAGACCACCATGGCCATGTTGTTGCTGGGGTTTATTCAGCCCAGCGCCGGCCAGATCTTTTACAAGGGCAAGGACATCACGATGCTGGAGGGCACCGAGCGGATCGAATATCGCAAGGAAGTCCAGGCCGTGTTCCAGGACCCGTTCGCCGTGTTCAACCCGTTTTATACCGTCGATCACCTGCTCATGGTGCCCATCGAAAAGTTCAAGATGGCCAAGAGCAAGGCCGACGCCCGCGACAAGATGGCCGAGGCGTTGAACGCGGTCGGTCTACGGCCCGACGACATTCTGGGCCGCTTCCCGCACCAACTCTCCGGCGGCCAGCGTCAGCGCATCAATGTCGCTCGCGCGCTGTTGCTCAAGCCCAAGTTGCTGGTGGCCGACGAGCCGGTGTCGATGGTGGATGCTTCGTTGCGCGCCACCATTCTGGACAGCCTGCGTAATCTGAACCGCGACCACGGCATTTCGATCCTCTACATCACCCACGATCTGACCACGGCCTTTCACGTCTCGCACTCCATCATCGTGCTGTATCGCGGCTCCGTCGTCGAGGCCGGCGATGTGGATGTGGTGATCAAGAAGCCGCAGCACCCGTATACGCGGCTGTTGATCGACTCGATTCCCTGGCCCGACCTCAACAAGCGTTGGGGTGAGGAACAGTTGCCGGCCAAGGAAGCCGAGGGCGGCGGCGTAAGC
>Ga0335394_10006587_pt1 | contig 13103 bp, 14 predicted proteins | sample MAT03_FD_205741 | JGI IMG/M metagenome (GOLD analysis project Ga0335394, IMG submission 205741) | Freshwater microbial communities from Lake Fryxell liftoff mats and glacier meltwater in Antarctica - MAT-03 (spades assembly) (version 2) ...
ACCTCACTGTACGCCCCGACTTTCTGGATCCGTGTTCCAAGAACAACGCCCGCCGAATGGCGGGCGCTGAAGACCTGATTAGCTTGGTTGGCTCAATGGATCATGTTCTGTTTGGCCTTCAAGGCGTTGATAATTCCTTCGTTGGCCTGATTCGTTGCTTCACGTTCGGCGGCTGCCTTCGCTTCATCCGGGGCATTTCCTTGGTACTTGGAGAGCGCTTCCTCCGCCTTGGCTTGCGACTTCAGTTCGCCTGCCATCTTGTTCTCGCTGCTCGCGAGTTTCTGGCGCATTTTGGTCAGGTCCTTCAAGTCCTTGGGATCGTTGGTGGTCGCGAATTTCCGCTCCAATCCGGAGATCCTTCCACTGTAGTCGGCGTTGTTCGCTTGGTATTTGCTGATCGCTTCGGTGGCCTTGGCAAGCGCCTTGTTCGCCTTGCTCAGGTTCTTGTCGTTCTTCATCACATCATTCTGCGCGCTCTCCAATTTGCCCGAACTCTTGTCCAAGGTCTTGGAATACGAGTCCAATTGCTGCTGGACAACGGCCTTGTTCAATTTCACCGCCATATCGTACGCGTATTGCCGCGCTGGTTCGCTATGTGGAAGTGCAACTGAATCGTTCACCGCGTAAGCGATCTTCAAGATCCCCTGTTCGGCTTTCTTATCCGAGCTGCCTTCCGCCACCACCATGATCGGCGTTGTTGAAACGCTTGGGACCATGGCACCCATCGCCTTCATCGGCTTGGAACCGGATACATCCTTGCTCTGGGTCTTCATCTCGGTCTTCCAAAGGTCCAAGGCATCGCCACCGTCACTTTCGAAGATGGTGATACGGTAGGCAGCCAGCTTGTAGTTGCCGTTCATCAGGGTATCAGGGACCGCGCCAATGCTATTGGTCCAAGTCAAGGCATACCCCTCTTTGGTTGCGTCCTGGGCGTGCAGGGTTGAAGTTGCGCTTATCAGGGCCGCAATGCCAAGGATCGTGCGTATGGTCGTGGTCATCTGGAATGGTTTTGATGCGCTGAACAGCGGGAGGGTCAAAGCTATGGACGGGCAAAGATCGTTCCGGTCATTTAAAGGAACAACGGTTGAGGGTTGAAAAGGTTGAATGCCCTCCCGCATCCCGCAGTACTGCGGGACTGCGGGATGGGTCCAAACCACTGGACGTTGTTAGTCGAAATTGTTGGGCACGTCAACTCTCAACCTCTTCAACCCTCAACCTCTTCAACCCTCAACCCTCAACCTATCTTCAGCAATTCGGCATACAAACGATGCAACGGCAGCCCCATTACCGTATAGAAACTACCACTGATCCGCTCGACGGCCACATAGCCGATCCAGTCCTGTACCCCGTAGGCGCCCGCTTTGTCCAAGGGCGAATAGTGTTCAACGTAATAGGCGATCTGCTCGTCAGTGAGCGGGCCAAAGGTCACCTCTGCCACATCGGAGAAGCTGATGCTGTTATGCAGCGTACGCATGCAAACCCCGGTGATCACCTTATGCGTGTTTCCGGCAAGCAAACGCAACATGCGTCGTGCATCGGCGGCATCGGCAGGTTTGTTCAAGAGGGTGCTTCCGAGAACAACAGTAGTATCGGCGGTAATGAGCACTTGGCCATTTTTCAAGGTGCCCGGCCATCCATCCGCCTTTTTATTGGCGAGGTGTTCAGCCACTTCCTCAATGGGCATGTCGATCGGCGGGGTCTCGTCCACATCAACACTTGTAATTTCCACGGGCAGGTCCAAGCCTTGCAGTAATTGCCTGCGGCGGGGTGAAGCGGAGGCTAGGATCAACGTCTTGTTCATGGAAGAAAACGGATCAGAAAGGCATAAACAACGGCCAAGATCATGGCGATCTTCATGAGCGTGCCGGCCCGCAAATGTTCCTTTCGTGTTGTGGCGTTGTAGGTGAATCCGGCCGATAGTAACAACGGTGCACTGATCCCGACACCGATGTACCAGTAGCTCATGGGGTCGTGCAGGAACATGGAGCGAACCATTAATAGGCCTGCGATGATCACCGCCAAGTGGAACAAGGCCAAACCCTTCGCCCAGCGCATGCCCCAGGCGATGGGCACGGTGTTGCACCCAACGGCCTTGTCACCCGGCACATCGGCCATATCCTTCTGTAACTCCCGCACCAAGGTGCTCATGAATGCGAAGGCCGCGTAAGCCAATACCCAATACCACAACTCCCGGATGAAGCCCGGTTCCATGACGTATTGCGCGCCCAGCACCTCGATCACTTTGGGCTCCACGAAGTAGCGCGCCAACATCGGGATCTCATATACCCCAACAGTAAGCGGTACCAATGCCGTGAGGGTGGCCACCAGGCCGTTCCCAACTACCAAGGAGCGTTTCAAATTGGTGCTGTAGACCCACAGTGCTCCGATGGAGAACGCAGGGATCCATGCCCATTGGAGCAAGTTGCACCGCCACGCCACGAATACGCCGATCACAAGTCCCAAACCACTTAGGAGCAAATGAGCGGTCATGGCCACCCTTCGTTTCACACTTCGCCCTACGATCACTTCGTTCGGCTTGTTGATGCGGTCTATCCGTGTATCGAAGTAGTCATTGATCACGTTGCCGCCCGCCGCGATCAATATCGTGCTGATCACCAAGAGCACGAAGAGCAGGGTAGGCATTTGGGGGCCATAGCCATCCGGAACGAGCAGTTCTCCGCGTTCTACCGAGCCACCCAATTCGCGCAGCAGGTGGTGCAGGCCACGTTCCAAGTTCCCCGCGATCACTCCATACCGAATGGCGATCATCGTCAACGCGATGATCAACAAATTCACAGGACGTGTTAGGCGGAAGAGATCCAGCATGAGCAGCGGCCGCAAGATCGCACGTTAATGGTTTGCCTTTCCGTGGTTTTGCAAATTATACCGTTTCGAGAAGCGTGAATGATCGGGAATGAACGGAAATGGGATCTGCATTTATTCACGTTCATTCACGTTCATTTCCGGTTCCTCTTTTCGGAAGGTGGTTTTGTGATCCGCTCGGTCCAACACACGTCCTACCACGTGTGGGCCTTTTCCGTCATCCACTTGCCTTGCACCTTCATGGCCTGCTCCAATAGGTCGCGTACACAACCGTGGCCGCCCTTGGCGTGGCTCACGAAAACGCTCACGGCCTTCACTTCTTCCGCCGCATCATGCGGACAGCAAGGGAAACCGACGCGCTGCATCACACGCAGGTCCGGAATGTCATCACCCATGTAAGCGCAATGGGCAGGGTCCAACCCGGTGGTGGCGATCAGCTCTTCCAATTTCTCCACTTTGTTGGCCACACGGTCATGGAATTCAGTTACCCCAAATCGTGTGAAGTACGACGTTACACCATCGCTATGGCCGCCGGTGATAATGATGATCCGCAAGCCTTCTTTCAGCGCATGCTGTAAGGCGTACGTGTCGCGACTGTGGAAGGTGCGCACAGGGTCCGCGTTAGGCAGAAGGAGCACTTGTCCGGTGCTGAAGACACCATCCACATCAAAGAGAAAGGCCTTGATGTCAGCTAGTCCTTCCTTGTAGGTCTTGTTCAGTTCTGCCATGGGTGGGTTAACGATAGGTTGAAGAAATGCAAAGAAACCGTGTTCCGCATGGGGCTGAACATTTGCTTTAGCCTATGGACACGATGATTGCGGAGGCATAGCCCCAGCGGTGCGAAATAGCAGAGCGATGGGTCTTGACCCATCGTTGGATGTATTCCTGCGGATCTAAGCCCTGAAGGGGCGAAATAGTTTCCGTAATATTTCTCATACTGGATCACGTCACAGTCTAGCCCATTGCGCCTTGCTGAGGTTGCGTTGTACTGATCTTGCCGCAGTGTCGAAGTATTGCGCCCCTTCAGGGCTTGAAAACCCATCGGCGGTTCAGGCGATGGGTCAAGACCCATCGCTTTGCTATGGCGCCCTTTCAGGGCTTTTCCGGCTGTTGGATCCAAAGGGAAAAGTTTAAATTTTGCCACTATGTTAACGCCAAAGCGCATGGGTTTCTTACTTCACTTCTCTCCAGCAGACAAGTGCGGCAGAAAAGCCTGCTAAAGGAGGCAGTTGAGTTAGACTGGTGCGGGAGGACGTGAATGAACAGAAATTTTCTTGGTGGTATTTATTCACGCTATTTCCTGATGACGAAAAACAGTTGTAAGCACGTGGTTCGATCAGCAGTCTGTCCGTCCACTGGCTTATCACAAGCTCAATGATCGTAGGCTTTTAAGATCAATTTGCTCAGTACCCCGTAAGCCTGTTGCAAGTCCGGATCACCGGTCAAGAGAGCAAGGTGTTGTTCAATGGTGCGTTCATCACCGCGACGGGCCGGACCGGTCAACGCTTTTTCTGGTCCCAGCTCGGTCACTCGCGCTGCGGTCGTTTCCCAAAGTGGGCCCAACAGATCGGAAGGCAACTCGGCTTCTTTCAAAAGTCGTTGTCCTTCCCGAACGAGAAATACCGGCAGATTGCTCGTGAGCACGGCAGCCAAGTGTACCCGCTGCCGTTTGGCATGGGCCAATTCTGTAACGCGGTTTGATACCTGATGTGCCAAGGCCTGCATGACCTGCTTCGAATGGTCCGTATTCCCATCTACGATCAGTGGAATGTTCCCAAGGTCCATGGGCGTACCGGCTCCCAATGACTGGATCGGCCAGAGCACACCTTGGTGCTTGTGCGGGTCCAATGCGTCCAACGACCGTGCTCCGGATACATGGGCAACAACGGCTTCGGTGCGGGGCAACGCCTGGGCCACGCTGGCGATGGCATCATCCGAAACCGCCAATAGGACTACATCAGCACTTGGCAATTTTTCACCGATCAAGTAGGCGGAGGTTCCAAGTTCAGCGGCAAGTTCTTTCGTGCGTGAAGGGTCCCGGCCAACAAGACCATTCAGCGGTATGCCTGCTTTCTTGAACGCGTTCCCCAAATGGAACGCCGCACGACCGGTGCCTATGATCAGGAGGGAAGGCATTTTACCAGAAGCGGTCAAGTACCGGTCTTGGGTTCTGTCTTTTTACGGCCCCCGTTCCTTACCCTTTGTACCACGGCCAATAAAGTTCCTAAGAACATAAGCACACAACCGATCCACAGGATGTTTATCCCCGGGAAGATGATCGCCTGCATCACCAAGAACTCCGATTCCGCCACGTTCAGCCCGATCTTGAGCACTTCCTTTTCGGCGGTGGGAGAAGATGTACCATGGCCGGTAGGCGAGGCAGGGACCAGTTCAACCGAGGCAAGGCCGTACTTGATGCGCAACGCCGGGAGTTCGGCAGCTTTTCCGGCCACGACTTGGCCTTCAGAATAGATCACTAACGGACGCGCTTCGAACCACCGGTCGCGTTGGTAGAGATCACGTACCCGCAGGTGGACGGCATATACCGTGTAGCGTTCCCCCAGCATTTGCCGGGTTACACTGTCCTTAACGGTGCTTACACTGTCGATAATAGCCAAGGCCGATGGTGTGATGATCGTGTCGCCCACCTGTTTCTCGTAGAGGCGATCCGGCATCCACAGATCATCGGCCGTGTCGCTCGCCATCGCAAGGTCCGCATACCGGACGTGGGTGTAAAGGTCACGATCCGGCCAATGCTTTGTACTTGGTTCGGCCACATTGCCGAAACGGGGATTGAGCTGAACGAAGGGAGCTAGCTGGAAGACCGGAGCACCTGGCCGCGTTGAACTCCATTCCCGTGCATGCCACAGGACGCGTTGCGGAAAGGTCTCCAAAGGTTCCCAATGAGCGGGCTGGTCTTCCAAAAAGAACTTGCCGGCCTGGTGGTCCGTCTTGGCGCGGAACAGCATTTCTCCAACGCGTGCAGTATCTCCCGTGTGGTACGTTCTCGGCTCTACGGCGAAGTATTCCATGTTGAAGACCATGTCCACGGCCTTCTGCGTCTTGTCCTTGTACCGAACGTAATGCTCGCCCATCCTCACCGTATCGCCGCGGTACAACAGAATGTCCTCGTTGTTGTTGAAGGCCTCGTTCAAGAAACGCAGGTCCATGTTGCGCGTATTGCGGCTTACCTCGTTCTGCCTGCTTGTGCTGATCAATGCGCCCAGCAGCACCAAAGCGAAGCCTACGTGTGCAATGGAAGGCCCACCGTTCTTCAGTCCTCCCTTCACTACGGTCGGGATGTAGAGTGCATTGGCCACTACGGCGAAGGCGGTAGAGAAGAACAAGGCGATCAAGTTCAATTCCGCAAGGCGATACTGCAACACCAGTACACCGATGATCGTGATCACTAACGCCAAAACGAAGGACAACGCGATCTGTCTCCTGAATTTCTTCAGGTCGGTGTCCTTCCACCGTAAGTATTGGCCGAAGGAGATCAACAGCGTAACGATGAACGCGAAGGGCACCTGCCACTTGTTGTAATGCTCAATGGCCTTACCGGGCGGCGCCAATTTGGCCGTTGATAGATCGGTGAAGAAGCTGCTCCCTGTCTTTTCAGCGATCCACCCGAAGAACTGATCGAATGGTTCCAGCAGCAGGTTGAAGACAGGTACCGAGGTGCTGAACGTGATCTGCATGGCACTCAACAACAAGACCAATGACCCGATGAACAACCAGAATTCCCGCGACCAGAGCGATTCTTCCGGCTCTTTACTGGCAAACGCCTTCCGGTAAGCGGAGACGAGCATCAGGATACAAACTGCACCGAACAACAGGATCGCGTGTACCTGCAATTCCATGAGCACGCCGATCAACAACAAGGCGATCGATACCAGAACGAAGTAGGATCGCTGTCCTCGGTCGGGGATCAACATGAACACGCTTAGAGCAATGAAGAAGAGCAAGAAGAACAGGAGCCCCGGCAGCATTCCATCACCGGTAAAGCTGTGGACGCTGGTATCCCCGAGCACACCGCTCCGTGTAAGGAAAGTGGAATAGAGGATCAATATGAACGTGACAAGCGTGAGCAGGAATGCACTGAACAGGGAGTTGGGCTTTCTTTTGTTCACCAACATCAAATGGCCTGCACCCACCAAGGTCAGCCATGGCACCAAGGAGGCATTCTCCACCGGGTCCCATGCCCAGAAACCGCCGAAGCTCAACGCCTCGTATGCCCAAGCACCGCCCATCAGGACCCCGGTACCCAGTATCATGATACCGAAAAAGGTCCATGGCAAGGCAGGTGTTATCCACCCTTTGGTGTCGTTGCGCCACAGGCCTGCTACTGCATAGGCAAAGGGTATCAAAGTGGAAGCAAAACCAAGGAACAGGGTAGGAGGGTGGATCACCATCCAGTAGTTCTGCAACAACGGGTTCAAGCCGCGGCCGTCAGCGAATGAGGGGATCGCAGCCAGGTAGTTCGCCATGCCGGTCCATGGTAAGCCGAGGTTCTCCGGAAGTTCCCGGATCAACAGGAAGGGGCTGCTGCCCAAACGGAAGTCACCTACATAGATGCCCAAGAGCATGGTGGCCAAGAAGACCTGGACCAACGCAACAACGGTCATTACGGGGGCTTCCCAATCCTTCGCTTTGAAGATCAATATGTTGCCCAGTAACATGTGCCAGAACGTCCACAGCAGGAAAGAGCCTTCCTGCCCTTCCCAGAAGCAGCTCGCGATGTACCGCAAGGGCATCTGCAAGTTGCTGTGCTTCCACACGTAATCGAATTCGAACCAATGCTTGAACAGCATCGTGAACAGCATAACGACAATGCCGATCACCGCCACGGAATGCAAACGGAAACCGAGACGACCCAATTTGATCCACTCCAACTTCTTCCCACGCTCGCCCAAGAAAAAGGACGTGGTGGCCAGCAACGCACCTACCAATGAAACTATGGTCAGTAAGTGACCAAGTTGCCCGGCCCAAGTATGTTCTCCGATGTATTCGATCATGATCCTTCAACCTTCTTCAACCTGGCATCCCGGCCAACTAGCCTGGGACAACCCTCAACCATGCCTGCGGCAGGCAGGCCTCTCAACCCCTTGGTTGCCGAGCGCAGTCGAGGTACAACCTCTTCAACCCCTCAACCCCCAACCATGCCTTCAACAGGCAAGCCTTCAACCTTGTTCTCTTCGTTGTATTTACTCGGACACTTCATCAACATGTCCCTTGCTTCGAACTCCCCGCTTGCATTGGCTTCCCCGATCAGTACCAATCTTTCGCTCCGCTCCAGGTCTTGCGGTTTTGCTTTTGCCAAATGAACGGTGCAGCGCTTGCCTTGAAGGTCCAACATGGTAAACGTGGTCAAGCTGGCGTTCAAGCTCGGCTCGTAGATGATCGCCTCGCTCCGGTCCAAGGTGCCCACCACATGGAATTCCTTGCCCGGATGTGCTAGTGCTTGGTCCAGGTCCGCGTAAGTGCTGCTGTCGTACAACGAACCGACCAAGGCCCCGATGGCAACGGCGATGATCACGATCGCGATGATGTGGTTCCTTTTCATTTCCAAATTTTCAAGGTTTGATCTTCTTTTCCAACCGGGAGAGCTTCCGGTCCATCCGGAACATCCACAGGCCAATGCCCAACAAGATAATGGCCACGACGATCACAACGGTGTTGATCTTCCCATTGCCGTAAAGGCTCTCTTCCAGCCAGTTCGGTGCTGCGCTTTGTGCATTTGCATGCAGGGTGAAAAGAAGCAATGCAAGTGATGTGATGTACCTCATCGGTCTAATTGGTCGTTCAATTTGGAGGCACGGTTCTTTAGCGAGAACATCCATACACCGAGCAGGATCCAGCCCAGTACGGCAGGGTAGAAGATGGCTCGAAGTCGGTTGTCCAGGTCCAGGTCACTGAATCCACCATTACCACCATTTCCGGGGTGCAGACTGTCAATGGCGTTAAGACGGGGTACTACGAAGAGGAAAAGGACGAGCAGGACGAAGGCGAAGATGTTGTAGATCCCTGCAAGGCGTGCTCGTTTGTGCGCATCCTGAACGGAGCCACGAAGCACCAGATAGGCCAAGTAGATCAGTCCTGTTACCGCTGCACCGTTCAGCTTTACATCATTGGTCCAGAATGCACCCCAAGTGGCACGCGCCCATACCGCACCGGTGATCAGTCCCAAGGCGCAGAACACCAACCCTACTTGTGCCGCCGAAACCGCCGCCCGGTCGTGTTCCAACGAATTGGACCCCAAGGTGAGGATGCTGTAGACCACGGAGATGCCCATCAGGAAGATCATCGCGAACCACATAGGGACATGGAAATGAAGGTTCCGGATGCTCTCATACAGGATCGAACGGTTCGGGAAGGCGAATCCAATGCCCGACATGTCGATCTTGTTCACCCCAGGCCCGCATGAACCGCTTTCTATTCCGCTACCAAGTCCTTCCGTGAACAAAGCGCCATCATACCGCAATTGATCAACGCCGACGGTCGTTAGGTGGTCCTTCATTCCCTGAGGGATGTCAAAGGTCATTCGCACGTGGGTGGCATCGATCACCTCGGCACTGCCACAAACGCGCTGGCTGGCATTTTCCAAGTAACCTTCCGTTGTTCCTTTTTGGAAATTCGTGTTGTAGCCCAGCACCTCGACCACAGCGGTTCCCGGCGCTATCCGATCCGGCGATACATGCACCAGAGCGGGTGACAACGGCGTGCGCAAGGCGGCAATGGACGCGAAAAGCAACAGGCCGATGCCCAGGAACTTCCACCAATACTTCATCCACCGATCACTGTTCTTTGATTCTTAAAGTTGGGACAGTTGAGAGTTGAAGAGGTTGAACGTTGAATGCGCGCAACCCTCAACTTTCGCCAACCCTCAACCTTCTTCAACCCTCAACCCAACCTAGTCCCGCCAAAGGTACGGGAAGAGGATCCAGGCCAAGGTGATGGTGATCAGATCCAACAGAACAATGCCCCCGAAGTAGGTGCTGATCACGCTCCAGGCCACGCCGTCCAACGCCAATTTGCTTGCCCGCATCACCAAGAGCAACAACGGAAGCACCAACGGAAAGCCTAGAATGGCCATCAGTCCGATACCATTGCCCGCTCGTGCGGCTATTGCGGAGATCAACGTTAGCACACTCGCGAAGCCGATGCCGCCCAACACAACGGCCAATAGGAATTGACCGAGGTCGGCTCCTTGTAAATGCGAACTGCCCAACAACAAGAGGTAGACGGCCAGGCTCAACAGACTGAGAACGACCATGGTCACGCCATTGTAGAATGCCCGCGCCAAGATCACGCTCCGGGGGTCAACCAAAGTGTACAAATAGAGTTGCCTTCCACCATCTTCCCGTTGGAAGGAGCGCGCCAAGGCGTTGAAAGCCGCAAAGAGCAGGATGATCCAGAACAAGGCGTTCCAAGTCGCCGTTCCCAATCCCGACTTAACGGCCAAGAAGCAGACATAGACCGCACTAACGACATACAACAACATGCCCGCCCAGGTGGCCCGTTGCCGCAGGTCCAACGCCACTTCCAGCCGGACCAAGTGTGCAATTTCCGAAAACTTCACCGCACGAAGGTAGGAGCGAGGCTCGCCATCAACGGATCGGCGTTGAGGGGTGGCCCGGAAACAGAAAAGCGCGATCACCTTCGCGCTTTTCAATGAATTGGAACACCATGCCTAACGGCGGCGGGGCTTCCTCCGCTTTACCTTCTTCTGCTTCTTCGCTTTCTTGCTCACTTCAACGGAATTCTTGGTGTAGACCATGTAGATGTCCACTGCGGGTCTCGTACCGACCGGCATGCGTTTGTTCACCGCACTGGGTATCGCCAGTAGGACCTTATCATCCCAATGGGCCACTTCGAATGCCTTGTATTTCTTGAACTCCTTCAAGCGGGGATAACGCTCGTTGAATTCATCGATCCCGGAAGGCCAGTTGCGTTCGTGACAACGAAAGACCACTGCGTCGATCTCCGCCGTGTTCAAGCCCGCATTCATCATTTCTTGCATGATCAATGGATCACCTGCCAGATCGTAGGTGGCATACACGCCGTCCGGGACCAGGATCTTGGCAGGCTTCATCCGTTCCCAATTGGGTCCGGGGCTGGCCTTCGGGCGTCGGGCATCGGTCAGGTTCATCTCCACCGCCTCTTCAGGGAAAACCAGATAAAGGTCCTGCTTGCTCCTAAGTTCATTGGGCATGTGGTGGTTCTCTTCCATCAAAACTTGCACGAGCACTTGGGAACCCGTTCCATCCGAATAGCTGCAAATGCGGTGGGCACGGTAGTTCTGGGCCAACTCGGCATTTATGGCCAAAGCGCTATCCGTGCTCAGACCGATCGGGAGTTGGCTGGCCTTGCCGTTATGGAGCGCGAGCTCAATGCGGTCATTGTCCAATCCTGCAGCCTGCATGCCGGAACGTACCGATCTGTCCTCGGCCAAGTCAGGCTTGCGGACCATCTGCGCGAGGTCCGTTATCCGCACGGCATCTTGTGCCATGCAGCCGAATACGACAAAGGTGGTAGAGAAAAGTAGGAGGGATCGGGAACTGCGCATGGGAGTTTCTACGTGATCAACACGAAAATGTGACGATCGCATCGCTTCTTTCCGGATCTTTGCACGGTTCCGGTGTCAGCGCAGCCATTACCGTTCGGCCGGTAGAACGTTTCCTTCCTTTACCCGGAACGCGAACCATAAGCGGTCCCATTGGTTTACACCGATAAAAACATGCGCACGTTCCTTTTCAGTTTGCTTACCCCTTTGCTCTCCTTCGGTTGCCTGAACCGTGTCCAAGTGGGTCCTGTTTCATTTCCGACCAACCAAGCACGATCCCAACCAGCAACCGGCATGTCCTTTTTCGACCTCAGCGCAACTGATATCAATGGCCAATTGGTGAAGATGGACCAATACAAAGGCCAAAAGATCATGGTGGTGAACACCGCCAGTAAATGCGGCTTCACGCCCCAGTACGCCGAGCTTCAGGACCTCTACAACACATACAAGGACAAAGGCTTTGTCGTGATCGGCTTCCCGAGCAACGATTTTGGAGGCCAAGAGCCGGGCACCGAGAAGGACATCGCGCAATTCTGCCAGAAGAACTACGGCGTTACCTTCCCCATGATGGCCAAGGTGAGCACCAAGGGAAGTGAGCAACATGCGGTGTACAATTGGCTGGCCAGCAAGGAACAGAACGGCGTAATGGACACGGCGGTGAAATGGAATTTCCATAAGTACCTGATCGATGAACAGGGCCACTTGGTCATGTCCCTGGAAAGTGGCGTGGCGCCTAACGATTCACGCGTGATCGATTGGATCGAAGGGAAATGAGCGAGAAGGTCGATATCCTTTGCATTACAGCGCATCCCGATGACGTGGAGATCTCCATGGCCGGCACGGTCTTGCACCATATTGGCAAGGGGAGTACAGTAGGCTTCGTGGAATTGACGGCCGGCGAGCTGGGCACCCGAGGTACCGCAGAGATCCGTACACGCGAAGCCGAAGCATCCAGAGCTGTTCTTGGTGCAGCATTCCGCTACCAACTGGGCCTTCCCGATGGCTTCTTTACCGCGGACCGTGCAAGTTTGGAACGCGTGATCAGCGCCATCCGAAGGCACCAACCCAAGGTGTTGATCACCAATGCAGTAAGCGATAGGCATCCGGACCATGGCCGAGCGGCTTCACTTGTTGCTGAAGCAGCTTTCCTGAGCGGTCTGCGGCGCATTACCACCACCTACGAGGGAAAGGACCAAGAAGCTTGGCGACCAGCGACCCTGCTGCACGCCGTGCAAGACCACTACATCCAACCGGACCTGGTGGTGGACATTACGCCATATTGGCCCAAGAAGATGGAGGCCCTGTACTGCTTCGCGTCCCAGTTCCATGATCCGGCGAGCACCGAGCCCACCAGCCCTATCGCAAACCCCGACTTTTTGCCCTTCCTGGAGGCCCGTGCCCGGGAAATGGGCCGATTGATCGGTGTTACCTATGGTGAGGGGTTTACTACGCGGAGACCGGTTGGGGTAAGCGATCTGCTTGGGTTGGGGTAGAAGTGCATGCCTACACTGTTTTCGAGATGTTTGCTAACGTTTTGCAGCTACCCGGAGGGCGGGATTTTCACCACAAAACTTCATTCGGATTACTGAACTTTCTGCTTGCACAAATGTGTCTGCGAAGCACGAAACCCCGCCTTTTGGGTAGGTGCTGTGTGTGCCCAGCATGGGCCAAGAACTCTGCCGCAAGGTAGCATCGTTCTTTGAACATCCAGAGGGTG
>Ga0335394_10006588_pt1 | contig 13102 bp, 11 predicted proteins | sample MAT03_FD_205741 | JGI IMG/M metagenome (GOLD analysis project Ga0335394, IMG submission 205741) | Freshwater microbial communities from Lake Fryxell liftoff mats and glacier meltwater in Antarctica - MAT-03 (spades assembly) (version 2) ...
CCAGCCCGTGCAGCGCCAACAGCCGCGAGGTGCTGCTGTGCACCTCGGTCTGGAGTTGTTCCAGCAAAGCCAGTTCAGCAGCGCCAGGCGCCGGCCCGGCGGGCGCGGAGGCTTCAGATGGACCGCGCGCCTGCGCCAGGCTGCTGCCAACTGCCTGGCCCCATTGCCGCAACTTGCCGCGCACGCCCACGGCCAAGGCGGACAAGGCAGGGCCGTCGTCAGCCCGCACCCGTGCGCTGGCCGCTCGCGCCACGCTCTGCGCCAGTTCTTGCACAGCGGCGTCGAACGTGGCAAGGCGCTGGGCCGACCAGGCCGCCGCCAGGCGGACCATGGCGGCGACCTGCGGGCCCTGCAGTGCCGCTTGCACGGCCTGCAGCAGGGTGTGTTCGTGCACCCAGCAGCGTGCGAAGGCGTCCAGCGGCAGGACGGTTTGGACCAGCGGCCAACGCGCCAGGTGGTCGCGCCAGGCGGCCACATCAACTTCCTCCAGGCTGCTTTCACGCGGTGCGCCGAGTTGGTTCAACAACACGATGACGGGCTTGCCCACCCAGGCCAGCAGCTCCATTTCTGCTGTGACATAACCAACTTGTGAAGGTGACTCCGCCGCGTTCACCAAATACAGCAGCACGTCGCTGTCAGCCTGCACATGGCGCAGCGCTTGTTGGCTGGCCCAGAAAGGACGGTCGCGCCAACGGTCCCACACCTGCGACAAGAACCAGCCCAGCGGCTGCTGGCTGGCGCGCAGGCGCTGCACCAGCCGCGCGCTGTCGCCGAAGCCTGGCGTGTCCCACAGCCGCAGGCGGTCGCCCTCAGGCGTGCCGATCAGCTCGTGGCCGTCAGCAAACTCGGTGACGTGCGCGGCGTCACGCACCTCGCCCACGTCAGCGCGCAGCAGGGTGCGCGCCAGCGTGGTCTTGCCGACGTTGGTGTGCGAGACCAGGCTCAGCGTGATGATGGTCATGCTGCCGCGCCCCCTCGGGCGCCTGCCCTTGACTCTTCGGCGCCTGCCCTTACCTCTTCGGCGCTTGCCGGTACCCCTTGGGCGCCTGGCAGTACCGCCTGGGCGCGTTGCAATGCGGCTTCGGCCGCGGCCAGATCGGGCTGTTCAAGATTCACGCCGACAAACCCGGCGCCATGGGCGTGGGCAAAGGCCGCCCAGGCGGCACGGCGTTCAGCCAGCCGGGCGGGCAGCGTGGCAAAACGCCGCAGCCACGCGGCTTCGTCGGCCAGCACCAGGCAAGCGACTCCGGGGCTTGTGTTGGCAAGGGCGGTGGGGCGCAGGGCGGCCCGCAAGCTGCGGCCATGGCTGTCTTCTTCTGGCGTGCTGGCCAGGTCCACCAACATGGCGAACAGGGTGGTGCCGGCCGGCGGCGGTGCCACGCGCTCTTCTTGCCCATAGGCTGCGGCCGGCGCCACATGCAGCACCGTGCCCAGGCCGCAAGCGGCTACAAACCAGTCGCGCAAGGCCAAGGTGGCTTGGGGTGACGGCGCCGTGCCGCAGGGCAGCACCTGCACCACGGTCGCAGTGCCTTGCAGGTCGCGCAGCAAACGCTGGAAGTACGGCTCATGCAGCGCGATTGGCAGCTTGCGCGACAGGGTCCAGGCGCGCCACAGCGCCCACAGCGCCAACGCGCCACGCGGCAGCAGCACGCACAGCGCCAGCATCGCGGCGTACAGGTGAATCCACGGCGCCGCGCTGGTCATGCCCGCCAGCGGCTGCCCGGGCATGACGCGCAAAGCTTGCACGGCGGCGAGGTCGGGCACGGCAATGCCCGTGGCCGCGCTGGCCGGGGCCAGCAGCAGGGCCAGCGTGGCGCGCACGGTCTCGCTGTCCAGGAAGGTGCTTTGCCAACCAGCCCGGTAGTCGAGCACCAGCCCCCGCAGGTACAACCCGGCCACCAGGCCCAGCGCCAACGCGGCCGCAGCGGCGTGCAGCAGCAGCGCCACGCGCTGGCGCCAAAGCGGCATGGTGACCTGCGCCCAGCGCTGGGAAAAGCCAACCAGCGGCTGCTCAGCCGTGGCCCTTGGCGGCGCCACCGCCAGGCGCTGCTGGGCCTGGCGCACGACCCAGGCGCGCAGGCCGGGCCCGCTGGTGGCTTGCGCTGCCCGGAGGGGTCGCCGCGACCCCTTCAGCAAACTCAGCAGCAACCACACCATCACAAGCAGGTTCCAGGCAATCACCGCCCACACCGGGGGCGACAACAAATTGATGCGCTGCTCACTCCCCACGCTGTCCACCAACAAGCCCAGCAGGAACGCCAACACCAGCGTGCCCCAGGGCCAGGCGCTTCGCCACCAGCGGTGCTGCAGCGCCTGGTTGACGGCGGCCGAGCGCGGCAACAGGCGTTGCAGCGCGTGCGTGGCCCGTTGGTCCAAGGCACCGGCCGCAGTGGCAGCAGCCGCACCCGTATCGCGCGCCAGCCGCGTCGCCCAGGCGCGGTCTTGCGCTGTCCACAAAGGGTTGTCGGCCGCGCCGTCAAAGGCCTGCAGCAGCAACACGCGGCGGGCGGCGGGTTCGGTCAAGGTGGGCTCGGTCATGCCGCCAATGTAGTGCCGCCCACAACGTCGCTGGCAGCGCAGCTGTTAGCCGCAGCGCCGCCTTGTCGACCAAGGACTGCAGCAACGGCGCACGCCGATGCTTGCGCAGGGTGCGGTGGGTGGTTGCTGACCGCCGTTGGCCAACCCCGGAGCGCCTACCCGTGGGCCCGGCCGACAATGCTGCAAACGTCACCCGCAGAAACAGTCATGCCCCACCTTGTTCGTGTTCTGAGTCTGACGCTGGCCTGCCTGTTGGTCATGATGCGCGCGCACGCCCTGGTCGACACCACTTGGGCCGACGGCAGTGGTGTGGACATTGAAATCCGCTCCCACCAGGTCTACCGCACGGCCAGCGGGCAGAACCTGACGCTCGACCTGTACTTGCCATTCGACAGGTCAAAAGAGCCCGTGCCGCTGATCGTCTACATCCACGGCGGGGGCTGGATCGCGGGCAGTCGCGACCTTGCACCACTGCGCTTGTTGCCCTTTCTGCAGATGGGCTGGGCGGCGGCCAATGTGTCGTACCGGCTGGGCACCACCGCGCCAGCGCCAGCGGCGGTGGAAGACGTGCGCTGCGCGCTGCGCTGGCTGCACGCTCGCAGCACCGACTTGCGCGTGGACCCGCAGCGGGTGGTGCTGGCCGGCGGCTCGGCGGGTGGGCATCTGGCGCTGATGGCGGGCTTGCTGCCCAGCGGCAACCGCTTTGACCGCAGCTGCCCGACCGAAGGTGCGTCGCGCTGGAACTCCGGTATCGAGCCGCCCTTGAAGGTGGCGGCGGTGCTGAACTGGTTTGGCATCACCGACGTGGGCGACCTGCTGGCCGGTCCCAACGCCAAGCACTACGCCATCGAGTGGTTTGGCGCGATGCCCGAAGCCGAGCGCGCGACCCTGGCTCGGGACGTCTCGCCGCTGACCTGGGTCAGCCCCCAAAGCCCGCCCGTCATCAGCTTTCATGGCGACAAGGACGAGCTCGTGCCACTCGAGCATTCACGCCGCCTGCACGCCGCGCTGGACGCGGCCAAGGTGCCGAACCAACTGGTGATCGTGGCCGGCGCGGGGCACGGCATGAACCGGGTGCAGATGGTGCAGGGGCTGGCGCAGATTCGCGCGTTCCTGATCGCGCAGGGGTTCCGGCTGGTGCCTTGACGGACCGGTTGGTGTCAGTCCATGCTGCGCGCTCAGCTGCGTGGATACTGCTGCGATGGACTTTGTCAACGGACCGCTGTTCGCCGCTTCCACGCTGGTTTTTATCAGCGTGCTGGCCGGTCTGTTTTCGGCACGCTTGGGCTTGTCGTTCCTGCTGGTCTTTTTGCTCGCCGGCATCGTGGCTGGCGAGGACGGGCCCGGCGGCTACCGCTTCAACGATCACCGCCTGAGCTTCTGGGTCGGCAACGTGGCGCTGGCCGTGATCCTTCTCGACGGTGGGCTGCGCACCGGCTTTGCCACCTTCCGCACCGGCTTGAAACCGGCATCGGTGCTGGCCACTCTCGGCGTGCTGATTTGCGCGGCCATCACTGCGGCAACTGGCGTACTGCTCCTCGGCCTGGACTGGACGACAGCCTGGCTGCTCGGCGCCATCGTCGGCTCCACCGATGCGGCGGCGGTGTTTGCGCTGCTGACGCGCTCGGGCGTGACGCTCAACGAACGCGTGGCGGCGACGCTGGAGATCGAATCCGGGGTCAACGACCCGATGGCGGTGTACTTGACGCTGGCCTTCATTGCCGTTGCCGCGGCAGGCCAGTCGAGCGCGGGCTTGGGCTCGGGCACCGGGCTGTGGTCGAGTGCGGCGCTGGCCTTCGTGCAGCAGTTCGGCTGGGGTGCCGTGCTGGGCTCGGCCAGCGGCGTGGCCATGGCCGCACTGTTGCGCCGCGTCCGCGCACGCGACGCCAGCGGCGGCATCCTGGCGCTGCTGCTCGGCGCCGGCGGGCTGTTGGTGTTTGCTGCCACCGGGCTGGTGGGGGGATCCGGCTTCCTGGCTGTCTACCTGTTTGGCCTGGTCGTCGCCAACCGGGCGGCCGAGGCGGTGCAGTCGACCCTGAACGCCATGGATGGCTACGCGTGGCTGGCCCAGGCCGGCATGTTCCTGCTGCTGGGGTTGCTGGTCACGCCCTCGACGCTGCAGGCGACCTTGCTGCCGAGCCTGGGCGTGGCACTGGCACTGATCTTTGTCGCACGCCCGGTGGCGGTGTGGTTGTGCCTGCTGCCTTTTCGCTTTTCGGCGCGCGAGACCTGGTTCATCTCGTGGGTCGGCTTGCGCGGCGCAGTGCCGATCGTGCTGGCCCTGTTCCCGCTGCTGGCCGGCACGCCACAGGCGGACCTGCTCTTCAACGTCGCCTTCTCGGTGGTGCTGGTGTCCTTGCTGGTCCAGGGTACGAGCATCGGCTGGATGGCGCGAAGGCTGGGCGTGGCCATGCCGGACCCCGGCAACGAGCGGGCCGTGCGCGCCGTGTTCCGCGACTTCGAGCTTGATCCGCGGACTTCGGTGGTGGCGCTGTGCGAGTTCTACGACCTGCCGCAGCCAGCCGACGCGACGCTCGCGCTCGGCGACTGGATCGCCGCGGCGCTGCGCCGCCCGGCGGTGGCGGGCGACACCCTGCAGCTGGGCAGCGCAACGCTGGTGGTGCGGGAACTGCGCGACGGCACCATCACGCGGGTCGGCCTCGGCCTGCCGAAGTGACCGGTCAGAGACTGAGTCAGCGAGCGAGCGAGCCAGCGAGCCGGACGCCGCCAACGAGGCTGCTGCGCGCTACTTCTCCACGAAGGCGCGTTCGATCACGTAGTCGCCCTGCTCGCCCTGACTGCGGCTGATCTGGAAACCGCGGCGGTTGAGCAGGTCGCAGCAGTCCTTCAGCATCGCGGGGCTGCCGCAGATCATGGCGCGGTCGGTCGCCGGGTCCAGCGGCGGCAGGCCGATCTCGGTGCACAGCGCGCCGGAGTCGAGCAGTCTGGTCAGTCGGCCCTGGCGGTGGAAGGGCTCGCGCGTGACGGTGGGGCAGTACACCAGCCGATCGCGCACCCATTCGCCCATGAACTCGCAGGCGGGCAGCTTGCGCTGCAGGAAGTCGGCATAGGCCAGTTCGCTGATCCAGCGCACGCCGTGGACCAGCACCACCCGCTCGAAGCGCTCGTAGGTTTCGGGGTCTTGCACGATGCTCATGAAGGGCGCAAGACCGGTGCCGGTGGCCAGCAGGAACAGGTGACGCCCGGGTCGCAGGTCGTCCAGCACCAGGCTGCCGACCGGCTTGCGGCCGACCAGGATTTCATCGCCCTCCTTCAGGTGCTGCAGGCGCGAGGTGAGGGGACCGTTGGGCACCTTGATGCTGAGGAACTCGAGATGCTCGGCATGGTTGGCGCTGGCCACGCTGTAGGCGCGCAGCAGCGGGCGGCCTTCGACCGGCAGGCCCAGCATCACGAAGTGGCCATTGCGAAAGCGCAGGGCCGGGTCGCGTGTGGTGCGGAAGGAAAACAGCGTGTCGTTCCAATGGTGCACGTTTAGAACGCGCTCGGTACCGGTGGTGGCCATGGTGTCGTGACGAGGGGTGGGGTTGCGGGAGGCCCGGGCTCAGCTTCTCAGACCGGGGCGGTGACTGTGGCGATGCCCTCGGTGTCAAGTTCGCGCAGGTAGACCCAGGGAAATATGCCGCGGCTGTGACCGTCGTCAAAGACCAGGTTCAGGCCCTTGTCGCTGATTGGGTTGATGGCGCTGATGCGCAAGCCCGGCGAGGCTTGCGCTGCAGCACCGGTGCTGCGCAACAGCTGCTGGCAGCCCGCGCAGCGACAGCCTTCGCGCAGTGCGGCGTGCGGCAGACGGCTGGTGTGGCCATCCTGCCAGGTGATTTCCAGCACGCCGGAGCGCTGGTGGTCCGTCACGGCGGTGGGCACAGCCGAAGGGTTCACACCATCTCCTTCACGCCAGCCGTGCCGACCTCGGCGGCGAAACCTTCGAGCCCGCCGTCTGACAGCTCGCTGCCCATCGCGGCCAGGCTCTCCTCGCGGATCAGGTTGCGCAGCTTGTGCAGGATCTGGGTGAACTCGATCGACGACATCATTGCGGCCGTGCGCGGGCGCGGCAGCGCGATCTCGATCTCGGCCTTGATGCGGCCGGGCCTGGCCGTCATCACGTACACGCGGTCGGACAGGAAGATGGCCTCTTCGATGTCGTGCGTGATGAACAGCACCGACAACCTGAAACGCTGCCACATGTTGGTGAGGATCTGCTGCATCACCACGCGCGTCTGCGAATCGAGCGCGCCGAACGGCTCGTCCATCAGCATCACCTGGGGGCTGGTGGCCAATGCGCGCACGATGCCCACACGCTGCTTCATGCCGCCCGAGAGCTGGTCGGGGTAGTGGTTCTCGAAGGCCAGCAGGCCGGCCAGTCCGAGCAGGGTGCGGGCGGTGGTTTCGCGCTTGTTGGACGAGACGCCCTGCATGCGCAGGCCGAACTCGACGTTCTTGCGCACCGACATCCACGGAAACAGCGAGTACTGCTGGAACACCACGCCGCGATCGGCCCCCGGGCCGTCGATCAGTTCCTTGTCGAGCAGCGCCTGTCCGGCGGTGGGCCTGGTGAAGCCCGCCACCACGTTGAGCAGCGTCGACTTGCCGCAGCCCGAGGGCCCGATGATCGACACAAATTCGCCCGGTGCGACGTAGAGCGAAACATCGTCGACCGCCTGCACGCGGCGGTGGCCCGAGCCGAAGACCATCGAGAGCTGGCGCAGTTCGATGTGGCCCTTTGCTGTGCCGTCGTTCATGTGCGTCCTTCGGGCTTGGAGTACTGCAACCACGGCAGCAGGGCGTTGCCGGCGAAGCGGATGGCCCAGCTGCACAGCAGGCCGAGCACGCCGATCGTCACCATGCCCAGCACGATGTCGGCATAAGAGATGAGCGAGTACGCCTCCCAGGTGAAATAGCCGATGCCGAACTGGCCCGAGATCATCTCGGCGGCGATCAACGACACCCAGGCCACGCCCATGCCCACCGCCAGGCCGGTGAAGACCTGCGGCGCGGCGCCTGGCAGCACCACGTGCCACATCAACTGCGGCTCGCGCGCGCCCAGGCTCTGGCCGGCGCGCAGCAGCACGGCATCGACCGCCTGCACGCCGCTGACGGTGTTGAGCAGGATCGGGAAGAAGGCGCCGATGAAGGTGATGAAGACGATGCTGACCTCGTTGTCGGGCCACAGCATGATGGAGATGGGCACCCAGGCGATGGCCGGGATGGGCCGCAGCGCCTCGATGGCCGGAAACATCAGTTGGCGCGTGAGGCGGTAACGCCCGATCAACAGGCCCAGCGCCACGCCGAGCACCGTGGCCACCGCGAAGCCGATGGCGATGCGCCGCAGGCTCATGCCGACGTTGGTGATGAACTTGTGCGAGTTCATCGCTTCGCCAAATTTCTGCAACACGTCCATCGGCGTGGGCAGGTTGGTGAAGCGGATGTAGAAGTCCCAGCGGTAGGTGGTGGCCAGATGCCAGAACAGCAGCATCGCCGCCAGCGAACAGGCGCCGAGCGCCAGCCCCAGCGCCTGCGCGCGCAGCCATTGAAAGGCGGTCGCCACGCCGGAAGGGGGTGGCGGGCCGGCGGCTGCCCGCGCTGCCCAAGCCGGTGCAGGCGCCGGTGCAGGCGACTCGACCAGGACCACCGTTGGTGCCGGTGTCGGGGCGCCGGCATCAGCAGCAGGCGGCGAAGCCAGGTCCTCAGCCGGTTGCGGCTGCATTGCCCGCAGGGATACGGTGGCCATCGGGTGCCTCCTGGTCGTGGGGCTGTCGTGTGTGTCGCAAGCGTGGGCGTCAGAAGCTGACGGCGGCCAGGCGCATGGCCTCGGCGTAGGTGGCCAGGCGGCCACCATTGCTGGCGGCGTGCGCTTGTGCATCTTTCTTCAGCAGGAAGGGCACGATGACGGGCTTCTTCGCGTCGGTGGCATTGATGGCGTAAAAGGCCTTGTCGGCAAAGACCTTGATGCCAAGCGCCTTGTCAAACACGTAAGCCACGCGGACTTTTCTGCCTGAAGCTTCGGCCTTCTGCACCGCCGCCAGCGTGCACAAGACCGAGGCGTGCGGCGTGATGGCGGCGCCTTCGACCCACACTTCCCCAGCCTCCTTCGGTCGCGTGATGGCGGTCTTGCAGACCGGGTCGGTGCCGCTGATGTCGTAGTTGGCGAAGGTCTGCTTCTGCGCTTCGTAATCGAGCTTCAGTTCGGCGAAGGCCTGCTTCACATAGCTTTCGTTGACCCAGGCGCTGATGTCGAGCGGCTTGACGCGGTTCAGACGCGTCAGCACCTCATGGCCGCCCTTGATGGTGTCGAGCCAGCGCGGCTTGATCGTCGGGTCCAGCGTGTGGATGCCGCCCGCGCCCAGGTAGAGGTAGGCCACTTCCTTTTCGATCTTGGTCCACTCTTCGACCTTGCCGGCCGCTGCCGCCGGGTTGGCGCGCACCCAGCTGTTGGCTTCCATCAGCGCGCGGATGTAGGCGACGACGACTTCCGGGTACTCGACCGCGAAGTCCTTGCGCACCACCACGCCGTGGAAGGTCGGCACCTTGGTCTCGGCCCCGTCGAAGATCTTGCGGGCGAAGCCGCGGTAGGGCAGCAGGTCAGCGAAGGGCACAAAATTGGCGTGCGCTTCGATCTTCCTTTCCTGCAGGTTGGTGGTGCCGACTTCAGGGCTCTGGCTGACCAGGTTCCAGTAGTCTTCTTTCCAGCCGCGCGTCTGCATGGCCTGCAGCACCATGCCATGTGCGGCCGAGCCAAACGGCACCGAGATGAGTTTGCCCTTCAGGTCGGCGAGTTCGTAGTACGGCGAATCCTTGTGCACCACCACGCCGTTGCCGGAGCCGAAGAGGTTGTACGCAATGATCGCCACCAGCTGTGTTTCATTGCCGGGCATCGACTGCCCGGTGGCGCCGTTCACCAGCAGCGGGTAGTCGCCCATCATCCCGATGTGCAGCTTCTTGGCCATCATGCCGTTGGTGATGGGCGGGCCCGAGGTGAAGTTCTGCCAGTCGAGCTTGAAGGTGATGTTCTTGTACTTGCCGGTCTTGGGCAGGTACTTCTCGATCAGCTTCAACTCCTTGAGCACCACGCCGCCGGTGACGGTGTTGGTGGTGGTGTTCTGCGTGCCGATGCCGATGACCACTTCCTGCCGGGCAAGCGCCGGCAGGACCAAGGTGTGAGTCAGCAGCAGAGCCGCGCAGGCGCGAAAGACGATGTGTTTCATGAACAGGTTCTCCGTGGGGGTGGGAAGGCATTCAGAAAGGTCTTCGTCTCCTCCGATTGCAAGACAGATGCCACTGTGCGTGGTCGCTGGTGCGCTCGGGGCGCGGCTGTCTTGTCGGGCATGGGTTCCTGACCACACCCCGATCGCCGGGTGCGGCGCTCGACCCTTGGCGGGGGTCGAGCCTTGCCTGGGGCGGCCCGGCGCCTGCGGACGCAGGCTTCGCTGACGACCAGGGTCATGGCCGTGCGCCCTCGGCCTTGGCCTTTTGCGCCAGCCCGATGGATGTGAGCGCCAGCCGGGCGATCTTCCGTACGTCGGGGTCGGCGTCGGCGAGCGCGGCTTCCAGCGGTGCGATCGCCCGCGTGTCGCCGATTTCGCCCAGGGCGATCGCCGCTTCCTTGCGCAGGTTGCTGATGGTGTGGGTGAGCGATGCCACGAGCGAAGGCAATCCGGCCTCGGCCTTGAGCAAGCCCAGGCTGCGCGCAGCCTTGACGCGCACTTGCCAGTAGTCGTCCTGCATGGCGCGCACCAGGTCAGGGATGGCCAGCGACAGCCGCAGCTTGCCCAGGGTGGTTGCAGCCTCGTCGCGCACCATCCAGCCGCTGTCGGTCAGCGCGCGTGTCAATGCGGGCAACACGCTCACGGTGCTGGCGTAGCCCAGGGCACCCACGGCAATGCGGCGGACCTCGACCTCGGGGTCGTTGGCGGCGACTTCGGCCAGCTCGCCGATGGCCGCGGGGTCCTTGAGGTAGCCGAGCACGCCCACCGCTTCACGGCGCACCGCAGCATCGGCGTCGCGCAGCGATTGCATCGCCGGCGCGAAGGCCTCGGGCGAGCGCAGCGCACGCACCGCATGCAAGGCCAGCGCACGCACCTCGGGCGGGCCGCCCAGCAGCAGCGGCAACAAGGGCGCGGCCGATGCGGTTTCCTTCAATTCCGACAGCACCGCGCCAGCCGCCTTGCGCACCCCAGGGTCCGGGTCCAGCAGCATGGGCGCCAGCGCCTGGACGACAGGCAGTTGCTCGAAACCTTCAAGTGCGCGAATCGCCTCGGTGCGCACCTGCGCATCGCTGTCCTTCAGCCGCGGCAGCAGCAGCGGCACGATGTCGTCTTCTTCGCTGTAAGGCAAGTCGATCACCGCCAGGCGCCGCACGGTGGCGTCGTCGTCGACCAGGCGCTCGGCGAGGGTTTGCAGTGCGGTGTCCATCGCGGCCTCTCAGCGCAGCAGGTAGGGGATGTCGACCGTGACCGCGCCGGTCGGGCAGTCCTGCTCGCAGGGCAGGCAGTACCAGCACTCGTCAAACTTCATGTAGGCCTTCTTGGTCAGCAGGTCGATGGCGAGCACGTCGAGCGGGCAGACGTCGACGCAGACGGTGCAGCCCTTTTCGGCGATGCACTTGGTTGCATCGACGCGGACAGGCACTTGGGTGAGGGTGGCGGCTAGGGTCATGGTGGGTTCCTGAGAGAGTCGGCAGCGCTCATTTGGCAAGGTCAGGTGGCAAGGTCAGGCGCCAAAGTCAGGCGGCTTCAGGCCGGGCGGGACAAGTCATGCGGCTTGGGCGTTGCTGGCGACACGCAGCCGCTGGTAGGCGGTGCGCTCTTCGTCGTCGATCGGCACGATGTAGGGCTCGATGGCCTTCTTGCGCAGCGCCATGCGGCCGTGCGCGTCGCGGCTCAGCAGCGAGTGGCAGAACCAGTTCTCGTCATCGCGGTCGGGGTGATCCACGTAGTTGTGATACAGCCCCCAGCGGCTCTCGGTGCGGAACATCGAGGCATGCGCAGCCATCTCTGCGCAGTCGAGGATCGAGTGCGCTTCCATCGCCCGCATCAACTCGTGGGCACCGCCGGCAGCCATGGAGTCCATGTCCTCGCGGATCTCGGCGAAGCGGCGCAGGCCGATCTCGTATTTGCTCGTGATCTTGGGCGGCTGCAGGTAGTCGTTGACCAGGCGGCGGGTCTTGTATTCGATCTGGTACGGCGTGAGCCCACCCGTGCGCTGCAGCGGCGCCAGGATGCGTGCGCCCTCGGCCGCCTGCGCTTGCGTATCTGCGGCGGTGTGGCCGACCTCGGCGCAATAGGCCGCAGCGTTCTCGCCACAGAGCTTGCCGTAGACAAAGGCACCGAGCATGTAGTTGTGCGGCACGCTGGCGCAGTCACCGGCGGCGTACAGGCCCTTGACCGAGGTCTCGCCGCGCGCGTTGATGTGGATGCCCGAGGCGCTGTGCCCGCTGCAAAAGCCGATCTCCGAGATGTGCATCTCGACCATCTGCTTGCGGTAGTCGTTGCCGCGCTTGTCGTGAAAGCGGCCGCGGCTGGGCCGCTCGTTGCTGTGCAGGATGGTCTCGATTTCCTGGATCGTTTCCTCGGCCAGGTGGTCGAGCTTGAGGAACACCGGGCCGTTGCCGCTGAGCAGTTCGTTGTAGAACTCCTGCATCATCTGGCCGCTCCAGTAGTCGCATTCGATGAAGCGTTCGCCCTTGGCGTTGGCCGTGTAGCCACCCAGCGGGCCAGTGACGTAGGCGCAGGCCGGGCCGTTGTAGTCCTTGATCAGCGGGTTGATCTGGAAGCACTCCAGATTGGCCAGGTCGGCCCCCGCGTGATAGGCCATGGCATGCCCGTCGCCGCAGTTGGTCGGGTTCTCGTAGGTGCCCATCAGGTAGCCGGAGGCAGGCAGGCCCAGCCGACCCGCAGCACCGGTGCAGATGACCGCTGCCTTGGTGCGGATGACGTAGAGCTCGGCGGTGCGGCAGTCAAAGCCCATCACGGCGGCAACCTCTCCGTCGGGCCCCGTCAGCACGCGTGTGACGACAACGCGGTTGGTGATCTCCACCCGTGCCCGCTTGAGCTGCCGGTACAGGATGCGCTTCATGTGGTGCCCCTCGGGCATCGGCAACACATAAGCGCCCAGGTGGTGCACCTTGCGCACCGAATAGTCACCGGTCTCGTCCTTCTCGAACTTCACGCCCCAGCGGTCCAGCTCCTGGATCATGTCGAAGCTGCCCGCGGCGTAGGCCATCACCGCTTCCTGGTCGACGATGCCGTCGTTGGCGACGGTGATTTCCTTGACGTATTGCTCGGGCGTGGCGTGGCCCGGGATGACGGCGTTGTTCAGCCCGTCCATGCCCATCGAGATCGCGCCGCTGCGCTTCACGTTGGCCTTGTCGATCAGCAACACGCGCAGCTTGGGGTTGCGCTCCTTGGCCTTGACGGCGGCCATCGGGCCACCGGTTCCGCCGCCAATGACGACGAGGTCGAACTCCATCTCGATGGTCTGCATGTTGTTGCTCCTAGGTCCGGTCAATGCGCAGGCGGTACTGGAAAGCATCGCCGCGGTAGTAGAGAAA
>Ga0335394_10006590_pt1 | contig 13095 bp, 13 predicted proteins | sample MAT03_FD_205741 | JGI IMG/M metagenome (GOLD analysis project Ga0335394, IMG submission 205741) | Freshwater microbial communities from Lake Fryxell liftoff mats and glacier meltwater in Antarctica - MAT-03 (spades assembly) (version 2) ...
CGGCGATCGCGCTGTTCTTTCTGCCGCCGATAGGGTCGCTGTTTCTCGCGCAGCTGCTCGAGACGTTCATCTGGACCAACGCGTTTTTGATCGCGCTCAACCTGCTGCCGATCCCGCCGCTCGATGGCGCCGAGGCGTGGCCACTCATCGGCATGTTGCGCAGCGGCGGCCTGCGCGCAAAGCGTGGGCGCCGTTCGACGCCCGCCGCCATGCGGGTGCCGCCGCCGAACCCGCCGCGCGTCGCGAAGATGGCGTCGAAGGGCCGGCGTGAGTCGCCGGTGATCGACGACGCAGAGGCCGATCGCCTGATCAAAGAGGCCATCGCCGACGCCTCGCGTGAAGCGGAGAAGCGCCGTCGCGACGGACGGCTGCATTGAGCGCGCGCGGTCTCGCGTTCGAAGCCGCGCGCGATCTCGACCAGGTGAAGCAGCTCGCCGACGCGCTCGGACGCCCGCTCGCGCCGCCGGCGATGGCGCAGCTCGGCGCGTTCGCGGAGCTGGTCGCGCGCTGGAACGCGCGCATCGATCTCACCGCCGCGCGCTCCGCCGAGCAGCTCAGCGAGGTGATGTTCGCGGACGCGCTGGTGCTCGCGGACGAGACGCTCGTGCCGCGCGGCGCACGCGTGCTCGATGTCGGCAGCGGCGCCGGCGCGCCCGCGATTCCGCTCGCGCTGCTGCGGCCGGACGTGACGCTCGTGCTGATCGAGCCGCTGCACAAGCGCGTCGCATTTCTGCGCACCGCGGTCGGCTCGCTCGACGGGCTGGCGGGCCGCGTCGAGGTGCGTGAAGGCAAAGTCGATCCGCGCGCCTCGAGCGGCGGCGCGCACGTTGGAGTAGAGGGAGTCGGTGCGTCGCGAGGAGTCCCGGGCGCGCCGTTCGACGTCGCGATGGCGCGCGCGACGTTCGCGCCCGCCGTGTGGCTGCCGCTCGCGCTCAGCCTCGCGTCGTGCGCGCTGGTCCTCACCGCCGCCGAAGAGCCGCCGGCCGCACCCGCCGGCACACGACGCGTGCAGTCCGTGCACTACACGCTGCCGCGCACCGAGGCACCGCGCGCGATCACCGCGTATCGCGCGGAGTGACGTCAGTCAGCGACGCGATCGGAGCGCGCTGCGATTCCGCCGCCGCCGTTGCTCGCGCCACCGCCACCACCAGCTCCGCCACCAGCTCCGGCGCCACCGCCGCCACCACCGCCGCCACCACGACGGCGACGACGACGCGCGCCGCCAGGTCCACCGCCAGCGCCAGTGCCACCGCCGCCAGTGCCACCGCCGCCAGTGCCACCGCCGCCAGCATTGCCGCCGCCAGCATTGCCGCCGCTTTCACGCGGCTCGCGCGCACGCGCAGGGCCGGTGTTGCGCGGCTCGCCGTCCGCGCGATTGGTCCGCGCGGGGATGATCTGAATACGGCGGTCCATGCCCTCGCCGTTCGAGCGCGTGCTCACGCCGGGGAGCTTCGCGAGGCTCAGGTGGATGACGCGGCGATCGCGCGGCGACATCGGCTCGAGCGTCACGACCTTGCCCTGCGTCAGCGCGCGCTTCGCCTCGCGCCGCGCCATCGACATCAGGCCCTCGTCGTGACGGTCGCGGTAATCGCCGCTGTCGACGACCACATGACGCCGCCCCTCGGGGAAGCGATTGACGATCTTGTTGACGAGGAACTGCAGCGCGTCGAGCGTCTGGCCCTTCTTGCCGATCGCGCGGCCCGAGTCCGGGCCGTCGATGTCGAGCACGATGCGCTCGCCGTCTTCACGCACCGCGACGCGCGCGTCGAGGTCCATGCGACGCATCACATCGGCGAGCACCTCGGAGGCTTGCTCGGCCTTGCCGTCGTGTGGCGTTCCGCGCGGCGCGCTCGCCGCATCACGGCTCGTCTCGCCCAGCTCCTCGGCGTCGTCGACGAAGAGGGCACCATCTTGAACTGTCCTGCGCTCATCCACGGCCGGTCCTCCGCGCGCTGGCTTTGCCAGTCTTCTTGCCACCCGACAGCGTGTTTCGCTGGCTCGACCCGGCGCCGGCAGCACCGGCGACGACATCGTCGGTCACCGGTGCGACGCCTGCCGCCGCGGTGACCTTGCCGAGACGATACTCGATGAATCTCTGCTGCGCGATACCGAGAGCGGAGTTCGTGAACATGTAGAGCGTCAACCCCTGGGGCAAGAAGAGCATGAACACCGTGATCATGATCGGCATCATCCACTGCATGATCTTCGCCTGCATCGGGTCCATCGTCGTCGGCGTCATGCGCTGCTGCAGCCACATGAGCGCGCCGAGCATGAGCGGCATCACGTAGATCGGATCGGGCGACGACAGATCCGTCAGCCAGATCGGCAGGAACGGCATGTTGAAGAGCGCGATGTTGGTCGACAGCGAGGTGTAGAGCGCCCACCAGATCGGCAGCTGCGCCAGCGACGGCAGACAGCCAGCGACGGGGTTCACGCCGTTGCGGCGATAGAGCTCCATCGTCGCCGCGCCCTTCTTCTCGCGGTCGTCGCCGTATTGCTCGTTGAGCTTGTCGAGCTGCGGCTTGAGCTGTCGCATCTTCGCCATGCTGCGCAGCTGCGCGAGCGTGAGCGGGAAGAGCACCATCTTCACGCACACCGTCATCAGGATGATGGCGAGGCCCCAGTTGCCGGTGAAGTCGTGGATGAAGCCGAGCAGCTTCACCATCGCGCGCGCAATGATCGAGAAGAAGCCGAGGTCGACCGAGTCCGACAGGTTGTGCCCGGCGCCGGCGAGGAGCGCGCCGTCCTTTGGGCCGATGTACGCGAGCGTCCGCACCACCGTCGTCGCGCCCGGCGCAAGCTGTTGACGCGGATAGGCGAGGCGCGTGTCGAACAGGCTGCCGTGCTCTTCGCCCGAGACGAAGCGATCGGAGGTCTTGAGTGTGCAGAAGTCTGCGGTGCCGCGGTCCGTCGCGAGCAGGGTCGCGAAGTACGTGTTCTCCGTGCCGGCGAAGCCGACCTGGTGATACGTGTGCGTCTCGAGCAGGCCCTTGCGGTCGAAGCGCTTGGTGCTGCCCTCGGTGAGGCAGATCCCCTGGCTGATCGCCGGAGAGCGCCCCCCGAGACCGAGGAAGCCGCCACCCTCGTCGCTGCGCGGCACGTAGTGATACGTGTGCAGGTTTGCGCGCACTGGCCGCGTGCCGGCGCTGGTGTTGGTAACCCGCACCGTCGACCACAGCTGATAGGGCCCGCGGCCGGCCTCGATCTTCCGCACGACCGCGAAGCCGTCGCCGCTCCAAGTGAAGCGCAGCGCCGTCGGCGAGAGCTGCTCGATTTCCCACACGGCGTCTTGGGGAATCGACACGCCACCGAGCTCGATGCGCAGCGGCAGATATTGCTCTTTGTCGGTGCTGACGAGGTCGATCGGCACCTTCGCCGGCGCGCCTGGCGCGGTGCTCGGATTTGGCCGCGTGAAGCGCGCGCCCTTGAGCTCGAAGTGCTGCAGCGCCGCGTTCAGGTTGGTGAACGTCGCGCGAAACTCGCGCGTCTCGATCGTCGCGGTGCGCTGCGCTTCGAGGCGCGCGCGCTGCTCGGCGGGCGTGCGGGCGTGCGGTGCGCCGGGCGTCGCGGGATGCCCGGGAGTCGCGGGATGCCCTGGCGTCGCCGGCTGACCGGAGGTCGCCGCCGTCGACGGCGTGCGTGGGCGCGGCTCGATCCGCTTCTGGCCCTCGACGAAGTACCAGACCCCGAGGCCCGCCGCGACGACGAGCGAGATGATGAGCAGCGACCGCTTCTGACTGTCGTCCATCGTGAGTCTCAGGCGTGCGGGGAAGTCGGGAGCTCAGGCGGTGGGTCGAACCCGCCTGGGTGAAACGGATGGCACCGCGCGATGCGCTTGATGCCGAGCCAGGTACCGCGCACCGCGCCGAAGCGCTCGATGCAGGCCGCGGTGTAGCGCGAGCAGGTCGGGTGGAACCGGCAGACGCCGCCGACGATGGGCGAGAGCGTCCACCAATAGATGCGAATGAGGAAGAGGAGGAAGCGGGCTATCACGCATTTCTCCTCGGCGCATCCGAACTGCGTTGCGCAGCACCGCCGCCCGCCGCCACGAGCTTGCGCGCGACACCACGCAGCTCCGCCAGCACATCCGCGTAGCCGAGCTTCTCCGCGCCGCTCTTGCCGATGACGACGACGTCGCAGCCGAACGGAAACAACGCGCGCTCTTTGCGGAACACCGCCCGCACGACGCGCTTCACCCGATTGCGATCGACCGCGCGCTGCGCAGTCTTCTTCGTGATGGTGATGCCGAGACGCGGATCGCTCGACGCGGTGAGCGCATCGGTGATCGATGCGCGCGGCTCACTGAGAGCGCGCGCTACACCGAGCGCTGCAGCAGGGCGCGGCATCACGATCCAGACGTAGTGAGCGCTGTGCACACGCCGGCCCCGCGCTTGAATGACGCGATATTCCGAGTGGCGGCGAACGCGGGACTCCCGCCGGAGACGCTGGTCGACGAGAGTCGCAGGGACCTCATCGGCCGGCTCCTCGGGAGCCCGGCGCATGACTCACTTCTTGTAGGTCGTCACGGTCAAGCGATGACGGCCCTTGCGACGGCGGGCAGCCAGCACTTTGAGACCGTTCTTCGACGCCGAGCGCGCGCGATAACCATGGGTGCGCAAGCGGCGCGTGCGGTGGGGCTGATAAGTGCGCTTCACGACTGCATCCTCCGAGGGGGCCACGCGGGGGGCCGCGCGGGGGGCGGAAGAAAGCATGGGGGGCACGGGGTGTCAAGGGTGGCGCTGCGCTGGTGGGGGCGCTGCGCGCGGCTACTGCGCTGCGCGACTGGGGCGCTGCGCGCGGCCGGTGCTGCGCGGCTGGTGCGCTGCACGCGGCTTAAATGCTTGCGCTCCCGCGCTGGGAACCTCCCCCCTCAAGATTTATCACTTCTTTTTGAGCCTCATTCGTTGCGCTCCCGCGCTGGGAACCTCCCCCAGCCCCTCGTTCGAGGGGGGCTTTTCCGATGGCGTCGGTGAGCGTCGCGTGCACTCGAAGCGAGGCGGTGCGAGGCACCCCCAACCCCCTTGGAAAGGGGGCTTTCTGAGGGAATTGAGGAGAGTTCGGGTCAAGCGCGGTTCGCACGCCACCAGTGGCGTCCGAAAAACCCCACCTCTTACGCGACCCAAACAGCCCGCAGGCCTTCGCTCACCGCCGTTGCGATGTGCAGTCAGCTACACAAGGACGCTCGACCATCCTCCCCCGAGAGGACTTACTTGCAAAAAAACTCCTCCCCCAGCGGGGGAGGCAGGGAGGGGGTGAAAGCCCGCCCCTGCCAAGGGGCAAGTTCGCACGGCGACGGATTCTCCAAGCGAGATGTGATGAATCTTGAGCCTCCCCTAGCCCCTCGTTCGAGGGGGGCTTTCGGAGGGGGAACGGACGTGCCGCTAGATGCGCTGTGCGGAGGCTCCCCTACGTCAATCACCACGCGCCGACTCGGGCTCAGGCTTGGCCGTTTCGGCGAGCCATTCAACCAGGGCCTGGAGGGCGGGTGCGCGCCGTGGTTGCCGAAGCGACCTCTTCAACAGCTACCGGATGGTTCGACGCCCGCGGAAAGACCTATTCAACAGGTCGAAACCGGTGGCTATGACGATACCTCGACCTGTTCAACAGCTACCGGATGGTTCGACGACCGCGGAAAGACCTGTTCAACAGCTCCGGAACGGTTCGACGACCGCGGTGAGACCTGCTCAACAGGTCGAAACCGGGTGGTCATGACCAGACATTGACCTGTTCAACAGCTCCCGGATGGTTCGACGACTGCGGAGCGACCTGTTCAACAGCTCCCGGATGGTTCGACGACTGCGGAGCGACCTGTTCAACAGCTCCCGGATGGTTCGACGACTGCGGCGACGACCCGGTGTTCGCGCGAATAATGCTCACGTCCTTTCCCGGGTTCGCGGCTGACCGACTATCGCATCTTGCAGCGCGTCGAGCGCGCTCTGCGCTTGCGCTCCGCCCGCCTCGAAATGGGCTCGCGCGCAGCGCAGTCAGCGCACCCCGACGAGCGCGGCGAGGGCGAGGCCGCTCTCGAATGCGGCTTCGATGCGCGGCCCGACGCAGTAGTCGCCAGCGATCCCGAGGCCGCGTGACGGCTCGTAGAGCGCCTTGGCGCCGAGCGGCTCGGCGACGCGCGCGTAGCGCCAGCGCTGCGCTTGCACGAAGCGCGGTCGCAGCGCCTCGAACCCTGGGCGCTCGCGCAGCGCGGCGATCAGCAGCGGCGCGACGACGTCTTCGGCGGCCTCGAGGTGGTCGCGCGAGAACGCGCTCGACGCGTGTACGGTGAGGCGCACCAGGCTGTCGTCGGCGAGACGTCCGGGCTTTTTGCCTTCGCGGATGAGCAGCGCGATCGCGTCGTCGGGCGCGCCTTCGCTGAAGATGGGCTCTGGCCAAGCGACGCCGGCGGCATCGCAGACGAGCATCAGCGCCCACGTCGGCTCGTAGCGGACGCGCGCGAGCTGCTCGGCAAAGACGTGATGCGGCGCGAGGAGCTGCGCGGCCTGGGGCGCTGGCGCTGTGACCAGCACAGCATCAAAGCGGCCTTCGTCGGCGCCGCCCTCGAGCCCGAGTCGCCACGCATGATCGCTGCGCCGCAGTGCGACGACGCGCGTCGACGTCTTCACCGTCAGCCCGACGGCGAGCGATTGCGCCAGCGCGTTCGCCGATGGCACCGGCAGCCACCATGGCTCATCCGACGCAGGCTCGGTGCGCACGACGAGGCCAGCGCTCTCCCAGCGCGCCACCGCCGCGCGGAACGACTCACTCCGCGCACAAAAGCGCTGCGCTCCGTGATCGAACGCGCCTTGCTCTTTGCGCCGCGTCGCCAAGCGCCCACCGACGCTGCGGCCTTTGTCGAAGACGCGCACGTCATGCCCCGACTCACGCAGCGCGCCGCCGAGCACTAGGCCCGCTACGCCAGCACCGACGATCGCGACGCGCATCTCCGCCTTCCTCCGTCGTCTTCCTCCGCCGTCAACCGCCCGCGCACCGGAACCGCGACGCCGCACTGCTGCGGCGCCGCGCACCGGACGTCACTTCTTCTTCGCGCCCGTGCTCGAAGATGCCGCGGGCGCATTGGCCTTGGTCTTGGCCGCCTTGGCGTTCTTGTCGGTCTGCTTCTGTGAGTCCTGACGGGTCTTCTGCTTCGGATTCTTGTCGCCCATGGATCGGCCCCCTTTGTAGGATGCGCCGACATCATGCGCGCCGTTGGCGATCGCGCAGCGTGCAATCGTCGTCGTGACGCGCGATCGTGTGCGAAGGGAGGTCGTCGTGCCCGCCGCGCGATCTTGCCTCGCCCTCGACGCGGCGCCGTTCTTCCCCAACATTGCGGCCCCTGATGCTCGCCGAGACGACGCAGAACGAACCGCGCCCAGTATCCGTGCGCTATGCGATCGCGCGGCCCGCGTATTTCGAGGGACCGGTACGTACGATCTCGATGCTGCTCGCGGCGCTGACCGTCGTGCTGGTCGTCGACGCGCGCAGCGTCGACGCGCTGACCGTGCCCGGCGAGACGCTCTACATCGTCGTCGGCGGCGCGCTGCTGGTGCTCGGCTTGGCGGTGCTGCGGCTCGTCACGCGACCGCGCGGCGATCTCGCCCTCGAGCTCGGTCCGTCTGCGCTGGTACTACCGCGCACCGTCACGTCGCGGCGCACGGTGACGGTGCCGTACGAGGAGATCCGCGACATCGAGGTGCGCGGCGAGGGCCGCGGCGGCTTGCTGCTCGTCGACACGATGCGCGGCCTGCGCGTGTTGCCGCTCGCGCGCTTCCGCGATGCCACGGCGGCTGGCGTCGTTCCTCGCGCGATTCGTGAGCGCATCGTCGTGCGGCCGGGAGGCCGCGCGCAGCTCGAGGCGATCGCCGCGCGACGCCTGCACGCCGATGCGCTGATGGAGCGCCGCGCGCGCGTCACGCTGACGATGTTGGTGGTGATAGCGATCGTGTTCGCGATCGAGCTGCGCACGGGAGCGCTCAGCGATGCGGGCGCGCTCGGGCTGCTGCAGCTCGGCGCGAGCTCACCGGCGCTGGTCCGTGAGGGCGCGATCTGGCGGCTTTTCACCGCGAATCTGCTGCACGGCGGCTTTCTCCATCTGATCATGAATGGGTTCGCGCTGCTCTCGCTCGGTGGCTTGCTCGAGCGCTGGCTCGGCGCCGCGCGCTTCACCTTCGTGCTGCTGATCTCGTGTGTCGGCGGCGCGCTCGCGTCGGCGCTCGCCGCGCGCGGCCTCTTCTCGGTGGGCATCTCGACTGGGCTGTTCGGGCTGCTCGGCGCGCTCGCGGTGATCCATCTGCGTCATCGCGCGGTATTGCCGGCGGGCTTTCGTCAGTCGCGCACTTGGTGGATCGTGATCCTCGCGCTGAATTTCAGCCTGCCGCTCGTGGTGCCGGTCATCGACGGTACCGGTCATGCGGGCGGCTTCGTCGCTGGCTTTCTCGCGACCTGGCTCGTCGATCGCGGGCTGCGTGCGCCAACGCGGACGAGCGCGCGTGTCGCGCAGCTGCTCGCGATCGTCTCGGCTGGCGCATTTGCGATCGCGGTCGGCATCGCCGTCGCACACGGCGCATCGAGCCGCGCGGCGTCGCGCGATCTGGTCACGCTCGCGCGCGTGCTGCAGACGCGACCAGTCAAAGGTGTGGGCGATGTCGAGGCGCTCAACGCGATCGCGTGGACGCTGGCGATCAGCCGCGACACGCCCGCGAGCGCCTGGCCTGCCGTGCGCGCGCTCGCCGATCGCGCCGTGCGCTTTGCGCCGCCGGAGCTACGCAGCGACATCCTCGACACCCGCGCGACGGTCGCCTATCGCATGGGCCGCACGACGCCGAGCGCCTACGACGAGGCGGTGACGCTCGAGCTGCAGGCGCTCGCGGACACCCATCGCCAGACCGCGCTGACGACGGATTGGCAGCTCCGCCAACGGCGTGCCTACACGACGCAGCTCGCGCGCTTTCTCGACGCGCGTCACGCCGTGTCCGGCGCCATCGCCATCGACGCCGACGCGCACAGCGTCGAGCTGCACCTCACCGCGGATGGCGTGAGCGCGCGCAGCCGCAGCGCACGCGAGGTGCTGGTACACGCCGTCGTGCTCTCGGGCGGTGCGATCGCCGGGCTGGTCGAGGTGTGCGCGCTGCCGGCGGGCGCTGCGGATGTGGTCGAGCCGGTCGATCTCGCGCTCGCACCCGCAGGCACTGGCTCGCTGCTGCGCAGTCGGCTGCTGATCGCGCGCGTCGATGGGCGTCCAGATGCGTGCCGTGTGAGCCGCGTGGTGCGCTCGCCGTTCGTCGCCGCGGACGATGCGATCGTCGCGTATCCGTGAGAGCCGCCGAGGTCGAGCACAAAGTGTCTAGTGGCACTTGACACTGGACACGCCTTTCACGCATAACCGACCTCGTGCAGCCCATCGATCTCGTCTCTCCCGGCCACGCCCTACGCCGATTGCGCAATGCGCTGACGCAAGCGCGGCACGACCTGGCGATGCTGCGCACGGCGATCCGCGGCGACCACCCCTCCCCGCTCGTCACCCGCGACCCGCGCCCACGCGCCGAATCGACGAGCGCGCGACCCGCGGTCGTGGTGCCTCCCGACGCGCGCACGCTGCGGCTGACGCGGCTGGTGCAAGAGACGCCAGACGCGCTGACGCTGCACCTCGAAGACACCAGCGGCGCTCCGCTTCGGTTCGAGGCTGGGCAGTTCCTCACCTTCTTGCTCGATGTCGGCGGTGACACGCTGCGGCGCTCGTATTCACTGTCGTCGTCCCCGCTCGACGGGCCAGGCGCCTCGATCACGGTGAAGCGCATCGACGGCGGTCGCGCGTCGACGTGGCTGCACGCCAACGCGCGCGAAGGCATGACGCTGCTCGCGCTCGGGCCACAGGGCAGCTTCGTCGTGCCAGAGCGCGCTTCGCCGCGCCCGCGACATCTGCTGCTATTCGCCGGCGGCAGCGGCATCACGCCGTGTCTGTCGATCGCACGCACAGTGTTGCGCGCAGAGCCCGAGTCGCGGGTGACGCTGACCTACGGCAACCGCGGCCACGCCGACATCATCTTCGCGGCTGCGCTCGACGCGCTGCGCGAGGCGCACGGCGCGCGCTTCGTCGTTCGCCACGCGCTCGAGCAGCCGCGGCCGCCCCAGCCGCACGAGACGCTCCTGCGCGAGTCGAGCACGGCAGTCTACGAAGCGGGCCGACTCGATCGCGCGGCGGTCGCGCGCACCCTCGCGTCGATCGGTGCCGACGCGTCGATCGGTGCCGACGCGGCCGAGCGCGCGATCTTCGTCTGCGGGCCGACGCCGATGATGGAGGCGGTCTGCGCCGAGCTCGATGCGCACGGCGTGCCGATCGAGCAAGTGCATCTCGAGCGCTTCACCAGCCCCGAACATCCGAGCGGCAATCGCGCGGAGCTCCCGCCACAAGAGATCACGCTGCGCATCGGCGCGCGCGATTACGCGCTGCGTACCATGCGCGGCCAGACGATCCTCGATGCAGCGCAGAAGGCCGACGCGCCGCTGCCATTCTCGTGCGCGGTCGGTGGCTGTGGCGCTTGCAAAGTGAAGGTCCTCGCAGGCTCCGTCGATGTCGAGACGCCGAACTGTCTGACGCGCGAAGAGCGCGCCAGAGGCTACGTGCTGACCTGCGTCGGACGCCCGACGAGCGCGTGCACGCTGATTGTCGAGGACGGCGCATGAACATGGTCGCGCGAGTCTTGCCGTTCAGCGAGCGACCGCCGGCGGCCGCACATCCCTATCGGATGAAAGATCTGTGCGAGCTCACCGGGCTGCCGCGCCAGGTCATCCACTTCTACATTCAGCAGGGCCTCGTGCCGCCGGGCGTGAAGACGGGCCGCAACATGGCCTATTACACGCCGCAACACGTCGAGCGCCTGCAGCTCGTGCGGCAGCTGCAACACGAGCGCTTCTTGCCGCTCAAGGCGATCAAGGCGCTGCTCGATGGCCAAGAAGAAGCGTTCACTCCGTCACAGCGGGTCATGCTGCTCGGCGTGCGCGATCGACTCGAGCACACGCTCGCGCGCGAAGAGGGTCGGTCCCCCGGCGAGCAGGTCGTCGACGTGCTGGAGCTGCTCGCGCGCACGGGCGTGTCGAAAGAGGATCTCGATCGCGCCGTCGAGCTCGGCTTCGTCGCCACCCGCGAGGTCGACGGCCGCGTGGTGATGGCCGGTGACCAGGCGTGGCTGCTCGAGGTGTGGGGCGAGCTCCGTGCCGCAGGTCTCACCAGAGAGCTCGGCTTCGTCGTCGACGATCTCGCCATCTACGAAGAAGCGATTGGCTCGCTGTTCACCCAAGAGGTCATGTTGGTCACCTCGCGTGTCCACGGCTTGCCGCCGGAGCGCGTCGGCGAGATGCTGGAACGCGCGCTGCCGCTCGTTCACACGTTCCTCACCCGATATCACGCGATGCGCGTGCGCCACTTCTTCCAGACGCTCCGCTAACCCTGCGCCACGAGAGGCCCGACCATGCTGAAAGAAACCCTGCTTCGACTCCTGCCGACCAAGGTCCGCGCCTCCGTCGAGATGTACGGGGAGGCGCTCGAGGTGCTCACCGAGATGCGCGATCCGCGCGTGCTCGCGTCGCTCGGCCCGTCCGGTGTGCGCGGCCTGGTGCTGCGACGTGGCAAGCAGGGCACGCCGACGAAGATGCCGGCCTCGCACAGCGCCCACTTCGACTGGACCTATCCGCACGATCATCCGGAGATGGCCGATCTCTATCGTCGCGCCAAGCAGGGACAATGGGACGGCGAGAACCTGCCTTGGCACATCTCGGTCGATCCGCTCGATCCGGCGAGATCGCTCGTCGATCCCAACCTCTTCAACACGAAGAAGCTCGCCGAATTCGGCGTGGCGCTCGACGCCAAAGAGAACGCACGCATGGCGGCGGATACGGCGGCGTGGATGCTCTCGCAGTTCCTGCACGGTGAGCAAGGCGCGCTCTTCGCCGCTGCGCAGGTGACCGAGGCGGTGCAGTTCTTCGACGGCAAATATTACGGCGCGACTCAGGTCGTCGACGAAGGCCGACACGTCGAGGTGTTCCACCGCTATCTCGATACCAAGCTGAACAAGCTCTATCAGATCAACGACAATCTGTTCGTCATCATCGACGCGCTGATGGGCGACTCGCGCTGGGACATGAAGTTCCTCGGCATGCAGATCATGGTCGAGGGGCTGGCGCTCGGCGCGTTCGGCTCGCTCTACCAGCAGACCAAAGAGCCGCTGCTGAAAGAGCTGCTCAAGAACGTCATTCAGGACGAAGCGCGTCACGTGCACTACGGCGTGCTCGCGCTGCGCGAACACTTCGCCAACGAGCTCTCCGACAGCGAGCGACGCGAGCGCGAAGACTGGGCGTTCGAGGTCGCGCTGCTGATGCGCAATCGCTTCTACGCCTTCGAGATCTACGAGGAGTGGTTCGAGCACAAGCTGTCGCGCGCGCAGTGGCGTGAGGTGGTGTCGACGGGTCCCGGCATGGAGCAGTTCCGCCACGTGATGTTCCGTCGCCTGGTGCCGAATTTGCGCGAAATTGGGCTGCTCTCGGCCCGAATTCGCCCCCACTACGAGAACGCTGGCCTGGCAAAATATTTCGGCGAAAAGTCCGCCGACAACCTCAGCGCAGCGGAGATGCTTCGCGAGCTCGACTCGACTCCCGCCTTCGCGGAAGCAGCGGAGTAGCGCTCTGCGCCGCGCGTGCCTCCTGCTCGCTGTCTGCGCGGCGATGGCTGCGTGTGGCGCAGACGACGTCGTGCCGCGCGAGGAAGACGCCGCGATCCGCCTCGATTTCGGCGTGGACGCCGGCGCCGATCCAGCGGCGGCGTGCATCGTCGTCTGCCACTATACGGGGCCTGGAGAATACCGCGCAGAGTGTCGGGCTCGCGGTGGACTCCAGCCATGCGCGGTCGAGGCCTATCCGCTCTGCGATACGACGCAGCTGCCCGCTGATTTCGACGGCGGCGTCTATCCAGCGCCGGTCTGCGCGCGCTTTGACGCGACGGACGCTCGCATGACGGCGTGTGCCGCCGATGCGCGCGGCGCGCCGCTGTTGACCGAGGCGCCAATCGTGCGCTGCGTCGCCGTCGAGTGACGATTTCTGCCCGCGAAGCGC
>Ga0335394_10006594_pt1 | contig 13091 bp, 10 predicted proteins | sample MAT03_FD_205741 | JGI IMG/M metagenome (GOLD analysis project Ga0335394, IMG submission 205741) | Freshwater microbial communities from Lake Fryxell liftoff mats and glacier meltwater in Antarctica - MAT-03 (spades assembly) (version 2) ...
CTATAACACTGATTTCATCTGACTGGCGCAACGCCACTCGCCGGTTCACGGCACACTGGTCGAGTTTTTGACGCACAACAGGACGCTGCTCAAAAATGTCTGTCGCAGAGGAGACAGTTGCGGTGCCCGGGACCTTGGCAGGTGACGGGATTCCAGTTCGGCGACTGATCAAGGTCGCTACTTCGTGGAGCGTACTCAGCGCAATCTGCTGGGGCGTTGGAACGACCAAAGGTGGCTGCGGTAGAATATCAGTTGCGTCAATCGCGGGACTTGCCTTTTGACCTCGGCGCGACTGATCTGGTGCATTCTGCGGCAGGCCCTTATTGTTGTCGGCAATACTAAAGCGTGAATTGCCACCCGCAGCAGGAATGTCCGCAGAGAACCGCGTGATCCCCTGAGCCTGCGCGTCATTCCCGACGGATTGTGTCCTGCAACTGCCGAAACTGATTCGCGTTGGGTGCGGTCTGATCGACTTGTGGCGCGTTGGTTTCCGTGAATTCGAGTAAATCCTCCGCAGCATCGGTCCGGGGAAGCAGTGACGTTAGGCGATCCTGAGCCCCGGCATTCTCAGTCAAATGAGTTGACAACACCGATCAGGCGAACAGAATTCCAGTGGCAATTTTGGTTCGACGCACAATCCTACTCCGTGGAACCAGACCTACGATCCTTCGCACTTCGGCAGTTTTTGCTGCACGCGTCACGCAATGAAGTGGTCCGGATAATGCTATCGGAGACTCCTCGTGTATGGCTTGAACCAGTAAGGACCTGGACTCTGATTTTGGCGAATCGATCGGTGGTGCCAGGTTTGGGGCAGATGGAGTAAGGATCTCTCGATCAATAAGTAAGCGGCAAGGCCCGATCGTCTGTTTGTTCATCGGCTCTCATAGACGCACGGGCACACCGCGGGCGGCCAGATAGCGTTTGGTTTCGTCGATCGTGTACGTGCCATAGTGAAATATGCTGGCTGCCAGCGCTGCACTGGCACCGCCGGCGGTGACGGCCTGGTAAAGGTGTTCGGGTGATCCGGCACCGCCACTCGCAACAACCGGAATGGAAACCGCATCCGCGACGGCACGCGTGATTTCAAGGTCGTAGCCGTCTTTCGTACCATCGGAGTCCATACAGGTGAGCACAATTTCCCCGGCACCCAGACGCTCCACTTCACATGCCCAGGCGACAGCTTCCAGGCCCGTGGCGACTCGACCACCATTGATGTGGACAGCCCAGAATTCCTTGCCGTCCCGCTGAATTCGTTTCGGGTCGATATTGACCACGATGCACTGGCTGCCAAACTTCAAGGCCGCTTCACTGATGAAACCCGGCCTTGTCACAGCGGTAGAATTAATTGACACCTTGTCGCATCCCGCGCTTAACAAGCGACGAATATCGTCCACCGTGCGAATTCCACCACCCACTGTCAGCGGCATGAACACAACTTCCGACGTCCGCGCGACGACGTCCAGAATAATGTCCCGCTGTTCATGACTGGCGGTAATGTCCAGAAACACAAGTTCGTCTGCACCCTGCTGTTCGTACCGCTGAGCAATCTCGACGGGGTCTCCGGCATCCTGGAGATTGACAAAATTCACGCCCTTGACCACTCTGCCCGCGTGAACGTCGAGACAGGGAATGATACGCTTCGCAAGCATGAGATCGGATTCCGGAATTTCGTCGCGCATGCGACAGTCTGTGTTGCCGTGCGTATCTGACCGACGACAATGAAGCCTTTCAACTGTGAAGGGGGCCGCTGCTGGCGGTTTCGCTCATTCTGTAAAAAATCTGTACTCCGCGCGGGTCTGAGCATCAAGCGGTTTATGACTGTCGCATTAGCCGGAACGCGCTAGCGTCCGGTTCCGTGAAAACCGTGAGCTAACGCTCAACGGCTGATTTCGACGAGACACTTATTGACCGCTCGATGCTATACTGAACGCGGTCAACATTGAGGTGTCTTGGCGAGCGGTGGGTGTGAGCCCACCGAGTTGCACGCATATTACTCGGAGGGCTCACGCCGCTCCGCTCGCCGGATCTCAGTTCTTGCCGCGTAGAGTATAAAATCAAACAGCATTCATTATAAGTCAGCCTCAATGACTTCACAAATTTCTGCATGGGAACGAATCGTCCGCGTCAATCTCGGTTCGCGAAGTTACGACATCGTGATCAACGAAGGCGGCACATCGCAGGCCGGTTCGCTGCTGGCCCGATGGCTGAAACTGAGCACCGCCAAAGGCCTGCGCGTCCTGCTGATTGCCGATGCCGCCGTGTTTCACGTCCATGGTGACGCCGTACAGCGCAGTCTGGAAGCGGTCGGTGCGGAAGTCCGTGCCGCCATCGTGCCGTCGGGGGAACAGACAAAGTCCTATGCACAGACTCAGGCTCTGTACGATCACCTTGTCGATATGACCGCCGACCGCAAGACGCTGGTTGTGGCGGTCGGTGGCGGCGTGACGGGTGATCTCGCTGGATTTGTCGCGGCAACTTATGCGCGGGGATTGCGATTTGTGCAGATACCGACGACTCTGCTGTCGATGGTCGATAGTTCAGTCGGCGGCAAGACGGGGATCAATCATCCGCGCGGCAAAAATCTGATCGGCGCGTTTCATCAACCGCTGGGTGTGATCATCGATCTGGCGACCCTGAAGACGCTGCCTGATCGCGAATATCGCTCAGGGCTGGCGGAAGTCGTGAAGTACGGCGTCATTCTGGATGCAGCGTTTTTTGGGTTTCTGGAGCAGAACATCGCGGGCTTGAATTCACGCGATCCCGAAGTGCTGCGGCATGTGATTGCCCGCAGTTGTGAACTTAAGGCCGATGTCGTACGTCAGGATGAATATGAAACAACGGGACTGCGTGCCGTATTGAATTACGGGCACACGTTCGGCCATGCATTTGAAGCGCTCGCCGGATACGGAGCTCTGCTGCACGGCGAAGCCGTATCCATCGGCATGATCTGTGCCAGCCGTCTTGCGGAATCGCTCGGGCGCATCACACCCAACGACACATGCCGCCAGATTGACCTGCTGTCCGCGCTGCACCTTCCCGTCACTGTGCCCGCCGAAATGCAGGATCGTCACGCCGACATCGTGGGCTGTATGATGCTGGACAAGAAAACCGAAGGCCGCGAACTGCGTTTCGTCCTTCCGTCGCGCATCGGGCATGTTGAAACCGTTCGCGGCATAGCACCAGACATCGCGTTGCGATGTCTGTGAGTCGTCACAATCAGTTACACCTGGAGTCCTGGCGCGGATGAAATCTGGCGGAAAACGAACGCCGAGTTTTCCAATCCCTTTCTGGATCCTTTCCATCGCCAGGCATCGTACGCTCAGGAGCTACTGGAATTCTGGAGCGACATGGTGGAGAGCGACAAGGTCTACGCACAACGTTTGAAAACGCATGATCTCGAGTTGCGTGAAAAAAGGGGCAAATCGGAACGGCACGCAACAGCATTCGATCCGTCCGCCTTTGACGTACCAATGAACAGAGAAGAACGCCGCCGCCTTCGTAAGTCCCGGCCAGGCAAGCCTGCGCAACGCTGAGGCACGGGTTCCGGCTTGAACGATGAATAGGGGACGATATGAGTTGCGTCGCCTTTTCGCTTCCCATAACCATGCGACAAGCGAATTGGTGGTCCCAGGAGCGACGCCGACGATCATTCACGCACTCCATGTCGCCACAAGATTTCGCAGAAGAATGCCTTCCGAGAGTTTATCTTTTCCATGCCAGTTCACCACGACGACATTCCCAGAATGTCGCGTCAGTATTTCCGGACGCGCGCGTCTCTGATTTACAGTTGCACGTCATGATCATCCGGATCGCGCATTGCGTTCTCGGTAAGAATCGGCATGGCGTAAGATCGACGAGCAAGACTTGCCGAGTTCTCTGTATCTGGCCAATCCAAACACACAGCGTGCATCGTTAACCGGAGTGATGCCAGCGAATTCCTCTGGTGAGTTGCAGCTGAAATCATTACGTTTCGATTCCGGACAATCGTGCGGTGTTAATGCCGTGGAGGAGACAATGGCATGGAAGTTCATGGCAAAGAAACTTCGACTTTCGAATCTCAGGCTGCATTCCGATTAGCGTACGTTGTCGCAACCTGGCGATATGAACTTCTTCCTTACCGTGACGATGGAACCGGATCTGCCAATCGACGTCCAGTTTTGCATCGCTGCGGCCATGGCTCTTCCCATGCGACAAATGGCCGCCAACGAAGCCGCAGGGCGTCAAAGCGCGATAAACTCAGCAACAATGCACCTCGTACGCTAGCGTATTTTAAAAAGCAAAGAGAGCATCGGCATATCGTTGGTTCATCAAAGGGTGACGTCAGAATTTCCGTAAGAATCTTCGTCGCCTGCGAGCGTTCTGCTGGATCTTTACTTTATACACCTCAGTCAAATAGTGTTCAATACTTTCACCGTAAAACAACGGATCGTCAATTGGAATGTAAGCAGCGAGAAGATGGCCGACCACAATCGCGACGATTGGCGCTGCAACAATAAATCCGCCACCAATACACATATTTCTGATGAACACCATTCCGCTCCACCGTGCATCACTCTCGCGACTGATTCAGTCGACCGGCCAATCGACAGAGTCACGCTGACTACGCGCTTCAGTGATTAAGTGCATGGCGTACAAAGTTGCTTCAATTTGTTTTGCGAATTCCGATATTATTGGCCTGGTTGAATCGACGACCTGTCGCCATTCGTCAGCGGGTGGTCGGGGCTGGACGAAGCGTGGCGAAGGAAGCTCTGAAGTGTTCGATGTGTCACGTTGTAGAATGCCGGAGTTTGGCTTTGCTCCAACCCCGGCCACCCGGCCGAAGATCCACAGGAATATAATCACTCACGCGCCGGATGCCTCGGTGTGCTGACGAAGCGTGTAACGTGCTTTCGTCTTGACAATCGTCAATTGATCAACTTTTGCCAGCAGACATTCGAGTTCCGCTTTGCCTTCGTTATCAAGACCATTCTCCGAATTGCCTTCCAGCAATTCATCAAGGCGGGCCTGAGAAGCGGGAGCAAGCGTGCTGTTTGCCAATGCCTCAAGTTCTTCCTCGCTCAGGCTGGTGAGTAATTCGACGTCGTGATGTATGACATGCGTTCCTTGATTCGTCGTGTAGAAGGTGTCAGTGCCAGCCAGAAAGTGACGCAGAGATTCCAGCAGACTGCCGAGTTGGCCAAAATACTTCAGCCCGATAATGTCCTTTTCCAGAATTTCTGTGCGTTGAGCCTGCGACATGGCAAATGCCTCGCATCGTCAACGCTCCGTCGTGTTTGCAATTTGACCAATTTACAATCCCGTGACACCTGAAATTCTCAGGCAAAATCCCTCGTCACGCTGTCCAAAGAAATCTCGGCAAGAATCGTGCCGAACACTATTGGCTGCGTCCCCTTTTGTTTTTCAGGGCCGACTGAACAGGGGACGCATCTCATTGATTCAGAAATGAGCTTCAGCGTCCCCTTTGCTTCGGTCCCTCGGTCAAGCCTCGGAACTAGGACCTTAATCCACGTCGCCATGTAACTCGATCAGCGTGGCTCTCCCAACTTGATCGAAGTCGGCACGCCGTCTGATCGAGTGACAAATGTACGAAATTCTTTGTCCGTCATCTCGGGCAGACGTCTTATTGAGCCATCACCCATCGCGACAAGTCTGGCAGGCGACAACTTTGGAAGCGGGCCGGCGGCGGAATACGAAAAATCCTCAGGCTTCGTCCAGGGCACTTCGTGGTCCGATTCGATCAGAGCAATCGTGTTCGAAGTTCCATCTGTGATGTCAGCAAATCTTGTTGGCGAGCCCTCAGAACAGAACGCGCCTTCGCCAGTTAACATAAGAAACGAAGTCGTGTTCTTTGTGTCTGCGCTCGTTCGAAACAGGTCCGGCATTTTTTGGGCAACTTTCAGATTCTGCTCGCTGTCCCAGGGCTGGTCAAAGCGATACGCATTAAACAGGTCCGCGTGATTGATCAGCGGAAGAATGGCCACGCGCCAACTGTGAGGCGGTTGATTCTTGAATTGGCGATTCGTGCTGCCGGGAAAGTGGTTAAATGTTTCGTGAAATTGATGGAGGGCCAGTATTATCGTTTTCATCTTTTCGACATTCGACTCTGGCGTTTCAGGGGCCTTAATCAACTCTCCGAGTGAGCTGTAGGATTTCAGAGGATCGTAATCAGCCACTGCATCCGGGACCAATCGATGGATGCGTGTTAGTGCAAACGATGCGTCGTAGCCGATCGAACCAGCTTCGACTCCCACCGTTGCTTCATCAGAAGGTGGCAATAAACCTAAACCGCTCGAAGACCGCCCGCCGCCGCTGAGGCCACCGGTACCAAAGAGATTAACGGCACTCATTCCAATGCCTCCCCCATTAGAGTTGGCCGCTCCATTCTCGTCTCCACCGGGCACAGAGAAGTCGAGTCCATCCGCCTGATGCAGCATCTGTTTGAGCTGCAGATCGATGATCTCGTTTTCACGCCGCAGTCTGCGTTGCAGTTTAGTTTCCATTTCGACAACACGTGCTTTAACCTTGTCGAATTCACTCACGCGTTCTTCCATGTCCGCAGAAAAATACTGTTGCAGTGCGGCTCGGAGTTGCTTCTCAACGTCCTCACGTTTGAACTTTTTCGAATCAAGTCGCGCACGAAGCTGGTGAACAATTTCCGAGAGAAGTTGCTTCTCCGAGGGCGCCTGCGTCATGCCCATTCCGTAACCACCTGCCATTCCGCCACCACCTGCCATTCCGCCACCACCTGCCATTCCGAGAAAACCTGCCATTCCGCCACTCATGTCAGGTTCGCCGCCACCACCGCCACTACCTCCTGAATAGCCACTGGAAGAATCACCCCCAGCCACGCCTGCCCCCATACCACCAGAATACGATCCTTTCGTCTCGTTCTGCTTCTTACGGACTTCCGTCCGAATGTCGTCGAGAGATCGAACTGCAGGAGCCGCTCCAGCCGGAATGTCCTGACCGATGCAGGATGTGCTGCAACGGCAACACAGACAAGACGCCAATAATGCACATAAACTCATTTTCATAGTCGACTCACTTTCTAAGGGTTATTCGTCGGATCAATTTGATGTAACGATTGCTCAAGCGAACGAAGCTCAAGCTGAAATTCCTGAAATGGATCAGAGGGATTTGAGTCGTGTCGCACTTCCAACACCTGCAAAGAATTCGCAATCTCAGTGAGTCGCTCGTCGAATGCGCTGCGGTCGTCGGCATCTGTAAATGCGACTGCGTTTGAGTTCTGAGGTGCCGTACTCTGACTTCCAGTCAGTGGTCCCATGGTGCTGACTTGAGTATCGGTCGCGGTTGTGCTTGCGGTCGATCGATCATTGCGTTCTAAATTCGGTAAGGACTTCGCTGCCAAGCCTGCGACCACCAGCAAAACTGCCGCTGCCATCCAGGAGACCAGCCGATGACGTCGCTGCCAGGATCGAAGCCCCATCATCAAGCTCGGTCGACGATTCTGAAGACTTTGCAGGATATGCGCCATGACATCCGCCACAGTCGACGCCGATGTAAATCGTTTTGAAGGCCGTTTTTCGAGCAGTCGATCGATCACGGCCGAGAGTTCATCAGGGACGTTGGAATTGACCTGCCAGAGTGGTCGATGTCGATGATGGCAGATGCGATGCAACACACCCATCGCACGCTCCGCGCGGAACGGCGGATGTCCCGTGGCCACAAAGTACAGCACCGAACCCAAGCTAAACAGATCGCAGCGATGATCGACGGCGTCACCGCTGGCCTGTTCGGGCGACATGTAGGCCGGTGTACCGGCAACGACACCGGTATGCGTCAAGCTGGCATCATCCACGGTTCGCGCCAGCCCAAAGTCTGTAATCAGCAATCGTTCGACGCCGTCTTCAAGCAGGATGTTGGCCGGTTTAATGTCGCGATGTACGATTCCCTGCAGATGCGCGGCGGCCAGCCCTCGAGCAGCCTGCACCCCGATGCGCAATATCTGTTCAACGCTCATCGGTCCGGTTCGATCGACTCGCGATTGCAATGACTCGCCGGAAACGTACTGCATCACCAGGTACGGGTGCTCTGCATTGGCTTCGACATTGTGAATCGCCACAACATGTTCGTGAACCACGGCGGCGGCGGCTCGCGATTCGCGGCTGAATCGCTGGCGAGCGGCTCCGTTTCTGGACAGATGTGGAGCCAGAATCTTCACGGCGACCGGCCTGTTCAACTCGGTGTCGATCGCTTTGAATACAACTCCCATGCCTCCGGAGCCGATGCGACGTTCGATCTCGTATCGGCCAATTCGGCCCAACATCTCAGGATGAGTTGGCGGCCCAAGCAGCCCTTTGTCGAATTCGACTTCTGATTGCATCGCTGCGTTTGACGGAATCCCGGAACCAGGGGACACCCCGCGAACCGCGGGTTCGTAGCCAGAGAACAAGTGACTCGCTTCCAGTTCGATTTGTGAATCCGAGCTCAAGTCCGTCAGACGTGCCTGGCAGGTTTCGCAAGTCTCAACATGCCGGGCGATCTCGACGGATTCGACGCTATCCTCCTGCTCGTACATCAAAACTCGCAGTTGGCCGTCGGTCACATGGCTATCGGAATTGTTCATGGCTATTTACCGTGTTCCTCATCAGGCTGACCTTCGAGCTCTGCCACAGCGGTACGCAACCTTGCGAGCACCCGACAACGCGCGACGACGACACTGCCTTCCTTCATGTCGAGTTCCCTGGCCGCTTCGGCAACCGAGTATTCTTCAATTGCCGTCAACCGAAATGCGTCCCATGTGTGCGGCTTGACCTGCTGGCGAACTTTGTCGGCCGCGAGCCAAAAACGTTCTCGACGATACTCCAATTCAAACTCGCGCGTTACGTCGGGATCGGGCTCGGTTGCCGCCGGCTGCAAGTCGATCAGCTCAGCGATACACTCAGAACCGACAAGAGACTGATGTTTACGCCGCGTCAGGAAGTTGATCATGAGGTTGCGAGCGATCCGAAATAACCAATCGCGAAAACGACCTCTGGCAGGATTGGGCTCCCAGCGATGAATGGCTTTCGATACGGCGAGCAGAACCTCCTGGACGATGTCGTGCGCGTCGGCTTCCTGAAATCCTTTGGATCTCGCCAATCGAAATACGAGCGGTTGGTAGATTGCCACGAACTGGTCCCAGGCCGCGATATCATGCTTGTCGGAAAGCCGCAGTAGCAGGCTATTTCGAGTGTCACTAATCGCTTGTCTCACGGTGACTCGATCCAGAAAGGTGATTCCACATCCACATCCACATCCACATCCACATTAGAACACACAGTGGACGGCTGTAAATTACACAGAATCACGGAAAATTTCTTGAATCGATCCTTCTGGCGATGTTGATGTTCCCTTAATAGGCGAGCGTGAGGACGTAAATCCTCCGATCACCTGACGCTGCGTAAGCATGAGGCTGGGCAATCGGGCGACTCACGTCGCTCCGCTCGCCGGGCGGCGTACCGCTATTGGCAAGGCGCGAGCGAACACGGCGGAGTCCAAGACCCTGTGCATGCGTGGAAATTCCAATCGCAAGTCACGCGGGCTGCACGACGTGCGTGAAGCTGTTCGCACGAAGAGCAGAACGTGGAGGCCAACTTCATCGACCTTCACGAGCGCAACCATCGCTTTTGAGCCCGACTCAAGGCAGGAGATGTATGACGGGGCAGAAAGCGGTCAGCTCTCTTCCTTCGGCCTGCCTCTGGCCCGAGTCGTACTTTCAAGCGAGAGGCGAACGGCACTGCTTCTGGTCCATTGATCAGGACCAAACGCCAGGCCACGACGGCAGGCCACGACGGACACTGTAGCGAACCGCAGTGAGTTCTGCTTCCGTCGTGGCATGACCGTCACACGACGGAAGATCTCACTGACCTGATCGCTGGTCTCGGGCCGGGCCACGAGATGCCAGTGATTGGTCAATGCGACCAAGGCGTAAATCAGCAGTTCACCGGTGACCGCCGGCAGGCACGATGTTCCAGATATCTCGTGCATACTCCGAAATGGTGCGATCGCTGGAGAACTTGCCGATTCGTGCCATATTCAGAATGGCTTTTTCTGTCCACAGGGTGCGATTGCGATACAGCAACGCGGCCTCGTCGTGAGCTTTGAGATAAGACTCAAAATCGGCCAGATGAAAATAGGATTCACCATCTGCCAGCAGTCGATCACAAATCCAGGCATATCGTCCCTCGGATTGCGGACAAAATCGATTGCCCCGCAACGCATCAATCACACGTCGGACCGCCGAGTTCCGTTCATAAATCTCGGACGGACGATATCCGATTCGCTGCATGTTTCGCACTTCCTCGACTGTATGCCCGAACAGAAAGAAGTTCTCTGCCCCGACTTCTTCGCGAATCTCGATGTTTGCCCCGTCGAGAGTCCCGATCGTCAGAGCGCCGTTCATTGCAAATTTCATATTGCTCGTGCCTGACGCTTCCATTCCGGCTGTCGAAATCTGTTCGCTCAGGTCGGCCGCCGGGATGATGATCTGTGCCAGTGACACGCGGTAGTCCGGCAGAAAGCAGACCTTCAAGTGACCGCGGCAGCGTGGATCTCGATTAATCACTCGGGCGACATCATGGATCAGCCGAATGATCTGCTTGGCGAGGTAGTACCCAGGAGCGGCCTTGCCGGAAAACAGATATGTCCGTGCCTGTTTCGGAATCACTCCGTCGTCAGCCAGACACAGGTATTCGTAAATAATGTGCAGCACATTCATGAGCTGGCGTTTGTATTCATGAATCCGCTTGACGTGGACATCGAATAACGTCTCAGGATCAACTGATTCACCGAGTGTCTGGCGAATCCACTGTGTCAGTCGTTCTTTGTTCAATTGCTTGACAGCCAGAAATCGCTCCTGAAATGCCGAGTCACTTGCGAGAGGTTCCAGTTCGCGGAGCCGTTCAAGATTGGTAATCCAGCCATCACCGATCACTTCGGTGACCAGTGCTGCGAGACGAGGATTTGCGGTCAACAGCCAAAGTCTGGGGGTGACTCCGTTGGTTTTGTTATTGAATTTCTCGGGCCAGAACTGGGCGAAGTCCGGCACCAGTTCCGTCGTCACAAGCCGAGTATGGACAGCGGCAACGCCGTTCACAGAATGGCATCCTGCGATGGCCAGATGTGCCATGCGGACCTGTTTTTGTTCGCCTTCTTCAATAATCGACATCCGAGTCAGCCGGTCGTTGTCCTGAGGCCAGCGGAGCGCAACTGCCGAGAGCAGTCGATCATTAATTTCATAGATGATCTGCAAATGCCTTGGCAGCACACGTTCCAGTAAGGCGACTGGCCAGCGTTCGAGTGCCTCAGCCATTAAAGTGTGATTTGTGTACGCACAGGAGGCGGTGGTGATTTCCCATGCGCGTTCCCATGAAATGTCATTTTCATCGATCAGAATGCGCATCAATTCGGCGACGGTAAGTGCCGGGTGAGTATCATTGAGCTGAATGGCGACTTTGTGTTCGAACTGATCGAAGCCGACATGAGTTCGCTGATAACTGCGAACAATGTCGCGCACAGCGCAGGCGACAAGAAAGTATTCCTGAATAAGTCGAAGTTCCCGTCCGGCTGCGATGGAATCACTGGGGTACAGGACTTTGGAAATCGTCTCCAGCTGAACTTTCTGCTGCACGGCATTCAGATAATCGCCCTCATTGAAGATATCCATGTCAAATTCCTGCGACGCACGGGCCGAGTACAGACGCAGATAATTGACAGTCCTGCCTCCGTAACCGACGACAGGCATATCGCAAGGGACACCGATCACGACCTTCCAGTCGAGCCACATCGGGTTGTCTCGGCCTTGCCGATCCATGGCATGTTCAACGTGGCCGTACAACGAAACCAACACTGCATCCTGAGGACGCTGGATCTGCCATGGGGTGTCATATGTTCGCCAGTTGTCGGGTCTTTCGACCTGCTGGTTGTTTCGGATTTCCTGACGAAAAAGACCGTATTCGTAATTGATTCCGTAGCCAAACCCCGGCATTCCCAGAGTGGCCAACGAATCCAGAAAACAGGCCGCAAGCCGACCGAGGCCACCGTTCCCGAGCGCTGCATCCGTCTCTTGTTCTTCAACGTCGGCGAAGTCTACGCCGAGTTCCAGCAGAACTTCACGACAGCGATTCAGCAGTCCGAGGTTCACAAGATTGTTGCGCAGTGACCGACCGATCAGGAACTCGAGCGACAAATAGTATAGTCGTTTGGCGTCGGTGCTGTGATACATCGCCTCCGTAGACAATGACTGTTCAACCATCAGATCACGGATCGCGAGCGACACAGCTCGGAAAGCCTCACGAGGTTGCAGTCCTTCTGCACTCAGTCCCAGTGAAAAATTCACATGATGCAGGATTGACTCCCGCAGACAGTCATGATCCGGCACTCCATGATTCGGCGCGACGGCTGTAACTCTCTTGTTCTGCATGAACGGTCTCCTGGTAGGCGCTGTATATTGATACTTCGGGCAACGCAACGCGTGTCGGCGTCCCGGTGGCATTCCACTCCACGGCTATACCGCACGCGGTTGGCATTGACTCGTTTAACCGCGTGCCCAGCGGGCCGCGCTAGCAGTGTCCCGGTGGCTGGATTTCCACGCGCGGGGCGTTGCCCACGCGGTTAAACGAACGTACCATCCCCAACCGCGCGAGGTATAGCCAGTTTGTGAATCTGCAATTACTGTAGGGTGCGTGCAGGGAATCGCAACGCACCACCTTCCCGCACAATCCCACATGGTGTGTTTCGCTCCGCGACACCCACCCTACCGTACATGGAACAACTGGCCAGCCATGCATCCCACTCCTGTGCTGGTTTGAATTCTTCCGCAGTTGGAGTATACTCACTCTCTGCGTTCTGCAACATTCAACAGCAGCAGCGACGGGGGGGGCGAGCCAGTGGTGGAATTGCGACACCATTTTCCCGGCGAGCCGCGTCTGATACCCGAGATCAGGGACTTCATACGAAAGGGTTGCCGCCTGAGTTGGAACGAGGCATCCGATGGTGCCGCAATCTCGCAGCTGGAATTGGCTGTCAGTGAGGTAGCCAGCAATATCATGCTGCACGGCATGCAGGGGCAGCCAGACGGGTTGATTGAA
>Ga0335394_10006596_pt1 | contig 13090 bp, 11 predicted proteins | sample MAT03_FD_205741 | JGI IMG/M metagenome (GOLD analysis project Ga0335394, IMG submission 205741) | Freshwater microbial communities from Lake Fryxell liftoff mats and glacier meltwater in Antarctica - MAT-03 (spades assembly) (version 2) ...
GGAACCAACCAAGCAATTCTCGGTTTATCTTCGGGCCGAGCGCGTGGTTGCGTTCGCTGATCAAGCCGGCTATCGGAAGGGCCATTGCGTATGTCGATTGGTCGCAACAAGAGTTTGGAATTGCTGCTGCATTCTCAAAAGATAGCAACATGCTGGCGGCATACCGTTCGGGCGATCCGTATTTGGCGTTCGCAAAACAAGCAGGGGCCGTTCCCGAGTCCGCAACCAAGCAGTCCCACAAGCGCGAGCGGGCATTGTTCAAAGCTTGTACGCTGGGGGTGCAATACGGCATGGGGGCCGAGTCATTGGCGCTTAGTATTGGAGATACGTTGGACGTGGGGCGCGAGTTGCTGCGGTTGCATCGGCAAACGTATCCTAAGTTCTGGCGTTGGTCCGATGCTGCCATCGATCACGCAATGTTGTATCGGTACTTGCAAACCGTTTTCGGTTGGTCGTTGAATGTCGGGCCGGATGCAAACCCGAGATCGTTGGCCAACTTTCCATGCCAAGCAAACGGGGCCGAGATGCTGCGGTTGGCGTGTTGCCTTATGGTCGAGCGAGGTGTTGGGCTTTGCGCCCCCATCCACGATGCCGTACTCGTGGAAGGGCCGGCGGAAACAATCAACGAAACGGTTGCGAATGCACAAGTAGCAATGCGTGAGGCGTCGTCTATTGTGTTGGGTGGTTTCGAGTTGGAAACGGATGCTGAGATTGTGAGCTATCCCCACCGTTACTCGGACGAACGTGGAACCGATATGTGGGGCTCGGTGTTGGCGATTTTGGCCGAGTTGGACCCCGTCCGATTTGGAGCCACTGGGAACCAAATGGGACGGGGTTTGGCACCAAACGGGACGGGGTGTCTCTCTTATCTATTATCTAATAAAGAATCATCTCTTAAATAAAGGATATCTACATGGAAGACTTGGAAGCGTTCCGATACTCGGATGCGTTGGTTGGCAAAGCAGTTGAGTCCAAACCCAGGGTGAAACGGAAAACGGTTGGTGCATTTATCCGTGGTCCGGTCCCACTGGATTGGATTGCAAACGCATCTCGAATCCCAAGACGCAATGCTGTACTCGTGGGGTTGGTGTTGTTCTACCTTGCTGGACTTCGGGACGAACGTGTTGGATTGGTGTTGAGTGTTGCGCGGTGCAAACCATTTGGGCTCGGGAGGAAAGCGGTCCAACGTGGGTTGGCTGACTTGGAGTCCAATGGGTTGGTCCGTGTCGAAAGGTCGGCGGGGCGTTGTCCTCGTGTGGATATTTTGGGCTAGTTGAGCAAAGACTTGGCCAACGGTTGGCCGAAAGTGTACATTGCATCCTGCCAAGACTAGGGCGACGGTCTGAAAGCCGGTTACTCATACCGGCCCGTCTTGGCTTTCATACTTATGAGTTCAACAAATGGGAGTTGATGTCATGGCAAGTTTGCACAAGCAATCTGGCAGTCGTCCAGGTTACAAGCTACGGTTTCGAGATATCACGAGCCGACAACGTGTTTTATGGCTCGGTGATGTATCCAAACGCAATGCCGAACTAGTTTGGCGACATGTTTCCGAATTGGAGCGAGCGCACAAAGCAGGGGTGAGTCCCGATGTTGGAACGGCCAAGTGGTCTAATGAGTTGTCGGGTCGGTTGCGTGAACGATTGGCGGCCTACGGTTTCGTTGGTGCCGAACGGAAACATGCGGGTGGTGATTCGATACGGTTGGTCAAACCGTTTTTTGAGAATTACATTGCGTCACGTACCGATTTGAAGGATGCGACCCGCTACAAGTATGAACAATCATGCAAGTACTTCGCAAAGTACGTGGGATCCAATCGATTGTTGGCGGACGTTACCGCTGCGGATATTGATGCATGGCGGTTGTGGTTGGTTACGGATGCCATTGCTGCAACCAAGACGCAACCGGCGCGAGGCATGGCAACATCGTCGGCGAACAAACATGCAAAACGAGTCAAAAAATTGTTCGCACAAGCAGTGCGGGCCAAGCTGATTTCCGAAAGTCCATCAGCTGACCAACGTATTGGTCCGGAAGTGAACCGGACCCGAGATCACTACATCGACCGAGCGACCGCCAAAAAGGTTTTGGAGCATTGTGATGTTGAGTGGGCGTTGATTTTTGGTCTTTGTCGGTTCGCTGGTTTCCGATGTCCGACCGAGGTGTTGGGGCTAACGTGGGCCGATATCGATTGGGCGGCGGGTCGCATCCGTATCAATTCGGTAAAAACTGGACTTCGTTATTGTCCGATATTCCCAGAGCTGGGGCCACTGTTGGAAGCGGCATTTGATGCGGCACCCCCCAACACTTTGCATTGCATTCGGGGCTACCGTGGTAACGAAACAAACCTGAGGACCCAATTGCTACGCATCCTCGGACGGGCCGGTATTGTCCCTTGGCAAAAAGCGTTTGTGAATCTTCGGGCATCTTGTCGAACGGACTTGCAAGAGGTGTTTCCCGATCACGCTATCAATACTTGGCTCGGGCATTCATGCAAGGTTGCCGAAAAGCATTACTTGCAAACAACCGAAGGGCATTGGGCACGGGCGTTGGTCCAAGAATCGGCACCAAAGCCAATCGGTGGTAACGCCGGTGGTAACATCAGTGCAAATCCACTGGCATCCGATGCGCTTTTCAAACGAAAAATCCCTGGGAATATGGCCACTGATGTTGCTAAATTCCCAGGGATTTCATTAAAGATGCCCCCGCAAGGACTCGAACCTTGGACCCGGTGATTAAGAGTCACCTGCTCTACCAACTGAGCTACAAGGGCGGGCTGGGGTGTACGCTTGACTTACTGGCGAACACCGAATGCGAGTATGTTAGCCAGCTTGGCTCGCTCTGCAAGTGCTAAAACGGGCAGCCACTTCTCCAGACCGTCCTGAGAAAATCCAATAATTTACCGGATGCTTTCAGAATTTCTTGAAACATCTGTTGACCGAGCATGCTCAAATTGTCGATACTGGAAACCTAGGTAACCTGACCGGTCGGTGACCGATTAGGCAATTCGTCCCACATTCGATCTGGCATGTCGGCTAAAGGGTTCATTTATTCAAAACGAGAGGGTCGCAACAATCGAACGTATTCAAACCAGGATCAATAATCAGATCCGTATCTCTCCAATACGCGTCATAGGTCCTGATGGTACTCAGTATGGTGTCATCACCACCGACGAAGCTCTGAACCGTGCCCGCGATGCTGGGCTCGACTTGGTTGAAGTTGCACCCAATGAAAAGCCCCCCGTCTGCCGAATCATGGATTTCGGCAAATACAAGTACGAGAAGAGTAAGAAGTCGGGACAACGTACCCACCAAACCAAAACCAAAGAAATTCGACTTCGACCCAAAACCGGTGAACACGATATCGGTACGAAAGTTAGGCAAGCGATCGGATTCCTCAAGGACAAGGACAAGGTCCAGGTTTCCGTGATCTTTCGCGGGCGAGAAATGGCACACGTCGATGAAGGTCGACGCGTTATGGAAAACGTTCTGCTGGAATTAGCCGAGTTCTCCAAATTGGAGCAACCGCCGCTTCAGCAAGGTAAACGCATGATCGCGACCGTCGCTCCCAAGTGATGGTGGATTCCACACGGAACCCCCGAAACCAAGATCCAGCCCCGAAACCAAGGTCCCCACCACCTAATTCCTCTCCAATCAGTATGCGCATCGTTCGTTTCGTCCGTCCCGATTCCAGCATCGGTTGGGGTCTATCGCAACCGGCCGGTATCAAGGATCTATCGCTAGCCGATCCGTCGCTTCCCAAGTCTACCAATGAGATCATTGCGAACTGGTCGGCGTTGTTAGAACGCCTTCGCTCTTTGGCCAGCTCGCTTGAGTTCAGCCATCAACAGCTGACGTTGCTGTGCCCTCTCAGCATCCCTCAAAAGATCTTGTGCATTGGACTCAATTATCGAGATCATGCAATCGAAACGAATTCGCCTATCCCAGCCGAACCCATCGTTTTCTGCAAGATGCCAACAGCCATGATCGGCCCAAACGATCCTATTGTGCTCCCCAGGGTTAGCCAGCAGGTCGACTATGAGGCAGAGTTGGTGATCGTCCTAGGAAGCAAACTCAAAAATGCATCGGCGCAAGAAGCAAAGGCCGGGATTTTCGGCTATTGCGTCGGACATGATGTCTCCGCCCGAGATTGGCAAAAAGACAAGCCCGGCAAACAATGGTTTCTCGGCAAATCCTTTGATTCCTTTGCGCCCCTTGGGCCTGAAATCGTTTCCGCCGACGAAGTTCCAACGCCGGAAAACTTGTCCATCAAATGTTGGGTCAATGGCGAGCTGCTACAAAACGGGAATACCAGAGAACTTATCTTCAAACCTATCGAATTGGTCTCCTACATTTCGCAGGTAATGACATTGGAGGCTGGCGATGTGATTTATACGGGAACTCCGCCAGGAGTGGGGGCAGCCAGAGAGCCCAATCGTTTCCTAAAGCCTGGTGATCGGGTGGAAATTGAGGTGGAAAGCCTAGGTATCCTGCGGAATCCGTGTATTCAGGAAAATTAACCCTAACCGTCTAATACCTTTGGTTTTCTCGGTCGGATACGATAGACGGGCCGGCTGATTTCGTGCCTGTTTTCCAGATTACAACCTGCCGCCTGCATTTTGTACGGTATGATTGACACTGTACTTGATCAACTCTTTTATTGACTTTCAACATTATGGATCCCTCTCGTTTTGATTCGTCGTTTGAAAAAAGCTCAAAGACTCCCTTTGCGGACGCATTGGCGATTTTGGCTCTCCGCATCGTCTTCATTACGGTAGCGGCGGGTGTAGGCGCGATTTGGGCCCGTTCTCCCGACATGTCTAATATGGCCCCGATCATGCCTTATTTGGCGTTTAGCGGTGTGTTGCTGGCTGCATTTGCGGTGGTTGCCATAGACATGCTCGTGCCTCGGAAGCGAATCGAAGTGATTTCAGCTATCTACTTTGGTTTGTTGGTCGGCGTGCTGCTCTCCTATCTGCTATCGATAGCCATGGATCCGATGCTGGAGAATTACAAGTTCAAGTCGATCATTTCGCTCGCGACTATGACCATTTTTTGCTACACCTGTATCAGTCTTTTGCTGCAGACCAAGGACGATTTCCGCTTCGTGATCCCGTACGTTGAGTTCTCGCGCGATCTCAAAGGGATGAAGCCATTGATCCTGGACACCAGCAGCATTATCGATGGACGGCTGGCGGAGTTGGTGGATACCAACATTCTTGACAGCCAGCTGGTTATGCCTCGATTCGTGCTGCTTGAGCTTCAGTCTATCGCCGATAGTTCGGACAAACTGCGTCGGGTCCGCGGGCGGAGAGGGCTGGACATTCTCAACCGATTGCGAACCAGCGAACGCATGGACTTTATGATGTATGATCGCGAGTTGCCGGAGTTTGCGGGCCAGCCGGTCGACATGAAATTAGTTTTGCTTGCTAAGCACTTGGATGGAAAACTTGTGACCGGGGATTTCAACCTGAACAAAGTTGCCAAGCTGCACAATGTCGAAGTCATCGACTTGAATTTAGTCGCCAGTGCCCTGAGGCCACAGTTTTTGCCAGGCGAAGGGTTTCAAGTGCGAGTCGTCAAGATCGGCGAAGGACAAGACCAAGGGATCGGATATCTGGATGACGGCACCATGGTGGTCGTGGAAGGGGGACGCGAGAGGGTCAATCAGACGATCGGCGTTGTGGTGACCAGCACGCTGCAAACTCAAGCGGGTCGCATGATCTTTACCAAGTATGATGGGCCTGAGGTGCGGGCCTAGTCAAGCTTGAGGGCTGCCGAATGCCGATGCGGCAAAGAATCTTGGTTGTGGCCTTGCCAAACGTTGGGTAATGCGAAAGATGTACACATCGAAGCAACCAACTCGCTGAAGGGAAGGCACCAATTGAACCACTTTTCTAAAATGCCGCCAGTTTACGATTCGCAGGCATACCAAAGTTACCAACGTCAGCGCCAGATGACGTTGGGCGATCTCCTGTTGGAGAACCGCATTGTCTTCCTGCAGGGAGAGATCTACGCGGGCAACGCCAACGACGTCATTATGAAACTGCTCTATCTCCAGAGCGAACAGCGTCGCAAAGACATCCACTTTTACATCAACTCCCCTGGAGGCGAAGTGGTCTCGACGTTGGCCATGTATGATACCATGCAAATGCTATCGTGCCCTGTGGCGACGTACTGCGTTGGTCAAGCGGCCAGCGGTGCAGCCGTTCTTTTGGCGGGCGGTTCGCCTGGAAAACGCTACTGTTTGCCAAACAGTTCGGTGATGGTCCACCAGCCGCATGGTGGTGTTCGCGGCCAGATTTCGGATATTGAAATCCAAGCCAAAGAGATTCTCCGTATGCGAACGCAACTCAATGAAATCTTAGCCAAGCACACGGGTAAGACCGCCGATAAAATCGCTATAGATACCGACCGCGATTTTTTCTTAACCGCAAATCAGGCCGTGGAGTACGGGTTGGTCGATCAGATCTTGACCAAGACCCCGGCTGGCGACGAAGCTACTTCCTAACGCATACACACTTTGGAGCCACCGATCAAATGCCAATGATTCCTTACGTAATCGAAAAGAGCGGACGCGAAGAACGTGTCTACGACATCTACAGCCGTCTGCTAAAAGATCGCATTATTTTCTTGGGTTCCCAAGTGGATGATGAAATCGCTAATGCTTTGGTCGCTCAGATGCTTTTTTTGCAGTCGGACGATCCCAAGTCGGATATCCACATGTACATCAATAGCCCGGGTGGTAGCGTTAGCGCTGGGATGGCCATCTACGACACTATGCAGTTTGTCTCGTGCGACGTTGCGACGTATTGCATTGGCCAAGCCGCTTCGATGGGAGCCGTTCTGTTGACGGCCGGCGCAAAGAACAAACGCTATGCGTTGCCAAATGCTCGCATCATGATTCACCAGCCGCTCGCAGGCATGCAAGGGACCGCTGAGGAAATCTCGATTCACTTGAAGGAGTTTCAGCGAACCAAACGCCGCCTGAACGAAATTCTTATCCGACACTGCGGCCAGGGGCTTGAGCAGATCGAACGGGATACCGATCGCGATCGATTCATGGATCCCGAAGAAGCATGCGCGTATGGTCTCATCGATAAAGTCGTCGCCTCCATGCCGCGTATCGAAGACAAGCCTGGCGAAGCATGACAAGCCTGGCGAAGCATGACAAGCCTGGCGAAGCATGACAAGCCTAGCGAAGCATGACAAGCCTAGCGAAGCATGACAAGCCTGGCGAAGCATGACAAGCCTGGCGAAGCATGAGCTACGGCAAACATGGGACACTTATTTGTCGAACGATGCTCTGGAATACCGAGCTTTATTTGAGGTTACAGATATTCAGCAGGTTGCTCCATCGGAGCCCCTCGGGACCCGATAACTGTAACTTCGCTTCGTTGGCGAATAGCACGGCGCGATCTTGCTGACCATCGAGTTTCAAGAGGGCGGTCAGCAGGAGCAGTTGGCTGCCAGTGTTGCTAGACGAGTCTAAAATCGATTTCGAAAGCTGTTCCAGGGATCCGTCTACATTGATGAGGCACGACTCGAAGTACTCATGAAGCGATTTTTTGGTTAGCTCAGTGGGCTCCAATTGGCTTCCGTGCGAGCAAGCCATTTCCAGCAAGTTCAGAACCTGCTCGTCGTTGGTGGTCGATTGTGTGCTGCTTTCTTCTGCAAAGTAGGTCGTTAGCGCTTGTCGAAGATAAACGCCCGAACCCTTGGGTTGCTTGATCCGTTCCATGCTCTTGCAGGATACTTTGGCGTTAGCGAACTCTCCGGCAGCAATCATCTCATCGACGAGACCAACCGCCGCCTTGGTCCAAATCGGTGAGTAAGGCTGAAGCATGGCTGGCTTGTTGGAAACGTTCACTAACCCTGGTTCTCTCTCTTTGGCGGCCGAACTGGTATCGGTCGGAGCGGAACTCGACTTCGGCGCATCGATCGGAGTTAGCTCACGGGAAGACACAGCACGAGGAAAAGTGGCTTGTGCGGGGGCGACATTCAGTGAAAACGGGTTGCCTTCCAGGATCTTGGCGGAAGCGAACGAAGCATTGGACGGATAGCTAGCGTGGCCCCATGCGGGAGTGATATTCTGGACGGGAGCTGTATACCTAGACGAGTAGAAAGCGGGCGTATAGGGGATGACTGTGTAAGCGGGCGAATAGTAGTTTACGGAATAGAGGCGAGGAGTGTAGCAAAATGGAGCCGCAGAATAGAAAGCGGACGATCCGAACCCGTAATGGCCTGAGCCATAGAAACCAGAGTAGTAACTGTCGTAGTAGCCGCCGAAACAGCGCGGTCGGTATGCGAGGGCCGGCAGGCAGTGGGCATACCCGCCGTAGGAATAGTGACCATAGTTACCAAAGCAGCTTGAGTAGCCGCCGTAGTAACGTCCGAACGGGTGGTGTGCTTGGGCGGAGCCGGTCATCGAACCTAGGGTGGTGACGACTGCACCCAAGCTGAACAACCATTGGGTAGCAGCCTGAAATAGTTGTTTCTTAAGACGCATTGGAGTTCTCGCGTTACGCGGGTTGCGATGGTGGCATCGTGATCGAGATTGATCACCTTTAAGAATAGTATTCAGTCTAAGCGACGGAATTGCCAGTACTTTGCGACAAATTGATACCGAAAAATGCACCGGATACTATCGCTAGCCAACCGATCATAAAGCTCAATCCACCCAGGGGTACGATGCTCCAGTGGCCCATCGCGTCGAAGTAGACCAGGCTGTAGAGCCCGCCAGAAAAGCAGAGGATTCCTGCAAAAAAGAAACCGCTGGCAATCCGCCAGCTCCGGCGCCTGGCAGTGGCAGGACAAAGCCCTAAACCCAGTGCGGCCAACGAGTGGTACATCTGATACTTGACCGCTATCTCACATTGGTTGATTTTACTTTGGATCTGGCTATCCGAAAGACCAGCTTGCTGTAGTCTCTTTGGTAGCGAGTGCGAACCCAGTGCTCCGATGCCTACACAAATGCAACCCGAAATAGCCGCAAGTGCTATCAACCATCGCGAACCGACCATGCAGTCTCCAGCCACCCAGATATGAGTCGTCCAACGAACTAAGCATGACCACTGCTCGTGTCCAAGCGGCGGCATGACAAACCTAAGATATCTCGGAATCTCCCATGCCGCTGGCGGGACTCGAACCCGCACGGGGTTTCCCCCAGCAGATTTTAAATCTGCTGCGTCTGCCATTTCGCCACAGCGACTGTGAACCACCAAAATGTATCGGAACTGGCAGTCTCTGGGTAGTGGGATAGGCTACTGAGCGGTGCTGGAGGATCCGTTCGGAGAGGCACCGATCCGCACATTGAACGGCAGCGGGCGTGCGGCGCATAGGAATCCCTCTGCAAAGAGTCTTTCCTTGAGGATGCGGAACTCGTTAAAACTATCTGGGTAGACCCAAACGGTGACGGTTGTTTGCTGCGAAACACAGCCAGAGAGTTCCATCCTCAGTCGACCGCCGGATCCAAGTGTTTGTTGCACGGTCTCGCGCAACACGTCTTCCGTGGTCTCCAGTTCGAATTTTTCCAGTTCGATCGAACGAGCCATGCGAACTTGGGAGCCGTTGGACATCATTCCGCTTTGGCTCTTGAGCCCATAGGTCATCACAAAGCCGTCGATCGGACCCAGTTGGTTGACCACGCGGGATTTTTGAGAATTGCGTTCCATCGAACGGCGTGCTTCGCTTTTGAGGGCTTCCACAAGGCGTTCCCATGGAATAACGGCAGCCAGCTTACCTCGCAACATGATGTGCAATTCGCGACCGAAAACGGTCTTTGCCATCGGTGTAGGGAGATGTTGCAGGACGGTCGTGGCTGGTTCGTCGGATGGAATGTTCCCCTGTTGCCGCAACAGATCGGAAAGTTGTTTTTGCAACTCGCTCATCTCCTGTTCGTTCTCGATTTGTTCGCGGGTCGTTTGGTCGATCGATTGCATCTCTTCCTGGACAATTCGCTCGGCCATCGTAACTCGATCCAAAACCGACATCCGTTCCGAATCGCGATATGCCACTTCCAGATCGTAACGGCGCAGCTCTTCGTTTTGTTTTTGAATATCCAACTCCAGGTTTTTCGTCTTGGCCAAAGGTGTTTCGAGTTGGCTAATCTTCTGTTTGAGATCTTCTTCGGCTGCGACTTTCGCTTTGGTGTGCCCCTGCGCAGCAACCATCACTACGATAATGATCATGATACCGACCAAGTTCGCGATGGTATCGAGGAAAGAATCCTCCCCCACTGCCATCTCTTCACGGTGCCGTCTACTCACGCGAAAAATCTCCTAAGGAGGTTGGGGTACTAACGACGTTTGGGCAAACTCAGAGGAACGACTTTGATTTCTACGCCGCTACCCTCCAGCAGGCGTTCCAATCTCGCGACACTTTGCTGCGCATCGCTGGCCGCCTCGATCGTGAGGGTGGGAGACCAGAATCCACCGGGTACCGATAGGCCCCACGAGTCCACTCGTTTGCGAATCGCGGTGGCCAATTGATTGCCAGCCTGTTGCGGTCCATCTTCCATGGTGACATTGGCTTCGAACGCACTCGGGTCGATGTCCGATCGCAGCAACCATCGATCCTTGAGGGCAATCACATTGATTGGGCGAGAAACAGGGGTAGCTTTTCCCTCTGCTCGCGAGGCAGCCCAGCCTCGACCCGCGGTAACCGAAATCGGCTTGAGATCCCCTTCTGGCCGGACATGTTTAGCTTTCGGCGCTTCGTCCCCAGCTTTCATGGCAACCGAGAGGTTCGGTGCCGCTTGGCCGCCCGGTTGCGTTTGTTCCGTAGGAGCCCCAGCGGATTGCAGACCACTCGTTCCCGACCCCGATGCGGACCCCGAGGAAAATGCATTGGCTCCCGGCGGTGCAGCAGATCCTCCACTGGCCGCATTCGCAGGGGATTGACCATCCGCATTGCTGCTCGATCCTGGACCGGTGGCTCCCGCGCTCAGACCGCCCTGGCCGTTTGCGGTCCCGGTGCCGGCATTCTTACCGGTGTCGCCACCGCTGCCGCTGCCTGAACTGTTGGCTGAACTGTTGGCTGAACTGGTGCCTGAACTGTTGGCTGCACTGGTGCCTGTACTGGTGTTGCGCGTGATACTGCTTTGCGTACCGGAGGTTTGGCTATTAGGCTGAGTTCCGTAACCCGGTTGAGCGGGCTCGCCGCCATTGGTCGCTTGGAATTGTCCGGAGATTTCCGAACCAGAGCTGAATGCCCCAGGGTTCGTGCCCGGTTGAAGTCCACTCGGGCGCATCGAGTTGTTTGACCCGCCAGAGGTTTGAGCAGACTCCAGCCCATTTTTTTGAATCGCGCCCGTAACTTGCGCATTGGCCATTCCCTGCACCATCTGCCAACCCTGTTCGGCACCTGATCCGACCGCGAATCCTCGGGATCCTCCTAGCGAGTTTCCATCGCTTGGGGTACCAGAAAATTTTTCGTTTGGATTGCTACCTTGTGAGCTTAACGCAGTTGGATCGCCTGCCCGGGCAGAGTTTCCCGATTCCACGGTTTGTTGATCGATCGCGTCCCAGGTTTCCTCGTTCTCGGCAGCCCGAAGTCGACGTGGCATGGACGCAATCAGCGCTTGCTGACGCAGTTTTGCGACGTCGATGGTTTTGGCGAGCTCTTCCTTCAGGCCAGGTAGGCCGGCGGGAAACGCGAGATTCATCTCGCTATCGATTAGCTCGTATCCGAACTGATCGTCCCAGCCTCGCATGGCTTCGCGAGCCAAAGCATAGGTATGAATACCGTCGGGTCGAATCATCAACAGTGGGTAAGGTGGTTGCGTGATGCCGAAATTCTTATCTCTTTGCTGGTAGGCTAGTCTGAGAACTCGCAGGGCAGCATCCAGTGGGTTACCTGGCCCGAGCGGTGGTTTGAGATCATTGAGTGTGATCAATAGTCCCTCGGGTTGAATCACGACCCCATCCTTGGTGCATTCCAAGTAGACTGGTCGCCGGCTCGTGCCATTCGGACCGACATAGGGGATCACAGCGAACGCAGGCTTGCGCTTCTTTTGGTTCTCGATTTCATCGATCAATTCCTGTTTCTTCTCGTCGATCTCTTTGCGAAGGGCAGCAACCTCATCCGAAGTCTCTGTTCGAGTCGTTTCCGTCTGGGTAGATTCGTTTTGAATCCGTTCGAGCTTCGAGGCGAGTTGTTCGAGACTATTGGTCAATCGGGCGATATGGTCTTCGATATCAGCCAGGTCTTTACGTCGGCGTTCGACTTGTTTTTTGATCGCTTCTCGCTGGGCGATCAGTTCTTCGGAAACGACGTGGATGATGTCGGAAGAATCTTGAACTTCGGTCAACGCCGTTTCTGCATCCCGTTTGGCAGAAGCATGCGAATTGGTAATAGTGAGCACCAGCATTAGCACGAGCGCACCGATCGTGCAGAGCAAAACAGCTAGGAATGGGAACAAGGCCGGTGCCGTTTCGTCCCCGCGTCGTTTGCGACGACTCATCCTGCTCGCCTCTTGAGAGGCAAGCTGATCGGCGTACTGTCTTCCGCTGGGTGATCGTCATGTGCGACTGGCGACACAGGTTCCGCAGATCGTCTTCGGACGGGTTGACGTCCAAGGTAACCGTAGCGCTCCATCTGAGTCCCTAGGACCGCGACCGCTTCGGTCAGACAGATGGCTGCATCATGAAAACGATCGACGTCCGTTAGTCGTTCGAGCGTGGCTTGAAGGGGACCTTCCATGGCGTGGATCGCTTCATGTTTTTCGATCAAAGTATGTAAAAGCTGTGTTTGCTGGACCATGTCACGTTGTTGTTGATGAACAGCTCTCGCTTGTTCCGACAACGTCGTTTGCCATTGTTGCCAACGTGAATCGATGAGCACGGCACCTTCGGCTTGAACGCGGGCCAACTGCTCGGTATGCTCCGACAATGATTCGTCATGTTTCCGGAGTGCCGAATCGATAGCACCGGCCAAAGAGGACTGGACTGCTTCGGTGGAGCTACCGGTCAAGTCTTTCCAATGGGAATGGGCCTCGGTGATCGTTTGTTTCCATAGCTCGCTTTGCGATTGAACTATTTGCTGTACCGAAGAAAGCAGCTCTTGAGTGATGCGATGAAGCGCCGTTTCTACAT
>Ga0335394_10006597_pt1 | contig 13090 bp, 10 predicted proteins | sample MAT03_FD_205741 | JGI IMG/M metagenome (GOLD analysis project Ga0335394, IMG submission 205741) | Freshwater microbial communities from Lake Fryxell liftoff mats and glacier meltwater in Antarctica - MAT-03 (spades assembly) (version 2) ...
CGATGACGGGCGGACCTGGGTAGCCAACCGCAATTTCGAGAACAACAATGACGACCACTCGCCCAACACCCACAAGGGGCTGGCCTACGGTGGTGGTACGTTTATCGTTCTCCTCGGGTGGGGGGCGGACTCGTCATTGCTTGTGAGCACCGACGGCGTGACCTGGAAACGCAACACAGACTTGGGCAAGGTATCGTACGGCGGAATCGCCCACGGAGGCAATCGCTTCGCGCTGTTGCGTCAGGATGTCGCACAATATTCCGAAGACATGGGCGCCACGTGGACGCGCGCACGGGTTCAACCGTCCAACGATCACCGAGAAGGCGGCGGTGGCAACGGGCTGCCCGGACAAAAGGGCGTCTTTGGTGGCGGCGGCAGTGGCACGGTGCCTTCAATGAGCTGGGATGGCGGTGAGACATTTTCGCTTGCAGCGGGATGCGGAAATTTTGATTTTGGCGGCATCGGAGGCGAAGGCGGCGTTGCGGCGGGCAACGGCCATCTGGTTTTTGTTTCCCGACTCGGCAACACGTGCCATGTCACGGGAAACGGCAAGACCGTCACAACCGGCAAGCTCGATTCCGAAGTCGACGGCAAGTTGGTCTTTGCAGCCGGCAAGTTTTGGGTGACGAACGGTGCCACAATCTATTCGAGCGAAACCGGTGAGAGCTGGAAACGAACGGCAGCGTCCCCGTCCAACGTATCCTTGCAAGCCGTCGCAGTCGGCGACAGCGGAACCTTCGTGGCGATCAGCAAAACGGGCGCCGATTTTTACCGTAGCACGGATGGCAGCAACTGGCAGAAAGCAACGGGCCCTCCCGGTCCAGCCTTGATACGCGTGGTTTTCGGATACGGACTTCCGTCCAGCCTGTGCCAGGGGAACTGAATCCGAAATGTCGCTGTTTTCCGGGGCGAAAGGCCGACGGCTGTGGGCTGCAATCACAGCGGGCGCCGCCGTTGGCGCGGTTGCTGCGCTGTTCGCCGGGACGCGGCCGTCGCTCATGGAGCGGGGTGAACACTGGACTTTTGATTTGCGCACCCGGGTGAGTGCCACGCCCACCCGGGCCAGTCCGGCGATTGTCATCGTGGACATCTCGGAACGAGACATCAAGGACGCTCAGAAGAACTTCGAGGTGACCTGGCCATGGCCGCGCGCCATGTACGGCTACCTCACGGAGTTCGCGACGAAGGCGGGTGCGCGGGCGTTGGTCTTTGACTGGCTGTTTCAGGACCAGGGGCAGTACGGTGTGAGCGATGCCGAGGAGTTCGCGGCTGCAATGAAAGCGTCTCACAAGGTGGTGATCGGGCTCGCGCTGCATCGGGGAGGTGCCGTTGCCGCTGCGGACGCGGAAACGCACATACGAAATCGCGACGGTATCGTGCTGCCTCCTTCGATGACGGTACATGCGCCGGTCCTCGATGGAATGGATCCTCCCCTCTTCACGATCGCGGCCGCTGCGCGCACGGGGAACGTTTATCAGGATCCCGAAGAAGACGGCATCTTTCGGCGGCATGCTCCGTTTGTGGTGAGCGGCGGAAAACTGTTCCCGTCACTTGCGATGGCCGCGTGGAATGCGGGTCTCCTACCCGGTCAAGGCGCAGCCTACGTTTCAGGTCGCACACTTGTCGTGGGTGAGCGTCGGATTACACTTGACGATGAAGGGCGTTTTGCGATCCGTTTCCACGGCGCAGACGTCTATCCCCACCTTTCATCGTACGAAATCCTCCGCTCAAAGGCGATGCTCGACGAGGGCATTTTGCCGGCGGTTCCCCTCAGTGCTTTGCGCGACAAGTTTGTGGTGGTCTCGGCAAGTGGTCACGCTTTGCGCGACGTGCGCAGCTCGGCGATCTCGCGCAGCCATCAGGGCTCGGGAATCAACGCAGCGGCGCTCGACAACCTTTTGTCGGGAGATGCGATCCGTCGCGTGCCACCCTCCACGGATGCAATGCTTGCGTTCTTGCTGTGCCTGTTTGCGTCGATCCTCGTGAGTGCGTTGTGGTCGTGGATTGAACGGCCGATGCTGGCACTTGCGACAACCGGTGCGAGCACCTTCTTGTTCCTGGCGGGATTCGGTGGAATTTCGTTCGTGCTGTTTGACCAGCAGGGCCTCTGGATCGCGACCGCCGCGCCGATGACCGGGGCCGCAATGGCCGCGTTCATTTCGGTGCTGACGCTATCTGCTTCCGAGCGTCGCGGCCGAAGATTTGTTCAGGAAGCACTGGGTCGATACACCTCGAAGGCGCTGGTGCGCGAGTTGACCGAGCATCCCGAGTACCTGTCGCTCGAGTGGGGTCAGCGCAAGGAGCTTTCCGTCTATTTCTCTGACATCGCGGGCTTTACCACCATCAGCGAAAGTCTGTCACCCGAGAAGCTCGTTGCGCTGCTCAACGACTACTTGACGGAGATGACGGATATCGTGCTGGCACACGGTGGCATCGTCGATAAGTACATCGGTGATGCCGTGATGGCGTTCTGGGGGGCCCCGCTCGCCGATCCGCTACATGCGCAGCGGGCGGTCGCCGCGGCCGTTGCGATGCGCAAACGCTGCGAGGAACTTCGACCACGCTGGCAAGAGCGATTCGGTGTTACGGTTGCAGCGCGCGCGGGCGTCAATTCGGGGGTTGCTGTAGCGGGGAACATGGGGTCGCGTCACAAGTACAACTACACCGTGATGGGCGACATGGTGAACCTGGCTTCTCGGCTTGAAGGAGCCAACAAGGCCTACGGTACCTATTTGATGATCAGCGAGTTCACGCTTGCGGCAACCGAGGCGCATGCACCCGGTCAATTCGAGGTCCGCGAGCTGGATCTCCTGGTGGTCAAGGGCAAGGAGAAGCCCGTACGGGTTTTTGAGGTTTTGGGCATGCAGGGCGCCACGCCCGAGGCGCTTACACGGGGTTCGGCCGTTTACCGTGAAGGTCTTGAACATTACCGCAAGCAGGACTTTGCGGGCGCGACCGCAAAATTTGAGATGGCGCTGACGATTGTTCCCGATGATGGCCCCTGCAAGACTTATCTCGAACGTTGTCGGCATTTCGGTGATAATCCTCCCGGCGCGGAATGGGACGGGGTCTGGCATATGCACGAGAAGTAGCCGTTGCGAAGGGAAACGATTGTGACGATTCGAATGCGAAACTGGTTTCAGAAAAAACTGCTCATCGGTGTGCTTGCGCTTGCAATGGCGACGACAACGGCATTGGTCCTGGCGGCTCCTCGACCGGGCGAATCGGTGACCGTGCGCGTGTTGCAGGCAAAGGTCATGAAGAAGCCTACTTTTATCGGCGCATCGACCGGAACCGTGTCACGCGGACATGTGCTTCGGTTTAGCGAGGCGAAGGGTGGTTGGTATCACGTCACGGCTCCTTTCGATGGATGGATTCACAGCACGGCCGTGACCGAGGGCCAGGTCAAGCTGTCGACCCTGGCGGGCAGCGGTGGTCCCGTCGCATCACGACAAGAAGTCGAACTTGCCGGTCGAGGTTTCACACCCGAGGTCGAGGATAAATATCGCCAGCAGAATCCACAGCTTGATTTTCACCATGTGGACGCGATCGAAAAGCTCGCCGTTGATCCGGAAAAACTGGCGTCGTTTGCACGCGCGGGCAAGTTGGACGCCGCGACGGAGGACAAGTAGATGCGCCGGTTAAAGTCATACGGGGTGATGCTGGGCGCATGCGTGTCGCTCTTGGCCTGTGCGGTGAATCTGACGCCCGAGGGCCTCATGAAAACCTTCACGGCCATTCAGGATGCAAACAAGGATTTGACGCCCGAAAACGAATATTATGTCGGGCGTTCTGTCGCCACAAACTTGCTCGCGCGCCACGACTACCGCTACCGCGACACGGAGGCGATTGCGCGTGGTGATCTGATTGGCATCACGGAATACGTGGGTACGGTCGGTGCGTTGTTGGCAGCATCCGCGACCGAGACAGAGCGAAAGGGCGATCGACCATCCCCGATCGCGGGCTGGCACTTCACCGTCGTCGAGCACGACAGCATCAACGCATTTGCGGCTCCGGGTGGCTACGTGTTTGTGACAACGGCCGCCGTGAAGGCCGCCAAGAGCGAAGATGAACTTGCCGCCATTCTCGCGCACGAAGTGGCACACGTCGTTCGCGGCCATGCGCTCGGCAGCATCAAAAAGTCGCGCTGGGCCGGCGTCGCCAAGGAAGCGGTGAACAACAGCGTCACGCTCGACGAGGCTGCGCTCGGAGAACTGACGCAGGTCTTCGATGGCGCCATGAACGACATGATGGATGCCATCTTCGTGAAGGGCTATTCAAGGGACACGGAGTTCGAGGCCGACTCGGTTGGTGCTGCCATCATGGCGTACGCTGGCTACGACACGCGGGCGTTCGCCTCCTACCTTGAGACATTGCGCGCGAAGCAGGGCAATACCAAGGGTGGCATGTTTGCGACCCATCCCTCGGCAGCCGACCGCATCAAATTGCTTGGAAAGACTGACGCTGCACGTGCAGATGGTCACGCCCTGGCAGCCCGAAGCGCCCGTTTCGCAACCGCTCGCGCCTCGTTGAATTGAACATGTCCATTGTACCAGCATTGGTCCTTCTGTTTTCGTTTGTCGAACCGGCGGCGCCGGGAACGCCCAATCCGACGGAACCCCTTGAGCGCGCAACCTGGCGTGCATCCTGGATATCCGCGAAGGATGCGCCGGAACGCGATGAATCGGTGATTCACCTCCGCAAGGTGATCGATCTTCAGGCGGTTCCGACTGCGGTCCCCGTCAACGTGAGTGGTGATCCTCGATACGTACTACACGTGAATGGCAAGCGGGTGGGCGCCGGTCCCTCGCGCTCGGACATCGAGCACTGGCGGTATCGAACCTACGATCTCGCGCCATTTCTGAAACCGGGAAAGAACATTGTGGCGGCGACGATCTGGACCTTTGGTCTCAAGGGGCCGATGGCACAGGTCACGCGGCGAACCGGTTTCATCCTGCAAGGTGTGACGCCCGACGCCGAGGGCTTCGATACGAACAAGACCTGGGAAGCGCAGGTCGACAGGGGACATGCCTCCAACCTTGAAGGCAAACGCCCGATTATCGAACGCCATTTCTTCTACGCAGCGGGTCCTGCCGAACGCCGTGACGCAAGGCTCTGGAACTGGGACTGGGATTCCCTGCGCACCTCGCCGCAACACCCGTGGTTGCCGGCGGTATCGCTGGGCGCCGGGACGCCGCGCGGACTGCGCGATGGGCGTCCGCATGAAATGACGCCGGATGGCTGGTTGTTGATGGCCGATCCGTTGCCGCCAATGCAGGAAGGTCCAACCCCGGTGGGCAAGGTCGTCCGGCAGTCGGGTCGTGTTGCGCTTGAACCAGGGTTCCCTGAGGCCGGCCGTATGATCGTCGCGGCGAAGGAAAACGGGACCGTGTTGCTCGATCGCAAGGAGATCGTGAATGCCTATCCTCGCATCCGTGTCTCGCACGGAAAGGGCGCGCGGATTCGGGTGCACTATGCCGAGAGTTTGTTCGCGGCCGACGGAACGAAAGGCAACCGAAACGAGATCGAGGGCAAGACTCTGGTCGGTTTGTACGACGAATTCGTTCTCGATGGACAGTCACGGACGCTGGAAACACTCTGGTGGCGGGCCTGGCGATACTTGCAAATCGAGGTCGTTGCTGCTGGCGAGCGCGTGGAGATCGAGAACGTGGCTGCCCTGTCAACGGCCTTCCCACTTGAGCAGAAAGCCGATTTTTCCGCCAACGATCCTCAGCTGAAATCTTTGTGGGATATGGCGTTTCGAACGCTGCGCATCTCGGCATGGGAAACCTACATGGATTCGCCCTACTGGGAACAGCTGCAATATGTTGGGGACACGCGCATCACGGCGCTTTTGTCGTACGTGATGTCAGATGAAGATCGTTTGGCCAAGCAGGCGATCGTGGCCTTTGACAATTCGCGCACCGCGGATGGCCTGACCATGAGCCGTTATCCCACGCGCGACGCGCAGTACATTCCGCCCTATTCGCTATTCTGGGTGGGGATGGTGCACGACTTCTGGATGTACCGAAACGATCCTGAGTTCGTTCGTGCGCGTCTGCCGGGCATTCGGGCCGTGTTGCAACACTTCCTCGTCCGCCAGCGTTCCGACGGTTTGCTGGGATACATTCACTGGTGGTCGCACGTGGATCCCGCTGCCGGCAACGCGCGCCAGAGCGATACCGGTGGATCTGCGGCCGTGACCTTACAATTCGTTGCCGCGCTTCGCGAAGCCGCCGCGCTTGAGAGGGCACTGGGTGAACCGATGATCGCAACCGCGTACCAAAAAGCCGCAACACGGGCCTCGTCTGCCATTGCGCGATTGTTCGATTCGAAACGGGGCTTGTTGCGCGACAATCCGGAATCGAAGGAGTTCAGCCACGACGTGAACATTCTGGCACTTTGGCAGGGTGTGCTTGCCGGGAAGCAACGCGAGTCCCTCGCCGACGGAGTGCTTCAGTTGGGTCAGAAGGCGCCGGGTGGAAAAACGCCCAAAGGCGACATCGCGCCCGCGAGCATCTACTTCCGGTACTACTTGCACGTCGCGCTGGCTCGGGTGGGTCGCGGTGACACGTTTCTTTCGCTCATCGAACCGTGGCGCAAGATGCTTGGTCTTGGGTTGACCACCTTTCCGGAGTTCAGCGATCCGACGCGCACCGATTCGCATGCCTGGACCGCGCATCCTGCGCTTGGCATGTTGGCAATCACGCTGGGCATAGAGCCGTCGGCGCCGGGTTTTGCGAAGGTACGCATTGCACCGTCGCCAGGCAAGCTAACGAACGTGCAGGGACGCATGCCCCATCCCTCCGGCGGACACATCCTGGTTTCGATCGAAGAAAAAGCCAACAAGCGGATCGCCCGGATTGAACTACCCCCGGGCGTGCCGGGCGAGTTCATCTGGAAGGGAAAGCGTACGGCGCTTGCGCCAGGTTCGACGCGAGAACTTCCGCTTTCCAAATAACCGTATCGAAAGACAACTGAACGTGAACTTGACGCGAATTGTGACCCATCCGGGCGGTGCCCACAAAGACGACTTTCTGGCTGTTTGTGTGCTGATGGCAAAATCGGGTGCGCCCGTTGTCCGGCGCGATCCGACTCCGGAGGAATTGAATGATTCGCAGGTGGCGATCGTCGATGTGGGAGGGGAGCACGCCGCCCTGCGCATGAACTTCGATCACCATCACTTCCCACGCGAACATGCGCCTACCTGTTCAATCAGTCTTGTCTTGCAGCACTACGGCCTTTACGAGGATGCGTTGTTGTTCTGCCCGTGGTTGGAGCCGGCCGAATGGTTCGACTCGCGTGGCCCAAATCACACGGCCAAGTGGCTGGGGATCGACCGCGAGTCGCTCGCAAAACTGAATTCGCCCATCGACATCACCCTCTTGCGGCGCTTTGCGGCCTGCACCTCCCTTCAGGTGGGGAATCCCCTTTACGAAGTGATGCGCTTTATCGGTGAAGACATGGTGTCGTATCTGGAAAATGTGCGACAGCAGATCAACTTTATGAATGAACACGCCTCGATATGGCGTCTGGATGTTCCGGGTGGCGTGATCGAGGCGGTGTACTTGCCGCGCACGGAGATCCCCGTGGACGAGCCCTCGAATGCGGTGGCGGCCTATATTCGCGCAGCGAAACTGGAGAAGCGCATTGCCGCCATGGTGTACCCCGACCGAAGGGGCAACGGCTTTGGCATTGGCCGTTACGAAGATCATGCCTCGCTTGACTTTTCCCGGGTGCAGGACGAACCAGACGTGCATTTCGCCCACAAAAGTGGCTTCATGTGCAAAACTTCCGCGACCGAGCCCGACCGATTGAGGGCATTGATCCGGGCGGCTTGCCGCCTTTCAACACAACAATAAGGAGATACGATGATGATCCGCCGAATGTTTGTCGTCCTGGGATGCCTGATGGCGTTTGGGGCCGGAGGCGCTGTCGCAGCCGACAAGAAGACCGCCGCAGAAAAGCCAAATACTTTGACCAAGGCCGAGAAGAAGGCGGGTTGGAAGTTGTTGTTTGATGGCAAGTCCACCAAGGGCTGGGTCGGATACAAGTCGCCTGCCATTCCCGAAAGCTGGAAGGTCATCAAGGGCGTGTTGACCCTCGACGGCAAGGGTGGTGACATCATGACAGAGGCCGAGTACCAGGACTTCGAGCTGGTCTTGGATTGGAAGATTGCTCCCGGTGGCAACAGCGGTTTGATCTATCGCGTGGCTCAAACGGATGAGGCGCCCTATATGTCGGGTCCGGAGTACCAGTTGCTCGACGATGCCAAACACCCCGACGCGACCGCTGGCATTGACGGCAACCACCGAGCCGGTTCGTTGTACGACGTTTACTCGCCAACCAAGTCGGTCGCAAAACCGGCTGGCGAGTGGAATCGAACCCGACTCGTTGTAAACGGAAACCATGTTGAACACTGGCTGAACGGCGAGAAAGTTGTCGAAGCCGAGTTCGGCAGTGCCGACTGGACTGCCCGGGTTGCCGCGAGCAAGTGGAAGAAGGCCGAGAAATACGGAAAGATGTCGAAGGGCCACATCGATCTGCAAGATCACGGCGACAAGATCGAGCTTCGCAGCATCAAGATCCTTGAGCTGAAAGCCGCGAACTAACGCGCAGTCGGCGTTGGCGCGCGGCCTACTTCAACCAGGAGAGGCCGACGCTGACGCCGGTAGCACCAACCGTATTCACGCCCGTCAGATCCATTTTTTCGACGATCGTGTCCGACGGCTGTTGTAGTCTCACTGGCTCATGCCATCGCCGTTGACCTTTCAAGAATGGTTCCGAACTCAGCATCCGCAGATCCCGTTGCAAGGTGCGCAGGCGATCATCAGTCTCGCCGAAGGTGGCGCAACGGTTCCGTTTATCGCGCGCTATCGCAAGGAACAAACGGGCAACCTCGACGAGGTCGCGGTGCGACAAGTTTTGGAGTCCAACGAACGCTGGGACGCGCTGACGAAACGTCAGACGTTTATCGTTGAGGAGATCACCCGTCAGGGAAAAAACACCCCGGAACTCGAAGCGCGGATTCGATCGACTTTCGACGAGACGGCACTCGAAGATTTGTACTTGCCCTACAAACAAAAGCGCAAGACGAAGGCGCAAACTGCGCGCGAGGCGGGACTTGCACCGCTGACCGATTGGTTGTGGGCGCGCGGACACGGCAAGGCTGCCGAACCCGATCTCGCGCCTGAGGTATTTGCCTTGACCTTTGTCGACTCGGAAAAAGGCATTGCCGATGCGCAGGCTGCTCTTGCGGGGGCAGCCGAGATCGTCATCGAACGGTTGTCCGAGTCGCCCTCATTGCGACAGACCGTTCGCGAGTCGTTTATGGAGAAGGGCTGCTGCCGAACCCGCAAGTCGGACAAGGCCAAGACGCCGAGCCGCTTCGAGAACTACTTCGATTATCAAGAGTCGGTCAAAGAGTTGCTCAAACCGCAGAGCTCGCATCGCTATCTGGCCATGCGGCGCGGATGGATGGAGGAAGAGCTTTCGCTTTCGCTCGGTGGCCGTCTTGAAGAAGATTCGAAAGACGATCCCTTGCTGGATGCGCTCCTGGTTGAATTCGAGAAAGCCGCCTGTCCCGATGCGAGCTTTGTCGGTGCGCCAATGTTGAAACGTGCAGCACGCATGGCCTTGCGCGCCTACGTTGCCCCTTCGATCGAAAACGAAGTTCACAAGGCGTTGCGGGAGATTGCGGATACCGCAGCGATTGTCGTATTCGCGGAGAACGTGCGCAAGTTGTTGTTGGCGGCGCCCTTCGGATCAAAAGCCGTGCTTGGTGTCGATCCTGGTTTGCGCACCGGTTGCAAATTGGCCATCGTCGAGGATTCCGGAAAATACCTGGGCTCGGGTGTCATTCACCTGGAAACACCATCGGGTCGAGGCTCGGCTTCGGCCGTGCTTGTTGAACTGGTGAAAAAAGGCAACATTCGTGCGGTTGCGATCGGAAACGGTACCGCCGGTCGCGAGACCGAAACCTTTGTGCGCGAGGCTTTGCGAAATGGCAGCGTGGAAGTCCCTGTCGTCATGGTCAGCGAGGCTGGCGCGAGCGTCTACAGCGCCAGCGATACCGCGCGTGACGAGTTCCCCGATCTGGACCTCACCATTCGTGGTGCGATTTCCATCGCCCGCCGCTTGCAAGATCCGCTGGCCGAGCTTGTGAAGATCGATCCCAAGAGCATCGGCGTTGGTCAGTACCAGCATGACGTTTCGCCAACCGCCTTGAAAAAGAGTCTGGACGAGGTCGTTGATTCCTGCGTGAACCAGGTCGGCGTGAATCTGAACACGGCCTCGCACCACCTGCTGGCGCACGTGTCGGGCATCGGACCGGGCCTTGCCCGTGGGATTGTCGACCATCGGAACAAGGTGGGTCTATTCCGTTCACGGACGCAACTGCTGGATGTGTCACGGTTCACCAAGAAGGCCTTCGAGCAGGCCGCAGGCTTTCTCCGCATTCCCGATGCCGAGCATCCACTTGACAATACCGGTGTTCATCCCGAGCGTTACGATGCGCTCGAACGATTGGCGGCGCGACTGGGTGTGCCCGCAGCGGGCCTACTTGGTACGGTGGGCGTCAAGCGCGTCAAGGAAGCCGGCGAACTGAAGGATGAACTTGGCGCCTTTACCTTTGAAGACATCATCAAGGAACTTGAAAAACCCGGTCGCGATCCCCGCGATGGTTTCGTGCCCTTCACCTTCCGCGCCGACATTCACAAGCTGGAGGATCTTCAGCCCGGCATGATGTGCCCTGGTATTGTGACCAACGTGACGAACTTCGGTGCCTTCGTGGACATTGGCGTACACCAAGATGGTCTCGTACACATTTCGCAACTGTCGGACAAGTTTGTGAAAGATCCGGCAGAAGTTGTAAGTGCTGGTGATCGTGTGACGGTAAGGGTGATTGAGATCAAGCTGGATCGCAAGCAGATCGCGCTCTCGATGAAAGCGGAACGGTCGGCAAGCGAGTCACAACCAAGGCAAGGCAACACAGCCCAATCGCCCGGGGGTCAACGCGACAACCGACCGGCGGTTCGGCCATCGGCACCGACGCCCGCGGCGCCCTTCAACAATCCGTTCGCGGCACTCGGGCAGAAAAATCGCTGATGGTGCCTGTGCGCTAGGTCGTCGACCTCAAAACACCAGGCGGCGCCCCGGCAACGCTCAGCACGCTCTCCCGCAGCACCAGCGGGCACCCGATTTCGACCTTTTCGATCGGCGTTCCTGGACCGCCCGCGATCCGGCGCATCAGCAGACGCATGGCCGCCTGGCCGATCTCTTTGCACATGTTTGTGCGACAACACCCGGTTCCTCCTGTCCTTGGGGAGTACGAAGCAAACCCCGAAACACAAAACGAATCGCGTCCAATGAAAGATCTCTTCAGAGTTCTGGCAATTTTGGCGGTGGCGTCGCTCTCGGCTCCGGCCTCGAAGGCGCAAGCGGGCGATTACACCTCGAAAGTGCTCTCGCCATGGGTCTGCACCATAGACGGGGTGACCTACGGCAGCTTCTACGCAGGCACCGTGCCAGGTGGTCCGGCAGCAGGTCAACCGGGCTTTGCGTTCGAGGGTGAGCTCATCTCGTCAGAACCGCCACACCGGGCGGTCACAACCGAGCGAATGGTTGGGATCCCCGGCCCAGGTACCACGAACGAGCTCACACTCACCGAGCTGCAAGACGGTACATTGATGTCGTTGCTCATCACCTACCCGAGCGCAGAGGTGCGCGACATGGTGCTCGGTACCGGCATGGCGGACGGCATGGAGGCAAGTTACGCGCGGCTTGAGTCCACGGTACTACCGTCATCGTGACACGGGTTAGCGTGCGGATCATGCCCGTTCATCCGATCTAGACCAACGTCCCTTCTTTCAACAGTTCACCCAGTGTTCGCAGTTGCCGCAAGTCGTCGATAACGGGCCGCCAAAAGTGACGGTCGGCTTTACGCAGGGGCGCCGTACGCTGGTCAAACCAGTCTTCCAATTTGTCTTCGAGTACAACAGGCAAAACGTCGCCGACGGCCAATATTTCAGCGGAATTTTGAAGAATCCCCGCATTCGATGGCAAGGCCCGTTGAACAATGGGATGCGTTTGTACAAGGCGTTTCCATTCAGACAAACTGAATACGTTGTCGATGGCCCATTCGAGCTCGGCATTCGAGCAGGCATCGCCGCGTTCTTTCATGTATCCCAGAACAAGTCTTCCGATGATCGGATAGTCACGAGGGCGCTGAGTCTTCTTGAGTTCAATCAGATCCGGTATTGATACCGTTGGAATACGGCCCCATTCGGTATCGAATAGGCGCGATCGGCCATGCGCATCATCAAAGGCACCAACGCGGGGTGGACGCCCCATCACATCAAGAAAGATCGGCAAAGAGTTTAGCGCAGCGGGAATCACGAAATGAAACCCGTGGTGCTTCATGGCCATATCGGCATGAAGGGGAGGGGTCAATTTGTAATACGTAGCACGCAACGCGCGCAGGGCCAATTTCAGTCGATCAAGGTTGTCGGGTGAAGGCTCAACCCAAAGGTCAACATCTTCGGAGAACGTGGCTGCGCCATAGAGGATCGTGGCTTGCCCGCTAACCAGCAGGTACCGTACGCTCGAGTTTTCAAGGTGCCGGAAAAAGCTTTCGATCATGAGCGTCCTGCAAATCCAAGAGACGTGATCGAAGCGCCCATGCACGCGAAAGACGCTCGGACGGGGTCAATGCCTCCCACGCATGCGTCTTGAACGGCTCAAGAGCGGCTTGCTCCAACAAAGCGCCGTCGGCGGATTCGTCGGCATCCGGCGTCGGCTGATGACCGTCGTGATCCACGCCGTACTTTAACGCATCGACCTCCGCTTCGCCATGCTGCGGTAAATCCAATCACCTCCTCGGAGTCCCTGGGTCCCAGTCCGATGGTCGCACTCGGGCGAACGCAGCACGAAAACCCTGCGCAGTCCTGACCGTCTCGAACGTTTCGGGCGACGCGCCGGCGTCGGGTGTCCCCCGCGGCGAGTCGACGCCATCAGAACCGGTGGCGGACAAGATGATTGGTTGGCCCCTCGGGCCCGACACGACCCCGTTGACCATCGGCGCACCCATCAA
>Ga0335394_10006598_pt1 | contig 13090 bp, 9 predicted proteins | sample MAT03_FD_205741 | JGI IMG/M metagenome (GOLD analysis project Ga0335394, IMG submission 205741) | Freshwater microbial communities from Lake Fryxell liftoff mats and glacier meltwater in Antarctica - MAT-03 (spades assembly) (version 2) ...
GCCGGCGTCCGTCCGTTTCGCGGCGCCTCCACCATGGAGGTCCTCATCGCCACCGCCCGCGACGAGCTCAGCCCCGCCTCCGCACACAACCCCGCCGTGCCCGCGGCCCTCGACGTCCTGCTCGCCCGCTGCCTCGCCAAGGCCCCGGAGGACCGCCACGCCAGCGCCGAGGACCTCGCCGCCGAGCTCGATGAATTGCTGCTCGCCGAGGTCGAGGTCGAGCTGCAGGGCGCCGTCCCCGGCACCACCCGCGGCTACCCCGGCGAGATCCTCCCGCCTCGCTTCCTCCGCGGCCGCGAGCTCGAGATCGACGCCCTGCAAGGCGCCACCGCCCGCGCCCGCGAGGGCGGCACCCACCTCGTGCTCGTCCACGGCGAGCCCGGCGTCGGCAAGACCGCCCTGCTTAGCAGCCTCCGCGACCCCGTCAACCGCGGCGGCGGCCGCTTCGTCTCCGGCAAGTTCGACCGCAACGCCCAGGGCGCCCCGCTCGCCCCGCTCGCCCAGGCCCTCGGCGCCCTCGTCCGCCAGATCTCCGGGGCCCCCGACGCCGAGCGCTGGCGTATCGACCTGGCCGATGCGACAGGTCCCAACAGACATGTCCTCGACGACATGGTCCCCGAGCTGCGCCGCCTGCTCGGCCCCGCACCCGAAGCCCCCGCCGACGCCGCCGAGGCCAAGAACCGGTTCCACGCCGCCTTCCAGCGCATCATCCGGCTGTTCGCCGCCCGCTCGCCGCCCCTCGTGCTCGCGCTCGACGACCTCCACTGCGCCGACCCGGCCGCGCTCCACCTCATCGAGCTCATCCTCAGCGACCCCGCCGGCGGCCACCTGCTCGTGCTCGCCAGCTTCCGCGACGCCGAGCTCGACGACGCCCACCCGCTGCGCCTCACCCAGGACCGCCTGCGTCGCCTCGGCGTCGTCGTCCACGAGATCGCGCTGGCCCCCTTGCACGGCGACGAGGTCACCCAACTGGTCGCCGACGCCCTCGGCTGCGACCCCGAACTCGCCGCCCCGCTCGCCCTGCGCCTCGACCAGCACGCCAGCGGCAACCCGGCCATGCTCCGCCACCAACTGCTCGGCCTGCGCCGCGAGGGCCACCTGACCTTCGACAGCGGCGCCGCGCGCTGGCGCTGGGACGACACCACCCCGCTCACCAGCGACGGCCCCACCAACGTCGCCGGCTTCGTCACCGCCCGCCTGCAACGCCTGCCCGCCGGCGTCCAGCGGGTCCTAGCGATCGCCGCGCTCGCCGGCCGACCGATCGACCTGACCCTGCTCAGCGCCGTCGACCGCCGCGGCCCCCTCGCCACCACCGCCGACCTGCGCGAGGCGGTGTCGGAGGGCCTGCTCGTGCCCTCCGACACCGCCCTGCACACCCTGCAACAAAACCCCTCCAGCGCGCCGCCCGGCAGCTCGCGCGCGACCTACCAGCCGCTCCACGACGGCATCGCCCAGGCCTCCGCCGTCCTGCTCCCACGAGACGACCGCGCCGAGATCCACCTCCAGCTCGGGCGTAACCTCCTCCGCCAACAAAACCCCGACGACGACGACCTGTTCGCGCTCGTCGACCACCTCGATCGCGGCCTCATGCACATGACCGACCCCGCCGAGCGCGAGCGCCTCGCCCGGCTCCACCTCGAGGCCTGTCGCCGCGCCCGCATCGCCACCGCCTACGCCGCCGCCGTCCGCCACGCCCGCGCCGGCCTCGTCACCCTCGCCACGCTCGTCGGCGAGGCCGACGCGCCCGGGCTCGTGTCCGGCTCCGACCTCGCCCTCGTCCCCGACATCCTCTGGCAGCGCTACCCCGACCACACCTTCAAGCTGCAGCGCGAGTGGATGCACGCCGAGGCCCTGCGCGGCGAGCTCGACGCCGCTGACGCCCTGTTCGACCCGCTCGTGCGCCACGCCGTCAGCGAGCTCCACCGCGCTGACCTCTACCGCCTCAAGGCCCAGCTCGACACCTACCACGGGCGCCCGCACGACGCGATGGCCGCCGGCCTCGCCGGCCTCTACCGCCTCGGCGTCGAGATGCTGCCGCGCCCCGAGCCCGCCGAGATCGAGGCCGAGTACGACGCCCTCGCGCAGATCCTCGGCACCCTCGGCACCCTCGGCATCCTCGCGCGGATCGCCGGTCCAGTCTGTACGGACCCGAGGATAGTCGCGATCACCGAGCTCATGTCCGCGGTCGGACCGGCCGCGATGTTCGCCGACACCCGCCTCGCCTATCACGTGTTTATCCGCCTCGTGCGCTTGTTCGTCGACCACGGCCCGACCCGCGACACCGCCTACGGCCTCGCCGGCTACGGCCTCTACCTCGCCGGCGCCCGCCGTGAAAGCGCCCGCGCCTTCGAGTTCGGCCAGTACGCCCTGCAAATGCGCGACCGCTTCGCCGACCCGACCCTCGGCGCCCGGATCCTCCACATCGTCGGCGGCCTGATCACCGGCTGGACCCAACCCTTCGCCGTCGCCGCCGCGACCCTCGAGCAGGGCTACGCGATCGGAGTACAGACCGGCGACTTCGCGGCCGCCACCTACAACACCACCACCCTCGTGCTCGTGCTGGTCGCCCGCCGCCACAGCCTCACCGCCGTGCGCGCGACCGCCGAGCAACTGCTCGTCGAGGCCAGGCCCATGCTCGAGGTCTACGGATCCAGCATCATCAGTTGCGCGATCCGCATGTGCCGCTGCCTCGCCGGCGAGCTCACCGAGCCGACCCCGGGCAGCGTCGATCGCTGGCTCGCCGAGGTGTTCCTCCGCGAGTTCGAGCGCGACGTCTCGCCGCTCACCCTGCTCTACGTACACATCTATACGCTCTGCACGCTCTACCACTTCGGCATCCACGACCCCGCCGAGCTGCCGCGCCTGCCGGCCTCCGCCGCCGAACGCCTCGGCGCCCTCGTCACCCCGATGGCCGTCGACTACTTCTTCTACAACGCCCTCCACGCCTGCGCCGCGCCCACGACCACCCCGGAGTCCCGCGCCGCGATCGCGTCCGACCTCGCCGAATTGCGCAAGCTCGCCGTCACCTGCCCCGCCAACTTCGAGGCCCGCGGCCACCTGGTCGCCGCCGAGTACGAGCGCCTCTGCGGTCGCTACGACGCCGCCGAGTCCGCCTTCAAGCTGGCGATCCGCGCCGCCCGTAAACAGGGCGAGGCCGGCACCGAAGCCCTCGCCTGCGAGCTCGCCGGCCGCCACGCCGCCAACCTCGGCGACGACATCGTCGGCACCATGTACCTGCGCGCCGCCGTCGAGGCCTACCAGCGCTGGGGCGCCCACACCGTCGCCCGCCGCCTCGCCGCGACCCACAGCCTCGACATCAAGCCCGGCAACTGACGCTCAGCCGCGGGCTCCCCGCAACTCCCCCGCCGCCGTAGTTTGATGTTGTGATCGAACATCCCCGACGAGGAACCGCTGGTTCGCGCCAAGCTATCGCAGCGAAAACCGGATCCTGGCCTTCACCGGCGTGCTCACCTGGTCGCTCCGTACCCACCCGCGCGCCCAAATTCCCACTTCAAAACGCTTAAGCGAGTCGACCACGTCGCTGCACGGCGCCCGCGCTCCGCCTGCACCTCCTCCTCCCGGCCAACTCCTGTTGCTCCCCTGATCGCGCGCCCCTTCGGCGACGTGTTCACCCTCCCGCGCCCCGCTGCCGTCCTCGCGGCCCCCTCGGGCCCCTGGCCGCACATTTCGTCACGCGCGCGCTTCCCCTCGCCCCCTGGACCGTGCCAAAATATCCCGACGGTGGGCTCCGCCGCAGCCCACCGGACCGCTCCGTACTCACCCTCGCCCCCAAATTCCCGCATTGAACTGCTTAAGCCCGCCCCCGGGCCAGAATTGCCAATTCGAACCGCTTAAGCGCGATGCCCCTGCGAAGCATGACTGGTTTCGGCGCCGCGACCCGGGTCATCGATCTGGGAGGACAGCCGCACCTCCTCTGGGTCGAGCTGCGGGCCGTCAACCAGCGTTTCCTCGAGGTCAAGCTGCGCCGGGCCGTCGAGGCGCGGGCGCGGCCGCGTCGATCTGATGATCCACCTCCAGGCCGCCGGCACTGGCGAGAGTGCGGTCGCCGGCCTCACCGAGGCCGAGTCGAAATGACTCCGATTGCCACATGGTAGGCATTCTGATCCTTGATGGTCATAGGGGATGGTCACAGGGACTCGACACGCTCGAGGTTGAGCGCCAAGACTGCTTCCACCGACGTACTGACCGCAAACGTGTAGAGGCCTGCGTCGAGGTCGAGTTGGGAACCAAACCCAAGAAGTTCCCAGGCAGCCTGCCGAGAACAGTCGCCGCAACGTATGAGCCAGACCTCGGAGTCGAGAGAACCTTCGGATGCGTCAAACATGGCGCGTAGGCGGTAGCTACCGCCTACATCGAGCGCGAACGTGCGGTTCGTTGCGATCCGGAGGTCGGTCCCCGATAAGCTGCCGAAGTAGTCAGGATCGTTGCACGACACTGGCGCGACGATGGCGTACGGTAAATCGACGGCGACAGCCCCCTCTGCGTCGCAGAGGTCAAGTTGGTACAGACAGCGTGGACCCCCGGCGAGGTACTCGCCCTCGAGCGCTTCGAACGTCTGATCGTAAATTTCAGCCATCAACGTCTGAATTTCAGCCTGGGCGCGCCCCCTCGATTCTCGGAACAGGCGTTCGAACCGCCTGAGTCCGCGTGTATCGATCAAAAACCGGGTAAAGTACGCGGCGGCCGTGTAATCGATCATCGTGGCATTTTCGCCGAGCATCCCTCCCACGGGGAGGGGCATGCCGATGTCCATCGCGCTTCGCGCTTGCGTTCGGGACATCGCCTCCGCCAAGCCTTCGTTGAAGAAGGGTGTGCTCGTCCCCCAGATGCGGTCAATCACTGCGTGTGTGAGTTCGTGGCGCAGCGTCCCGCTCGTCCGGTGCGCGTCGATGTCAAGGCGAGGCACGTATGCAGTCATCTCGGCAGAGAGATAGCAAGCTCCGGAGTCGGAGCATGCGCTCTCGCCACCGATATGAACCTGCACTTGGAAGTCGCCGGAAGTCTCCGCTCCAAAGAAATCGATGACCCGCTCAAGATAACGTTCAATGTGCGCTTCGGTACCTGCACATAGGGTTTCTGACCCCGCCTCGAAAATGTAGTCTACGTGCAAGCCCGCAGACTCCGGTTGCGGCTCACACGCTGGCAGGACCGTGTAACCTAGGGCGATCGCCGTTCGGAGGAATCCGGCCAGATCAGGCATTACAATCCTCTGGGTCTGTGAGACACAGTTCGGTTCCGCGTCCGCGAATGCCGAGCGCTGCGTCACAAATGCCGTCTTCCGGCCAAGGGCATGGTTCGAAAACGGTATCCTCGCCGGAGTTGTCTCCGACGCGTGTCGTACCCGCGACACTGATGCGGGCAAGAAGGTTCTCGACGGCCGCCGGATCTAGCCCTGGATTACCGAAGATCCACACATCACCCGTGGTCTCCTCGAGTCGGGGAAACCACTCTACGGGGCCCACTAGCGCTGAATTGCGCGTCACCTGAAGCATCCCTACCCGTGTCAGCCCGCCTAGAGCCGAAATCTCGGCGAGTTTATCGTTCCCGTCAACACGAAGGGCCTCCAAGACCTCAACGCCAGAAAAACCACTCAAGGCGAGAAGTTCCGGGTTGTGCTCAATAAAAATATGATCTGGGAGTGCCGAACTCGACGCGAAGACCCCGGCGAGTTCAGCGTTCGAAGCAATGAAAAGACGCGACACGTCGGCCGCCGTCCACGAGATCTGGGTCAAAGCGTCGTTATTCTCGACGACGGCCACCGTGATCCGTTCCAATGCGCCAAAGCCCGAGAGCGACGTCAGCGCGGCGTTGTCTTCAATCGTCCACCTTTGTGTCGAGCGAAGTCGGGAAAAATCTGCTGTCTGCAGGGCCGAATTTGCGGTCAGGAAGAAGTCTCCGCCGACGCTGACGAGCGCCGGAAGGCTCATCGTCGCCAAGGATTGGTTGAAAGCGATCCGGATGTCACCTTTGACCTGCGTAAGGGCCGGCAACCCATGAAACTCAACCAGCGACGAATTGATCGCCAAGAACAGCGAACCGACCGCAGGCAGCTTCGTGGCAAGCGCCAGTTCGAGAAGGGCCGGGTTTTCCGCGACGTAGAGCTCACCGCCGAGCTCTTGAAGCGCGGGGAACCCTTGCACGACCGCCAGAACCGGGTTTTCACTGATCGACAGTGCCCCATCGATACGAACCAGAGAAGGCCATCTCGGCAACACCGTGAGGTCCGGATTATCGTGAACCCACAACGATCCCTCGATCGCCTCGACCTGTTCGATGAACGACAGGTCTTCAGATCGGCGGCCTGTCACCACAAGGTCACCTTCGATACAGATAGGACCATCAAACGACGCGTTCCATACCTCATCGGCTTGGATGCAAGTGGCGGTTCCGCCATCGCAAACAGACAACAGAAGGGCGAAGAAGCAGATATTCGCCATGCGGCCAGTCTCCGTCGAGCGCGCCTGCATAGCCCCCACCCTATGGCGATTACTGCAGCGTGTCAAGCGCCCTGATACATCCCCAAACGGCCCGAGGTAAGGGCCCGTGCCCCAATTCTTGCGGCCCGGATCGTTCGCCGACCACCGGCGCCGGCGCCGTCCGGCTCTCCGAGCGTGCTGTGACGCGGCGAGACGATCCAAAGCGCGCGATGAGCATGTGCCGCTGCCTCGCCGGCGAACTCACCATGTACCTGCGCGCCGCCGTCGAGGCCTACCAGCGCTGGGGCGCCCACACCGTCGCCCGCCGCCTCGCCGCGACCCACAGCCTCGACATCAAGCCCGGCAACTGACGCCGGCCCTTACATCCAGAGGCCGCAACGAGTCGCGGCGGCCAACGGCTCAAATATCCCCGAAGCATAGCGGCGGGACGGTGCTCGGCACGGTGAGTATCTGCTTGTCGTCGCGGAAAACGACCGTGTACGTCCCCGCCTGTAGCTCCGCGAGGCTACACTCGACGCGGAAGGTTTGCAGATTGTCTTCCGGGTCGCCTGACGAGCTCCTGCGAGAGGTCCTCGAGCGTCCGCGCCGGGCCTTCGTCCCGTTCGACGACCTCCGCGAGGTCGTGCGCCCCGGGTGGCGTCAGTGCATAACCCCGTCATTTCTTCGCGGCGGCTTCAACAGCGTCTACCTGCCGAGCGCGTCGTACTCGGCGATCGTGGCGTCGATGACGGCGTCTCCGGTTTCGCTGGAACGTCGGCCCTGACAATCGCCCGCTCGACCTCGCCGCCCGGCTCGAGCGACGCGGCCCCCGGTCCCGCTGCGTCGGGCGCACGACCACGCGCTTACCCTGCACCGCCGGACGCCCATGACCACGGCGGGCAGCACGGCCCCCACCAGCAGCCCCCAGCCTGTACTCACCCTCGCGCTCAGATCATCACTTCAAACCTCTTGCGCGCGGGCTTCCCTGGCGCGCCGGCCCGCGGTACTCTGACGTGGTTGGCAGCCGTGACGACCTGGCCCGGAGGCGAGGCGAGCCCGCAGACGATGGCATTCGAGGACGATGTCATGGTAGTGCGGCTGACCGGCGAGGTCAGCGAGGCGACGATGCAGCAGGCCCTCGACATGGGCGAGGAGCTGTTCGCCCGCCACGGCTACATCCTGTTCCTCGTCGACGCCCGGCACATAACCGGGATGCACGCCGACGCGCGCAAGCTGCAGGCCGAGCGCGTCAAGCAGTACATCCGCCCGAGCCACACCGCGATGTATCACGTGAACACGCTCATGCGGGTGATGAGCAGGCTGGTACAGCGGGGCGTCACGCTGGTGACCGGCAGGACCTATCCGGTCAGCTTTCACCGCGACGAGGCCGAGGCCCGCGCCGAGATCACCAAGCAGCGCGCCAGCTTGCAGCGCGGCGGGCCCCCGGCCGCGTAGCGGGCCCGCGCCCGGGCGCCCCGCGCCGCGCCACAACCGATATCCTCTCCGCGATGCTGCCCGGCCTCCCCGACTACTCCGACGCCGAACTCCTCGCCGAGGTCCTCGAGCGCCCGCGCCGGGCCTTCGTCCCCTTCGACGACCTCCGCGAGGTCGTGCGCCCCGGCTGGCGTCAGTGCATTACTCCGTCATTTTTTCGCGGCGGCTTCAACAGCGTCGACCTCGCCGTCATGACCGACGCCGACGCCGACGCCGCCATCGACGCCACGATCGCCGAGTATGACGCCCTCGGCATCCGGTTTCGCTGGAACGTCGGCCCTGACAGTCGCCCGCTCGACCTCGCCGCCCGGCTCGAGCGACGCGGTCTTCAGTCCCGCCGCGCACTCCTGCTCGCCGCGGCGATCGCCGACCTCGACCTCGAGGCTCCGCCCGGCGTCACCGTCGAGACCGTCGAAGACCACAACCTCACCGCCTTCGCCGGGGTCGTCGCGGGCGGCTGGGACGTCGCCCAGGAGCCGCTGATCGCCTACGAACACGCCGTACAGCGGCACCACGCCGCCCCGCGCGACACCTTGCACCGCAGCTTCCTCGCCACCATCGACGGCGAGCCGGCCGGCGCCGCCAACGGCATCTGCTTCCCGCGCTCGCTCTATCTCATGGGCGCCGTCGTCTTGCCGCAGCACCGCGGCCGCGGCGTCTATCGCTCCCTGATCGCCGCTCGCCTCGCACTCGCCCGCGCCCGCGGCGTCCGCCTCGCCACCTGTCAGGCCCTCGCCGACACCTCGGCGCCGATCCTCACGCGCATGGGCTTCGTGACGATCGCCGAGGAGCAGTCGTTCGCGCGCTGAGAGTGCGCCTCGCCTCACCCCTCGCCCGCTCACGGCCGCCACCGCCCGGTCACCCGAGCGCCGCGCTATCCTGCGCACATGCGACGCGCCCTCGTCCCGCTATTGACCGCCGCGGCCTTGCACTGCGGCGACGCCACCACCAGCGACAGCGCGGGCGCCAGCGCAACCACCGCCGAGCCCGCCACCACCACCACTTTCTTTATCACGGCGACGCCAAGTCCCTGATCGCCGTCATCACCCCGATCTCGGGCACCTCGCCGAGCTTCATGGTGCAGTGACCGGCGGCCATTTACCTGCGCCCCACTCCCCTGTTAAGCTGACAGCTTATGCGCTCCTCGGCCCTTGTCTTACTCCTCCCGCTCGCAGCCTGCTTCGCCCCGAACCCGACCTTCGGCCTCGCGCCGGAGACGAGCAGCACCAGCGCCGGCAGCTCGGAGACCAGCGCCGGCACGACCCCGACCACCACCCTCACCACCGGCATGACCACCGCCATGACCACCGCCAGTGGCGAGGGCACGCAGGGCGCGACCGCCGGCGCCACCAGCGAGCCGCTCACCTCGACCAGCGAGCCCGCCACCAGCGAGCCCGCCACCAGCGAGCCCGCCACCAGCGAGCCCGCCACCAGCGACGGCACGACCCTCGGCGACACCGGCGGCGACACCGGCGGTGACACAATGCCGGCCTGCGAACTCTTCGTGGGCGAGGAGCAGATCAAGCACGTGCTCGACTTCAACAGCGAGGAGCTGATCACGGAGTGCGCTGCGCCCACGAAGTGGTTTGGCCGGGCGAGCATGGTCGACGGCACCCTGTTCATGCAAGACGACCCGCAGTGCGACGACCAGAACCTCAACCCCGACCTGATCCTCGGCGAGGGCTGGCCGTCCATCAATGACCGCACCTACAAATGCGCGAAGGCGACGGTGTACTGGAACCACGTCGGCGACGAGTGCCGGATCGCCGCCCTGAGCGTGGTCCGCCACGACCCGGTTAACATGGTCGAGCCCGAGCCGTTCTTTTTAGCCGGGCTGTCGTTGCCGAGCAAGCCCCCCAACTTCCTGCTGTGGCCCGGGATCGACTTGATCGACGCCTGCGGCTGCGAGGGCTACCCACCCTGTTGCGCCCCCGACCCCGGCACCTATCAGCTCACGATCCCGAACGGCCCGGACATCGGGCCCGGCGACGAGGCGCCCTACGTCCTCAAGGAAAAAAATCTTCGCGTCAAGAACATCCAGTCGTACGTCGGCCCCGGCTGCCAGGATGTCCCGGGCACCGACATCCACTTCGACTGGTTCGCCGAGCGCACCGACTAAAGAGTCACCTACCCGGACCACTCGACCGGTGATGCGGCGTCTGCGTGACCGCTACACCCAGCAGGGCGGTCCGCGGCGCGGAGGCATGAAAATGGACGCCGCAGATCGAAGTCGCCCCGCGCGCTCCCGGCCCGCGGACTGCTCAGTTCATGCGAGCGTCGGGACGTTGTTTATGGTCAAGTAGCGGCATGCATACGAGGATGTGTGGGTGGGTCCGGGGCGGGCTGGTCGCGGTCCTTGGCGGCTGCAACGTCGCCAACCCGGCGTTCGTGGTCGTGAGCACGACGACGGTCGGGAGCAGCGTCGGCACGGAGACGACAGGCAGCCCGACATCGTCCGGTACGACCACGGCGTGTGTACTGGCGGAGTGCGCATCGACGGGGAGCATCGCGACGGAGAGCACGACCGGCAGCGTCGACTGGACGACGGGGAACGAGGAGAGTTCGCTTGAACCCGGCGAGACTTCCGGGTCGAGCTCGACCACCGGGACCGGCGCCGCGGACACATCGTCGTCGGGTCCCGGCGGACCGTTCGACGCGGTCATCGACGCGGACATCGCGACCTGCGCCCTCAGTCCAGAGGCTCCGCAATTCTACGGTGGACCCGAGATCTGCCAGACTTTTGTGAAGCAGCAACTGGATGAAGCCGGGGTCGAAGGCGACGATGGCATGATCGTCGACCCGTCGTTTAACAACGCGAACGGTCGCCCGGCGTGGGCGTACCTGCGCTTCGATTTGGAGGCGCTTCAGGGGGCCGAGCTGACCTCCGCGACCCTCAACCTCGAGGTCAAGGCGACCTTCGGCAGCCCCGCGGGCGGGCAGGTCCGCCGCTGCGGGTGGTTCGACCTGGGTCTGCTGGTCAACGAGGCGCCGGGGCCGGAGGGGCCGACCGGGGTCGACATCGGCCCGGTGCAGATGGACGACGGGATGAAGGCCATCGACATCATGGGTCTGATCCCGGACCCGGTCCCGAACTGGTTGTACCTCGTCATCGTGCCGCAGAGCGAGTCAGGGGTCATCTACAAGGATGGGGCCAGTGCGCCCAGACCGTCGCTCGCGGTCAGTTATATGCAGTGAATCGGTGGGCCTCGCCCGGCACTCACAAGAAGCGGTCCCGTCGCCGCGGTCCCGTCGCCGCCCCCGCGCCGCCGCCGGGCGTCGGGCGCCGCCGAGCCGCGCGCGAACGCGTGACCGCGACGACCGACGATTGACCCCGAGACGTCCGCCGCGGCCCCGGCATACCCTCGGCCTCGCATGGATCTCGAGCAACTCGAAGCCCTCGCGCTCTCCGACGACCGCAGCGCCGCCCTCGCCGTCCTCTTGCCCGGCACCGTCGAGCACGATTACTGGCGCGGCGTACAGTTGCAACACCACGGCCAGCTCGCCGACGTCGACGCGATCCTCGCCGACTGGCAGCGCCGCCACGGCCACACCGACGTCCACCACCAGCGCCTCGCCCGGCGTCAGCTCCTCCTGCGCGCCGGCCAGGACCTCGACGCCCACGCCGACGCCCTCCGCTTCGAGGCCGGCCCGCGCCTCGACGACCAGGCCGAGGCCGTCGCCGCCGCCCAGCGCTACCCGACCCGCCTCGACCCCGCCCTCCTCGCCGAGCCCCGCCTCGTCCGCGAGGCGATCGATCGCGGCCACGACCTCACCTACCTCAACGACTGGGCGCTCGCCGACCTCGTCGCCGCCAAGCTCGACGCGACCCGCCGACGCCACCTCCTGCAGCGCCTCCCGCGGGCCAACATCCCCGGCCTGGTCGCCCTGATCGCCGCCGACCTCGGCGAGCGATCGTCGCGCGGCCTGGGCACCCTCCCGATCCACGGCCGCCTCAGCCTCGCCCAACTCGACCAGCTCGTCGCCCTCGTCCCCGACCTGCGCCACAGCGCCGCGTGGGTCCACGCCGTCCTCCAGCGCATGCGCCCGCCGATCCACCTCGACTGGCACACCGACCTCGCCGCCCGCGAGCGCTACCTCGCCGACCTCTGGCGCTTCGTCGCCCCGCTCGCCCCCAGCTTCAACGCCCTGCGCGCCCTCGTCCTCCACGAACAGCTCGAGCTCGATCGCCGCCGCGGTCGTCACGATCGGGCCCGCTTCCTCGCCTACCTCGCCCTCCCGCGACCCGCCCGCCACGTCCGCCCCGAACGCCTGCACGCCGTCCCCTCCGAGCACCAGGCCACCCCCGACGCCCGCGGCGCCCAGGCGGCCGGACTCACTGTCTTCACCGACGACGAGCCGCTCGTCCGCGCCTACCTCGAGCACTTCCTCACTGTCGAGGACGACGGCGCCTTCGCCGAGTTCCTCGACCACGACTGGCTCACCGAGATCCTCGCCAGCGCCCGCCTCCTCGCCGGCGCCCCCGAGCCCGAGCGCTGGGCCGCCCTGCTCGGCCCGGCCCGCCTCGCCGCCTTGCGTGAGCGCGTCGACCTCGAGCTCGCCGTCGACAACCCCACCCACGTCGCCGCCGACGCCGAGCTCTTCCTCGACGTCGACCTCAAGAACGTCGGCCAGCTCGTCATCAAGACCTTCCGCGTCGACCCCGTCGCCTATTTCCTGGCCCGCCGCGCCGAGGTCGACACCGCGATCGACCTCGACGGCATGGTCGCCAGCGACGAGCAGACCCTACGCCCCGGCGCCCCCGCGATCCGCCGCGTCCGCCAGCGCATCGCCCTCCCCGCCTGCGCCCGCCCCGGCACCTACGTCATCGACCTGATCGGCAACGGCAAGTCCAGCCGCGCCCTCATCCGCAAGGGCGGCCTGCGCCACAGCGTCCGGGTCGGCGCCGCCGGTCCGACCGTCCGCGTCCAGGACGAGCACGGCCGCCCGCTCCCCGACGCCCGCCTGTGGCTCGCCGGTCGCGAGTACACCCCACGCCCCGACGGTGCCATCTCGATCCCCTTCTCCACCGCCCCCGCGCGCACCCCCATGCTCCTCGTCCACGGCGACATCGCCCAGCAGGAGACCCTCGAGCACCCCGCCGAGACCTACCACTTCAGCGCCGGCCTCCACCTCGAGCGCGAGGCCCTCATCCCCGGCAA
>Ga0335394_10006599_pt1 | contig 13089 bp, 4 predicted proteins | sample MAT03_FD_205741 | JGI IMG/M metagenome (GOLD analysis project Ga0335394, IMG submission 205741) | Freshwater microbial communities from Lake Fryxell liftoff mats and glacier meltwater in Antarctica - MAT-03 (spades assembly) (version 2) ...
CCCGCCGCCGCCCGCGAAGAAGCCGAAGCCGGTCACGCCGACGGACTGGCCGGCGACGGCTAGGAAGTTCGCCGCCGGGCTCACCGACGCGGCGACGCGCACGCTCGCCGAGGCGCTCGGCGTCCCGCCCGACGTGCTCGCCGCCGCCGAAGGGCTCGGCTACAACCCGTCGGACCCGCTCGGGGCGTGCTGGACGTTCCCGGAGCGGGACGCGGGCGCGGGCGTCGTCGGCATCCTGCGCCGGTTCGTCACGCCGCTCCGGGACGGCGAGAACCGGGCGAAGAACAAGCTGGCCGCGACCGGGTCGCGCCGCGGGCTCCACCTGCCGCGCGGCTGGCGCGACCGCCCCGGCCCGGTGTTCGTGGTCGAGGGGCCGACCGACGCCCTCGCGCTGACCGCCGCCGGCCTGTCCGCCGTCGGCCGCCCGTCCAACGCCGGCGGGGCGGACCACCTCGCGGAGCTGCTCGCCGACTGGCCCGCCGACTTCGCCCCCGTCGTCGTGGGCGAGAACGACCAAAAGCCCGGCGGCGCGTGGCCCGGCCGCGACGGGGCTGAGGTGGTTTCCCGCGCGCTGGCCGGTCGGCTGACCCGCCGCGTACTGGTTGCGTTCCCGCCGGCCGACGCGAAGGACGTGCGCGACTGGTTGACCGCCCCGGCCCGCGGCGACACCCCGTGGCCGACCCGTGGCGCCGAGTTGGCCGCGCGGCTGGCCGCGAACGCCATCGGCATCGATCCGCCGGCACCGTCGGCGACCGGTAACCGCTTCCGGGTCGGCGACCGGGTGACGCCCGGCGACCGGGGGAACGTGGGAACGGTCGTCGCCGTGGACAACGGCACGGTCACTGTCCAGTTCGTCGGCAAGGCCGGGGTGGCGGTGAAGCCGTTCGCGCCCGAGCAACTGAAGCCGTGCGACACCGCCGACGACGACGGGAGCCCGGCCGGCGGCCGCCTGACGGTTCCCGAATACCGCCCGTTCCCCATCGACGCGCTGCCCCGCACCGTCCGGGAGTTCGTCGAGGCCGTGAGTCGCTGGTCCGACGCCGACCCCGCGTTCGCCGCCCTTCCCGCCCTCACCGTGGCCGGCGCCGCCGTCGGGCTTGCGGTATGCGCGTCGCCGAAGCGGAAGTACGCCGAGCCGCCGCTCCTGTGGGCGTGTACCGTCGCCGACAGCGGCACCGGCAAGAGCCCCGGCCTGCGACCGTCCGGCGACATCGCGCTGGCGGTCGACCAGCGGCTGAAGGCCGAGTACCTGAAGGCGAAGGCGCAGTACGACGCCGACCTCGAAGCGTGGAAGGCCGCCGACCAGCCCGACCCCGGTGCCAAGCCGGCCCGCCCCCAGCGGGAGTACTTCTACCTCATCGACACGACCATCGAGCGGCTGGCCGAGAACATCGGCAGTTCGCCGCGCGGGGTCGTCGTCGTCCGCGACGAGCTGTCCGGGTGGTTCGGGTCGTTCACCCGGTACGCGGGCAAGGTGGACGGGTCGGACCTGCCGAACTGGCTGAGCATCTTCGACGCCGGGCCGATCCGCTACCACCGGCGGACGGGCGAGCCCCGCGACGTGGAGGCCGACCGCCGGTTCGCGGCGGTGTGCGGCGGCATCCAGCCCGGCATCCTGCGCGGGGTGCTGGAGAACCCCGCGTTCCTCGACTACGGGCTGGCGGCGCGGCTGGTCTACGCCATGCCGCCGAAGAAGTGCCCGGGGTACACCGACGACGACCTCGACCCCGCCACCGAGGCCGCGCTCGCGGCCGCCCTCGACTACCTCCGGGGGCTGCCGTTCGACCCGAAGGCGGGGCCGGCGGACGTGGGGCTCGACCCCGCGGCGAAGGATCGGTTCCGGGCGCCGTGCCAGGAGTTCGCCGCGACCGCCGAGGGGATCGACGGCGGCCGGATGTCGGCGGCGCTGCCGAAGGCGGCGCGGTTGGCGCTCCGTCTCGCGCTCATCTGGCACTGCGTCGAGTGCGCGGCCGACCGCTGCGACCCGCGGGCGGAGCCCATCGGCGACGAGGCGATGCGGGCCGGGGAGGTGCTGGCGCGGTGGTTCGTCGGCGAGGCGGAGCGGGTGTACGCCATGCTCGCCGAGAAGCCCGAGGACCGGTCCGCCCGGCTGCTCGCGGAATGGGTCCGGCGGAAGGGCGGGCGGGTGACGCCCCGCGACCTGCAACGGAGCAACCGGAAGTACGGCAGCTCCGAGGAGGCCGAGGACGCCCTCGACGCGCTGGTGACGGCGGGCCTGGGTCGGTGGGACGGGCCGCGGGCCACCGGCGGGCGCCCCGCCGGTCGGGTGTTCGTTCTCGACGCCACGCCCCCGGCCGACGGCCGACCGAAGCCGACGGAAGGGGACGGGGCCGACGGTTCCGCCCCCGACCGGGAGGCCGACGAAAGGCCGACCCCGCCCCTCGTGAACCCTGAAACCGTCGGGGAAATCGGGGGTGCGTCGGCTTGTGTCGGCCGTCGGCCTGACGCCGACGGTTCGGAACCGGTGGTGGACCCGGCCCCGGTCGCCTTGACCCTTTTGTCGTCAGCCGCCTCCCCGTCGCACCCGCTGACGACGGGCGAGACTACGGACGTGGCGCCGGAGCCCGTTACCCGGTCGCCGTCGTCCCGCGCGTGGCCGCGGGTCGGCAACGACGACCGCCCCCACGATCTCCGGGGGTAAGGGACGATGACAACGGTACTCCCCAGCGGGGAGCCGATCCACCGGCCGACCGCTCGGACGACGGCCGCGGCGCTGCTCGACGCCGTCCGCCCGTGCGGCGTCGCGGTCGAAGGCGATGAACTGGCGTACGCGCCCGGTCTGCCGGTGAACCTGGCCGCCGTCGTGCGGGTGCTTCACGCCGGCCTGCGGGCGCTGTTGACCGGCCGGAAGTGGTTCGGCTGCGGCTCGACGCCCAAGACGGCGGCGCCGGTCGTCCTGAACCCGGCGTTCCCGATTCCGCCCTGGGTCACGCTCCTGGCCGTCGAAGGTGACCGCAGCTGGGATCGGATCGGCCCGACGGTCCGGTCCGAACTGCCCCAGCTGTTCGACCCCGCGCCGGGTCCTTCGGAGCGGGGGTAGGCACGCCGGCCGTCCGCGAAACCATCGGCCTCCCAGACACAGTTTACTTCGTCACCCGAACTGTGAGGACCGCTCATGTCGTCCTACTCCGACCGCGCTCGCGCGACCGTCGAGACTCGTCGGCGGGAGGTGTTCCGCGCCTGGCTGGCCGCGCTGCCGGTGGGCGGGTGGACCGGCACAGCCGGCGACCTGTCCGCCGCGCTGGCGGCGTTTCTCGCCGGACACACGCTGCGGTTCGGGACGAGCTTCCCGGCCGGCGCGGGGGTGTCGCCGTGGTTGCGGGGCGTAGAGGACGAGATCGACGCCGCCGGCCGGCGACTCCGGTTCACCCGCACCAAGAGCGAACGACTCATCACGATCGGCGCCCCCGACTGACGACGTTGAGGAATGTTGAGCTATCCGGGGTGCGGAGCCGGCGGCCAATCGGTGTCGCCGGTGGCAGCACCGTTGGAGTCGCACCCGCGATCTTGCGATAGCGGTGGGCGACCAATACCCTCGGCATGGTCCCGCCGCCCCGGTGTTGCCATGCCCGACCCCGCCCCGCCGTCGTCGTGCGTCGTCCTCGTCCCGGCCGGCGGGGCGATCGACCCCGGGTGCGACGACGCCCTCCGCGAGTTGGAGCGCCGCGGCCACCCCGTCTGGCGCTACCGCGGCTACTCGGCCGTGGACGCCGTCCGCAACCAACTGGCCAGCGACGCCCTCGCCGCCGGGTTCGACGAGCTCATGTGGATCGACTCGGACGTGGTCTTCGACCCGGCCGACGTGGCGCGCCTCCGCGCGCACGAACTGCCGTTCACCTGCGGGCTGTACCCGAAGAAGGGGCCGCGGCAGTTCGCATGCGAGTTCCTCCCGGGCACCCCCGCCGTCCGGTTCGGGGTCAACGGCGGGCTGGTCGAGGTGCGGTACTGCGGGTTCGGGTTCACCCACGTCCGCCGGGCGGTGTTTGAGGCGGTCCGGACCCGGCTCGGCCTCCCCATCGCCAACCAGCGGTTCGGCTCCCTCCGCGTTCCGTACTTCGAGCCGATGACCGTCCCCGAGCCCGGTGGGCGGTGGAGCCTGTCGGAAGACTACGCCTTCTGCGAGCGGGCGTGGCAGGTCGGGTTCACCCCGGTCGCCGACACCCGCATCCGGCTGTGGCACGTCGGCACCTATCGGTACGGGTGGGAGGACGCCGGCAGCACGAAGGAACGCTTCGCCGACTACACCTTCCACCTCCCCGCCGCCCCGCACGATAACCCGGCCTCGGCCGGGCCGCTTCCGCCACCGGTCGGGTGAGCCGCGCACATCATCCGCCACGTCACGTTTCGAGTCCGACCGCCCACCGGATCGGGTAGTATTCAGAAGAACCCGAACAATCCGCACAATCCGCCATTGACGTTCGCGCTGCCCTCCGCCAGAATCTCCACCTTACCGACTCGTTCCGCCCATACAACTGACGCCAAGGTGTGTGGTCGGTGCGATCGTTGTTGGTTTCTGTCGACTGATACTCCGATTCTCCCCGGGTCTCGCCCATGCCCGTCCCGACCGTCTACTCCCGGTTCACCCGCCTCCTTCGCTGCGCGACCGGCTCGCCGAGCTGCTGAGCCGCCGCCCGCGCCGTCCCGATCCCGCCCGGCTCGGGTTCGAGGCGCTCGAGGACCGCTCCGTGCCGACCGCCGTCGGCCCCGGCGCGTACTGGGACGACGGGTACTACGACCAGTACGGCAACAAGCTCGGGGTCACGGTCACGCTCTACAACACGGGCGGATGGGTGGAAGTGTCCGGCGGTGGCGGGAGCGTGTCCGTCTCCCCCGGCTCGCCGCCGTCGGAGGGCAGCGGGTCCGGGAGCGGCAGCGGGTCCGGGAGCGGCAGCGGGTCCGAGTCCGGTTCCGGGAGTGGGTCGGGCAGCGGCAGCGGGTCCGGGAGCGAGTCGGGCAGTGGCAGTGGGTCCGGGACCGGTACGCAAACCGCCCCGACGTACTACTCGTTCACCGTGTACGGCGCCCTCGGGCCGGGGAGTGGGGACGTCACCTGGTCCGGCGAGGCCGACAACCTCTACATCCAGGCGTCCGGCGACGTCGCGTCGGTCACCATCACCGGCGACCTGTACGTGGTCGCCGGGTGGACGATCGGCGACCTGTCCGCCCGCGATGTCACGGCCCGCGCCGGCAAGTCGGTCGGGGCCGTCACCGCCGGCCGCGACGTGTTCGAGGTGACCGCCAACGACGGCGGCGTGGCCGGGGTCACCGCCGGGGACGACATCGACCGGGTGTCAGCCTCGAAGTCGGTCGGCCCGGTGACCGCCGCGGACCAGATCCTCTCCGTCTCGGCCTACGAGAGCGTCGCGTCGGTGACCGCCGGGAGCTGGATCGGCTCCGTGTCGGCCACGCTCGACGTCGGCGGGCCGGTCAGCGCCCCCTACATCGGCGGGTCCTATGCCCCGGGTGCCGGCGACGACTACTGGGCGTGGTACTACGCCCCGGCCGGCGGCGGCGTGTCGGCCGGCCGGGACGTGCTCGGGGCGGTGACCGCCGGCACCGCCGTCACCCACGTGTCGGCCGGCCGGAGCGTCCTCGGGGCGGTGACCGCCGGCCGCGACGTCGGCTCGGTCCGCGCCGGCGGGGGCGGATTCTGGACGCCGTCCGCCGACCCCGGGCACCCGGAGGAGGGGTTCTGGACGGCGTACGCGCCCGGCGGCGTCATCGGCGCGGTGACCGCGGCCCGCGATGTCCACGCCGTCGCCGCGACCGGGAGCGTGGTCGGAGCGGTCACCGCGGGCGGACACATCGGCGGGGTGAACGCCGACGAGGACGTGGCCGGGGCGGTCACCGCGACCGGCGACGTGGGCGGGTCCGAGCCGCGGCCGGCCGACCCGGACTGGCGGCCGGGGTGGTTCTACACGTGGACGTGGAGTTGGGGCGCGTTCCTGCCCCGCGGTGGTGGGGTGCAGGCCGGCCGCGACGTGATCGGTCCGATCACCGCCGGCCGCGACATCACGACCGTGTCGGCCGGCCGCGACGTGCTCGCGCCGACCGAGGCCGCGCGGGACGTCCTCAACGTAGCGGCCGAGCGGCACGTCCTGGCCCCGATCGACGCCGGCCGGGATGTCGGCTTCGTCATGGCCGGCGGGTACGAGAGCTACATGGGTGGGGGCGGGGCCGGCGACGTAACCGAGGCCGTGACCGCCGGCCGCGACGTGCAGCACATCTGGGCGGGCGGGAACGTGTCCGGGCCGGTCGACGCCGGGGGGGCGGTCGGGAGCGTCCGGGCGGGCGGCGACGTGTCGGGATCGGTCACCGCAGCGGCCGCGGTCGGCCGGCTCGACGGCGCCGACGTGCACCTCGCCCGCTACCACCCGTACTGGGGCTACGGCGAGCCGTACGGCTCCTACGACGGCGTCCGCGCCGGCGGCGACGTGACCGGGGCGGTGACCGCCGGCACGGACGTGGCCGTGGTGGCGGCCGGCGGGGCGGTGGCCGGCGAGGTCATCGCCGGCCGGGACATCGGGTTCGTCCACGGCGCCGGCGGGGTGTCGGCCGCGGTGACCGCCGGGCGGGACGTGGGCCGGGTGTATGGCGGGGCGTTCGGGTATAGTGGCTACCCGGCGGCGTGGGGGCCGCTCGGGACCGGCGGGCCGGGCGTGACCGGCGCGGTCGAGGCGGCCGGCGACGTGTACGGCGTGTTCGCCACCGGGAGCGTGGAGGGCGACGTCACGGCCGGCGGCGGGGTGGCCGACGTGTGGGCCGGGCTCGACATCGACGCCGCCGTGACCGCCGGGGCCGGGATCGGTTACCTGGGGTTTTCCGGGTCCGGGTCCGGGTCCGGGTCCGGGTCCGGGTCCGGGTCGGGAGGGCCGGAGGAGACGTATTACGGCGGCGGGGGCGTGGTCGCCGGGCGGGACGTGACCGCGGCCGCGACCGTGACCGCGGGCGGCGACGTCACCCTCGTCCGGGCCGGGAACGACCTGGCGGGGACCGTGGCCGCCGGCCGGGACGTGGGGGCGGCGCGGGCGGTCCACGACCTGTCGGGGACGGTGACCGCGGCCCGCGACATCGGGTTCCTCAGCGCCGGCCGGTTCGCGCAGTTCGTCTACCCAAGCACCACCCTGCCCGCGGTCACCGGCAGCATCACGGGTGTGGCGACCGCCGGCCGGGACATCGGCAGCGTGACCGCGACCGGCGACGTGGACGCCGAGCTGACCGCCGCCCACGCGATCGGCGGCGTGTACGCGGTCCTCGACATCGGCGGCACGATCGAGGCGACCGGCGGGCCGATCGGGCGGCTGACCGACGAGCCAGTCGCGGGCTACTCGTCGGGGTACGAGTTCCCGTACTCCTCCGAGTCGCCGGCCCCCGGGAAGGTCCGCGCGGGCGGCGCCATCGACGCGGAGATCACCGCCGACGGCGACATCACCCGGGTCGAGGCCGGGGGCGACATCGCCGGGACGATCACCTCGGGCCGCGACATCGGGGCGGTCGTGTCGGCCCACTCCGTCCTGGCGGCGGTGGACGCCGGCCGGGACGTGGGGACGGTTCGCGCCGGCACCCCCGACCCGCCCGGGTACACCGACCCGGCCACCGGCGCGTGGGTCCAGCCGCACGGAATCACCGGGCACATCACCGGCGGGGTGACGGCCGGCCGCGACGTCGGCCCGGTGGACGCGACCGGCGACGTGGCCGGCGGGGTGACCGCAGGGTGGAAGGTGGCGTCCGTCCGGGCCGGGGGGTCGGTGTTCGACGCCGTGTCGGCCGGGGCCGAGGACGTGGGGTGGGTGTCGGCCGGGATCGACATCGACGCGGACGTTTCGGCCGGCCGCGACGTGGGCGGCGTGACCGCGGGTTTCAGCGTCGGCGGGACCGTGACCGCCGGCCGGGACATCGGCTGGCTGTACGCCGGCATGGACCTCACCGCCGCCGGCACGGCCGGGCGGAACATCGGCGGGGTGACGGCGTACCACGGTGCGGTGGACGGCGACCAGACGGCCGGCGGGTTCGTCGGGAACGTGACCGCCGGGACCGACATCGGCGGGTCGGTGTCGGCCGGGACGGACGTCGGCTGGGTGACGGCCGGGACCCAGGCGCCGGGGACGATCTCGGGCGACATCGGCGCGGGCGGATCGGTCGCGGGGGTGGTGGCGTGGGGGCCGATGGCCCAGGGCGGCAAACCGTCACGCTCCCGTCCCCTGCCAACCCGCCGGCGGCCCTGGTGAGCACCGACCCGGTGACCGGGGAGGAAATCGTTGCTCGGGCCGCGCGCCCCGCGATCGGGGACGGCGGGAACATCACCGGGGCGGTGACCGCCGGGGCGGCGATCGGCCCGGTGACGGCGTTCGGCCTGCTGGGCGGGGCGGTCCACGCGGGCACCACCCTCGGGGCGGTGTGGGCCTACGGCGACGTCACCGGCGGGGTCCGAGCGGACGGCGGGTCGGTGTGGGTCGAGACGTGGGGCGAGCTGACCGGCGACGTGGTGGGGCGCGACGGGGTGTGGGCGGTCGCCTACGGCAACTTCGACGCCGCCGCCGAGAGTGCCACAGGCGGCGTCACGCTCGCCACCTGGGCGATACTGCTCGGAACGGTCGACGCGTTCCACGCGGTGGACGCGGTCGGGTATGCCGGGGTGGACGCGGGCACGGTTGAGAGCCGCAACGCCTCGGTGAACGTGGCTGCGCTCTACGGCCAGTTCGCCGCAGAGGCGGTCGCGCTCGAGATGCTCACCGCGTCGGCCCTTCGTGGCGGGATGAGCGGGTCGCTAACCAGCCGAGCTTCGAACGTGGCCGCCGTGTCCCAGGGGAACGCGGTCCTGTGGAACCTGTCCGCCTTCGGCTACGGCCTGATGCTTTGCTACGGGGACTACACTCGAGGCGGCATCTCGGTCGGACGCGATCTTATCCTCGGCGTCCGCGGCACGGTAAGTACGCCATACGTCCGGGCCGGCGGGTCGGTCACCCTCTTCTCCGCCGGTTACGTCTATACCAACATCACGGCCACACACAACGACATCGACCTGACGTGCAACGGGTTCTACGGGACGGCGACCGCCGGGACGAACATCGCCCTCCGGTCATGGGGGAACGTCGACGCCGAACTGCGAGCCCGGAACGACATCCAGGCCCGGGTCGTCGGCAACCTGACCGGGTTGGTCACGTCCGAGGAGGGCGAGGATGTGTTCTTGGAGGTGACCGGCGATCTTGACGCCCCGGTCACCGCGGACACGGCGAACGTCACCGCGATCGTGTACGGCGGCGTCAAGAAGGACATCACGACCCAAATCGGCGCGGTCGACCTGACGGCCTTCGGCGACGTGACCGCCAACGTCACCGGGTTCACGCAGGTCGGCGTGGTCACCTGGGGGAGCTTGGTCGGGACGGTGGAGACGCGCCCGAACGGCGGCAAGGTCGAGGTGTACGCCGCCGGGTCCGTGATTGGCACGGTGTCGGCCGCCGGCGACGCCGTGGTCAACGCGGATGGGAGCCTGATCGGCACCGTCCGGGCCGGGGCCGGCAACCCGGGCCGGGCCGACGCCGACGCTCGCGTCGAGGTATTCGGGTCGGTCACCGGCACCGTCACCGCGACCGGCAGCCTCGTCGTCGGTGCCTACGGGACGGTCGCCGGCACGTTCACCGCCACCGGCGGGTCGGCCGACGTGACCGCTTCGGGGACGGTGACCGGCACCGTCACCACCGGAACGTCCGCGTCGGTCACCGCGGACTCGGTGACGGCGACGGTGACCGCCCAGACCGGCGCGGCCGACGTGTACGCGTTCGGCGCCGCGACCGTCACTGTGCGCGCCCCCGGCGGCCCGGTCACGGTTACCGCCGGCACCACCGCCGAGGTGGACGTCGAGTGCGGGCAGGCGGCGACGGTGTCCGCGGACGGCACCATCCAGGGGCCGGTATCCGCCGGCGGCGACGTGTTCCTGTTCGCCGGCGGCACGATCACCTCGGCACTCATCGCCGGGGACAACGTGACGGTGACGGCCGGCGGGCTCATCACCCTGGCCGAGTTGACCGCCCAAACCGATGCGACCGTCTCCGGGCTGACCGATGTGCTGGTGGCGTCCGCGTCGGCCGGTCGGGACTTCGCCGTCGTCGGTGACCTCGTCCTGATCGCCGGCCCAGCGTCGGACCCCGAGGGCGAGAACGCCGGCGGCACGGACCCGGTCGCCGGCCGGGACTTCGTCGCCCAGGCCACCGAGTTCATCGGAGACATCGGGGCCGGGCGGCACCTGTCCGTCCTGTCCGCCGGGTCGGTGACCGGGCCGCTGGACGCCGGAGGGAATGCGGACGTGACCGCGCTCGGCGGGGACGTGACCGGTACGGTCAACGGCGGCGGCACCGTCGTGGTGTCGGCGGCCGGTGACGTGTCCGACCCGGTGACGGGTGGCCTGGACGTGACCGTTCAGGCCGGCGGGCGCGTGGGCGGCTCGGTGGACTCGACCGGCGGGTCGGCGAGCGTCACGGCCCTCGGTGGGGGCGTCGAGGACTGGGTCCGGGCGGGGAAGAACGTAACGGTGTACGCCGCCGGGGACGTGGCGGAGGACGTGACCGCGCTCGACGGCGACGCCACCGTGGTCGCCCTCGGGTCGGTCCGCAAGACCGTTCACGCCTCGGGATCGGCAGGCGTGTCGGCGTGGGAGGTGGTGGAGGGCGCTGTCACCGCCGTGGCCGGGTCAGCGAGCGTGTTCGGGTTCTCTGGGGTCACGGGTGCCATCGAGGCCGGGCTGGACGCGACCGTCTCGACGGGTCCGGGCGGGTCGATCTCGGGGACTGTGACCGCCGGCCGGGACGCGATGGTGACCACGTGGGGCACGGTCACCGGGGCGATCGCGGCCGGCCGCGACGTGACGGTGTGGACCGGCGACGGGATCAGCGTCGAGGTCGGCGCCGGCCGCGACCTGAGCGTCACGTCGATGGCGGACGTGTCGGGGCCGACCGCCGCCGGGTGGAACGCCACAATCTGGGCGCTCGGGTCCGTCACCGCGCCGGTGGCGGCCGGGGAGAACGCCGACGTGACCGCCGTCGCCTACGTCGTGACCGACGTGTCCGCCGGCGCCCTGGCGGGCGTGTGGGCGTACTCCGGCATCCAGGGCGACGTGACCGCCGGGACCGACGCGAACGTGACCACCTGGGGCGATCTGGACGGGCTGGTCGTAGCCGGGGTGAACGCGACCGTGTGGTCGGCCGGGGTGGTCGCAGGTGGCGTGTCCGCCGGGCTGGACGCGGCCGTGACCGCCTGGGGCGACGTGCAGGCTACGGTGAACGCCGGCCAGGACGCGAACGTGTGGACGGCCGACGACGTGTTCGGGTCGGTCGCCGCCGGCCGCGACCTGACCCTGACTGCGTTCGGGTTCCTCGCGGCCCCGGCGGTGGCCGGCCGGGACGCGAGCGCCTGGGTCTACAAAGACGTGGTGTCCAGCAGCCGGGTCGAGGCCGGGCAGAACGCCGACCTGCTGACGTTCGGCACCCTCGGCGCGCCGGTGTCGGCTGGCGTAAACGCGACCGTGTGGGTGTACGGCCCGAACAACGGCGCGATCGACGCCGGGTACGACGCGGTGGTGATCGGCTACGACCAGGTCGGCGGCCCGGTGACGGCCGGGAACGACGCCACCGTGTGGACCGCGGGTGGATTCGACGGGGCCGTGACCACCGGGAACGACGCATTCGTCTGGGCTGCCGGCTCGAACGGCGGGACCGTGGACGCCGGCCGCGACGCCACCGTCGAGTCCGGCGGGGTGTTCTTCGCCGGGGCGGTGTCCGCCGGCCGGGACGTGTACCTCGGCGCCGGCGGCGCCTCCAACAGCTCCGTCTCGGCCGACCGGGACGTCATCGTCGTGTCCCTCGGGACTTCCTTCGACGCCGTGACTGTAACCGCCGGCGCGAGCTTGACCGCGGTACTCGCCGGCGGCGTGAGCGGCGGCGGGCTGACCGCCGGGACGACCGCCGAGGTGTTGATCACCGGCGACTTCGCGCTGACTCCCGTAACGGCTGGCACCGACTTGACGCTGACCGCGACCGGGAACGTGCTGTTCGGACAGGTGTCGGCCGGCGCCGACGCGTCGGTGATCACGCTCGGCGGGTTCGGCGGGTCGGTGTCGGCCGGTGGGGACGCGATCGTCCAGGTGTTCGGCACGCCGGACACGACCACGGTGACCGCCGGCCGCGACGCCACCCTAGTGGTGGGCCGGCGGGACCGCCGGGTCGGCGGCGACCGGCCCTGCCACGGTGACCGCCGGCCGCGATGCATCGCTGATGGGCTGGGGGAACGCCACGTCCGTGGCCGTGACCGGCGGCCGGGACGCGGTGGCCTGGTCCGGCGGCACGCTGACCGGGACCGTGACCGCCCAGGCCGGGGCCGCGACCGTCGTGAGTCACGGCGTTCAGGACACGGTCGTGTCGGCCGGGACGGACGCCACCGTGCAGGGATTGGGCGCCGTCCACACCGAGGCGACGGCCGGGCAGGACGCGTTCATCCTGGCGGTCGGGGTGTTGACCGGGACGTCGTCGGCCGGCCGCGACCTGTCGGTGAATGCCTACGGGAACCTGACCCAGACCGCGTCGGCCGGCCGCGACCTGTACGTCGCCACGGCATCGGACCTGGCCGGCACCTTCACCGCCGGCCGCGACGCCGAGGCCGGCGCCTACGGGGCTGCGACGATTACCCTCTCCGCCGGCCGCGACGTGGTGCGGGCCGGGGCCGGGGGCGACCTGCACGGAACGGTCACCGCCGGCCGGAGCGTGATGAGCGTGCGGACCCACGGCTCGACGGACGCGGCGGTGACGGCGACCGGACTGTACGTCCCGGGGGAGGGCGAGTCGAATACCTATGTCGGTTGGGTCGGCACCGTCGAGGCAAGGGGCGCAATCGCCGGCTCGGTGACGGCCGCGGCCGGGGTGTCGGGGCTGCGGGCCGGCGGGGTGGTGACCGCGACGGTGACCCGTGGGGACGGGCTGGAAACGTCGATCACCGCGAACGACGAGTACCTGGCCGGGCAGGCGGTGCCGGCGGCGCCGACCCCGGACTGGGTGGCGGGGGTGCTGGCCGAGGCGCTCG
>Ga0335394_10006608_pt1 | contig 13079 bp, 8 predicted proteins | sample MAT03_FD_205741 | JGI IMG/M metagenome (GOLD analysis project Ga0335394, IMG submission 205741) | Freshwater microbial communities from Lake Fryxell liftoff mats and glacier meltwater in Antarctica - MAT-03 (spades assembly) (version 2) ...
GCCCGCGCCGTCCTCAGCGCCGACCTGCTGGCGCTGGTCGTGGACGCCACCCTCACCGACGACGACCTCGCCGAGCGGTTCGAGGACTTCATGTTCTTCCTCGAACAGGTCCACGGCCGGCGGCTGCGCGACCGCGAGGTCGGCGGCCTGCCGGTGTTCATCGTGCTGGCCCGGTGCGACCTGCTGGCGAAGCCCGGCGACACCACCCTGACGTGGGAAGCCGAGGTGCGCGGGCACCTGGCGAAGGTGCGGCGGCAGTTCGAGGAGTTCGTCGACGACCAGCTGCCGCTCGAAGGGTTCGGCACGTCCTACCTGCCGTTCGGCAGCGTGGACATCGAGGGCTACGCGACCGCGATCCGCCGCCCGCCGCTGGCCGACGCCCCGAAGCCGGCGGCCGAGCCCGACGGCGTCGCCGAGCTGTTCCACGACGCCTTCGCCGCCGCCGCCGCCCAGCGGGACCGCGCCCGCTACTCGAACCGGCGGCTGAAGCGGACGGTGTGGTCGGTCGCCACCGGGGTGCTGGCGATGCTCGCCGGGGCGGTGGCGGTGTCGGTGTTCCAGCCGCCGTCGGCCGACCCGCAGTTGCCCGAACGGGTGCGGATGTACGCCCGCGGCGAACCGGCGGCGGCGGTGCGGCTGGCCGACGCCAACGCGGCGCGGAACAAGCGGCTCCTCGCCTCGTTCCGCGCCGACCCGGGTTTCGCCGCGCTGCCGGCCGACCTACAGGGGTTCGTGGAGGGGCGGCTGCGCGAGGCGGACGACTACCAGGAGTACCGGACGAAGCTGGCCGCGCTGGCGGTCCCGGCCGAGGCGCGGACGCTGGAGGAACTCGAGCGCATTCGGGCGAAGCTGGCCGGCGAGTTGGCGCTGCCGGCCGAGTACACGTGGGGCGACACCGACGCGGCGAAGCTGCACGACAAGTGGCTGGCCGACGCGGCGCTCATCCGCGCCGCCGAGGGGGCGTGGCACGACTGGTACCGCGGCCTGCTGAACCGGGCCACGGCGCTGACGCTGACCGGCTCGTTCACCGGCGACTGGCGCGACCGCGCGAACACGCTCGTGGACGACGCGGCCCGGCCGCCGTTCCCGCTCGCGGCGGTCATCCCCGGTTCGGAGGCGGTGGCCCAGCCGCGCGGCGGGGCGGTGACGTACCGGGTGCCGTTCGAGTACGACCGCATCTACCAGGCCCGCCGCGACTGGGAGCACGCCCGCGGCCGGCTCCTCCACCTCCGCGACCTGGCCGACGCCCTCGCGCTGACGCCGACGACGGAGCAGCGGCCGCTGCTGATCCCGCCGCCCGGCGGCGGACTGGACGTGAACACGTTCCCGGCGGAACAACTCGCGGAGTTGCGGCGCCGCTTCCCGCGCGGCGGGGAGCTGTACCCGTTGGACGCGACCGGCTACCCCGAGTGGGCGCTGACCGACTTCCCCGACCCGGCCCGGTCGGTACTGGCGGGGCGGGCGCGCGAGTCGTTCGGGAACGGGGCCGCGGCCGTGCGCGGGCTCGTGTCCGCGCGGCTCGCCGCCGACACGCCGGAGGGCTGGGGGAAGCTGGCGGACGGGCTGTCGGCGGCGCCGTTCGCCGGGTGGGGTCGGCTGCTGCACGTCCTCGCCCGGCTGGAGGAGCGCGACGCCGGCGACCCGGTCGCGGGGCTGGCGGCGTTCCTGCGCACGCCCGAGTTCGCGCTCGACATGCGCGGCGCGGGGGTGACCATTCCACTGGGGCTGCGGGAACCGCCGCTGACGGCGACCGGCCCGTTGACTCTGACGCTGACGCCGCGGGCCGGCGCCGCCGCGGTGGTGCGGACGTACCCGATGGTGGGGGAACCGGTCGAGCGCGACCTGGCGAAGGTGTACACGTTCGGGGCGGCGCCGGCGGTCACGTACCGCCCCGGCGACGACCTACGGGCGGAGCTGCCGGTGCGGTCCGGCGTGCAGGCGTTCACCCTGGTGTGGGACGCCGGCGGCACGCGGACGTTCCAGTTCGACCGGCTGGCGCGCGAGCCGCGGCTGGTGCGCGACGGCGCCGCCGAGCCGGCGACGGGGGTGCGGCTGGCGCCGGCCGCGGGGTCGGTGGTGCCGCGGGCGCCGGCGCTGCTGCCGGAGGTGCGCTGACCGGGCCGTTTGTGGCGCGCCGACCGGACTCGGCAACGGCCGACAACCACGCCCACGGCGGGCCGTCCGGCGAGGTCCGCGTCTGGGCTCTGCCGCTGGTGAAGTGACGGTGCCGTTCCCTCTCCCCACGAGGCGCCCATGCCCCCGCCCCCCGTCCCGACTACCGTGCCCCCCACGGCGATCCTGCCCGGCGAGTACTGGGCGGCCGTACTGATCCTGTTCGTCCCGGCGACGGCCCGCATCCTCGCCCAGCTGTTCACCCTGCCCGACATCCTCGACAGGCTCAACGATGCATGACGCTCAAGGCTGGGCGGACCGACTCGAGGCGCTCGGGGCCGCCGTCCGCCGGCACGTCGGCGGGCTCGTCCGCGGCGGCGACGACCTCCGCGCCCCCGTCGCCCAGGAGGGCGGCGACACCGTCTTCGCCATCGACCGACACGTCGAACCGGTCATCGAGCGCGAGGTCGCGGCGTGGCCGGCGGCGTGCCTGCCGCTCGTCCTCGTCGCCGAAGGCTTCGGGGCCGACGGCCGGCGGACCTTCGGCCCCGCCGACGAGCCGCCGAAGTTCCGCCTCCTCGTCGACCCGATCGACGGCACCCGCAGCCTCATGTACGACAAGCGGTCGGCGTGGTTCCTCGCCGCCGTCGCCCCGGACGCCGGCGACGCCACCCGCCTCCGCGACGCCTTCGCCTCCGCGATGGTCGAGCTGCCGACGAGCAAGCAGGAGTGGTGCGACGCGTATACGGCCGCGGCCGGCGCCCCCGCCCGCGGCCGGCGCTGCCGGGTCGGCGGCGGCGACCCCCGCCCGCTCCCGCCGCGGCCGAGCGCCGCCGCCGACCTGCTCCACGGGTTCGGGCACGTGTCGAACTTCTTCCCCGGGACGAAGGTGCTGGCCGCCGAGCTGATGGAGCGGATCGCCGCCGAGGTGATCGGCCCGGTCCCGCCCGGCCAGGCGCTGGTGTTCGACGACCAGTACATCTGCTCCGGCGGGCAGATGGCCGAGCTGGTGGCCGGCCGCGACCGGTTCTGCTGCGACCTGCGGCCGCTGTTCTACGACATCCTCGCCCGCCGCTCGGGGACCGCGGTCCGCGGCCTCGAGTGCCACCCGTACGACGTGGCCGGGCTGCTGGTGGCGGAACAGGCCGGGGTGGTCGTCACGGACGGGTTCGGGGCGCCGCTGGACGCCCCGCTAGACGTTCATACCGGCGTCCACTGGTGCGGGTTCGCCAACGCCGCCCTCGCCGCGCGCGTCCTGCCGGTCGTCACCGCCTGGCTGGCCGAGCACGGCGTCCGACCGGCGTGACCCCCGCGGTTCCGTTTTGTGAGCCGTCGTCCGACCGCGTATACTCACCCCCACCCGATCGGCCCGACGAGACGTGCATGTCCGCCACACCCGCCAACGGATCGGTCCGCAGCCCGGCCGCGGCCCCCGCCGTCGTCCGCTTCCTCGACGGCGTCCGCGCCCGCATCGCCACCGTCGTCGTCGGCCAGGATGTCGTGGTCGAGCGCATCCTCATCGCCCTGCTGACCAGCGGCCACCTCCTCCTCGAAGGCGTGCCCGGCCTCGCCAAGACGCTCCTCGTGTCGTGCCTCGCCAAGTCCATCGCCCTGAAGTTCGCCCGCGTCCAGTTCACCATCGACCTCCTCCCGTCGGACATCCTCGGGTCCGAAATCCTCGACCAGCGGGCGAACGACTTCCGCGTCAACAAGGGGCCGGTGTTCACGAACCTGCTGCTGGCCGACGAGATCAACCGGGCCGCGCCGAAGGTGCAGTCGGCGCTGCTGGAGGCGATGCAGGAGCGGCGGGTGACCATCGGCAAGGAGGCGTTCCCGCTGCCGGCGCCGTTCCTCGTCATCGCCACGCAGAACCCCGTCGAGCAGGCCGGCACGTTCGAGCTCCCGGAGGCGCAGCTCGACCGGTTCATGCTCCGCCACCGGCTCGTCTACCCCACGCCCGACGAGGAGCGCGAGGTGCTGCGGCGGAACATGGCGCTCGGCGTGAAGCGCGACGGCGGCGGCGCCACCGCCCGCACCGAGTTCGACGTGCTCGCGGACGAACCCGTGGGAACCGTGGACGACCTGGTCGCGGCGATGGAGGCGGCGGCGACGGTTCACGTCAGCGACACGTTCCTGGAGCACGTGGTGGACGCGGTGACGCGGACGCGGTCGCACCCGGACCTGGAACTCGGCGCGAGCCCGCGGGCCGGTATCGCGCTCATCAAGGCGTCGAAGGCGCGGGCGCTGGTGCTCGGCCGCGGCTACGTGGTGCCCGACGACCTGTACGCGCTGGCCCCGGACGTGATCCTCCACCGCATCCGGCTGACGTACGAGGCGCTGGCCGACGGGAAGCGCGGCGACGACGTGCTCCGCGACATCCTCCACGACCTGACCCGCGGCCGGAAGCCCGCGGCCCGGAACTGACCCGTGGAAGGGACGCTCGACACCGCCGACCACCTCGACGCCCGGCAGTTCTTGATCGCGGTCAAGAAGCTGGCCGACGCGCTGGCCTACGGCACCGACCGGTCGCCGTTCCTCGGCTCCGGCATCGAGTACGCGCAGTCGCGGCCGTACCAGCCGGGCGACCCGGTGCGGGCCATCGACTGGCGCGTCACCGCCCGCACCGGCAAGCCGTTCGTCAAGGAGTACGAGGCGCCGAAGCAGCTGCCGTGCTACCTCCTCATGGACACGTCGGCGTCGATGACGGTGTCGTCGGTGAAGCGGAGCAAGTACGCGGTCGCCGTGCACGTCGCGGCCGGGCTGGCGTTCGCGTGCCTGGACCGGGTGAGCCCGGTCGGCGTGGTCGGCGTCGGCGGGCGCGACCTGCGGATGGAGCCGAGCCTGTCGCGGGCGCAGGTGCTCCAGTGGCTCCACGCCTTCCGCCGGTTCCGGTACGACGAGCCGACGACGCTCGGCCGCCGCATCACCGAGCTGGGTCCGACACTGCCGAGCCGCTGCCTGGTGGTGGCGCTCACCGACCTCCACGACGAGGCGGCGGTGCCGGCGCTGAAGTTGATGGCGCAGCGGCACGACGTGGTGGTGATTCGGCTGCAAGACCCGGCCGAGACGGGCGTGCGCGGGGCGGGCTTCCTGAGGGCCGGCGAGGCCGAGACGGGGCGGGTGTTCGTGACGCGCGGCGGCACCGCGTGGGCCGACCCGGACGCGACGGCCCGGCAGTTGAAGCGGGCCGGCGTCGACCACCTGCTGGTCCGCACCGACCGGCCGTTCGTCGCCGACCTGCGGAACTTCCTGAGGGGGCGGAACGTGCTGGGGCGGGGGCGGCGCTGACGCCGCTTGCGGCGAAGCAGCGTTCACGCTGCACCGCCGCGAGCGGCGAACCGGAAAGGCACTTGATGACCGCGTGGCGTGCGATTCTCGTCGTCGTCCTGTTCGCCCCCGCGGCACACGCGCAGCCGGAGACGACCGTCGGCATGGCCGGCACGCTCGACGGCGTCGTCCTCCCCGGCAGCGAGCTGGAGCGCGCGCGGAAGGACGACCGCACCGCCCCGGTGGTGCTGCGCGTCGTCCGCGTGTACCCGCACGGCAGCGCGTTCCGCTACGACCTCGAGTACCAGGGGTTCGAGCCCGGCACGTTCGACCTGCGGCCGTACCTCCGCCGCAAGGACGGCACCCCGCTCGGCGACCTGCCGCCGCTGACGGTGAAGGTGAACGCGGTGCGGCCACCGGGCCAGGTGCAGCCGCACCCGCTGGAGATCGAACCCGGCCCGCGCGTCGGCGGCTACCGCTACCTCGTCGTCGGCGTGGTCGTGCTGTGGGCGCTGGGGATGGTGGCGCTGGTGGCGTCGTTCTTCCTGCCGCGCCGCCGCCGGGCCGCCGCCGCCGCTGACAGGCCGGTGTCACTCGCGGACCGGCTGCGGCCGCTGCTGGAGGGCGCGGTGGCGGGGCGGCTGTCGCAGGCCGAACTCGCCGGGCTCGAGCGCGGGCTGCTGGCGTACTGGCGGAAGCGGCTGAACCTGGAGGGCGCCGACCCCGCGGCGGCGCACGCCCGGCTGCGGGCGCACCCGGAGGCGGGGCCGCTGCTGGCGAAGCTGGAAGAGTGGCTGCACCAGCCGGGCGCGGCGGAGGCGGTGGACGTGCCGGCGCTGCTGGCCCCGTACCGCGACCTGCCGCCCGAAGCGATCGATCTGGCGGGCGAGCCGGAACCCGGCGCGGGACACGACGGCGCGCGTGGGTTTTGAGCCCGGAGGGCGCCTTCGCTAGCCCGGGGCGGAAGCCCCGGGCGGCCTGGGGCGGAGTTCGAGGTGTCGAGCCCCCCGGACCACCGCGGACGCCGCCCGGGGCTTCCGCCCCGGGCTAGCGAAGGCGCCCTCCGGGCTCAAAACCCACGCGGGTTCGCGTTCCCGGTCGTACCCGCTAGCCGCCCGCGCCCCGCGTCGGGCCTCGAAGACTCGACCCGACCTACGGAAGACCCGAGCCGCACGACCATGAAGGACACCCCGCTCGTCTGGCCGATGTTCGCGCACCCGCTGGTGCTCGTCGCGCTGCTGCTGCCGGCGCTCGCGCTGGCGTGGGTGTGGGCCGGCCGCTGGCTGCTGCCGGCGCGGCGCGTCGTCCTCCCGCTCGACCGCGCCCGGGCCGGCGGCGGCTGGTGGACGTGGACGCTCGTCGGCCTCGCCGAGTCGGCCGCGCCGCTGCTGCTGGCCGTTGCCGTGTGCGTCCTCGCCGGGCCGCAGCGGAACGGGCCGCCGCAACAGAAGCGCTCGCTCACCAACATCCAGTTCGCCGTGGACGTGTCCGGCAGCATGACCGCGGCCTACGGCGACGGCAACCGCTACGACGCCTCCATGAAGGCCATCGACGCCTTCCTCGACTACCGCAAGGGCGACGCCTTCGGCCTCACCTTCTTCGGCGACGCCTTCGTCCATTGGGTGCCGCTGACCACCGACGTGTCGGCCATCCGCTGCTCGCCGCCGTTCATGAAGCCGGAGGTCGCCCCGCCGGCGTTCGGCGGCACCGCCATCGGCAAGGCGCTCCGCGGCTGCAAGACCGAACTCCGCCGCCGCGACGAGGGCGAGAAGATGATCGTCCTCGTCACCGACGGGTTCAGCTACGACCTGCGGGGCGACGACCAGCTCGCCCGCGAGCTCGTCGCCGAGAAGGTGGCGGTGTTCTGCATCATCGTCGCCGGGATCGACCCGCAGGACGAGGTGGTGAACATCTGCCGCCTCACCGGCGGCGAAGCCTTCCGCGCCGACGACCCCGACGCGCTGCCCAACGTGTTCCGCCGCATCGACACCCTCAAGCAGGCGAAGCTGACGCCGACGATGGTCGAGACGGTGGACTACCACGAGCCGTTCGCACTGGCCGCGCTGGCGGCCGCGCTCGTCGGGCTGCTCGCGCTCCTCGGGCTGAGGTACACGCCGTGGTGAACCTCCCGCCGCTGCCGAAGCTGGACGCGGCGTCCGCCGTGCCGCTGGCGTTCGCCGCCGCCGGCGTGGTGGTAATCGTCGCGGCCGCGGCCGAGGTGCTCCACTTCGCGCGGATCCTGCGAATTGCGCCGCTGGCGTTCGGGCCGGGGCGGGGGCGGGTCGGCGTCGCGGCGGTGGCGGCGGTGTTCCGCGTGGCGGCGCTGGCCGCGGCGGTGTGGGGTTTGACCGTGCTGCTCGTCCTCCCGCCGGCGGCGCACCGGGCCGGCGAGATCAAGGAGAACGAGTACCGGCACCTGGTGCTGGTGCTGGACGTGTCGCGGAGCATGGAGGTGGAGGACGCGGGGCCGGGCGGGAAGCAGAAGCGGGCGGAGCGCGCCGCCGACCTGATCCAGTCGTTCTTCGAGCGGGTGCAGGCGGAGCGGTACCGGACGACGGTGGTGGCGGTGGCGTCGGACGCCAAGCCGGTGGTCGTGGACACGTCCGACCGCGAGGTGATACGGAATATCCTGACCGAGCTGCCGATGCGGCACGCGTTCAAGCCGGGCGAAACGAACATCTTCGCCGGGCTCGAAGAAGCGGCCCGGATCGCGAAGCCGTGGCCGCCGGGGTCGGCGGTGATGATGATGGTGACCGACGGCGACACGGTGCCGGCGACGGGGATGCCGAAGATGCCGGCGTCGATCGGGGGCAACGTGGTGATGGTCGGGGTGGGGAACCCGACGGTCGGCAAGTCGCTGGGCGGGCACACGACGCGGCAGGACGTGTCGACGCTGCGGCAGGTGGCGGTTCGGCTGGGCGGCACGTACCACGACGGCAACGAGAAGCAGCTGACGACGGAACTGGTGTCGAAGATCGACGAGCGGGCGCGGCCGAGGGGCGGCGACCGCTGGACGGCGCGCGAGTACGCGCGGCTGTGCGTCGGGGCGGGGGCGGCGGTGTTCGGGCTGCTGCCGCTGGCGCTGGGCCTGCTCGGCACCGGTTGGGAGCCGGGACACCGGCCGCGGGTGAACAGCCCGTGACATTCGCCCCGGCGTCGGGTAGACTCGGCACTATCGGAATGTTCCCCGCGCGGAGGTGCGTCATGGCGGTTCGCGTCCTCTTGTTGACCGGGTGGCTGCTGGCCGGCTCGGCCGCCGCGGTCGCCCACTGGTTCGGCCCCGGCGTGGACGGGCGCAAGCTCGACCTCGTCGCCCGTCACGTCCGCACCGCCGAGGCCGCGGCCGCCGCGGAGAACTACGCGGACGCGGCCGACGAGTACGCCGCCGCGATCAAGGAACTCCCCGACGGCCGCACCGCCGACGCCCGCCGCATCCGGCTGGAGCGCGCCAAGGCGCAGATGCTCGCCCGCCAGCTCCCGGAAGCGCACGGCGACCTGCGCGGGCTCGTGGACGAGATCAGCGCCGACGCCGACGCCGACGCCAAGCTCCTCGCCGATGCCCGCTCGACGCTGGCGAACGCCCAGTACTACACGACGTGGCTGATGCGGCTCGAAGGCCTCGGCCGCGACGAGTGGGAGCCGGAGATCGAGGCCAGCCGCCAGACGTACCGGCTACTGGCCGAGGACGCCGACCGCCGCGGCGACGCCGCCGCCGCGACGAAGCACCGCGAGGATTTGGAGTCGGCGGTGCGGCTGGCGCGGCTCGACCTGTCGGAGTTGCAGGGGCTGAACCTGCCGAAGCAGTGCAACGGCTGCTGCTCGTGCGCCGGCCGCAAGCCGGGCAAGAAGCAGGGGCCGCCGCGGCAGAATGACGTGCGCGGCGCCGGCGGCGCCCCGCCGATCGACGACACCGGCCACTGACCGCCTCTCCCGACGCGAGACGCCCCGGCGAGCCGACCGCCGTGAGGCGGCGGGTGAATAACGTCACCCGCCGCCTCACGGCGGTCGGCTCGCCGGGCGACCCGCCTTCCCCATCACACCCCCGAGGCCGCACCCGTGAGGAAGCCGCTCGCGTTCGCCCTCCTCATGTTCGCCGCCGCCGTCGCCGCGCACGCGCAGCCGCCGGTCGCGCCGCCGCCGCGCCTCGTCGAGAAGGCGGCGAAGGCCGACGAGCCGAAGGAGGCGCCGCGCCTCACGAAGCTGAAGGCGCTCACGTTCGACCGCCGGCCGTCGGCGGTCCTCAAGGCGTGGGCGCCGAAGTCGGAGGTGAAGAAGGCGACGCCCGAGCCGCCGGAGAAGGACAAGAAGGAGCCCGATCCGAAGGCCGAGGAGTTGGCGAAGGAGCTGGCCGCGTTCCAGACGCAGGTCACGCTCGGCAAGTGGGGCGACGTGAAGTCGTACCTCGCGGCGCTCCCCGAGGACGAGGGCGCTGCCGCGTACAAGCAGCTCCTCCGCAACCTCCGGCAAGGCCCGGGTGGCGGCGGCCGGCCCGACGGCCCCGGCATGCCCGAGGGAATGATGCCGGAAGGGATGATGATGCCCGGCGGCCCCGGCGGGGCGCAGTACGCCGAGAAGAACGCCTTCACCGCCGACGACGTGCTCGGCCTCGCCGCCGCCGCCCCGCCGGAGAAGAAGAAGACGCCGGAGGCCGAGAAGGAACGGCTGACCATGCTCGGCGGCATCCTGCGCGAGGCCGTCAGCGGCGGCACCCTCGCCGAGGTGGCCGTGGCGCGCCTCAAGGCCGACAGCGCGAAGCCGACCGGCGCGACGTTCACCGTCCGGCAGGCGGCGAAGGTGCTGGTCGGCGCCGGGCTCGCCGAGTACGCCGGCGGCTTCCTCCCGCCGCCCGACAAGGCGCAGGCGGAAAAAGACCTCGAAGCGCTGAACCTGCTGGCGCAGCACTTCCTGGCGCTGCACGCGAAGGAGTCGAAGGGCGGCAACCTGGAGCGCGCGTGGGCGGCGCTGCAGGCCGTGCTCGACGCGCCCGACGGCGCCGCCGAGGAGAAGGAAGCCGGGCTGCTCCGCGCCGTCGAGCTGGCGCCGCGGCTGAAGGAGGAGATCGGGCAGGCGTGGCTCGCCGAGAGCTTCACCAAGAACCCGGCCCGCGGGCAGGAGATTCTCGCGTCCGTCGGGTCGCTCGTGTCGCGCGGGCTGTCGAGCCGGCCGTTCCAGCCGGACGAGCGGTTCAACGCGCTGAAGCTGTCGCAGACGGCCGTCGAGGCGCTGCTGAAGGCCGACCCGGCGCGGGCGAAGGAGTGGCGGCCGGCGCTGACGCTGCTCGCCACCGGCTGGCTCAAGGAGGCCGAGTTCTCGCAGCGGTTCGACCGCTCCGCCGGCAACTCGCGGCTGCGGCGCGACATGTACGGCAACATCTTCTTCGGCGGCGACGACGACGACCCGATGGCCCGCATGATGATGATGCAGCGGCCCGACATGCCGCGGCCGGTGCCGGTCGCCGAGGTCATCAAGGCGGCGCCGAGCCCGGCGTGGGTGGCCGCGGTGGACGACGGGTTGCGCCCGCGCCTCGCCGGCACCGCCGCCCGCCTCCACCTGAAGGCGAACGAGGAGGACAAGGCGTTCCCGCTCGTCGAGCAGCTCGCCGCGGCGCAGCCGGACGAGGCGAAGGAGCTGGTGAAGGAGTTCCTCAAGGTGTGGACGCGCAACCACGACCCCAACGCCGCCCGCAACGAGAACCGCTACTCGTGGTTCTTCTTCGCGTTCGAGCAGCGCGCCGAGGGCATCCCGCTGACGCGCTCGAAGCAGGAGCGGAACCTGAAGGAACTCGCCGGCTGGGCGGCACGCATCAAGAAGCTTCCCGGCGGCGCCGGCGCCCTCGACGACGACGTGATCGTGAAGGCGTTCACCGCCTGCCACAGCTCGGCCGAGGTGTACCGCACGGAGGCGATCGAGTCGGTGTTCGGCCCCGTCGGCCGCCTTCAACCGAAGACGCTCGCGGCGATGGCCGACCAGATGCGCACGAACCTCGCCGGCCTGTGGAAGGAGCCGGCGAACCAGGAGCGGAACAAGACGAAGCGGAAGAAGAAGGACATCGAGGCCGAGGTGCTGCGCGGCTACGAGGTGGCGCAGGGCGTGGTGACCGACGGCCTCGCCCAGCACAAGAACCACTGGGCGCTCCTCGCCGCCCGCGCTTCACTCCAGCACGACGAGATCAACTTCCGCCAGGAGCTGAACAAGTCGGCGACGTTCTCGGCGCAGCGAGCCGCGGCGTTCGCCACGTTCCGCCAGGCCGCCGCCGAGTACGCCAAGGTGGTGCGCACCATACCGGAGGCGGAGCACACCGTAAGCGTCCACGAGCAGTGGTTCGCGGCGGCGCTCGGGGCCGTGGACCTGGGCATGATCTCGGAGGAGAAGCAGCCCGACTGGACGCAGCAGCAGCACATCCGCGCCGCGCTGCTGGCGCTGCCGGGCGACCTGGCCGAGAAGCACCTGGCGCGGTTCGCCAACAACCTGTTCATCCGCATGAGCGGGGCGAAGCCGCACGTGAAGTTCAACTACCTCAAGGCCGGGTTCGCGGTCGTCGGCGACCACCCGCGCGCCGCCGAGGCCAAGAAGCTGTTCGACTACTACCAGGATTTGGTGACGGAGATTCAGCTCGAAGCGGTGGTGGACGGCCCGACGCGGGTGGGGCACGGCCGGCCGTTCGGGTTGTTCGTGAACCTGCGGCACACGCGCGACATCGAGCGCGAGTCGGGCGGGTTCGGCCGCTACCTGCAGAACCAGAACAGCATGTCGTACTCGTACAACTACGGCCGCCCGACGGCCGACTACCGCGACCGGTTCGAGCAGGCGGCGCGGGCGGCGCTGAAGGAACAGTTCGACGTGGTGTCGGTGACGTTCCAGGGCGAGAAGGTGAACTCGCGGGCCGACCCGCGGCAGTTCGGCTGGCGGACCACGCCGTACGCCTACGTGCTGCTCCGGCCGCGCGGCCCGCAGGTGGACAAGGTGCCGCCGCTGCGCATCGACCTCGACTTCCTCGACACGTCCGGCTTCGTGGTGATGCCGGTGGAGTCGGCGGCGGTGCCGATCAGCGCCCGCGACGCGGCCGGCGACCCGCGGCCGGTGGAGGCGCTGACGGTGACGCAGACGCTGGACGAGCGGCAGGCCGACAAGGGGACGCTGCTGCTGGAGGTGAAGGCGGTGGGGGTGGGTCTGGTGCCGGACCTGGCGGAGCTGGTATGCGAGGCGGCGCCGCCGGGCTTCGAGATCGTGAAGACCGAGGACCAGGGGCTCGGGGTGAAGAAGTTCGAGGACGACGTGGTGAAGAACGCGGTGGTGTCGGAGCGGACGTGGCTGCTGACGCTGCGCGGCCGGGACGGGCAGGCGGCGCTGCCGACGGCGTTCCGCTTCCCGGCGGTGAAGGTGCCGACGAAGGAGGTGATCTTCCAGCGCTACGTGGACGCCGACCTGCAGTCGGTGGCCGAGGAGGTGTCGCTGGAGGCGGTGTACGGCAAGGCGTCGAACCGCTGGCTGTGGTGGGCGGCCGGCGGCGTGGGGCTGGCGGGCTTCGTGGTGGTGGCGGTGCTGGTGGTGGTGCTGACGCGGCCGAAGCCGGCGGCGGTGCGCCGGCTGCCGGAGGGACTCGACCCGTTCGTGGCGGCGGCGATCCTGCGGGAGATGCGCGCCCGCCCGGAGGTGACGGACGCCCAGCGGGCGGCGATCGACGCCGACGTGGCGGCGGT
>Ga0335394_10006609_pt1 | contig 13078 bp, 9 predicted proteins | sample MAT03_FD_205741 | JGI IMG/M metagenome (GOLD analysis project Ga0335394, IMG submission 205741) | Freshwater microbial communities from Lake Fryxell liftoff mats and glacier meltwater in Antarctica - MAT-03 (spades assembly) (version 2) ...
TGTACGTGGTGGATAGCCACCGGCTGGCGCACCTGTGCGTGGTGGATAACCACCGGCTGGCGCACCGGTACGTGGCGGATAACCACCGGCTGGCGCACCGGTACGTGGTGGATAACCACCGGCTGGCGCACCGGTACGCGGCGGATAACCGCCTGCTGGCGCACCCGTACGTGGTGGATAAGCGCCTGCTGGAGCTGTGCGCGGTGGATAACTCGGCCTAGGTTGCGCATCAACACGCTCAGGCGCAGTTTCTGTTGCCGCGGCAACGGTCGTCGCTGCGGCGTCTTCCGGCGCTTGGGCTTTCACAGGGATCTCAGCTGCCGACACCGGCGCTTCCACAGTCTTAGCTTCGACAGCTTGTACTTCTGCAGGTGCTTGCGTAACAACTTCAGCGGGCTTGACGACTACTTCGACGTGGATGCCGCGACGGCGATTGTCCTCAATCAGCTGCTTAGCTTCTTCTGCTTTGCGTCGTGCATCTTGATCGCGCAGAATCATTTGCTCCGATTCCGCGCGCAATTTGGATTCGCCTAGCTTACGAATGGCGTCTGCGCGCTCCAAGTCATGTTCACTATTCGCATCAGCAACCGCACCGCGCTGCACGTAGGTACGCTTTTGACGTACTTCGACGCTGACGGTTTTATTGCTATGCAAAGTCTTACCACCACCGCCGGGGGATACCGGCAACTCATTGACAGTCTTGCGTTTAAGCGTGATTTGCGCAGGTGCACTGACATCGCTGCCGGTACTCGCTTTGCCATGCGCGGTGCGCAAATACTCCAACAGCTTGACCTTTTCCGCAGGGTTTACCTCGGAACTAGCCGCAGATGGCTTCAGCCCTGCGTCTTTGAATTGTACAAGCAAGCGCTCAACCGGAAGGTTGAGCAATTGGGCTAGTTGTTGAACGGTTGTACCGGCCATGGTGTGCTCCTGGCGAATCTCATTACATTGGTGAGTCTTGAACTCAAACTTTTTTTGCCTTAGCAAAATTAAACATTTACTTCTTGATCTATTCTTTACTAAAAACTACTCAGCACGCGCGGCCATAATCAATGCTGCCGCCCGATCTTCTGGCATTTCAACTAATTCCAACAACTCGTCGGTGGCAAGCTCAGCCAGCTCTTCTTTGCTCTTGATTCCCTTCGCAGCAAGTGCAAAAGCGGTGTCTTGATCCATGCCGTCCAAGCCGAGCAAGTCTTCAGCCGGACTTCCATCAACCGCTTCTTCTTGCGCAATCAGTTGATTGAGCAGCGAATCGCGTGCACGCGCCCGTAGCTCCTCAACCAAGGCCTCGTCGAACTCTTCCACGCCCAGCAGTTCACTCGCTGGAACATAGGCAACTTCTTCAACTGTGGAAAAACCTTCTTGTACCAAAATATTGGCGATTTCTTCGTCAATGTCCAAGCGCTCAATAAACATCGCACGGGTCGCATTCGACTCGGTTTCGCTCTTGCTTTGCGCTTGTGCTTGGGTCATCACATTAAGCGCCCAGCCGGTCAGCTTGCTTGCCAAGCGCACGTTTTGGCCGCCGCGCCCAATGGCTTGCGACAGTTTGTCTTCCGCAACTGCGATATCCATCGAATGATTTTCTTCATCTTGAATAATCGACTGCACTTCCGCCGGTGCCATCGCATTGATGACAAATTGCGCCGCGTTATCATTCCAAAGCACGATATCGACGCGTTCGCCGTTTAATTCGTTGGTGACCGCTTGCACGCGCGCACCGCGCATACCAATGCATGCGCCGATCGGATCGGTACGTTGATCTTTTGCGCGTACCGCCATTTTCGCGCGGTCACCCGCGTCGCGTGCGCAGCCCTTAATTTCGACTAGACCTTGACCCACTTCAGGCACTTCTAGGCGAAATAGCTCAATCATAAATTCTGGCGCAGTGCGCGATACGAACAGCTGCGGGCCACGAATTTCGGCGCGTATGTCATACAGCAGACCACGAATGCGGTCGCCAACGCGGATTGATTCACGGGGAATCGTGCGTTCTTTCGGGATCATCGCTTCCGCGTTTTCGCCCATATCCACATAGACGTTACCGCGCTCAATGCGCTTGACGGTACCGGTGATCAATTCACCTTTGCGATCAATAAAACGATCTACAACCAGTTGGCGCTCCGCTTCACGCACGCGCTGCAAAATAACTTGCTTCGCAGTTTGTGCGCCAATGCGGCCCAGTTCTGGATTTTCCATGGGCTCTTCGATGAAACCACCGATTTGCGCATCAGGCTGCACATCTAAAGCGTCCATTAACCGAATTTGCGCCTGTGGATTTTCCATGCGCACGTCATCGGCAACAATTTCCCAGCGACGGAATGTTTCATACACGCCGGTGTTGCGGTTGATTGCAACCCGGGCCGCGATCTCGTCACCGCTGGTTTTTTTTGCCGCCGAAGCTAAAGCACTCTCAAGCGCCTCATAGACCACAGAACGTGAAACGCTCTTTTCATTGGCCATCGCTTCAACAACAAGAAGCATTTCTTTGCTCATGACAGGTTACTCGTAAGGAAATTACTCATAAAATACACTCCGAAAAACGTCGCGCAGGTGCTGCTTTGGCAGCACGATCAAACATACATGTGCTGTTTTGGTAGCACCGATGATAATTTTGTAAAAAGATCGTTGCCTGTTAACAGCAGCGGGTTAAACCAATACATTGGGGGACTACATTTTAATTGAATCAAGCTTCGTCCGCATCAACGTCAGCACCTTCAATCGGGCCATCGTCTGCATCCAATAACTTATCGCCAGGACGCGGCACATGTGGTTTTGTAAAATCAGGAATCACCTGCGCTTTGGATATTTCCGCGACACGTAACTGCACTGATTTCTTTTCAAATTCCAACGTAATTTCATCACCCGACACCGCAGTCAAAAACGCACGATAGCGTTTGCGGCCATCACGCGGCAAAAAGGTTTCAACTTTCACTTCCTCGCCCACAGCGCGCGCAAAATGCGATGCGGTCACCAACGGGCGCTCAAGCCCAGGTGATGAAACCTCCAAAGTGTAATCTTCAGAAATGAGATCAATTTCATCGAGTTTGTCACTGAGCGCGCGCGAAACCTTGGCGCAATCCTCAACCCGAATGTGGCGCTCGGTCAGCTCAATATAGACGCGCAAAATGCTAGTGCCCCGGCTTTGCACCAACTCTAGCGACCAAAACTCATAGCCAAGCGCTTCTGCGATGGGGCGCAGGGCATTTTCTAGCTGTGTTTTGCGATCTGTTGTTTGCAAGGGCGTTCAAACTCAAAGGAAGGAAACAAAAAACTTTTAGTAAACGTGTTCGGTGTTTCAATCACGAAAAAAGGGCAATAAAAAAGGGCCAACCGGCCCTCGAACAATCTTAACTCGAAAAAAAAGGGCGCTAGGCCCATTTATTTCTTCTGTGAATCAGTTTGTGCTTCGTCAAAACGAAACCAGAACCAACCCAAAAGACGAGCGCTTCCGTGCGCTCCAAGCAGCGACATAAAATCTGGCGCTACCCTTTCGAAAACTTGTTGCAAATTCTAACGTTGGTAGCGGAGGCAGGATTTGAACCTACGACCTTCGGGTTATGAGCCCGACGAGCTGCCAGACTGCTCCACCCCGCACCGGTTAGAAAGCGACTATAGGGTGAGCCCAGCTTTTGCGCAAGCTTTAAGCTGGCGCATGCAAATTTCGCGCGTAAACTGTTGGTGTTGGTTCAGGCAGATAGTCGTGCGGTTTAGGCTGACTTACTGCCGCTTTCCTTAGTGATTGCGTAGAACCCTCAATTGTCGTCCCGGCGCAGGCCGGGATCCATTGGCTTTGCAGGTGATCCGTGTTCGGCGCAATATGTCGTAGGTTTCAAAATGGATCCCGGCCTGCGCCGGGATGACGGTGAGGGCTCAAGTCGCTTGCAGTGTTTGCAAAGCATGCGCGTGGACAATTTCAACACTCAATCACATTCACCGCCAAGCCGCCACGACTGGTTTCTTTGTATTTTTCCGCCATATCCTTACCTGTTTCGCGCATGGTTTTGATGACTTTATCGAGCGACACGCGGTGTTTGCCGTCGCCGCGCATCGCCAAGCGCTGGGCGTTGATGGCTTTAACCGCGCCCATCGCATTGCGCTCAATGCAGGGAATTTGCACTAGCCCGCCGATTGGATCGCACGTTAGGCCCAGATTGTGCTCCATACCAATTTCTGCGGCATTTTCCACCTGCATCACGTTTGCGCCCAACACAGCGGCCAAACCACCCGCCGCCATGGAACAGGCGACGCCGACTTCACCCTGACAACCGACTTCTGCGCCGGAAATTGAGGCATTTTCTTTGTACAAGATGCCAATCGCACCGGCCGTCAATAAAAAATCATGCACGCGGGCATCGTCGGCGCCTGGGCAAAAGCGCGTGTAGTAGTGCAATACCGCCGGGATGATTCCGGCTGCGCCATTTGTCGGCGCGGTCACTACGCGCCCTGCTGCCGCATTTTCTTCGTTTACCGCCAATGCGTACAAATTGACCCAGTCTAAAATGGTCAACGGATCACGCAGCGCCGCTTCTGGCCGGGATGCAAGTTCGCGCAACATTTCCGGCGCGCGCCTGCGCACTTTCAAGCCGCCCGGCAGCACGCCAGATGCGCGGGTGCCGCGCGCGACGCAGTCTTGCATCGCCTGCCAAATTTGCTGCAGGTGCGCGGTTACATAAGCGTCGTCGTGCCAGACATGTTCGTTCGCTCGCATGACTTGGGCAATGCTCAAATTTTCGGCTGCACAAATGGCCAGCAATTCATCGCCCGACGAAAACGGATAAGGCTGCTCGGTTCGGTCCGGCACGATTTTGTCTTCCGCTGCTTCGTCTTGATTGACAACAAAACCGCCGCCGACCGAATAGTAATCGCGCGTCGCCAGCACCACGTCGTTGGCGGCATAAGCGGTAAAGCGCATACCGTTGCTGTGATAGGGCAGTTTCTGGCGCTTGTTGAAGGCTAAATCGTATTTTTCATCGAAGGCAATCTCGTGCGTGCCCAGCACCATTAGCTTTTTTTCCGAACGTATCGCCTCTAGACGCGGCGCCATCATGTCTGGATCAATTTTGTCTGGCCAATTGCCTTCTAGCCCGAGCAAAATGGCCTTATCGGTGCCATGTCCACGGCCGGTATGGGCGAGCGAGCCGAACAGCTCGACGCGCACGCGCACAAGCTGACTCAACAGATTGCGCTCCAACAGCCAGCGCTCGCCAAAGCGTGCCGCCGCGCGCATCGGCCCTACGGTATGCGACGACGATGGGCCAATGCCAATTTTGAAGATGTCGAAAACGCTAACGGCCATATTGAATCGCTACCGATTGAGTGCAAGCGTGGGAGTTTGGATTAGGTGTTTTGCCATAGCAAGGCATCTAATCCAAACTTACAAAGTAAAAAGCACACAAGTGATGGCATGAAAATATCTGGAATACTGCTGCTAGACAAACCTGCGGGCATGAGTTCAAACGTAGCGTTACACAAAGCGCGTGCCATGATGGGCGCAAAAAAGGCCGGGCACGCGGGCACGCTGGATCCGCTCGCGACGGGCGCATTGCCACTGGCTTTCGGCGAAGCGACCAAAACCTGCACGTATATGTTGGAAGCCGATAAAAGTTATTCCACCCGTGCGCAACTGGGCATTCGTACCGATACCAGCGACGCCGACGGTGCCGTCATTGAAACGCGCGCGGTGCCGAAGTTTAATCGCATGCAAATAGAGGCGCTATTGACGCAGTTTCGCGGCACCATTTTGCAGCGTCCACCGATGTATTCCGCACTCAAGCATCAGGGCAAAGCGCTTTATTTGCTGGCGCGTCAGGGGATAGAAATTGAGCGCGCTGAGCGTACGGTGCAAATTCATCGCTTGGAATTGACCGATTTTGGCGAAGACTGGATAACGCTCGAAATTGTTTGCGGCACCGGCACTTATGTACGCTCTTTGGTTGAAGAAATCGGCGAGTTGCTGGGCTGCGGTGCCCACGTCAGCGCATTGCGCAGGCTTTGGGTGGTGCCCTTTGAAGGTATGCAAATGCACACGCTGGACGAACTTGGCGCGCTTAGTAAAGCCGAACGACGCGAGCTGCTATCGCCTAGCGATGCCGGCATCGTGCATTTGCCGATCGTTGTGATCAACGAAGCGCAAACCACGCGCTACTTGCAGGCGCAGCGCTTTCAGGTCGATGCACCGCCTGGCTTGTGCCGTGTTTATGGCGAAACGGCGGGGCTGCTCGCAATCGGCGAAGTATTTGAGGATCGCCGCTTAGGCGTGGTGCGGATGATGGCCGAAGTGGTGCAAATACCGAACCTTGAGCGCCGAGCTGCGGAAAAGGAGCTAGCCGCGCAGCGGAAGTTGCTTGAGGAAACTGGACTAGCTGAATAGTTAGAAACGTCGACGGCAAAAAATGTTGCGGTGCAGCAAAATTAGGTCTATGCTGCACCGCAACAAGACTCGAAAAGCCCTAGCCATAAATGCAGCGGCGGCTTAGAAGACTTGTCAGATTTCCAATTCTTTCTTCCATCAGTCTTTAGGAGTTTCCCCATGTTTGAACAAATGAGCAGCCAAGTCCTATCATTCAGCAAGCAATTCGCTGAGTCCGTAATCAAAGCTAACACCGTTGCTGTTGATCATTTCGAAAAAATCATTGATGTGCAGCTCAAGGGTTTTGAAGATCGTATGACCACGATGGCGGAATTGGTTGAATCCGCAGCGGTCGTCAAAAGCCCAGAAGAATTCCGCGCGTTCATGCCAAAAAGCATCTCCATGATCAAAACCGTTGCTGAGAAGAATGTTGCGCTAGGCCAAGAAATTGCTGGCATCACCACCCGCAGCACCGAAACCATGGTCAGCTTGGTCAAAGGTCAGTTTGACGTTGCTAACGACAGCATCGTCAAAGCCTCAAAAGTTGCGAACAAGAAGTAAACTGCTGCGCCAGTAAATTCTGGCAAGCAAACTCTGACGCGCAAAAGATGCGTTGAGCGAACACTATTAAACCGCAGCTTGGGAAACCAACTGCGGTTTTTTTGTCTGCGTGGCACACACAGTTTCCATTACCAACGCATTTGGCATACAGCACATATTGCTTAGAACGACTATGCTTCGCCGCAAATTAATTAGGCGAACACCAATGTCAAAATCATTCAACCCGCTTTCCAAACTTTCCATCGCCATCGCCCTGAGCTTTATCGGCGTTACTCAGGCCTACGCCGTCGAGGGGATGTGGCAGCCACAACAATTGCAGGAATTGGCCGACGATGTGCGCGCTAAAGGACTTGAGTTAGATCCAAAAACCTTGGGAAATTTGGATGCATTTCCGCTCAACGCGGTCGTCGGCCTAGGTTTCTGCACTGCCTCTTTCGTAAGCCCGATGGGGTTGGTGGTAACTAATCACCATTGCGCCTATGGCACGATTCAATTCAATAGCAAACCAGAACGCAATTTACTGAAGGATGGCTTCTTAGCTAGGACTATTGGTGAGGAATTGCCTGGCGAACCGACTTTACGCGTCTATGTCACTGAATCAATTACCGATGTCAGCGCGCAGATTCGCAAAAATTTGCCAACCAATGGTCGCAAAGCTTTTGACACCATCGACGCGCGGCAAAAGGCGTTGGTCGCTGCTTGCGAAAAAGGCGGCGGCTACCGCTGCGACGTCTATGTATTTCACGGCGGCAGTAAGTATTCCTTAGTCAAACAAATGGAAATTCGCGACGTACGCTTGGTCTATAACCCGGCGGAAGCGATTGGAAAATTTGGCGGCGATACGGATAACTGGATTTGGCCACGCCATACCGCCGATTTCAGCTTTCTACGCGCTTACGTTGGTTCCGATGGAAAACCAGCGGACTACTCAAACAGCAACGTCCCGTACCGCCCAAAATCTTATTTAAAGGTGTCTGCGAAGGGCGTTTCAGACAAAGATTTCGTAATGATCGCCGGCTACCCTGGGCGCACGAACCGCTACCGATTGGCAGAGGAACTGGGTGATGCGGAAAGTTTCACCTATCCCACACTCATTTCACGATACGAAAAAGTGCTTTCGATTATCGCCACGCAAACGGCAAACAGCCCGGACGCAGCAATCAAGTACGCATCTACAGTTGCAAGTTTAAATAACGGTCTAAAAAACTTTGAGGGCAATCGCGATGGCTTTGCGGGTCTGCCCGTAGTTGCGCAAAAGACGGCTGAAGAACAGACCATCGCCACGTGGGCCAAGAAAAACTCGCCCGCAGGTGAGCAAGGTTATGCCGGTTTGCAGGCTTTGCTCAAGGACGCGCGCGCCGTACGAAATCGAGATCAAATTCTTGCGCTGATGAATCAAAGTGGTTTGTACACGGCGGCGCGGGATCTTTACCGACACAGTATTGAGCGCGAAAAAGCGGATGCAAGCCGCGAGTATGGCTTTCAGGAACGCGATGAGATTCGTATTGAAGGAAGATTGCGCACGCTAGAAAAGCGGTGGGATGCAAAGGTTGATCGCGCACTTTCTGAGTATTTGTGGTCTAGCTATGCCGCATTGCCAGCTGCTGAGCGTTTGCCGGAACTGGATGCTTGGCTGGGCGAACCGCCGCAGCTTGCAGCTAAGTTGGATGCATTGTTTGCGGAGACGAAATTGGGTAACACCGACGAGCGGCTACGCTTGTTTAAAGCGGATCGCAAGACCATTGAAAGCTCAAATGACCCTGCGCTCAAAATGGCCGTGGCGTTCTTGCCTGCGCTATTAAAAATCGAAAATCAAAACAAAACGCGGCTGGGAAATGAATCACGCCTGCGTCCGCTTTGGATGGACGCACGCATTGCCTACGCCGCATCTCTTGGCAAACCACTTTATCCTGATGCAAACAACAGCCTACGCGTCACTTACGGTAATGTGATGGGCTACAGTGCGCGCGACGCGATTAGCTATGCCCCGTTCACTAACCTGGAAGGCATTGTTGAGAAACACACCGGCAAAGGTGAGTTTGACGCAACGCAAAAACAGCTAGAAGCAATAAAAGCGAAACGTTTCGGCAGTTACGCGGTTAACGGCAGCGTGCCGGTCAATTTTTTGAGCGATTTGGACATCACTGGCGGTAATTCCGGGTCGCCAACGATGAATGGTAAAGGCGAATTAGTCGGCTTAGCTTTTGATGGCAACTATGAAGCGATAAGCTCTGGATGGGTTTACAACCCCAAACTGACCCGCACCATTCATGTCGATTCACGCTATATGCTATGGCTAATGCAGGAAGTTGACGGTGCCGACAATTTGCTGAAAGAAATGGTGATCGCAAAGTAAGCGCAATAAAAGTTAGGCAACAAAAAATTAAGCCCTGCAAACCGCATACAGTACGAATAAAAACGTACTGTAACTATTGGCACAAAACCCTTGCGGCAATTGTCTATTGTGCGTATGCTCACACTAAGTTACAGTGAGGAGGGGCTAATCCAGCGCACAATACACACGCGGAACAGTAATACTAGTCTAAATAATATTATTATTGTGTGATTAACGTCCTGGTAAAGGCAACTAAAGTATGAGTGACAAAGTACGTACGGCGCTTGCGGCCGCTGTGGTTCGAGTATTGCGCCCGTTGGTGCGTGCGGTGCTGCGCAGTGGCATGTCCTACAAAGCGTTTAACGACCTAGTGAAATGGGTATACGTTGACGTTTCAATGAAGGAGTTCACCATTCCTGGGCGTAAGAACTCCAAAAGTCGCGTGGCGGTATTGACAGGCTTAACCCGTCGGGAAGTGGATCGTTTAGTACGAATGCCTGAGCCCAAAGAAGGTACCCCGGAGCGCTATAACCGCGCAGCACGCGTGCTTTCAGGTTGGGCAGAAGACCCGAAATTTCGTAACAGTGATGATCAGCCAGCAATCCTACTTATCGAAGGTGAATCCGGCTTTACCGAACTGGTGCGTATGTATTCCGGCAATCAGCCCTATCGCGCGGTACTGGATGAGTTGGTACGTGTGGGTTCCGTGGAGCGCGTAGATGCCGATCACGTCAAGTTAGTAAAGGCCTATTACGAACCCGTGAGCGGTAAGCAAGAAGAAGAGAAACTTAATATTTTGGGCATCGCAACTGGCGATTTGTTGGAAACCATTGCTCACAACATCCGCAAAAAAGATGGGCCGGCTTTTTATCAACAAGAAATTTATGAGCGGATTCCTGCTGCCAAATTGGACGAAATGCGTGAGGCGATTCGTAAGCATTGCGACCAGTTCGCAGTCAAAACGGATCGCATGCTTTACACCCAACTTGGTATTGATGTTGATGCCGCAGGTAGCAGCACTGATCGACGCGCTGGCGTCGGTATTTATTATTTCGAAGCCGATTTAGAAGAGGGCCAATAGGCTCTAAAACCATGCAGGAAACGCAGCGAATGACCATTATGAATTCATCAACCCCTCAAACAGCGCTGCTCGCACTCGCTTTTTCTCTTGCGGGTTTAGTCGCAAACCACGCACATGCAGCGGTAACGAGTGCCTTTGACGGCAACTGGTATGACCCGGCAACAGTAGGACAAGGGTTTATATTTGAAAGCTACCCAAATGAAAATGGCGAGCTTTCGTTAATCGTCATCTACTTTAGCTATGACGCAGATGGACGGCCGACATTTTTTACCGCATCTGGTCCAGTAACTAAAGGCCCGATGAGCTTGCAATTACTCACGCCAATCGCTGGGCGTCAAGTCAGTCCGGGGGTATTTGAACCACCGCGTTTTGAGCCCACAGGAAAGCTAGAACTGAAGTTTGATAATTGCAATGTCGCAAGTGCGGTCGTGCAAGTTAATTCCGCAGGAAATAGCCAGGGCGTAGCGCCCGTACCCGTCGCAAAAATTCGCGTAGGCACTGGGTCATTTAAACTCCAGCGCCTAGGCGCATCAACTCAAGCGAAACGCTGCACAGGCGGCATTTCTGACAATACTTTCGCAGGCGATGCTGCAGTTGGCTTTGAACAATTCATCAATACGCCGCAATTTGGTGCGCGTGCGGTTTTTGAAAAAAGACCTGACGCGAGCGATTTTCGCTTAGAATTTCGGGATCTTCCGGTAGGTTCTTACAGTTTGACGCTGCCAAACGATGGCGTCAAACAGTTCAATGCGCTTCCATTTGGCACTGGCTCCAAAGCCGAAGTACATTTTCGCAGCCCTGCATTGGATCAATTTGCGCCACTGCTAAGCTTTGATGTATCTGGAAAAAGCTTCTCAGTCCAGGGCATTGATCGAAATAATAAGGAAATAAGTCAAACCTTTAGGCTGACCTCCGAACTATCACCTTTGGGCTTAACTAATGGCACAGCGAGCGTTGAGCTATCAGTCAACGAGCGCTTCAATTTGGCGCAGGTGCGCGGTCAAGCAACTGCCGCCAGCGCAAGCTTCATTCTCGACACGCAATATGATCGAAGCACGACCTCGGAGGAATTCAAAATTTCCGTAGAAGGCGCCGAGCCCGGAAACTACGATGTTTACATCGATAACGTGCGGCGCGCGCCGATTAAAATTAAATTTCAGCCCGATTTGCGCGCGGCTGGCGAAGTATTTTTTCGCTCACCCGTCACCGTCGGCAGTTATCCGCTTGATTTTGATCCTCGGGGTGTATCAGTGGAACTTAGACGCGGCGGCGTTATCGAATTTGGTGCCACTCTGCGCCAGTAAATCTTGCGCCAGTAAATCTTGCGCCAGTAAATCCTGCGCCAGTGACGCTGAAAACCTAAATTGCGGCGAGACTTGCAGGTCGGCCTAATAGGTAGCCCTGTAATTCATCGCAACCCAACGCGCATAGCACGTCGCGTTGTTCGGTTGTTTCAACACCTTCCGCAAGCACTTTTAAGTTGAGCGCCTGCCCCATTCGGATCATGGCCTCGACCATAGCCCTACATTTATCATCCGTCGCAATTTCTACAACAAAACTGCGATCAATTTTGATTCGGTCGATGGGTAAGCGCTGGATGTGGGCAAGCGCCGAGTAACCCGTGCCAAAATCATCAAGTGCTAAACCAACGCCTAAATCGCGTAAGGAATTAAGCACGGCGATCAAGCGTTCGTCCTTACTCGCAGCGGCACTTTCGGTAATTTCAAGCTCCAAACGCTCTGGGTCAAATTTACTTTCAACCAAAGCGCGCCTTACATCTTCAACCAACGTCATACGATCCAGCTGCAATGCCGACAAATTGACACAGAGCCGCTGATCCGCTGGCAGTGCCTCCTGCGCTAACTTCAGTGCACGGCGCAAAACATGGTGGCTGAGTTCGTGAATTAAGCCTGAGCTTTCGGCGATCGCAACAAATTTTTCGGGGGAAACATCACCCATTTCGTGATCGTGCCAACGTGCAAGGGCTTCAACGCCAATTCGCGCGCCTGAACTTGCCAAAATTATGGGCTGAAACAATACATCAATTTCGCCGGCTCGAATCGCGCGCCTTAAGCCGCGCTCAAGCGCAACATGCTCACGCGCACGCAGACTCATGGTCGGTGCAAAAAACGCGTATTGATTTCGACCTCGGTCTTTCGCGCGAAACATTGCAGTATTGGCGCTTTGCAACAATTCGACGACTTCCGTGCCATCTTCAGGGGAAATCGCGACGCCTACGCTGGCGCTGGTAGATGCCTCTGTTTGATCAACCAAAAATGGCTGAGAAACACGTTCCAAAATCTCGCGGCAAACCTGGGCCAAGGTTATCAAGTCAAGCGGTAAACCTTCATGCGCCACGGCAATAAACTCATCGCCACCGACGCGGGAAACCATGGAAAACTGCGTCATAGCGCGCAACCGTTCCGCCAACTGCATCAACATGGAATCCCCGAACGGATGACCATGCGAATCATTCGCCCGTTTAAAGTTATCCAAATCGATATAAAACACCGCCACAGGCGCAACGGCGCCGTTGCCGAGTCCTCGACCACTCGCAAGCCCCAAACGCCGTTCTAGCGAACTAATTAGCAATCGCCTATTTGGCAACGCAGTAAGCGGGTCAAAAAAAGCCATATTTTGCAGCTGCGCGTTACTGTGCTGCAGCTCGGCAGTTCGCTCCCGTAGGCGCCGCTCTAGCTCTTGATTACTACGTGACATTTCACCTTGTATGTCGGCCAGTACTGTC
>Ga0335394_10006611_pt1 | contig 13076 bp, 8 predicted proteins | sample MAT03_FD_205741 | JGI IMG/M metagenome (GOLD analysis project Ga0335394, IMG submission 205741) | Freshwater microbial communities from Lake Fryxell liftoff mats and glacier meltwater in Antarctica - MAT-03 (spades assembly) (version 2) ...
CCGGACGTTTGGTTGTAAACCATCGTGCCTGCGTACTTCTCATTACGAAGCCTCGCCAGGACGCTTCCCGCGCCCCATCGCCGCCCGCCTGGCGATAAGATTCCCTCACTATTCAGTCGCTCGGCGAACAATCAAGCTCATCGATTGGATCAGTACACGGAGATGGTTGGCCTTCGAAGGTTTGTGTGGCACGGCGATACGCAGGCAAATGAACGCAAGAAGTTTCTGAAAGATCCAGCCGAGCTTTTGATGACGACCCCTGAGTCGCTCGAAGTGATGCTGGTCTCGCAGTCGGTGCCAGTTGAACAAATTTTCTGCGACTTACGATGTGTGATCATCGACGAAGTGCATGCGATTGCTGGAAGCGATCGCGGTGCACATTTAATGAGTGTCATCGAGCGGATTAGAAAGTTTTCGACCCACGACATTCAACGCATCGGGCTGAGCGCGACGGTTGGCAACCCTGACGCAATACTTGAGTGGCTTCGTGGTACTTCACAGCGCGAAGGCGTCGTAGTTGATCCGCCTAAAAAACCGGCTCGTCGCCAAATTCAAGTTGTACATCGGCCTGGTCTGGTTTCAATTGCGGAAGAAGCGTCTCAGAAGGCTCGCGGTTTCAAGAGCCTGTTCTTTTGCCAATCGCGATCGACCTCTGAAGCGGTCGCCGAACAAATGCGTCGGCAGGGAACGGAGGTCTTCGTGCATCACAGCGCCGTTTCACGCGAAGAGCGACAGCATGCTGAAGAACAATTCCACCAGGGAACCGACGCCTGCATTGTTTGTACCTCGACTCTTGAGCTCGGGATCGACGTCGGCGACTTGGATTATGTCTTGCAGGCTGAGGCACCAGACACCGTTAGTGCATTCATGCAACGTATGGGGCGAACCGGACGGCGCGATGATCGGCCAGCGAATACGACGTTTTATTGTGAAACGAGCGAAGGCGTTCTTCAAGCGATCTCGATCGTTGAGCTCGCAAAGACCGGCTGGGTCGAGAGTATCGAAGTCAATAATCGTTGCTGGCCAGTTCTGATTCACCAATTGTTGGCGATGTCGCTAGCGACGAATGGAGTAAGACCTGAAGACACCTGGACGCATCTATCGAGGCTGCCCGACTTCTGCGGGATCAATCGGGATGAGTTCGACCTTTTGATTGCGTGGATGATTCAAGATGAATCGCTCGTACTATCGAGCGGTCTCTTGTCGCTTGGCCCAAAAGCGGAACGCCGCTTTGGCCGACGCAATTTTATGGAGCTATTTGCGGTGTTTTCGACACCGAAGACCTACACCGTAATGACAATCGCCGGCCAGCCCGTTGGATCTTTGACGCAGGAATTTGTTGATCGACTTGTAGAAAGCGTATCGAGCTTTCTTCTCGGCGGACGAGCGTGGGCGGTCAATCAAATCAATCACGACGATCGGCGAGTGTTCGTAATCCCAGCTCCCATGGGCAGGCAACCTTCCTGGGGTGGTTTTCTCCCACAGTTTCTTGGATACGACCTTTGCCAACAGGTTCTTAAGGTCCTAACATCCACTGAGGACTACCCCTACTTGGAAAACGAATCACGAGGTGTTCTTCGTGAGGAACGTGAGAAGCTCGGTCGCTTTTTGGATCCAGAGAGCGGTGGCGTCGACGGAGACACCCACGAACTCCGTTGGTGGACCTTTGCCGGCGGCCGCATCAACTCAACCCTGCGGTACGCCCTCGCGTTCATTGAGCCCACTTGGACGTTCATCCCAGACAACTACGCCGTCCGAATCCGAGGCGAAAGCCCAACGTCTGCTTGGCTGAGTGATGCAATCCGTCAAATCGCTCAGGAAAGCTTCTGGTCAAACGACGAGCTGCTTGCTTCGATCTCCGGATCCCTGCCGAACTATCGTTTAACGAAATTCCAACCCCTCATGCCTGACTGGGTCGAGCGAGAAATCCTACAGAATCATTTACTGGATATGTCGGGAGTGAGATTGGTGATTCCGAACATGCACCGATTCAGCAGAATGGGATAGATCATGGCCAAACAAGTAGCAACTCCGAAACAGACATCAGGTAGTGGATTCACATTCGAGGAAAAAGTTGCGGCGAACTATCTGTTGAAAATGCTCGCGAAGCATCCTCCGCTTAATTCAACTGAGGGGTTGATTGAAAGAGTGCACTTTCAGACTCGAGTTGACGGATGGTTCTTGGATGACATGGTCCTTGATCTTGTTGATGCAAAGCAGAACCAACATCAGATAGCTATTTCAGTTAAAAGTAACGTTCAGATCAGCGAGTCCGGATTTCCTGGAGAATTTGTTACAGCTGTATGGGAGCATTGGCTTCATCAAGGTACCAACAAATTCACTGCAGCCTCCGACTATCTAGCACTTGCAACGGTTCCAATTCAAGTTGAAGTGAGCCGAGCATGGCAGTCGCTGCTAACCAAGGCGATGGCAGCCGACGAATCCGTCTTTCCAACTAGACTGGCAACGCCAAAATATGCCAACGCTATTGAACGATCGATCTTTGCGAGTTTGCATTGCCCTAGCGCTTTAAACTCAGCGCAGTCCCTGACGGAAACTGTTCGTTTATTAAAGCGGATACGCCATCTCGAGTTTGATTTCGAACACACTCCCTCAAAAGACGAAGTTAACTGCAAATGGATCTGTAAACAACTACTGCAAGAGCCTGAAGATTCCACTAGTGAATCTCTGTGGACTCACATAATGCAAGTTTCGCGAGAGTTTTCGAATGCTGGTGGAACAATCGATCGCAACTTACTCGTCGCCCGGTTGCGGAACAACTTTTCTTTCAAAGAGTACCCGGACTTTGAGGGTGACTGGCTTAAGGTCGAAGAGGAAATAAACTCCCGTCTAGACCGCATCCGGAGCAGCCTTGCTGGCAGGAGGAAACTAGACCGGAATGTTCCGCAAATCTCAGGCCTCAAAGCGCTGGTCGGAACCAGCGGATCGGGTAAGACATCGATCGCGAAAGAAATTGCATTAGAGGTCAAGCGTACGGGGAGAGTTATTTGGCTCGGGCCACGCGACCTAAATCGCCAGGGAATGAACGCTGTTCTTGCCGAGCTTGGCTTAAGACATACTATTTCTCAGTTGCTTGCACAGTCACTTACTTCGTCCGGTCTAATCGTTATCGACGCCGTCGAAAAACTAGATTCCGATGGTGTCGCAAACCTAGGCGAGTTATTGCGCAAAGCGATGCTAAATGGAAACAGTAGCTCCTGGTCCATGCTGTTTACCGGCGTCGTCGACGATTGGGAGCGATTCTTTGGGGCTTTAAGCCGCGAAGTACACAATCTTCCAGTAATCATAGTCGATACAATCGAGTTTTCGTTCGCCAAACATCGTGAAGTGGTTGTCGAAGAGTTTCCAGAGATCCGGAAGCTTTTGCTTCAGCCGCATCTGAGCCTTCTTTTCTCTAATCTGAAGCTACTTGATCTGATCACCAGCAATGCCCGCTCCGCAACGTCTTTTGATTCTTGGATCGGCGAAACAAACGTGATTGATTGGTTCTGGCTTGAGCACGTCGCTCGCGGAGCAAATGGTCACGCAAGATCTAGACTACTTCAAAACCTGAGCGCGAGAGAAGCAGATAACTTCCGAGACGGATTACCAATTGGTGATCTTGAAAGTGATGAATCACGCTTGCTGCATGAATTGCAGCAAGACCAGATTCTCACTTGCCATGACGAACAAGTTAGCTTTCAGCATGACCTTCTCGGGGATTGGGCCCGCTCTAGATACCTGCTGAGTCGACAGCAAGAGTGCTCGAGTTTGGTTGCCGAAAAATCGTTCAACCCCAGATGGCATCGAGCCATACGACTATTTGGATTACGTCATCTTGAAAGCAGCACATTAGGGACTGAAAAGTGGAAGCAGCTTGTCCTTGATCTTGCATCCGATGGTAAGCCGAAGATTGAAGTTGACTTGATCCTCGAATCCGTGCTTTTCGCGGCGAATACAGTTGAGAGGCTCGAAGAAATTTGGGTGCATCTACTCGGTTCTGACTGCTTTCTGCTGAATCGATTGTTAAATCGCTTCATGCACATTGCCACATTACCTGATCCTCGATTCCAGACCGATGGTTACAACGCGACTTGTGCTTCAAATTACAGAATTCCTTATTGGCCCATGTGGCTGCCATTTTTGGGCGTGCTTCACAGGAAGCGAGCGGATCTATTTCCGCATGCGATCGACAACGCCACAAAGATCGCAACCATGTGGATCGAGAATAGTAGTGACACTTGGCCACTTCGTGATGAGTGCGCACAGATTTTGATCGACGCTGCACTGCACATAATTGATTCCATGCGTGTGGACAAATGGGGTGTATCTACGGAGTCGAGCAAATCTGTTTTTCAGCGTCTCTTGGTTGCAGCAGATGTTCGCCATGGAGAAGTGGCTGACATAGCACTTAAGTTGTGTGAGAGACGCGAAGACTCATTTTTCACTCTAGCCGCTAATGATCAGAAAGATGATGAGCCAGATGACTCAGTCTTGGGAATGTCTCTTCCAACAGAGGAGATGCTGTTCGGTCCTCGCGGCCCTCTCGCAGATCCATGGCCAGATGGCCCCTTACGAAGTATCGGCTACAGAGTTCAAGACGGCTTTCTAGCCGACGACAATTCGCTGAAATATCTCTTCGCCAAACGTCCAGATGAAGCGATCGAAGTTTTGCTCGCGTGTTTGATCAGGGAGCCGTTGCCAACACGTAGACACGGGCAAGGAACAGAACTGCACGAATTTCTCCATGTCGAAGACATGCATGAATGGTCTCCCGCAATGTATTTCCGTGGCCCCTTTCTTAGCTTACTGCAACTCAATTGGCAAAAGGGGATCGAAGCCATCGTACGACTGACCAACTTCATCACAGATCGTTGGCTGGACAATAGGAATGGTCAGTCGGAGTCCGTCATGACGGTTGTTCAAGGGGTTGAAGTTGAACACTTCGGCTCGCAAGATGCATACTTTTGGTATCGAGATTTTGTTCGCACTCCGGATGCAGTAGGTAGTGCGTTGATGGCTTTTGAGCGATGGCTGTACCTAATGGTTGATGAAGGCAAGTCCGTTGCCGAACCGATTTCGCAGATTCTTTCTACCTCGAGAAGTACCGCATTACTCGGGTTGCTTTCAGCACTTGCAAACAAGAAGCCAGAACTATTGAAAGCTGAGCTACTGCCGCTTGCTTCGATTTGGCAACTTCAGGTGTGGGAGGAGAATCATCGAATTCAGGGGCATGACAAGCTCTGGGAAATGAGCATGATGCAGTGGTGGCGATGGGGGCAAGTAATGGTTGAAATGGTTCACAGCTGGCATGCTTTGCCACACAGGAACACGACCATCGGCGCAACTATGTTAACGCTCTTCTTCAACGATGTAGGTTTCCGTCGTCAGATGCAGACTATTCAGCAGACATGGGCGACTGCGTTGCTCGACTGTGTTGGCGCTGAGCACTACGATGGATTGGAGAAGATCGCGATCCAATTTGATGTGAATAATTGGACTGCGACACCGACGGAAGGAGGGGTCCAACTAGAGCTTGTTGAGCCTCCTGATCGAACGGCTAGACTTTCTGAGTCACGAGAATGGCACGAGAAGCGGATAGCTGTTTTACAGTTTCCATGGGAATGCAGAAATCTAATCGACAAACGAACGAAACTTACTGCGGATCAATTGCATGAGTTTTGGGGGCGACTTAAGGCCGTCGGTGACGATGCTTCGGAAGCTCGTCAGCGAGGTGAAGAACCCGAACACTCCATTCTCGGCGGAATTGCGGTTCTGCATATGTTGCATGAGGAGTGGCTGAATTCAGATCCTCTAAAAGTTGAATGGTGCGGGCAGCAAGTTGCAGAAATCCTTGAATCCCCACCGCCCCGGCCGGAATTCGATGTGGCGAATTCAATAAGCAACACGTTCTGGCGTAACTTTGCTGCGATGATTTCAGTCAAAGAACTTGCGTCCGATCCGAGCAATCGCAACATACGTGCCGTCTGTGCTCAGTTTGGGCTGCATTATAGTCACACGGTTGTTCAGGACCTGATGGAATTCGCGTTTGAGTATCGATCCAAACTTGGCGATGACTTTCTGCGACTTCTGAGAATAGAAGTCGTTTCGTCCGGTCTTAGAAACGTACACGAGGTAACGCAGTCGGGAAACAGTATTTGGTCATGTAGAAATACAAAGTTCAACGTAAGCAACGAGTTCAGTCAGCTGATTACTGCTTTTGTTGAGTCGTCGATTCCGATTCAGATTCCAGATTTGCGAGAGGTTGCTGAGTCTTCAACCGATCAAATTATCGACCTGCTCACTCAGGATCGATCGCAGGAAAAGACCATCGAACTTCACCCCCGAGTACGTAATCGGATAAAGCGTTCCATCGGTTTCGAATTGGAACATCTGAAAGCGGCATTCGGGTGGCTCACAAGAGTTTCCGAAGTCAGTGATCCAGCCGAACAACAGAAATATACTGCAATACTCGAAAACATACTCCTCGGGCTGCTTCGCCCACTTGGTGGAATTGACGAAGCTATTCGTGATAGTCGCAACGACGAAGAACGGTTTTACTGCCACCCCCGGGAAATCGGCAATTGGCTATTCAATTTACTTGCTGCATCTATTCCATTACTCGATCAGGGCGACCAACGAGAGAAGCTCTGGAAGCCTATTTTAAGCCTTGGTCTTGATCGGTTTCATTGGACGGAGAGCTTTCTGTCGTCTTGGTTTCAGCATGGGCTCACTGCGGTTGCTAAAGAAGACCACTTTTTTGACGAATGGCAAACCATGATGCGATTTGCATGGGATCAGCCAAACTGGTTTACAACGCAAGCGCGGAATAACGAATCGCATTCGAGCCTTTTTCTCTCACTGATGGGGTACAACCGCTTTGGACCGTATGTCCTCCAAGAGGATCGTTTCACACCGTACATTACCAAGCTAGAGGATCAATACGTCCGATGGGCTTCACGTTGGCTGCCTGATCCAGAGGTTGTACAAGGCTTTGCTGTTCTATTGGCTTGGCCTTCTTTCTCCGGGCTCAGAAGAAAGGGATTTCAGCTGATAGCTGAATCTGTGCCTGAATTTCGTGAAAGGCACTGGAGAGACCATTATCACATTGATTCTGCGTTGCTTAGCCTACTCGAGCTAGATTGGCAGCAAAACAAACGTGCACTTATGCAAGACTCAATAGCCAGAGGCCATTTCACGACCATTCTGAAGGCACTTACTGACCAACAAATACCGAGGGCGTTGGAACTACAAGATCAAGTCGTTAGAACCCCACGGTGACTACTTTGCGACGCCTCTAACAAGCACCGATGACGAAATTCGGTGCCTTTCGCAAAGCTGTTCTATTTGACGCAGAGCCAGTTTCGAAGGGGCCGTCCATCCATTTTCCCACCGATTAACAGTTGCGAAGCTGACGCCTAGCGTCTCTGCCATCGCCTCTTGAGTGAGGTGCAACCGTTCACGCAGTTCCTTAACACGGACGCCGAAATCGTCTTTTGTCTTGGTCATACTCCAGTCTCCCGAAAAACTGGGTGGTTTTAGTCTGAACTCGTCCCCGGGGCTGACGCCCAGCGGTGGGGAGAGTATAACATGTGCGATAGGGGTTGTCTGCAAGGGGGCAGCCTTTCGGGAACCGCTTCTTTCCCGCATTCGCCAACTCGAGCTAAAAGGCAACCGCAACAAAAATGCACAGGCGCAATGTTGAACGCCAGCGTGCTCCTAGGGGGGACGCTTCAAAGATTGCCCAACTACGGGGCATTTTGCTTTTCCTGCCTATCGTAGCGGCCGTTTTAAAGTGGAAGGTAATTTGGTTGAAAACTGCGACACAGCTGCATTGCTATCACTGCGCACCAAGGCTGGGAGTCCTGACACGAGAGTTTCCCGCTAATTCGAACCCCTTGCTCAAATCGCCCGCGAACACACGGAAGTGGAGTTCGCAGTTATGAAGGTTTCCATCCTCCACTTGTCGGACCTGCATCGAGATCTGGAAAACGAAGTCGACAACACGACCTTAATTGAGTCAATAAAAAGAGATATTGATCGATTCCATCTTGGCAGCCCCCAAATTCAACTACCGAATATTTGCGTCGTTAGCGGTGACCTAATCTACGGAGTTCAAATCGGGCGTGAAGCATTCGCGAATGAGATTGACCGCCAATACGACCAAACCCTTGAGTTCTTGAAACAGCTCACAACGGAACTTTTTAATGGGAATCCTGAGAAGGTTGTTTTAATACCCGGAAACCATGATATCTGCGCTAATACTTATCGCGCGAGTGTGAGCCCGGTTCCAACACCGGCAGATTCAACTGACCGACGCAAGCTTGTCACCGAACTGTTCCGTCCGCATAGTCCAGTCCGATGGTCTTGGCGCGACCTCAGCTTTTACAAGATCGATAGGCCGGAAATTTATGACAATCGCCTCCAAGGATTTTGTCGTTGCTATAACGCATTCTATGGAAATAAGCGGACCTACTCCGTGAATCCGCGCGAGCAATTTGATATTTTTGAATTCTCAGAGCTTCCACTAGTCATCGCTGGTATCTCTTCGTGCTTTGAAAATGACTTAGACAATCGTGCTGGAGGGATCTGCCCGCAAGCGATTAGTACACTCGCAAGAGAATTGCGGAACCCGAAATACGACGGAATTCTGATTGGTGCAACCTGGCATCACAGCATCTTTGGAGGACCACGCCAAGATGACTTTTTGGACGCCGATGTGTTGCAATCACTAATTGATGTTGGGATCTCTTTTGGTATGAGTGGTCACCAGCATAGAAGTTCATTCCTTGACGAGTACATGAAGGTCGGTCCTAGCAGTCGAAAACTAAGTATCCTAAGCGCAAGCACACTATGCGCCGGGCCAGGACAGTTAAGCCCCGGCGAACCTCGTGGTTACAATGTAATTGAGATTGATCTAGAGTCCCTAAATGGAAAACTTCATCAACGTCGGATGCTGAATCAACAGTTTGAACTGCCTGTTTGGGGACCGGGATCCTTCGTCGAGTCAGGAACCTCTTTTATTGACTTTCGAGTGGAGTCCCCCAGGGGAGTCCAAATTAGGAACAGGCTTCTCAACACTGACCTTCAAGCCGCAGAACGACTAGTTGGAGACGGAAGTTGGGCTGAAGCGATTGCGATACTTGAAGACGACAGCGAAAACGCTCTTGCACGTAGTCTTCTTCTAAAGGCGGTTACAAGCTCTGAGGATTTTCCAAGAATGCAGGCTCTATTTATACCTCCGCGTACGGTGCAGGAAGCAATAGCGGCTGGTGGAGCCCTTGTTGAGCATTTCAATTCAGATGGGGCCGCCTTGTTCTTGGCAAGTGAGCTAGTAAAAACGTCCACCGATCCGAATGTTGGAGAAATCACCACGCGAGTGAAACGGAGATATAACCGATGACGAATGGGATTGTTTTTCAGGTAGACACGGAACGAGTGCTTCAGATTCTCGCAAAGGAGATTTATGACTCTCCACTAGCGCTGCTTCGCGAAAATGCGCAAAACGCTTTTGACGCGATCAAAATGCGGCAGCACCGGCAACCTAACGATGACTTCCAGGGAAAAATCGAGATAACGATTAACGGTAACTCTCTTACGATTGCGGATAACGGCATTGGAATGGACGAGCAGGTGCTCCGAAACAATTTCTGGAAAGCCGGATCAAGCGGTAAGAACACAAAAGAAGCTCAGGCCGCTGGTGTCGTAGGGACATTTGGTATTGGCGCGATGGCGAATTTTGGAGTTTGCATGGAAATTGTAGTCGAGACTACTTCGCTCGAAACCGGCAAGTCCTACTATAGCAGAGCAAGACGGGATAGCCTGAAAATTAACGAAGACTGTATAGAACTTAAAGAGATTGAGAGGAGCAACAGACAGGGAACCTCCATCATTGCCACCCTGGCACCCGGAGTGACAATTTCAGCATTATCTGCCAAACAGTACCTTGAAGCATATGTAGGAAACATACCAGTCGAAGTTTTGTTAAACGGTGAGCTCATCAGCAAAAAGTCCTTCGCCAGTCGGCTCTCGATAGATGCAAGCTCGTACAACAAGATTGGAATGGCTAAGTTAAGTGGCGCTGTGTATCAGGGCGACGTGATTGTTAGTGTAGACAAGAATGCAAGGCTGTTGGTAAGCGTTGACCACGTACGAGTTGCGGGAACCGCGGTTGAAGGATCACTGTTCTTGCTTCAAGGCGGAGGGCAACTAATGGGAATGCGGTCAAGATTTGGCCTAGCACCTATCCCTTTCAATGGAATTTACGAATTTGGTGGCGTCGCGGATCTTTCGATACTTAAGCCAACTGCGGGTCGAGAAGCTGTAAGCCGCGAAAGCATTGAAATCATCGCGGAAATGATCGGCCTTATCGAGCTTGCTGCATCAGAGTGCCTTGCAAAAGTTGTTGATGCAGACAAAAACGGTGCGTTCATCCAATGGGTGGTTACCCATGGACGATTCCAACTAGCACACAATATTACCGTCCAGTCGCATCCAGGCGATGAATCAATCCGACTTGGAGAGACAGCTAAAAAGATTAATGGAAAGGATGCGTACTGGTACGGTGGTAATGATCAGCAACTTGTTGCGACCTTCGCAAATGAATCGACGTGCGTACTACAGCTTTCCCAGAGCAAACCAAGAAGGATGCTCCAGCAACATTTCTTGATGAACGTTTCGCAGGTTCCTGAGCTGCCTCGAAACCCGCAGGTATTGAAGGTTTATGATGATCGCGAATTGGCTCTTGCTGAAGCGGCCATTGTAATTCGTACAATCTCAGTTCTTCGAGATGATTACTTGATGCCCGATATCGGAGTCAAATTTGCCGATATCTCTCACGGTGTAACCGTCCTCCCAGAGGTTAATGGCTCCGCTATTACGCTTTTTCTCGCACGCGGAGCCGGTGCCATACCAATGGTTACAAAGTGTTACAACGATTCGTATGAGTTTTTTGGTTCGTTTGTGAAAGACTATGTAAGAACATATGTCTATAAGAAGATTCAGCATCTTGTCCCCTCTTCAACTCGTGACGGTGTTGATGCATTAAGGAAGGTGCTCGAACGGAATAGAGAGTTGTATCGATATGAAGAATCAGAGTACGGTGAACTTGAAAGCGTTCTTGGAGATTATCTCACGGGTAGCGTTAGTCTCACGGAAGTGCTAAAGAGCGCAAGCAGTGCTGCCCGCGCACAGAGTCAGCGAGTATCACGCGAGCATGTCGGTAGTGTCGAACGCGAGCTTGCGGACATGATTAACTCGCCGGTGAGTCAGGCATTGGCTGAAGGCGAAGAATATTTGCCGGCACCCCCTTTCATACGTGAGGAACTTGATACTGACTTTAAAATTCTCGTTTCAAATGAGAAGTACTTGCAGCTAAATGGCTTTTCCCTTTTGCTCGGACTTTCAGATCGGCTTTTTCAAAGAGAGTTGGAGTTTTTTCGAAATCCGCACACTACAAAGCTGATTTGGGGAGGGCATCGCGTCGTTTACATTTTTACAGAGATGTCGGGTCGAATCAGCTTGTATTACGACATCGAGCTTCGAGAGCCATTGAGCTCTACGTCAACCGGTGGTGGTGCGTTTCCTACGACGACGATCATTACTAAGAAGCGTATCTTTGTGCCGGTACCAGATCCGATCCTCGACGCTTTTCGAATAACCGGTGGCGCTAAGGAGTTCTTTGTCCGATTTGATACTCTTTACAGTGACGTCGCGCGATGACTTCCATGTGACGACTCTTTGGGAATTGAAACGTCAATCGAGCACCCGGGGAACAGTAATTCCCAGGGTGCGATTTTGAATCTTGGAATCAATAAGCAATATGTGTCGCTTAGGAGGCTTTTGGATTGGTGAATGACCGACATCACGGTGCGATCACAGGATACGGTGGCATGCCTGGGTAATAATGACCCGGATGGCCGTCGGGCAGATTGTCTGGATAGTGATAACCTGGTGGCAGATGATAGGGATGATCTGGCGGGAGTCGCGGCCAGATGATGTTGGGCAGTGGTGGCGGCGCTTCGATGACCACTGGCTCATCAGGCGGTGGCGGCCAAGGCCAATCCTCGGGCCACCAAGGTGGACGTGGGCCCGGGTCTTCGCTTGAGGATCCTCCATCGTCGCCTCCAGAACTCTCCGGCGGAATGTACGGTGGTTGTTCTGACGGCGGATCGAAGGGTGGAATGAATGGATACGGCAAACGAGGTAGTTTTGGTTTGAACTTATCTATCATTGCAAGTTTCTCCTTTGCAAGGGACTGGGGTGATGAAACGCGGTGCGCCTACTAGGACACAACGCACACTGGGGAATCGACTTGGTTTCAAGAAACGAACGCAACTCGTCGTCGGTCGCAGTTGGTGGGCAGGGTTCGTAGTTGCGGAACAAATCCCACTCTGAAATCGATTCGAGGCGGGCTTTTGTCTCTAACTGTGGCCAATATGCGAGTGCTGGACATTTGGCGAGGCAACCGTTCACAAGCTGGGTGCAAGTTCTTTGCATGCAGACGCGAAATGCGGTGTCTGGCGCGGAATCGAAAGGCATAGGTTTGCCATCGACGATGTTGTATTGACGCATCCAACCCTTATGAGATTGGCGAATGTTGATGCGGAGCTTGGGATGACTCTCTCGCCAATGCCAGACGAGACTTTTCACTTCTTGGAATCGGGCAAGGTAGTCCGGGTGTGTGCCGTGCTGGCTGATTTCGAGTTGGCATGCGGTGTCAACGAGAACTTGCGGAAGCTCAGGGAAGCGATGCAAGAAGAAGCCGTTCGAGACCAGCATCAATTCACTTTCGCTCCAGTGATGTCTGGCGAGCTGTAGGTGGTCTAGGATTGCAGGATTGAGCAAGGGCTCGCCGCCAAGTAGTGCGAATCGAGTTGGCTTGAGTCGATGCGACCATTGCGAGTATTCGGAATCAGCGTCGGCGACTGTGGGCAACTTTCCAGCCAAGTGAAAGTTGCTGTAGTGGCTACATTGCTGACATGACAAATTGCACCCATAAGCGACGTGATATTCAAGAGCGGGCATGCTGAAGCGTTGCATTAGCGTCCTCCTTGATGCGAAGCTTGAACCGGCGA
>Ga0335394_10006613_pt1 | contig 13076 bp, 12 predicted proteins | sample MAT03_FD_205741 | JGI IMG/M metagenome (GOLD analysis project Ga0335394, IMG submission 205741) | Freshwater microbial communities from Lake Fryxell liftoff mats and glacier meltwater in Antarctica - MAT-03 (spades assembly) (version 2) ...
AGCTGATTCAGGACGGCGCGATCGGCGATGTGTGCTGGGCGATCAGTGGCGCAGCATTTGGCACCTATCACGAAGAAGAAAGCATGCGCACGGGCAACGATGTGTTGTCCACCGTGGATCCATCCTGGTACTTCCGCAAGCCCGGCGGCGGGCCGCTCTACGACATGGCGGTGTATTGTCTGCATGGCCTCACCTCGATTCTGGGGCCGGCCCAGCGAGTGACAGCATTATCAGGAACGCGGGTCAAAGAGCGCGAGTTTCGCGGCAAGCCGGTGCCGGTGGATGCCGACGACAACACGCTGATGCTGCTCGATTTTGGCAACAATTTATTCGTCATGGTCTATGGCACGCCCGCTGGCAAGATCACTGAGTGGTTTGCCGGCAACTACTACGGCACCACCGGCGCCATCATCGGCTTCAAACTCAACGGCGAACCGTTCGACTTCCCAGGCAAGGCGCTGGCCGATGAAATTGGCGGTGTGGGTGGCCATCAGGGCATCCTGCCACATGTCACGGGCGCCCATCGAAACATCGACGAGGCCCACGTTTTCGAGGACATCATGCAACTGGTCGACTGGATTCGCGAAGACAAACCCACGCCAGTGACCGCCGAACATGCCCGCCACGTCGTCGACATCATCGAGTCGGCCTACCGCTCTGCCGAGACCGGCCAGGTGCAGACGTTGCGCACGAAGTTTTAGGGGAGGGGAGGGGAAGGCAGAGGTCAGATTTCAGAGGTCAGAGGTCAGATGACGGTATCAAACTCAACTGCATACTATCTGACGTCTGATGTCTGACCTCTGATATCTCCAATGCCTCCCCTCATTGACAGACCAGCGGCGAGGCGGTGAGTTGACCCTGCTCCACGGCGTAGCAGGTGCAGGAACCGCCGCTGGTGTCGATGCCGAGGTTGGGCCGCCAGTGCAGGAAGACGAGCGACGTGCGCGCGCATTGCGCATTGTTGGGGCCGGCTTCGGCGCGGGTGGTTTGGATGCCAATGCCGGTCGGCCCGCGCCGCTCGCGTTGCATCCACACATGCGTCTCGCGAAAGAGGTCGCCCTCGTTCAGGGTGATGCCTTCGGGGCGAATGCCGAGATAGAACACGAACCCCAATACAAACGGTGCGCCGAGTGCGATCACCGTGATCAATGCAATGCCCAATCGTTCCAACCACAACCGTCTATTGCCAGTCTTGGCCATGTTTATACCTTGAGTTGTTAGTGTTTAGTTTTTAGTGGTTGTTGATTGCTGGTTGCTGGTTGCTAGTGCCTGGTTGCTGGTTAAACCAGGCAGCAACCAGGCACTAGCAACTAGTAACCAGCAACCACTCTTCCAAGCTTATCCCAATTAAAGAGGGGAAGTATAATCATGCGGCTTTTTGGGGATGTGTCGTAATTGGCAGCCGAGCATGACTTAGGATCATGTGCCGCAAGGCGTGTGGGTTCGAGTCCCACCATCCCCACTGAAGAGTGGTTAGTGAATAGTTGTTAGGGGTTGGTTGCTGGTTACTGGTTGTTGGTGACTGGCTTTCAGATACTAACAACCAGCAACCAGCAACTAGCAACCAATCACTAATCGTCCCAAAACTTACCAAAGCGAAACCTTTACGATGAATCTGCAAGTTGAACCGCTCGAAAACCATGAAGTCCGCATCACCATTACGGTAGATGACGATGCCGTCACGAAAGCTCGCCGTGCGGTGTTGCGCGATCTGAGCAAACAAGTCAAAATTCCGGGCTTCCGCCCCGGCCACGCACCCGAGAGCACGGTGATCAGCAGTGTGGGTGCCGATTATTTTGAATCGGAGCTGGCCAACAAAGTTGCCGGCGATGTGTATCCCAAAGCGCTGGATGAAGCCAAAATTGAGCCGTACGGCCCTGGGTCCATTGAGGATGTCAAGAAAGAGCCCTTCCAGTTGATCGTGAAGGTGCCGTTGGAGCCGTCGGTCGATCTCAAAGACTATGCCTCCATCCGCCTGCCGTTTCCCGAAATCGCGGTCACGGACGAGGAGATCGAGCAGCAGATTCAGGCCATCCGCGAGGACAACGCCATTGTCGAGAAAGTGGACCGGCCCGCTCAACTCGGCGATCTGGTCGAGGGCAGCATTGCCGGCCACGACGAAGAGACGGGCGAGGATGTGTTCCAGAGCAACTCCAAGCGCGGCTTCGTGCTGGATGAGGAGCGCATGGGCATTCCGGGCCTGGCCGCGCTCATCGTCGGCATGAGCGCGGGCGACCACGAGCACAAAGCGTTGGTCTTCCCCTCAGACTTTGCCACCGAGGCGTTGCGCGACAAGAAGGTCGAAGTTCACCTCGAGATTAACAAGGTCAGCAGCCGCGTGTTGCCCGAGGCCGATGATTCGCTGGCCCAGACTGTCGGCTCGTTCGACACCCTGGCCGCCCTGCGCGATGACCTGCGCAAGCGCATTCTGGAGCACAAGACCCAGCAGGCCAACCGCGACTATGCCAATCAGGCGCTGGACGCATTCGCTGCTGCGGCCGAAGTGAAGATGCCACCGGCCTTCCTGGCCGATCGTTTGAATGACCTGATGACCGATATCAAACAGGACATTCGCGACGAAGAGGGCATTCCGTTTGACGAGTGGCTGAAGCTGCAAAACAAGACTGAAGAGCAGTTCCGCGAGGATTACAAAGACACCGCCCGCCAGCGCGCCGTGCGTGGTTTGGTGATGCGTGAGCTGGCCACGGCCGAACGTGTGCAGGTGACTGACAACGAGATGGCGGCCGAGGTGGAATACACTGTCCAGCGCTACGGCAACCGCGAGAAGGAAGTGCGCCGGCTGTTGCAGCAGGACGACACCCTCAGCACGGTTAAGAATAATCTTTTGTCCAACAAGGTGCTCTCGCGCATTGTGGCGATTGCCAAGGGTGAGGCGGAAAAGCCAGCCCAGGCTGCACCCGCATCCGAAACACCCGAAGTAGAAGCCTCTGCGGACGAAACGCCGACCGAACTGGGGTCCTAAGCCGGTTGGACTGGCGCGAAAACTCTAACTCCAAACTAATACAGCCCGGCTATAAAACCCGGCATGTAGTGGGCTGTAAGAGTAAAAGTGTTGGCCGTAGCATGTGCATTGCAACACGCTGCGGCTAACACTTTTTTATAAGGGGAAACAAGTGAATTCGTACTTTACGACGAGCCAGATAAGCCAGATCGAGGCAATCAATAAGCAAGCTCCGCAGAATATCGTCCCGATGGTGATCGAGCGCGATGGCCGGGGCGAGCGCGCGTATGACATCTATTCGCTTCTGCTAAAAGAGCGCATCATCTTCCTGGGTACGCCTATCAACGACCATGTGGCGAACCTGATTGTGGCGCAACTGCTGTTCCTGGATCGTGAGGATTCCGAGAAAGAGATCAGCATCTTCATCAACTCGCCGGGCGGCTCGGTTTATCCGGGCATGGCGATCTACGACACGATGCAGATGATCAGCGCGCCAGTAGCGACCTATGCCGTGGGCTTCACGGCCAGCTTCGGCACGCTGGTGTTGCTGGCCGGCACCAAGGGCAAGCGCTATGCGCTCCCCAATGCCACCATCCACATGCACCAGCCTTTGGGCGGTGCGCAGGGTCAGGCCACCGAGATCGAAATTCAGGCCCGTGAAATCTTGCGCATCAAAGACATGCTCAACAATATCATGGCCAAGCACACCAACATGTCTTTGGAAGAAGTGGTGCGCTACACCGATCGCGACAACTACTTCACGGCCGAGCAGGCCAAGCAATTGGGCGTCATCGACGAGATCATCCAGATGAACGACAGCAAGCTGAAGCTGCTCGGCGCATCGCGGCTGACCGCTCTGCCCCAGGCCGATGTGCCGGCGGCATTGGTCTCGGCCAACTCGCACTAATCGCATTTCGACTGGCAAGCGACTCAAAAGCACCTGAGGGTGTGCCACCTGGCATACCCCAGGTGCTTTTAGTTTTCCCTCAGCCAGTTTTGGGATAATGACGCTGATCGCATTCATGCCTGTTGTTTGATTCAAGATTTCACATGGCTCGAACTACCAGCCCGCAAGTTGGGCGGCAACCCAATGTGTGCTCGTTCTGCGGCAAGGACGAGATGCATGTTAACCGGCTCATCTCAGGCCCACGCGGCATCGCCATTTGCGATGAGTGTGTCAAAACCTGTCACAACATCATCGAGGGTGAGCGCCGGCTGGCTAACCAGCCGCGGGTCCTGCACAACACGGCCAAGGTCATGCCGCCGCGTGCTATTTATAAGCAGTTGGATGACTATGTGGTCGGTCAGGATCAGGCCAAACGCGCGCTGGCCGTGGCTGTATATAACCACTACAAGCGCATCGAAAACAAAGCCCGGCTGGACGATGTCGAGGTGGGCAAGAGCAATGTGTTGATGATTGGCCCCACCGGCAGCGGCAAGACATTACTGGCCCAGACCCTGGCCCGGCTGCTGGATGTGCCCTTCTGCATCGCCGATGCCACGGCCCTGACCGAGGCCGGCTATGTGGGCGAGGACGTTGAATCCATTCTGACCCGGCTGGTGCAGGCGGCCGATAACGATGTGTCGCGGGCCGAGCGCGGCATTGTCTACATCGACGAGATCGACAAGATTGCGCGCAAGAGCGGGGCCAACACCAGTATCAGCCGCGATGTCAGTGGCGAAGGGGTGCAACAGGCTCTGCTCAAGATCATCGAGGGCAACCGGGTATGGGTGCCGCCGCGCACTGGCCGCAAACATCCGGAAGGCGATCTGCTGGAAATGGACACCACCGATGTGCTGTTTATCTGCGGCGGCACCTTCGATGGGATTCAGGACGTGGTTGCCGAGCGCCTGGGTCTGCGCCGCAAAATTGGGTTGAAGCCGGCCCAGGCCGCATCCAAAGCGGTCAATCTCGCGAAAGAGAGTCCTGGCGAGATCATGCATGAAGACTTGATGCGGTTTGGTCTGATTCCCGAGCTGCTCGGCCGCCTGCCGGTGGCCATCTCGCTGGCCCCGCTCGACGAGCGCGCGCTGATGGATGTGCTGACCCGGCCGCGGAATGCCGTGGTGAAGCAATTTCAAAAGCTGCTCAGCCTCGACCATGTGGAGTTGGAATTTACGGATGACGGCCTGCGCGCGGCTGCCAACGAAGCCTTCAAGCAAGGCACCGGCGCGCGCGGTTTGCGCAGCATCATCGAGCGGGTGCTGGCGGATGTGATGTATGAGGTGCCGTCGCGGCGCGACATTGGCAAGGTGATCGTGGATGCCGCTGCCATTCGCGGCCAGACCGGCCCGCGCATTCTGGATGTGGGGGGGCGGCCGATTGGGCTGCAACCGTTTTTGCCGTTGGATAAAGCAGCCTAGATCGGAGCCTGTCGCTTAAGCCGTCATTCCCGCGCCTCCGTGAGGAATGACAATGACGTTGGAACGTAAAGACTTCCCCATCGCAAATCCATGCTTAAACCCACTTGCCCTTCAATTCAATGAATCTTCGCTTGCCGTCCTGCACTACAAATACGCCTTTACCCAAGCCTTCAAAAACAGGATGGACAGGATGGATGATCGCGGTGTGCATCGCGGTCGGCGTTGGCATTGGTGCTGCCAGCCTGCTGGTGAATCCACTGTTTCTCATTGCCGGTGTGTTGGTGCTGCCGCTGGCACTGTGGCTGGTGCGCAGCGTCGATCGCATGTTGCTGGCCCTTGTGGTGGTGATTGGGCTGCTGCCGCGCTTCGCGTCGCCGGTGCGGCTGGGTGGGTTTACGCCCACCTTTCTCGACCTCGCCCTGATCGGCTTTTTGATCGCCTGGTTCGCCACCCGTTCGCGGGCCCTGCCGCGCATTGCCATTGCCGTGCCGCTGGTGTGCCTGATCACCGTCGCCATCGCCACGTTTATTGTGGGCCTGCCCAACGGTGCACTCACGCCCCTGGTGTTGCGGCGCTTTGCCGAGATGCTGCTCAGTTTGCTGACGGTGTGGGTGCTGGTGGCCGTGTGGCCGACCATCGGCGCTCAAAATAAATTCGTGCGTCTGATCGTCGTGGTCGGCGCGCTCTCGGCACTGGCTGGCATCTTTTTCTACGTCATTCCCGACAGCCTGGCCGCGACCTGGCTATCGGCGCTGCGCATCTTCGGCTACCCCGAAGGCCTGGGCGTGTTGCGCTATATCCGCGACGACCCGGCCCTGATGCAGCGGGCCACGGGGCTGTGGATCGATCCCAATGCATTTGGCGGATTTTTGCTCCTTTGCGGGGCGATAACCCTGCCGCAACTCTTTGCCGCCCGGCCGGTGCTGCCGCGGCCGTGGGTGTTCATCTGCATGGGGCTGATCGGGCTCACGCTGGTGCTGACGGTCTCGCGCGGCGCGATGTTGGGGTTGGGCCTGGCCGCGCTCATCATTGGTGGCCTCAGGTACCGCAAATTACTGGTAGTAGCGCTGCTTGTGGTGGTGCTGGCGCTGGTGTTGCCGCAAACGCGGGCGCTGGTCGCGCACTTCTCAGAGGGATTTGCCGGCCAGGATCTGGCCACGCAGATGCGCTTTGGCGAATACAAAGATGCCCTGCGTCTGATCGAACGCTATCCCCTGTTCGGCGTCGGCTTCATTGACGCACCCGATATTGACCTCTATATCGGCGTGTCGTCGATGTATTTGTTGGTGACGCAGCAAATGGGCTTGCTCGGCGCGGCGGCATTTTTAGGTGTGTTGATCGCGGTGTTTGTCAGCGCGGCGCGGGCCTGGCCGGTGGTGCGGCAGAATGAGGCGTGGGTGCCGGTGTGGCTGGGGGCTCATGCAGCATTGGTCGGGGCTTTATTCAGCGGCATTTTTGACCACTACTTTTTCAATATCGATTTTCACGTGTCGGTGATGCTGTTTTGGGCCGTGATTGCACTCACCCAGGCCAGCACGCTGCTCGCGACGAACTCGCTTGCGCCGCAATCCGAAAACGGCATTCCTTCGACGAACCCTTCACGATAGAATGCGGCCACTATGGAACTGAGCGTGAAGCCCCTCAAGCAGGTCGATGTCGTATCGGTAACCGGACGTGTGGACAGTTCCAATTCAGGTGAATTTGAAACTGCGCTCAAGGGTTTACTCGCCCGTGGCCGACACAAATTGGTGCTGGACTTCGAGCAATTGGACTATATTAGTAGCAGTGGATTGCGTACCATGGTCACGGCCTTGAAAGGGGCGCGTAATAGTGGTGGCGATGTCGTCATCGTCAAGGCCAACGATAAAATTCGAGATACGCTGAGCCTGGTAGGGTTTCAATCGCTGTTTGTTCAATACGATAACCTGCTGGATGCAGTCGATGCCTTTTAAGCGCGCTCAAGTCCAGAGTCTGACGCCCAGGTTTGATGTCAGATAGATATTCGATGAGCAAGATTCAACGCTTCACAGCTCCGGCGCGATTTGATCAACTTCAACATATCGCGGCTCTGGCCGTGGAAGCGGCCAAACAGGTGGGGTTTGATGCGACCCAGCAAAGCCGCATTGAACTGGCGATAGACGAAGCCTGCTCCAATATCATTGAGCATGCCTATGCAGGCGAGGCCGGCCAGATCTACATCGAGGTCGAAACCGAGCCCAATCACTATCTCAGAATTGTGCTGTCGGATACGGGCCGGATTTTTGCGCCGGACCAGATTCCCATCTATGTGCCCTGCACGCCCGCAACCGATGTGGCCAGTTTGAAAGTTGGCGGGCTTGGTCTACACTTGATGCGACAGACCATGGACGATGTATGTTTTGAATTTAATGTTCCTGGGCATCGCGGCGTGTTTAACCGCCTGACCATGATCAAACGTTTATGAGCTCAACACTTCAGATTACCAAAGAGACGAATGACAAGGCGTCGATTGCGACGCTCAAGGTTGCTGGCCGTCTGGATGCCAATACTGTCAGCATCATGGAGAAAGCCCTGACCGATAGTTTGGCCGCAGGCGCGCGCGCATTGGTGCTGGATATGGCCGAATTGACCTATATTTCCAGCAGCGGCCTGCGTGCCTTGCTTACAGCCAAGCGAAATACGACGCAAAAGAAAGGCGATCTCTACATTTGCGCGCTCAAGCGTAATGTGCGTGATGTGTTCGACATGGTGGGCTTTAGCGCCGTGTTTCACATTCACGATACGCTCGGCCAGGCGATACAGGCCGCCAATGGTCTGGTTGGGTCGCTGCCACCTGCATCCGTGGTGGAATAGGCCGCGTGTGCAGGGCTATGACTGCGCCGCTACTGCTTTTCATCAGAAATTTTCAACTCCCATTTTGTGTTAGCAAAGCGCACCTATGCACCTATGCATGTGCGCGTGCTTTCTATTCGATGCGCCAACGTTAAGCGCGGTAAAATAATTTCCATGGACGCACAGCACGATCCGAACAAAACCTATCTCACCGCCGAGGGTGCGCAAAAGCTGCGAGACGAACTCGAGCTGCTTCGCAATGTGCGCCGCCCCGACCTTGCCGATCGACTGCGCGATGCCATTCAACAGGGCGATTTGTCTGAGAATGCCGATTACACCGCCGCCAAAGAGGAGCAGGGCTTTCTGGAAGGCCGCATTCAACAGTTGGAACGGCTGCTCGGTTCTGTAGTCCTGGTCGAAGAAACAGTTGGTAAATCCGACGTCGGCGTTGGCTCGCGGGTGACCGTTCAGGAACAGGGTTTCGATGAAAAAGAAACGTTCCAGATTGTCGGCGCGGCCGAGGCCAACCCGATGAGCGGCAAAATCTCCAATGTTTCACCGCTGGGTCAGGCGCTGATTGGCAAGCGTGTCGGCAACAAAGTGTCGGTGAATGCGCCGGGCGGCGTCACCGTCTTTAAGATCGTAAAAATCGAGTAAACGATCTCGCACATACTGGCATAGACATGGGCTTCACTGAGTAGTGAAGCCCATTAACTTTTTCCGTCTACGTCTACGTCTACGTCTACGTCTACGTCTACGTCTACGTCTACGTCTACGTCTACGTCTACGTCTACGTCTACGCGCCCGATTTAACCTACGGCTTCGACAACCGCAACTCTTTAAACCTCAACGCGTTCTCGGTAATCGCCACTTCAGTCGGCAAGCGCTCCATGCTGCTGGCGCCGTAGAAGCCATGCACGCCCTTGGTGCGCGCAAGCACATACGCGGCATCCTCCGGCTCGGCAATCGGGCCGCCGTGGCAGATCACCAGCAACTCGTCATTCGGCTTGCGGCCGGCTTTGCGCGCTGCCTTGTGCGCGGCATCGGCAATGGCTTGCACACGTTCCACACTCTCGTCGAGACTGAGAGCGGTGTGCGCGCCGATGCTGCCCTTGGTCGTCAATCCCATGTGCGCGACCAGCACATCGCAGCCGGCTTTGGCCATCTCGGCCGCCTCATCCGGGTTAAACGCATATGGCGTGGTCAACAAATCCATCTCATGCGCCAGCCCAATCATGTCGACTTCAAGTCCATAGCCCATGCCGGTTTCTTCCAGGCCAGCCCGAAACGTGCCGTCGATGAGGCCGACCGTGGGGAAATTTTGAACACCGGCAAAGCCCATCTCTTTGAGTTGCTTCAGGAAAACCGGCATCAACCGAAAGGGGTCGGTGCCACACACGCCGGCCAGCACCGGCGTGTGTTTCACCACGGTCAACACCTCTTTGGCCATATCCACCACAATTGCGTTGGCGTCGCCATACGGCATCATGCCCGCCATGGAGCCGCGCCCGGCCATCCGAAAACGGCCTGAGTTGTAGATGACGATGAGGTCAACGCCGCCCGCTTCAACGCATTTGGCCGACAGCCCCGTGCCTGCGCCAGAGCCAATAATCGGCCGGCCTTTTTTGACCTGTTGGCGAAGGTGCTTCAGAATTTTGGTTCGTGTCATATTCATGATGAGTGTTTATACATGGGGCCGTCACGATTTACCTGGCTGTCATTCCAACTCGCCCAGGTCCACAGGCTCGGAATGACGCGGCTACGTGGCCACTACCTCGATCATCTTGATTAACGCATCGGCCATTGCCTGCGCAAAGCGGGGATCGTTGATGTCCATGTCGAGCTCGTGCAACGCAACTTTGCGGGTGTCCAGATTGGCTTTCACATGGTCGATGAGCGCGCGGTCGGCCTCGGGATTGTGGAATGGCTGGCCGGCGGTCGCGATCATGGAGATGCCGCGCAACGGCACAAATAGCGCGGTCGGGCCGTGCGTCTGGTTTAGCTTGCGCGCAATCAACCGACCCAATTCAGCGCACTCATCCGGCGTGGTGCGCATCAACGTCACTGCAGCGTTGTGTTTGTAGAACTTGCGGTCGCGAAATTTGGCTGGCACGGTGTCCATCGGCCCAAAGTTCACCATATCCAACGCACCCAGCGAGACCACCTGCGGCACACCTTTTGCACCTGCCGCCTCCAGCCGGTCCGGCCCAGCGCTCAAAATGCCGCCGACCAGTTCATCGGCCAGCTCCGTGGTCGTGGCGTCGAGCACGCCGGCCAGAAAGCCGCTTTTGACCAGCGCCTCCATGCTGCGGCCGCCGCTGCCGGTGGCGTGAAAAACCAGCACTTCGTAGCCGTGTCGCTCCAGCACGGCCCGTGCCTCGGTCACACACGGCGTCGTCACCCCAAACATGGTTGCGCCGATGAGAGGTTTGGCCGCCTGTTGCGATTGATAAATTGCGTGGCCGCGGGCCATGCCTGCAATCGCGTTGGCGGCGTTGGTCAGGATTTGTTCGCTGAGTTGATTGATGCCGGCGATGTCCACGACCGAATACATCATGGCAATATCACTCTCGCCCATGTAGGGCCGCGTGTCGCCGCTGGCCAGTGTGCTGACGATGAACTTCGGCACCCCAATTGGCAAAGCGCGCATGGCCTGGGCCGCAATCGTCGAGTTGCCGCTGCCGCCCATTCCAAGCACGCCGTTCAAACGGCCCTCGCTAAACAGCTTGAGCGCAATCGCTGTGGCACCCGCGGCCATGGTCGTGACGGCAGTGCCACGATCGCGCTGGGCCGCCAACTCGGCCACATTTGCGCCTGCGGCCAGTGCCACATCTTCACGAGAAATATCGGTTGGCACCTGCGGCGCACCTGGCGGGTCCAGCCCAATGCCCGCATCCACCAATATCACATCGCACCCTGCCGCGCGCACCTTCTGGCGAATGAAATCGAACTCCACCCCTTTGGTGTCGAGGGTGCCGATGAGGAGAACTGTTGCCATAGGAGTGATTTTGGTGCGTAAAGTTGATAAGGTTGATCAGGTTCAACCGTTTAACCTTAAAAAGGTTACGAACCTTACAAACCTGAAAGCGTCTTGCGCAAAAACTTTACGCCTTTGATCGCGATGTCGTTGTTGCTCGGCTCGATCTGTCGCCAGATGGCGGCCGCGCGCGCAATCACTTTCACATCGGGCGTGAAGGATTCGATGGCGACATCGCCGTTGTATTTCACTTTCTTCAACGCGGTGGCGATACCGGGCCAGTCGATGTGATCGCCGCCAGGGGTGCCACGGTCGCTGCCACAGGCGTGAAAATGCTTTAGCTGTTTACCGGCTCGCATAATGGCCTTGGGCTGGCTCTTTTCCTCGATGTTCATGTGAAAGGTGTCGTAGTGCAGGCCAATGTTGGGCGCGCCGACATCGGCACACAGCTTTAAGGTCTGATCCACCGTATTCAGGAAATCAGTCTCGAAGCGGTTGAGCGGCTCGATGGCCAGCGTGATGCCGCGTTTCTCTGCCTGCTTGCACACCTTTTTGAGATGCTTCACCACGGTCTTCCATTGCTGTTGGTATTGCTTCGGCTCCACGGCCTCGGCGCGACCCACGGCCGAATACATCGGGCCGGCCAGCATTTTGCTGCCCAGCACATCCATGTGATCGAGCAGCTTCATCTGGTAATCCAGGCTGGCTTGCTGCTGTTCGGGCGTGCCGCGCAAATCGCGGTCTGGCCCAAATGCGCCGCACACGCTGCCGCACACCAGGCCGTTGGCATCCAGCGCCTCGCGCAGCACACGCGGGTCCACGGCCTCGGGGTCGTCAATGGCGATCTCGACCGAATCGAAGCCCCATTTCTTGAACTGGGGAAAGAGCCTGGCGCTGTCATTGGTCAGCGGAAAGCTGAAGAGGAAAGTATTGATGCCGTATCTCATCTTGGATTGGAATGCACCGTAAGGCCGATGGAAATACCGACCTGCTTTGCAAAATTGTAGTGACAATGGCTGAAAGTGCCACTGATGGGCGAGTTGTGCGCCGACTCGGCCCGGCATGTAGCGGCGTTTCCATGCGCCTTGCGCCCTGCAACAACGATTCACACGCCATCAATTTGTCCCAAAGGCTGGGCAAATATTGTCCTGATGAGTTGAGTTCAATACAATGCAGCCGTGCCACAACAGATGACGACGGTTGCTGGCTGGCGTGAACGCTAACTCGCGGCCAAATGACATCACTGTATTTATTCGCGTTCATATTCATCAATTTTCACAGGCTATTTCAAGGAGACACACCGCAATGACGAATCCATTGACGCCGGCGCGCGTCACCGCGCCGCGCACCACATTGGGCCGGAAGAGTATCTGGCGCACCGGCATCATCGAAATCCTCGGCCTGCTGCTGTTTGTCGGCATCGTCGAACTGGCCGTCTCGCTGTTCAATATTCAACCCACCGGCGATGTGGCGTTGATCGTGAGCATCGCGCTGGCGGCCATCCCCGCCATCCTGTGGCTGTCGTTCTTCTATGCGCAGGATCGCGCCGAGCCGGAGCCGTTGCACTTCGTCACCGGCGTGGCCGTGTTGGGTGGCTTGCTGGCCGCCGCCATTGGTCAGCCGCTGATCAACACTGTGTTTCGCGCCGCGGATTGGCTGCAGCGCGACACGCTGACCGAGATCATCGGCTCGATTCTGGTGGTCGGCTTTACGCAAGAGTTTCTGAAATACATCGCCGTGCGCTTCAGCGTCTACAACTCCAGCGAATTCAATCAGCGCATCGACGGTGTGGTGTATGGCATTGCCGCTGGCGTCGGCTATGCCACGGCGCTCAACATCACCACTGTGTTGTCGGCGGGTGGTTTTGCTGATTTGGGCGCGGGCGTGGTCCGCATTGTTGTGACCGCCCTGGCGCATGGTGTAGTCGGTGGGTTGACCGGTTACTTCCTGGGCCGCAATCGC
>Ga0335394_10006616_pt1 | contig 13074 bp, 10 predicted proteins | sample MAT03_FD_205741 | JGI IMG/M metagenome (GOLD analysis project Ga0335394, IMG submission 205741) | Freshwater microbial communities from Lake Fryxell liftoff mats and glacier meltwater in Antarctica - MAT-03 (spades assembly) (version 2) ...
CCACAAAGTCTCCTTCCTAATTTCGTTGCTCTGCTAGAGCTCTCGGCTTCCAGCCGATAATCTGCTCCTAGCAACAAAACCAAGACCGCCGAGTGGTATTTCCCGCTCGGCGGTTTTTTTTTGCTTTCTCGCTGTCCTCTCTTACCCCGCTTACACAACCGGAAAAATTAGCTCAACCCGCTCCAGCCTCCGTGACGATAACAAGTCCATGCGATCGCTAGTTAGTGGGATAGGCTTCCAGCCTGTCGCTTCGAAAATGACAGGCTGGAAGCCTATCCCACTTCAAAGTAGCCACGATCTTGATAGCAATCGATACTCGCAGGGAAACGACGAACCAAGGAAAGAGAAGGGGGGGAACATGATGGCAAGGAAGAAGCTCAAAAAACGCTTGTTCGCTTTGCTGTTGCTGATGCTACCATCTAGCACTGGCTGTGTTTCCATTCGCAAGACGCCACAAAAATGCGTTTCATCGGTTACCAACTGCGGGATGAACAGCGATCCAGTCTCGGGCGAATGCTGCGAGTTGTACGATCGGGGAGCCGTCATGAAGCGATGGGCGAGTCAGCTTAATCCAGTGAAGCTCGTGCCGTCCCGGGTCACCGAATTCGTTTCTCAACAACCGGGACGCTGCGCTGCGGCGAAAGCGTCCGTTCAAGGTTGGATTCATGCAAAGAAGCAAGCGGCGAATCCGGCCCCATGGCCTCGATTTCATCCTGTGCCAACCAAGCCAGTTTTCGAAGCCGATGAAGCAGAGTCCTCCGGAATGCCGGAGATATATGGCCGTTTTGGAAAGGGCTAGAGTTGCTTTCCCCCGTTTCCCAATTGCAGACAGAGGGTTTCTGTATCCTCGAGGACTGCTTGAGCGCTCTGGAATGCCAAGAATGGTGCAATCGAGTCTCATCGGCAATCGAGCTTTCGACTACCAGCGGACGACTTCAAGCCAAGGTCGCGGACCAAAACGTCACTTACGGTTCGAGAAACTTACTCTCTATTTTCCCTCAGGTTACCCAGCTCTTGGCGACTCCCAGGATAGCATCCCTTTGTCGCGAGGTTTTGGGCAATGAGTATGGAATCGTTCGTGGATTGTTCTTTGACAAGCCACCGGGTGTTTCTTGGTCGCTTCCGTGGCATCAGGATCTCACCATTGCAGTCCGAGAGCACATTGCTTTGGACCATGAATCTATCGATGGCTTTACCAAACCGACCGTCAAGGCGGGTGTTTGCCACCTGGAAGCGCCAATCTGGTTACTGGAAAATATGCTAACAGTCCGCATCCACCTGGATGCCATGAATGAACGGAATGGTCCCGTTCTCGTTCGCAAGGGATCGCATCTTGGCGGCAAACTCGCGCTCGATGCCGAATCGTTTGATTTCGAGGCCAGCGAGCTCCATTGTCCCCCAGGTTCTGTAATGATGATGCGACCATTGCTGTGTCATTCCTCTATTGCCAGTCTTCCGGATTCAAACCTGCATAGGCGAACGATTCATTTGGAGCTATCCTCCGTTGCCAAACTGCCGCACGGCCTCGTATGGCACTCATTTCTGCCAATTGCTTAAAAGCCTGCTGTCTTTCCAAGGATTTCTCTCTCGACCTACCAGTCCCCAGTTCACTAGACTCCGGGACGATAGCTCCATTTAGCTTTTTTTTGATAGCTTTCGATTGCGAAACCGAAATCTCCACGGAAGGACGACTCGGAAAATGACACAGCAAACCAATGCCGAACTTGCTTATACAAGGCCAACAAGACCCAAGCGTTTTAAGAGACGGAAGATTTTGCTTGGCATGTTTCTCGCCTTGATCGTTGCCATTATTGTGGGCGTTCCCATAGCAATTCAAAACCGTGAACTCGTGGTTTCGCTCATCAATCGCAACGCCGGAATCGCTCCGATGCGTATCGACTTGACAAGTATCGAGGGTGGTTGGCTCCGATCGATCAAGGTTCGCGGGCTTCGATTGGTGGATGACAAAGGTTCCGAACTAGTCAAGGTGGCTGAGATCGAGACCGAACTCAACCTGATTCGTTTGGCAACCAATTACAAGAATCTCGGTACCATCACGATTCGAGGCGCAGAGGCTGTCGTGGACGTACAGCCAGGCACAACCAACCTTGAGGAGGCTATCAAGCCACTTCTTGTATCCAGTAAGCCGACGACTGCGACAAATACAACGAATACGACCGCACCATCGACAACATCGAGTTTGCCGACCGGGCGAATTCGTATTGCGGACGCGATGATCCATGCTCGAGATAGCGTCGATTTAACCGCATGGGACTTCAAGGTTAGCGAAGCCGACATTCCTTTGCCGACGAGGGAGCAGCCCATACCTCCAATGACATTGATTGGAATCGTCCAGCAAACGGCATCGTTACCTGGCGAGACGTTGATGGGTGGGCAATTTACGGTTCGAACGCAGCCACTTGCGGACTCGGCAAGCACACCGACCGGCGGCGTGATCCCAACCAAGATGAACATCTCAACGAACGGCTTGCCGCTCCAGTGGTTCAGTTTGATCAAGCGACGCGTTCCCGAGATCCCGATCGAGCGGCTACTTGGCCTTGCGACCGTTCAAGCGGACATTGAGATGCGCAGCAACAACAACATTCAAGCTCAGATTCAAACCGCACAAATCGATTCGCTTCGAATTGTGGCTCCGACGCTTGTTGGCAAACGCGGAGCAGGCATTCAGCAGATTAAGTTAAGCGGGAATGTTCAGATCCTCCAAAATCGACTTTTGGCACAGAATGCAACGCTGCAGTGCGACATTGGTGCGCTGGCTGCAAATGCAGATATCGCTTGGCCTGTACCAATTCCAACGCTGACTCAGCCGTGGCTCAACGATTCCGATTTCGAGGTCCAAGGCAACGTCGACTTGGCCCGACTGATTCAAGTGGCACCGGACCTGATCCAGATGCAGGACCAAGTGCAATTGCTCGCGGGCAATGCAACGATGACCGCCAGTCAACGAAAGGTATCCAATGGTATCGGAATTGTCAGCGTCACACCTCCTACCAGCACTTATCGAATGCAACTGGGTGGTCTGCAAGCAAACGTTCAGGGAACATCTATGCGATGGGATCAAGCGCTTCAAGCGTCCGTGGATGTTTCGGCGAATGCCCAGGGGCAGCCGAGTTTCAAGGCCGATTGCACAGCGGAGTTTTGCAAGATTGAAGGCAACGGAGACTTGCAGGAAGGGCAGCTCACCGGGAAATTCGATTTGGCAAAGATGCAGCAACGCCTTTCCCAATGGTTTGCGTTGCCCGTTGAAAGTTTAAGCGGATCAGCTGATTGCAATATTGGTTGGAAACAGGATGGCAGCAATCGACTTTCGGCCACTGGCAAGCTGCAAACAACACCTGTCAAGATAGTGAACAAGAATGGTCAGCTCGATGAACCGGCATGGGATGGGGCATTCGACTTGGTGGCAAGAATCGACCAGGGACGCATCATCCAAATCGACCATGGTCAAGCTTCGCTTCACGCAACGGGTGAAATGCTCTCCGCACAAATCCTAGAGCCGATTTTGCTTTCGAGCGCCACGCCTGGGATGGCTCCGTTGCCTCCAGCAGGTATTCAGCTCAAGCTCGTCGGGGATCTCGGCGGTTGGCAGCGTAGAGGTCAGTTGTTTGCTGGTGTCGACCCGGGTATCAGGTTGGGAGGCAAATGCGAATTGGAAGCCCGCGGGGCCATGGACATCAATCATATCGAGGTCACTAAAGCGAACTTTGTCACCGAACCGTTTATGGTCACGAGTGGTGAAACCGTTTTTCGCGAACCACGTATGGTCGGAAACTTTGCTGGGCGAATTGATTCGCAAAGCATTGGGCGGTTGCAAGTCGACAGTTTGCTTGTCCAGTCTGAGTCGTTTGCAATGCGAGCCCGAGACGCTGCAGTTCCCAATCGCGAATTGGCTCGCCAAGGACAAGCTGGATATCGCATCGACCCTCGCAGCCTGATGTCTACCGTTCAATTTGAGAATGCCAACGGAAGTTCTTCCAGTGATCTATCTGTCGAGGGGGATATCACAGGTGAAATTGCCTGGCAGGTCGATCCGCAGCAACTCGTTTTTCAAATGATTACCGACGCAAAAAATATTCGAGTGTTGCAACTCAATGCGACAGCAACTCCAACCCCGGCGTCAGGACAGTTTGTCAATACCGTCGCCGCCAGGACAAACAACTCGTCCCTATTGTGGGAAGAGCCACAAGCCAAAATGCTGATCGATGGTCGCTACGAAGTCAGTACTGGGAATATCGAGATTCCAAAGGCGGAACTCATGACCGAGTGGATCGCGTATGCCGGTAAGACAAAGATGACCACACAAGCCAAAAAGTCCATTTTGGTCTCACAGGGAAACATGACATACGACGCCGCACGTGTAGCTCAGCGACTCCGCCCTTGGATAGGTGACTCCTTGACGGTCCAGGGGCAACGGACCCAACCACTCGAAGTCAATTGGACATCCAGTGAGTCTGGCAACTGGGCCGAATCCCTTCAAGCCAAATCGCAAATCGGCTGGGACAGCGCGAGTGTCGTTGGTATCAAAATTGGAACAGCGGACTTCCCACTCAAAATCGAGAACGGACGTTTTTTATCGCGAGCCGAGATCCCTGTCTCACAGGGAACTTTGCGATGGAATCTAGACGGCGACGTGGCGGGCAATCCAATCGTGATCGTTCAAAGCCCAGAAAAAGTAATCGAGAACGTTGCCATCACCCGTGAAATGTGTCAAGGCTGGTTGAAGTATGTTGCACCGATTCTTGCAGATGTGGCTAGCGTCCAAGGAAACTTGAGCCTCAAAATCGATGAGGCATCTATAGTTCCAACGGACTGGAAGCGGCAGACGATTCGAGGCCAGCTTCAAGTGCATGGAGCGAATGTTGGACCCGGACCATTGGCCGATCAGCTACTCGGCTTGGTTCAACAGGTTCGCGCGTTACGCAAAGGGGCTGGTGCGACGGACGGAGGCGGACAACAGACAACTTGGCTTCAGTTGCCTGAACAACAAATTGGATTCGATGTTCAGCAAGGCCGCGTTGCCCACAAGAACATGCAGATCCAAGCAGGTGATGTTGTTATCAACACGTCAGGCTCGGTTGGAATGGATGGCCAACTTGAACTGATTGCTGCTGTTCCCATCTTGAAAGACTGGGTCGACAAGACGCCATTGTTGCAGTCGCTGGCTGGTCAACAGATTCAAATTCCTGTTCGCGGCACGATCCAGCGCCCTCAGATGGACCTGAGTAGCTTCGCGTCGATAGGCCAGCAGCTGGCAACAGCTGCACTGCAGGGTGCCGCTCAGAAACAGATCGACAAGGGAATTGGCAAGTTGCTAGGACCGCTGTCGCAACAGCTTGGACCACTCTCGCAAGGCATGCAACAAGGCATGCAACAAGTGCAACAAGGGGTTCAACAGAATTTGCCTCAGTTTCCAAATCTCCAAAACTTCCAATTGCCCGGATTTGGAAATGGCGGGCCATTTGGTGGTGCACCACCTCCGCAGAGCCCACAGCCGCAACTCCCGTAGTATTGGTTGACAACATCGGCGCGAACCAACACCTCGCATGACAGAACCTACTTTATTCACTCGTTGCTCCAAGTCGTTTCGCCGTACGATTCGTTACAACAAAAAAGACATGCGTTCCAGCGTTTCCCTCAAATCGCTGGAACGTTTTCTTTTTCTTCTACTTCTTGTTCAAAAACGGTACTGGCTTCAATTCGATTTGCTTGACCGACTGAAGAAACTCCAGAGTGGCCAAGGCCGCCTCTCCGCCAACTTGCGCATGAAAATGAAGACTGAATCCATGCGGACCACGGGCGTCGATGAGAGTAGGCTGCAGCGTGAGAAATGCCTTTACAACCTCTAAAAGGCCCATCATAGATGCGCAGAAAAGATCAATCCTCGCTCCTCGAGAAAGCAAATGCTCAACGATGTCCTTTCGCCCCATGTGCGATGCACCACCGAGAGCGGTTTCCCAATCACCGCCACCCCAATCGATAGCCCCGTTCAATAGACCTGGCTCTCGCTCGAGCAGCTTCTTTACCATTTCAAGATCGGAGTGAGCGTAGATGACGAAGTCCTGCAACAGCTCGCGATGAATCTGCTGTTTTTTCCAAGATGGCTTGAAAGAGGGTGCCTGGTAATCGCGTTCGAAAGGAGCCTCGACCGGTCCGCTCTTCGGAACAACCGGATCATCCTGGGCAAACGCCCCGCCGTGGACCGAGCCAACGACTACTGCTCCCGCGACGAATCCAAAACCACGTCGTGTCACGTATTCACGCATCGCTAACCCTCCTGTAAGATTTTGTACGTATCAGGTGATTACGCTGCCGAAAAAGTCGATACTGATTTTACGATCGCGCAATCATCCGGGAAAGTGTGAAACGCTTGTATCAGTAGTTGTCTGTCTCGCTGCTCGACATGAACAAAACTGACGGCACCAAAAGCAATGCGTCCGCTGGAATCAAACGAGTGGACCAATTCGTTCTCACATTGGCTTGACTGCAATTGGTTGTGCAACATCCAAAACATATCGGTCGATACGTGCTCCAACTCAAACTGAGTATGGTAGGTAACACCCAGCTTGCGTTCGACCTGCTCCACGTTTTTGCCTTTGAGGTTCGAACCGATCAATCGCCGTTTTTGAGGCAACAACTGCTTCGAGGAACAAACCACTTCCGTCATGACGACCGACCGCGAGTTAAACGTCACAAGATGACCGTCGCTGGTGATGTCGATCTTGGCTGAGTACTTGCTGCGCTCGATCGATCGCGTGCGGTAGATGCTAAACAGTTCGGGGTGTAGCGTTCGTCCAAAAACGTAGAAAGCATGCTCGGCAACTGTCGGTCGGATCGAAAGCACGAGGTGAACCTTGCGTTGATAGGAATGAACTATTCGAGTCGATGAGGGGGCGGGATTATAGTCCGTGAATTATGTCTCGACCAAGATCAACTTGGCAATAATTTCTTATTTGAAATTTTTATGCAAATTGGCCAACAGTGGCGTTGACAATGAGGCAACAATAGTTGCGGGATTCCCAACGACCGGCACTTTGCTGAATCGACGCGAATGCGATCGGCTTCGTGCTCCGATCTGTTATGATGAGAGCCGCAATTTCGAATTGCCATCAAATAGGCAATCCAACTGAATGCGGGACTGAATGGCAGAGAATCCAATGACCTCCAACAATGAAGACAGTATACCATGCATGTGGTGATGGCTGCTGCGGAAGCGATTCCGTTTGCTAAAACAGGTGGGCTAGCGGACGTTTGCGGTACTCTTCCGCTCAAGTTGGCGGAACAAGGTCATCATTGCAGCGTTTTCATTCCAGCTTACAAACGCGCGTTGGCGTGTGGTCTACCGATGGTCGATACACATGTGACGTTTGTCGTCGACATGGCAGGTAGGCCCATGGCGGCACGGATCCTTAAAACGACTTTGGGCGATGGCCGCGTGGACGTCTATTTGGTCGATCAGCCGCTCTACTTCGACCGAGATCAGCTTTATGGGGACGACCGAGGTGACTTCCGAGACAACTGTGAAAGATTCTGCTTCTTTTCCCGATGCGTCGTCGAAGCGATCGAAAGACTTAAGCTACCTGTGGATATCATCCATTGCCATGACTGGCAAGCAGGTCTGATTCCCGCCTACCTCAAAACCAACTTCCGCGATTTGAAATGGTATCGCAACGCGGCCTCGGTCATGACCATCCACAACCTGGCTTACCAAGGCCGCTATTGGCAACAGGACATGAGCTTAACTGCGATGGACTGGCAATACTTCAACTGGCAGCAGATGGAGTTCTTCGGAGATATCAACTTACTCAAGACAGGAATCGCATTCGCCGATTTTGTCACTACCGTCAGTCCGTCGTATGCCATGGAAATTCAAACTCCAGCACACGGTTGCGGCCTGGACGGCTCCCTCCGCATTCGGGGGAATCGTTTAGCCGGCATCGTCAATGGCGTCGACTATGGCGTTTGGGATCCTCGAATCGATAGCCACATAGCGAAAACATACAGCAGCGAAGACTGGCAAGCAGGAAAGAAGCATTGCAAAGCGGATTTGCAGAATCAGTTGGGGCTGTCCGTGCGCGAAGAAGTTCCGTTAATAGGACTGATAGGCCGTTTGGCGGAGCAAAAAGGTTGGGACTTGGTCAAGCCACTTCTGGAGCAAACGGTCGATACACTGGATGCGCAGTGGGTCATTTTGGGCAATGGCGAGCAACGTTACGCTACTGCGCTAGCGGAATTGGCTCGCCGTCGCCCAGATCGTGTGGCGGTTCGAATGGAATTTTCGGATCCGTTGGCTCACAAAATCGAGGCGGCAAGCGACATGTTTCTGATGCCGAGCCGTTACGAACCTTGCGGATTGAATCAACTTTACAGTTTGAGATACGGCACGATTCCAATCGTCCACGCTACAGGTGGCCTAATCGATACCGTCAACAACCTAAACGAAGCCAGTTTAGCGGCTGGAACGGCCACAGGATTCTCATTTCAAGTCTACGACTTTGATTCGCTCAAGGATTGCGTGCTGCGTGCCGTTGATACTTATTGGCGTGAGCCCAGAGTTTGGGATACACTTGTGCGAAAGGGAATGACGCAAGATTGGTCGTGGACCAACAGCGCGATCGCTTATGAATCAGTCTACCGCCGAGCTCGCGAGATGGCGGCAATTGAGGGTAGACTCTAGAGAGCTATCAATGCTATGAACGAAACGCGTTACGATTGGTTGTCGGACCGCTGGGTCATCTTCGCCCCCAATCGCGAAGAGCGGCCTGACCAATATCGCCAATCGGGTTCGATAGCTGCAAACGCTTTGATCGAGTGCCCGTTCTGCACAGGGCGAGAACATGAAACGCCAAAGCCAACACTTGTTCTGCCTGAAAATGATTTCGACCAGACTTCATCGAATCGTAGATCCCATCCTGCTAAGTTGGTCCGTCCCCCTTGGCAAGTCCGAGTTGTGCCAAACAAATTCCCGGCCATTCCGCAGCATCATGCGTTTTCGGAATCGTTTGAGCTTCCTACGTCGGCTTCGTCTATTCTCGCTGAGTCGGTAAATTCGATCGGCGGTTCTTCATCCTCGCAAGTGCAGACCAAATCCGCGCCGCATCTCTTTCAGAGAAACACTCCCCGCGGAGCGCACGAAGTGATCATTGAATCACCCATTCATGTGGATAGTATTACGGCACTGCCCGCAGACCATGTTGCGAACATTTTCGAAGCTTACCGTCGTCGACTGAATCATTGGCGAGCACAACGGCACCTCAAGTACGCGGTTGTATTCAAAAACTACGGTGCGGATGCAGGTGCCTCCTTGTACCATTCGCACAGCCAACTGATCAGCTTGGACTTCGTGCCCCGCGATGTAGAAAAGACCAATCAGCGATTGGTTCAGCACTACCGAGATTATGGCTGCTGTTATATCTGTCAATTGATGAACGAAGAAGAAGAACGACAAGAGCGGATCTTCTATAGCTCCGAACACTTTGTGGCTTTGTGTCCGTTTGCTTCACGGTTCCCTTACGCTTTCTCCATTTTGCCAAGAACTCACAAAAGCAGGTACGAGGAAATCAGCGAAGAGGAACGTGACGATCTGGCGGTAGTGACCAAGAAGACACTCTGTGCATTGGAGTCGGCTCACCCCTCGGCCGCGTACAACTTCGTCCTGCAAACAAGTCCGTTTGGTGGCGGAAACGAGGAATCCCATCACTGGCAACTAAGAGTCATTCCTCGACTCAGCAAAGTCGCGGGCTTCGAATGGGGTTCGGATTGCTTCATCAACACCGTTACGCCAGAGCAAGCTACCAAAATACTTCGATCGCACCTCGGCTAAACGCTGGACATCTTGAGGCAGCCCATCTTAGCCACGAAGCTTACGCTCCCACGAGTGAACTCGTAGGGGGCGGGTTAGCCTTTGCGGGCGAAAATCTCTTTGGCTGATGTCGCAATTGTTTTGCACAGCCCCTCCAGGTCTAGGTCATCTTCGTCCAGCCCAAAGGGCTCCTCAACGTGCTCTGCAACCACTTCCATTCCGATCATGAAGTAGGCTGTGATGGTGGACAATGGAATCGTCCACCAACCAAAATCCGAAATGATTCCCCAAGGCAGCGTCATTAGAAATAGCAAGATGCATTGTCTCGCAAAAATGCGATACGATCGCACGATCGGAGTCCTTGCAATTCTTTCACATGCACCGCACACCTCCAGTAACTTAGCCAGCTCCATATCAATGATGCGCAATTCATCGCCATCGATTTTGCCGTTGGCTTTATGCGAAGCTAGCCAATCGTAGATTTCATGAACAATCACAACTGGCTGATGATCGTTGCTGGACGAACCTCCGTCAGCGCGAGTATCCAAACCCGCTTGCGGCGACATTCGCAAGTGTCGCATCAACACTGTTGGGAAATCGCTTATTCGCGACTGCAAAAATTGCGTGTCGCTTTCCGTCAACCTGGCGAAGCATCTCAACTTTAGTGCCAAGTTACGGGATGCATTGACTAACGCGCCCCACAAACTTCTTGCCTCCCACCACCTAGCATAAGCCGAGTTCGTTCGGAAGACGAGCAGCCAGCCCAGGGTCAACGACATGGCTGCATGAAGCTGAGAAGGAATGTCGCCGTAGTCTTTTAGTGACGATGCTTCCTTCCAAACTGGCAGTAAACTGTACAGTCCAACAAGCAAAGCGATGCTCGATATGTGGAGCAACGTTTTGCTGAAGGCCAAGGGCGCGAACGCGTCACGGACAATCTTCCAAATCCCAACGTCCGGCATCTATTTGGGCAATTCAGACTTTTCCAGCACAGCGTCCTTGTTGATATCCAATCTGTCAAACATCGGCAAGAGCTGTTTAGGAAGCTCATCCCTAATTATCTTCCCATCCTTGTCGGTATCGAGCATAGCAAAAATCTGCGCTGGAGAGGGCCTCTCCATCTTTGCTTTCTTCAAGTCCGGGGCGCGACCAAGACTTGGATCGACTGGGATCGAAATATGGAAGTACCCGATCATCATCTCCTCGTAAGTCTGATCGCCCCATTGAACCCATGCGTCTGGGTTTGGGTTGTTGAGATTGCTGACGGAGTTGTCGAAGGCTGCTTCGCAGAAGATCCTCGTTCCACTTGGCATCTTCTTGTTTTGACTCAAGCGATACTCAGTTTGCCAGTTGAAGTCGTACTTGGGTACGTCCAACAAAATCTCACGCTGGCCGTCGGGATACACGGCTGTGTAGCGAAAGGACTTGCCGCGCACGTGCATGTGGGGGCTCATCGAAAGCAATTCGCAGTCAGGCAACTCTTCGGGTTGCATTGCAGTGGTTTTGTAATCTCCATTGCGAGGCGGAATACGAAAATTTGTTTGAACAGAACTTGTTGTCTGCACTTCGTGTGTGATTTTCTTTGAATCGGCAATCATGAATCCGACTTTGCTTAGGTCGGTTTGAGCTGTTCCGTTCGGAGTGTAATGAATTTGAAAGACGAGTTCACTGTTTGCAGGAATGCGCTTCGCCATACCCTCTTGCATTGGTAGAGCACGCGTGCCAGGTACGTAGCCCGCTAGGAAACCGCGTTCGCCATCCAGTCCACGCTTTTGGTTTCCCTTTTCGCGTACGAAAACCAAAATATGGTGCACAACGGACCGATTGCCAGGAATGATTTCCATTCCATTCACCCACATATCTTGAGTGAGCTTTGGATCGGCGATAAAATATTGGTAACGAACTTCGCCCTTGGCCGGGACGTCAAACGGTTTGTCGCTCATCGGAATCACTAGATCAGGTTCTCGAGGCAACTGCCATCCGTCCACATACTTCGTTGGAGTAGGTTCTTGGCTGGCATCTCCTCGAACGACACCTGCTCGCGCCCAATTCTTGATTGCAGCAATTTCTTCTGCGGGCATTCTTCGGTCGTTTTCAAACAAACCGTGCGCTTCGCTGGCGTGCCATGGTGGCATGCGTCCCTCGTCGAGCACCTCGACAATCATATCCGCCCAGGCCGACGCGTCGTCGTAGTTACCCAAGTCCATGGGTCCAATTTCACCCGGGCGATGGCAGCTGACGCAGCGAGCTTGCAAGATCCGGCTCACTTGATCTGCGTAGGTGACCGTCGACTCCGACTTGGCAAGATCGCGAGGGCCTCGACCGATGAGACAACCAGAGGCCGTTGAAGTGGTGGTGACAATGTCTTCTTTTTTCACAATGGCCTCGAGGGCCGATACAAGTTCTTTCGATGTGGCGTTGTCCTTGGAATAGCCGATTCCGTATTGGTCGTCGATTCGACCTCGATAACGGATCGTTTTGTCGGCATCGATCACACACACCTCGGGAGTTCGCGTGACCCCCATTCGATTTGCGAGCTCTTGAGAGGGATCCTTAAGAAAGGCAAAATCGAATCCAAACTTGCGAGCGTGAGCTGCCATTTCCGCCAAACTGTCTTGAACATTCGAGTCCACTGCAACAAAAGCGATTCCGCGATCGCGATACTGTTTCTCCAGCTCAACAAGTCTCGCTGAGTAGAGCTTGGCAAGCGGGCACTGCGTTCCAATGAACGCAAACACAACGGCCTTTTTGGATTCGAATTCGGAAAGCTTCCATTCTTTGCCTTGGTAGTCTTTTAGCGAAAAACTATCGAGCTTGGAGCCGATGGAAGAACGCGTTGTGTTTGGATCGTTGGGTTCCGCAGCGGCAGGGCTGCCGAAAAAAATTGGCATTGTCGCAAAACAGAAACTGAGCGACAGCAGGTACTTTTGAAATGAGCTGTTCATAGGAATGGGGTATTAGAAGTGAGGGAGTTGATATTGGACGATAGAGGATTTAAGTCGGCGGATCGATTATGGCATGAATCGGAGCCGTGCATTATGCCAAAACCATGATAATTTGGCGAATTCGGCTCTTAGTTGCACGCCGCTCCGCGTCGTGATTTCTGCGACGCGGAGCTTTGCTCAACTAACGGGGGGTTTGGTTTTGCATGAGGCGAATGAAGTCCCGATCAATTTTTCGAAGATCTTCGCCAAAGCATTCTCTGAAAAGCTCGATGCGTTCTTTGGGTGTTGAGCGACGACCAGGTGGTTTTT
>Ga0335394_10006620_pt1 | contig 13070 bp, 9 predicted proteins | sample MAT03_FD_205741 | JGI IMG/M metagenome (GOLD analysis project Ga0335394, IMG submission 205741) | Freshwater microbial communities from Lake Fryxell liftoff mats and glacier meltwater in Antarctica - MAT-03 (spades assembly) (version 2) ...
GGCGGTTTGTGGTACGGCGGTGCCGACCCTGCCGGCAACCTGGTACTCAAAGCCACCAACTACCGCAGCGATGGCAATACTTCGTTTTATGCCGGGCCGCTCGATCCACTAACAGGAACGACCGAGGAATTCACCTGCGCCAACTGGGATCGCCATTTTAGGGTTACGTCCACAGAAGTGAACGATTTTCTGATCGCTGGCTTCCTTTCACGATGAAGACGCCGATGGAAATTACAATCCTATGGCAGGAGACTATCCTGTGGTGCAGCTCCAGGGCATGCCGGAGTTTGTGCCCGATATGCAAATCTGGCAGGTGACCAACGACGATGGCGGCGGGGCGCCTGATCCGGTCACGAATGGCAAACCCCTGCAAGCAGATATCCAGATCACCTATTTCGTGTTCAACTGCCCGGACAACCCTTTGTTGAACAATGCCATGTTTACCTCCCACAAACTCATCAACCGGGCCAGTGTGCTGGTGGATTCCTTTAGGCTGGCGATGTACGTAGACTTCGACCTGGGCTGCTACAAAGACGATTATCTGGGCTGCAATGCTGCCAGAAATACATTCTACGCTTACAATCGCACGAATACCGACCAGGGTACAAACTGCGACGGTTTGGCAACCTTCGGCATCAATTCGGAAGGGAGTGCTCCGGGTGTTTGACCAGGCCGGCGTGCTGAAAACGGAGCGGACTTTTAATGAAGCGACTCAATTGACATTGGAAACTGGGCGAACGGGGTGTATTTTTTGCAGATGAGGACTGGGGAGAAGGTGGTTTCAGGAAAGGTTGTAGTGACGCATTAAATCATATTTTTTTCCTTTCAAATATACATACGCATGAACAGCTCGGGTGAGGCTATGCCGTTAACTTAAGGCCTCAGAGAGGCCAAACGTTTGTAGAAATCATTGGTAGCCATTATTTCCAGACCTCGGATATCTCTAACATTTGTTTAGCAAACTGCGTATTATTTAACGTTAGGCCTCTCCGAGGCTATGCGTGATTTTAATGCGTTCGCCTTTTTGCTACAAACGTTTGGCCTCTACGAGGCCTTTAGTTAACGGCATTGGCCTCGCGCGAGCGGTGAATTTGGTGGTTTAAAATCATAAGCGATTGATTTTCAATCTGCTCAATCTTTTTTGCCGTCCGACGGGTAAGCGAAGCACAAATCATCCGTATCCGCTCCATCTCTTTTCGTCATCCGCCAGGGAAGTACCGCAGGGCGCCCCGTCCGACGGCTTTTTTTGCCGTCCGACGGGTAAGCGAAGCACAAATCATCCGTATCCGCTCCATCTCTTTTCGTCATCCGACGGGTAAGTACCTCACAATTTAACGCAAACAGAAAGATAGCAACTAACGATAGATTGCGTGCTACTTTATCCGTCGGACGGCAAAAAAAGCCGTCGGACGGGGTGCCCTGCGCTAATTGTTCAATCGATGGCAAAACAACCAAACAGAAGCGGAGACACATTTGTGTACAAACCTTAATGCTTTTAGCCGTCCGGCGGGTACGTAAGGAACGGTGTCAAAATAACTTTCCAATTTGACGCCATTCTTTTACCGTCATCCGCCCCATCTTTTTCGTTAAATAGCGCGGCTATTCGCCTCAAAAGATAGTTGGCTGACACCAAAATAATTGGCCTGAAACTGGAAACTTATTTTGACACCGTTCCTAAATGTAATCTATGCTCACTCCGGATATACAAACCGCACACTATCCGAAACGGCATACGCGCCGAATACGCCCACGCCTTTTTCACCGAACTGGCCGATCTGCAAAAAAACCGGTTCCACGAACGGGTTGTACTGGGCGATTTTGGTGTGGTCCAGGTTGTCGTAGAACGTGTAGATGTTTTTATCCACCGACTGGAGCCGGACGTAGGCTTCTTGTCCCTTTTTATGCTGGAAAGTGGGCTCGGTAACAAAAGAAAAGGGTTCGCCGTCGAGGTTTTGGTCGGTGTAGATCGTTCGCCCGAGTTCGTGTACCCGGTTGGTTTGTCCGATCGAGCAGGCGCCGAAACCGCCTTCCTGATCAATCACCGTATCCTGGATAAAACCGTTCAACTGGAAACGGTAAAAATTTTCCGCCCCCGGCCTGTCCCGGAAAAACAACACAATCCCTTCATGTCCGCCGAAAACGTCGGTAAATTTTGAAACGTACTTCACGCTATCCAGCTGCACAAGCGATTGATTTGTAGTGGCCTGTGCGGAAAAAACCTGTTCGCCGTTGGTCACGGTGAGGGTGTAGGTCGCATCGGGTCGAATGGGTTTATCGCCTTTCCAGAAAAACAGCTGCTCGCAGGTACGAACGTCGGTCACTGAATCGATCGTAAAAGCGATGGTGTCGCCCGCGCCGGTCATGTGTACGCTGGCCTTGGGCAGGAACAATTGGCGCGGGGTTATTTTCGGGTCGAAATAACGCACGGCCTGGTAGGTATAAACCGTCGGCAATTCGCCCGGCGTGATGAGGCATTGGATACTCGTTTTGCCGTCGTAGGGCAGTTCGGGGATGACGATGTCCTTGGTGCAGGCGGCCAGGCAGAGCAGTACTGCGGTTAAAATTGCGAGATATTTCATAATCAAGATTTTAGAATTTGAAGTTATAGCTCACGCCTGGTATGATTGGGATCAGCGAAACCTGTTTGGCTTTCGGTTCTTTGGTCACCGGGTCGGTCGTCAGGTACACGAAATAGGGGTTGCGGCGACTGTACACATTGTACAAGCTGAACACCCATTCGCTGTCGTAGTGCCAGCGAAACAAATGGCTTGTTTTTTTACAGGAGGCGCTCAGGTCGAGGCGGTGGGCGGCGTTCAGGCGGTAGTTGTTGCGGTCGGTGTAGTCGCTGTAATAATCATCGTACAGCGAACCGCCGCCCTCGTACACCGGGATGCGGCCGACAGGCAAAGTGTACGCGCCGCCGGAATTGAAGACGAAATTGCCGGCAAACGACCATTTTTTATTCAACTGGTACATTGCTACGACGTTCAGCACGTGCCGCCGGTCGTAAGTGAACGGGAAGCTTCGGCCGAGGTTGAGCGCCGCAAATTGCTGGGTCGTTTTAGACAGCGTGTAGGCCACCCAACCGGTCAGTTTGCCCTCGCTTTTGCGCACGAATAGTTCCAGTCCGTATGATGTGCCGTTCCCGAAAGTCAGTTTTTCATCGAGGTCGGAATCGACGACGATTTGAGTGCCTTCTTTGAAAAGCGCCTGGTTGCGCATGGTTTTGTAATATGCTTCGATGCTGGTTTCATAGCGGTTACGCGAAAAATTCCTGAACAGCCCGAGGGCGACCTGGCGGCTTTTCTGGGGTTTGACTATGTCGCTGCTGCTGATCCAGATATCGGTCGGCAGCGAGGCGGTGCTGTTGGGCACCAGGTGCAGGAACTGGTTCATGTCGGTATAAGCAAGCTTCAGGGACGTGGCATCGTCGAGGCTGTATTTTGCCGTTACGCGCGGCTCGACCAGGGGATAAGCGCTGTTTTGGGTGAAAAAATAAGGGATGCGCAGGCCGAAGTTCAAACCCAGGCGACGGTTGGCGATCCATTCGTCGTTGATAAAAAAAGCGCTTTCATTGGAAAATACCTGCATGAGGCTGTCCGGTTTCAGTTGGATCCGTTTGCGGATGCGGGGGATACGCGCCGAAACCGCCGCCGGGGTCAGGGCATGGTAAATGTATTGGGCGCCCACTTTGATGCTGTGCTTGTTGTTCGGATACCATTCCAGGGTCGTTTTGGCCGATTTATCCACGACGCCCGTGTAAAGCAGGGAGTAGAAATTGTTTTGCGAAGTCGACAGGCTCAGGTGGTAGTTGGTAAAAATGACCGCCGTGTTGACGAACATCTTGCTCCCGATGAGGTGGTTCCAGCGGAACGTACCGGTGGTGTTCCCGAAATTAATGCCGTAGTTCAGGCTATTGGCGGCGGTGTAGGAGGCATTATCCAGACCCTTGAAAAAACTCAGGAACACGTGGTCGTTTTTGCCCAGGATGTAATTGACCTTGGCGTTTACGTCGTAGAGAAAATAGGAGCCCTGCTCATTGCTTTTGCGTAAAAGCGGTTTGGCCAGCAGGTCCGCGTAGCTCCGCCGCGCGGAAATGATGTAGGAAGATTTACCTTTTTGCAGTGGCCCTTCCAGGGTCAGGTTGGAGGAAAGAAGCCCGATGCCGCCTTCGCCCTGGAATTTTTTGTTGTTTCCCTCGCGCATCGTAATGTCGAGGATGGAACTGAGCCGCCCACCGAATTGCGCCGGAAAACCGCCTTTGATCAGTGTGACGTTGTTCAAAGCGTTGACATTGAAGGTGCTGAATAATCCGAACAGGTGGTTCGGGTTATACACCGTCGCTTCGTCCAGCAGCACGAGGTTTTGATCGGTGTTGCCGCCGCGGACGTAAAATCCGGTTGTGCCTTCGTTGCCGGTCTGCACGCCCGGGAGGAACTGCACCGCTTTGAGCACGTCGCGCTCCCCGGCGATCATTGCGATCGATTTGATGTCTTTGATGGGCAGGTCGATGACCGACATCCGGGCCTGCTGCACGTTCTGGTCGGCGGGTTTCGCCGAAACGACCACTTCCTGCAAGGTGTTGTCTTTTTGCGGCAGGAGAAAATCGCGTTTGCCTTTGGTGTCCACCGTGATCGTGTAGCGCCTGGTGCGGTAGCCCACATAACTGACGACGACCTCGAACGGCGGTTCGGCCGGCACGCTGAGGGCATAAAAACCGTAGTTGTTGGCCGTCGCGCCGGCCTTGAAATCAGGCGCAAAGATGGTGGCGCCGATGAGCGCTTCCGCACTCAGGCTGTCTTTGATATAGCCGCTGATGCTGGTACTTTGCGCACTGGCGGCAGATGGACAACCGCAAAGCGCTGGCAAGATGAGGCATGGCAATGCCCATAGCAACGAGAGTGCGTTTTTCATTTTTAAGAAGAATTAGTTTGGAGAAAAGGTGCGTTATTTAAAAACGATAATTCAACCCGCTCTGAATCCCGAATATATCAGGCGGACCAGAACCCGCTCTTTCTAAGTTGCTTCGGTAATGCGCCAGCATCTGCCAGTTCCAGTGCGTAGACAGTTTATATTCAAACCCGGCGCGCAACATCAGGAAATCGCTCAGCGCTGCGCTGCGCTTTCCGGGAAAATCATAATTCCATTCGAGGCCAATGGCCGAATTTTCAAATTCGTAAGTGATATCGTACGGCAAACCGGCCACGGCGCCATAGCCCAGCCCGAGAAACGGCTTGAAGGTTCGTTTGGATCGGAACAGGTATTGCATGCCGGCAGAGTATTGCATGGCGGGTTGCCGCTTTTCTGCCCGTAAAAAAACGTAATCGTCGGAGGGCGGAGATACCAGCGGGATACCAAGGTCGTCGCCCATGCGGTTACTCACGAGGCGGGTATTGAAATAGGTGGCGTCTACCCACATCCGCAGCTTGGGTGAAAATTCCACCGCAGCCTGCAAACCCGCCGAATACCCTGGCTTTAAGTTCAAATCCATGCCGCTCGGGTACGCCCAGCCGCCCGAGCACCCCAATTGGAAACCTTTGGGGCGGGCGTCGTAGAGATAGTAGCGCAGGGCTTTTCGTTGCTGGACGATGGGCGGCTCCAATTCGGCCTCCGGCAAAGCTGGAGCGGGGCGGCGGTAGTGAAATACGGTCGTTCCGCGAAGCGGCAGTGGCATAAAATTCGCGGTAACAGGTTGATTTTCACGTATATATTCCTTGCTTGCAACGAGTGGATTTTCATTCGCCGCCTGCGCTGTCTGCCGGGCGTTTGCGACATCGTTTCTTTCCAAGGGCGCACTAACCCATTCATGCACCACCCGAGTGCGGTAAATCGTGTCGCGGATGTAAATTACCCGAGTGTGCATGACACTGTCCTTCCGCAATTCGACGCTGGAAATCGTCTGCCTGGCTTTTTGCAATTCCAGGAAAAACGCGCCGTTCATCCCTAGCAACAGGAGCAGGACCGGTAAGGCCAGCCACCACCAGGCGAAAAGAAACGGCCGCCTTTTATCGTGCCGATCGAGCCGCTTTTGCAATTCCAGCCAGTCGGCCTCCTCAAAAGGCGGTTGGGAACGACCTTCCATATTATCCCGAAATTGTTTGAACTGATCTTCCATGGGTTCTAATTTGACTGGATTGTCGTTTTTGTTTGCAGCAATGCCCGGATATTTTCCTTGGCCCGTACCAGATTCGATCGCGACGTACGCGCGTCGATGCCCAATAAGTCGGCGATTTCCTGGTGCGAATACTCCTCCATTACATATAAGTTGAACACTACGCGATAAGCCGGAGAGAGTGCCCGCAGGACCGGCAGCAGGTCTTCATTGGGCGAAATTTTAGGCAAAGGCATCTCTTCCATAGCCGATTCACGGGCTGCGGTCAGCTCAAGATGTACCGGTAAGGGGTTGTTTTTGCGGTAATAATCAATCGCTACGTTGATGAGGATACGCCGTAGCCAGGGCCGGAACGGAAAGGCGGGATCGTACTGGTCGAGCTTGGTCAAGGCCCTGAAAAAAGCGTCGTTCAGGATTTCCTTTGCTTCTTCCCGGTTTTTCGAGTAGCGCAGGCATATAGCCATCGCATAGCCGTAAAAGTGTTCGTATAACTTTCGCTGGCTATTGCGGTTGCCTTGGCGGCAACCAAGCAGGATGTGTTCCAGTTCGCCTTGTTTTTCCAACATCGGTAGTGCTTCTCGGAATCAATACGGAAGTAAAGATGCGAAAAGCTGCGCCGGCTTCTTTTATTTTAAATACTGATCCAGCCAACCAAAAAACGTCCGCTGCCACAAAATACTGTTCTGCGCCTTCGTCACCCAATGCCCTTCGTCGGGAAAATACAGGAACCTCGACGGAATATCCTGCAGCTGCGCCGCCTGGAAAGCCTGCATGCCCTCGGTGACGGGGATGCGGAAATCCAGTTCGTTGTGGATCACCAGGATGGGCGTATCCCAGTTTTGTACGTACAGGTGCGGACTGTCTTTGGTGTAACCCTTGGGTTTGGGCGTTTTCCAGAATGGCCCGCCCAGGTCGTTGTTGGCAAACCACAATTCCTCGGTGCTCGCGTAAAAACTTTCTAAGTTGAAAATGCCGCAGTGGGAGATAAAGGCTTTGAAACGTTTGTTGTGGTTGCCAGCCAGCCAGTACACGGAATAACCGCCGAAACTGGCGCCAACAGCGCCCATCCGGGTGGCATCCACGCCCGGTTCTTTCGCGCCGTAATCAGTGGCCGCGAGCAGGTCCTGCATGACCTGGCCGCCCCAGTCGCCGGAGACAGCGTCGTTCCAGGCCTGTCCCGAACCGGGCATGCCCCGGCGACAGGGCGCAATGACGACGTAGCCGTTGGCGGCCATCAATTGCAGGTTCCAACGGAAGGAAAAACCCTGGCTCAGGGGCGATTGTGGTCCGCCCTGGCAATATAAAAGTGCCGGGTACTTCTTTTTGGCATCGAAATCCGGGGGGAAAATGAGCCAAACGTTCATGTCTTTGCCATCGGCTGTTTTTATGCTGCGCCGCTCTACTTTGCCTTTGGCAATGCTGCTCCAGGGATCCTCTGTCACGAACGAGAGCTGACGGGCGGCGCCAGTTTGCGGGTTAACGGCAAACAACTCGGCCGGATTCGACATGCTGGTACGGGTTCCGATCAAGGTGCTTCCGGCTACTTTCAGGGCGGTGTAATCGTGCTGCCCCACCGTGATTCGGCGTTTTTTCTTGTCGGCTACACCAATCTCGTACATCTGATAGGTAAAATCGGTACTGCTCAGGAAATAAAGCGATTTACTGTCCAGCGCCCATTGCGGACTGTTGGCTTCATAGTCCCAGCCTTCGGTCAGCTCGCTGCGCTGCTGGGTGCGGGTGTCGAGTACCATCAGGCGGGTGCGATCGGATTCATTGCCAGCGCGCGCCATGCTGGTCCAGGCTAAGTAACGGCCATCGGGCGAAAACACCGGATCCATATCGTAGCCGGGAAGGTCGGCGGTGAAGTTCAGGGTTTTGCCGGAGGCCAGCTCAAAAGCGTACAAATCGGAGTTGGTGCTCAGCGCTTCCTCTGTACCGTGCAGTTTCCGGCAAGTATAGATGATAAAACGCTCGTCGGGGCTCCAGGTGATCTGTTCCATGCCACCCATGGGTGTCAGCGGACTATCGAAACGTTCGTTCATGATATTTAGCGGGGTACCGGTCAGTTTGCTGTCGGCATATCCGCTGTAAAAAATATTGCTGTACGTATTATTGCGCCAGGATTTCCAATGGCGGTAAAATAATCCGTCGATGATGCGTCCGGTGGTCAGCGGCAGGTCGGGATAAATCTCGGGTACAGACATATCCTGTTTCACGTCCTGGGCGTACAACACGTAATTACCGTTTGGACTGTAGTGAAAGCCGTTCATGTCGAGATCGGACACCTGGGTAATCGTAGATCCGCTGCGTTGTACCTCGCATAATTTGCCATCGCGCAGAAAGCCGATCCGCAGGCCATCGGGGTGAAATTCGGCATCCGAAGCGGTCTGCTCCGGACTAGTCAGGGCATGGATATCGCCCGTGGCAATTTCAACCAGGTAAAGGACCCGCGCGCTTTTATTTTTTGAAACGTCGTAACGTTGCACGCCGTACACCACAAACTGGCCGTCGGGGGAAGTACAATCGAGGGACACGCGGCCGATTTGCCAGAGCAGTTCAGGACTGAGTCGTTTGGTTTGTGCGAAAGATTTTGACAATGCGGGAAGCATGAAAATTAACAACAGCGAAAATGTGCGATACATAATTTTTGAATACATTTGAGTGTCTGTGACCAGGAGCAAACGGTTTTTTGCCGTAAGCGTACGCAAAAATTACCTTTTCTATCCATAAAAAACGAAATCCGCATGAAAAAGTACCTCACCGAAGGCATCGGCACTTTTTTTCTGGTTCTGACGCTGGTGTTAACCAACAACAACGGGGCAGGCGCGCTGGCGCCCCTGGCCGTCGGCTCCATATTGATTGCCATGATCTATGCAGGCAGCCACATATCCGGCGCCCATTTCAACCCGGCGGTTTCGCTGGCCATGCTGATGCGCGGTAAAATAGACCGGATCGATTTCACGTATTATGTGTTGGCTCAGGTAGCCGGCGGCGCGCTGGCGGCCTTTTTGGGCGTCTTTTTGCTGGGCTGCATGGGCGCTACCGAGATCAGGCCGCACCAAAATCAGGCGCTCTGTTCTATCATGGCTGAGTTTCTCGGCGCCTTCGCGCTGACATACGTGGTACTACAGGTGATGAACAGGGAAGGCGACCAACAATCCTCTTTTTTCGGTCTGGCATGCGGTTTTACGTATATGGCTGCCATCTACGGGCTGGGAGCCATTTCCGGCGGGGCGTTCAATCCGGCAGTCGCCATTGGAATGGCATTATCCGGCATGGCGTCCTGGGCTGATTTATGGATATACTTCGTTGGGGCCTTGCTGGGGGCCGCCGTGGCAGCAACAACGTTTCAACTAATGATGAATGATGAATGATGAATAATTTGATCCGAAATAATTTCCTCATCCATCGTTCATCATTTATCATTTATCATTACATTCATGCGCATCATCGGCTACATTGACCACCCGCATCTTAAAATCACGGTATTTAAAATGAACAACCGGATCAGCCTCAAATTCGAGAACTCCGGGTACGAACAAACGTTCAAACTTGGCCTCGACGAACGGCTGGCGGGCCTCGACAGCGTGCAAAAGCTGGTTGACCCAGCTTTTATCGAACAGGTAAATGCGGTGTTCCAGCAAATGCACCAAACCCGGCTGGCAGGATACGAAAGGGCATTCCCCCTCGCCGGTGAACATCAATTTGAAGAAATAATATAGAAGGCGCAACTGTTGATTTCGTATCATTGCGCCGTTTTTTAAACGCATTCATTTTCTCAAACCGACATTCAGGAGAATTATATGAAAAAATTGCTATTGCTTTTGATAGCCATCATCCCAGCCACCATTTTCGCGCAAAGCGGTAAAAACGTCCGTCCGCTTTTCGATAAAAAAACAATTGGCGAGATACGATTGACCTTGCCCGCCTCAAACTGGTCCGATGCGCTCGATTCGATGCGGATTTACGGAATGGGTATGATGACCGGAACCGCTACGGTAGACGGCGTTAAATACGAAGGCGCAGGCTTTCGCTTCCGGGGAGACAAATCCTATCAACTCGGTTTGAAACGCAATCCCCTGACGATCAAGCTGAATCATGTGAATAAAGACCAAAGCCACCAGGGATACACCTCCCTCAAGCTCTCTTCTTCGCTGCGCGACCCCAGCATGGTGCGGGAAGTGTTGTTTCATGAAATAACCGCTAATTACATGCCTTCCTGTCAGGCGAACTACACCAAACTGTTTGTAAACAACGAATACATCGGCGTATTCGTGAACCTGGAAAGCATCGACATGCAGTTTTTCGAAACGCATTACGGCGCCAATACCGGCAATTACTTCCGTGCGGGCGTCGATTACAAACCGGAGATACCTGTTTCCTGCAAACAAAATATTTTCGGTTCGTTGGAGTACGAAGAAAACCTGGACTGCTACAAAGGCAATTTCGAGACCAGCCCGAATTCGAATGCAAATTGGGCGGATTTGCAGGAGCTTACGCGCATACTCAACAACGAACCCGCCAAAATTGAACGGGTACTCGATGTCGATCGGACGCTGTGGATGTTGGCGCTGAACAATGTCATGGTCAACCTGAACAGTTATACCGGACAACACAGCATCAATTATTACCTGTATAAAGACCAAAATGGCCATTTTCAACCCATTCACTGGGACCTGAACCTCGCTTTCGGCAGTTTTAAAAACACCGGCAACGGCAGCGACCTGGACAACAAAGCATTGCAGAACCTCGACCCGCTGCTACAGGCCGACAACCCTTATAAGCCCCTCATCAGTCAGCTTCTGAAGGATCCGTTGTACAAAAAAATATACCTCTCGCACATCCGCCAGATCGTAAATGAGCAATTCCTGACCGGCGCTTATGAAAAACGTGCCCGCGAATTGCAGGGCATGATCGCCGTGCCGTTCAACGACGACAAACATAAGGTGTACAGCCTCGAGGATTTTCAGAAAAGCCTGCGGGAAACCATTGGCAAGAAGAGCAAAATTCCAGGTATCGTGGAGCTGATGTCCAAACGCGCCAAATACCTCAAAACTCATCCGGAGCTAACCGCTTTACCTTCGGCCATCAGTGAGGTAAGCGTACAGGGCCGCGGTAAATTTGAAAACCAAAAGGTCAACTCGTTCCGCATTGCCGCCCGGGCCGACCGCTTTCCCAAGCGGATGTTCCTGTATTACCGTTTCAAGGATCAGGGTGCCTACATGTCGGTTCCAATGAATGAAGAATCTTCCAACGACCTGCCTTCAGGGATGAAAGCGTTCATGGTCATAGTGGACGGCAACAGCCCTGACGCGGTGCTCGATTATTACTTCGTAGCAGAAAATGCCGGCACCGTTGCCTTCTTACCAATGGATTACACAAAAAAACCTTTCAAGGTAAAACTGAGCGATCTGAACAAATAAACCATGCGTACTACCCTACTTTTATTGCTCCTGCTGTGCTGCATCGGCTATACGGCCTATGCCCAGGATTTTTACGGTTCTGGCGTCCAGGACATACGGATAGACCTTCCGTATAAAAGTTTTGACGTCAAATTAGATTCGCTAAAAAAAGCCAATCCTGAAGCCCGCCTCCTCGGCAAGGCTACAATCAACGGGATGCGCTTCGATAGTGTAGGTGTGCGGTACAAGGGCAACAGCTCGTACTTTCGGACCAGGAAAGAAACTTCAAAAAAGTTGCCCATCAATTTTCGCATCGACTTTAAGGTCAAAACCCAGAAAATGAAGGGCGGGCATACCACCGTCAAGTTGTCCAATGCTTTTTTGGATCCAAGTTTCATCCGTGATCCTTTGGCTTACGAGTTGATCCGCAAATACATGCCGGCGCCCCTTTGTAATTTTTCGAAATTGTACCTCAATTCGATCTATTACGGGTTGTACATCAACACCGAGTCTATCGACGCCAATTTCATTCAGAAATTCTTTGGAACCAACGCGGGTTATTTGGTCAAATGTGACCCCGATAACTGGCAACGTGTGCGCAGCCAAACCGGTTGCCCCAAAGGTGAAAACGCGTCACTGACCTACTTAAATGAAAATACCGGCTGTTACGATGCATTTTACGAGGTGGATAACCCGGCAGCCTGGAAACCGCTGTTGAACCTGATCAAAGTGTTGAACAAAACGCCCGACAAGATCGAAAAGGTGCTGGATGTTGACCAGACGCTTTGGATGCTGGCGATCAACAATGCGATGGTGAATTTGGACAGTTACAACGGTTCCCTGTCGCACAACTACTACCTGTGGTTCGACACTACCGGCGTAGCCCATCCCCTGATCTGGGACTTGAACATGTCTTTCGGCGGCTGGCGGCGCAATTTCAGTTTCGAGGAAATGAAAGACATCGATCTGATCCAGTACTCCCCGCTGGCGGAAATCGAAAACGTCAAGCGGCCATTGATCTCCAAATTGTTAAAAAATCCATTGTACCGGAAAATCTACATCGCACACCTGCGCACCATCGTGGACGAAAACCTGAAAACCGGTCAATTGATGACCCGCGCACAGGCCATGATGAAGGAAATTGATCCGTTTGTGAAACAAGACACCATGAAGCTGTACTCCTACGCGGATTTTCAGCAGTCTATTGACAAAACGATGATAGACGGCCCGGATAAAATCATCGGGTTGCGCCAGTTGATGGACAAACGCGCGGAATACCTGATAAAGCATCCGGTCCTCAACAAATTACAGCCACTGATCGCCGAGGCAAAACACGCAAAAGACGGCACAACGATTAAAGTAACGGCCAAGTTTACCGGCGCCAAAGCTGGCTGGCTGATGTACCGCAAGGATAAAATGTTTGCCTTTACGCGCGCGGCTATGTTCGACGATGGAACAAACGGCGATGCAACGGCCGGTGACGGCGTTTTTACCGGTGATGTGGCCGCCGCTTTGATCAAACATTATTATGTTATCGCCGAAGGAGAAGAAGGCGC
>Ga0335394_10006631_pt1 | contig 13058 bp, 14 predicted proteins | sample MAT03_FD_205741 | JGI IMG/M metagenome (GOLD analysis project Ga0335394, IMG submission 205741) | Freshwater microbial communities from Lake Fryxell liftoff mats and glacier meltwater in Antarctica - MAT-03 (spades assembly) (version 2) ...
GAGACACTGACCAAATCCTAGGGGCAACACTAGTAGGCTATGAAACGGCTGAACTTGTGCATGTATTCCTGTCGTTGATGGAAGCTAGAGCCACCTGGAAAGTGCTGGAACAGTCTGTACATATTCACCCTACGTATGGCGAAGCCTTACCTAGTTTAGCAAGGCTATTAATTGGAGATGATATGCCTTCGTGTCCCAATCTGTAGTCAAATAATATGTGGTCAAACAATATGTAATCAAACATATTGCTTCATAAAATAGAGACTTGAAGCATTATTTGAAGCTGAGTTTGCTAGGAAGCTTTGACGTTCACTAGACCATTTTATTAATGATTCAATTTCATTGATTCGGGTTGATTCAGGTTGATTTAGTAAGCATCAGTAAACATTATTAGTGGAGTACATATGCGGCTAGCAGGGAAAATTGCGCTCGTGACAGGCAGTAGTCAGGGCATTGGACAAGCGATCGCCATTCGTTTAGCCGAAGAGGGAGCAAGTATTGGGATCAACTACCGCTCTCATCCAGAGGGAGCAGAGGAAACCCTATCGATGGTAAAAGCAGCGGGGGGGCAGTGCTTTATGGCCGATGGTTTTACCGTTCAAGCAGACACGGGGATGGTTGTAGATGTGCAACGAATGGTTGCAGATAGCATTACGCACTTTGGTAAGCTCGATATTTTGGTAAACAATGCTGGAATTGAAAAGAATGCCGACTTCTGGGACGTGACTGAAGCAGACTATGACGCGGTCATGAATGTGAATCTAAAAGGTGTATTTTTTGCCACTCAAGCCTTTGTCAAGCATCTTCTAGAGACAAAGCAGCCTGGTAAAGTGATTAATATCAGCTCAGTGCATGAAGAGCTGCCCTTTCCTCACTTTGCAGCGTACTGTGCCAGTAAAGGAGGATTGAAAATGCTTACCCGAAATCTATCGGTTGAACTGGCTCCATTCGGAATCACCATCAACAATGTTGCTCCAGGGGCAATTGAAACTCCCATTAATACCAAGCTATTAAACGATCCAGAGAAGCTGGGTGCGTTGCTAAAAAATATTCCGTTAGGGCGCTTAGGGAAACCAAAGGATGTGGCATCAATTGTGACATTCTTAGCATCGGCTGAGTCAGATTATGTGACGGGTACAACCTTTTTTGTCGATGGTGGTTTGCTGTGGAACTATCAGGAGCAATAGACAATCACACCATTTTGAACACGCTCTTGAACACGCTTTTGAGTGCGCTCTTGAACACGCTCTTGAACACGCATTGACGCCTATTTCATGCTCATACTTCGATTGATAGAGGCGACCAAAACCCTTGTCAACCGACTATCCAGATTAGCCATATCGGAAAACCATGACGCCAGAAGAACTTCGATTGCAGGAAGACCGGGAACGGACTGCCTACTGGAAACGCTGGGAACCATATCTCAGCGATCGCCAATGGGGAACGGTACGCGAAGATTACAGCCCCTACGGTTCAGCCTGGGAGTATTTTTCTCACGAGCAGTCGCGATCGCGCACATATCGGTGGGGCGAAGATGGGATTGCCTGCATCTCGGATAGCCGTCAGCGGCTGTGCTTTGCGATCGCCCTCTGGAATGGCCATGATCCGATTTTAAAAGAGCGACTGTTTGGCTTAACATGCACCGAAGGCAACCACGGCGAGGATGTCAAAGAGTATTACTTTTATCTAGACAATACTCCGACGCATTCCTATATGAAATGCCTGTACAAATATCCTCAGCAAGCCTTTCCTTATGCCCAACTGGTTGAAGAAAACCGCCGCAGAGGTAGATCTGAACCCGAATTTGAACTGCTGGATACTGGAATCTTTGCTGAGGATTGCTACTTTGATGTGCTGGTAGAATACGCCAAGGCAGCACCCGAAGATATTTTAATTCGGGTCACAATTACTAATCGGGGGCCAGCATCTCACACGCTGCATCTGCTGCCAACGCTGTGGTTTCGCAACATGTGGGGCTGGAATTCTGATGTTTAAACCCCTTTAATTAAAGTTGTCGATGATGCAGAACTCAGCGTCATTGAAGCTGTACATCCAACCTTAGGAAGTCGCTGGTTGTATTGTGAGGGCAGTTCAGATCTGCTCTTTACCAACAATGAGACCAATCATAACCGACCTGAGCTGAAGAAAAACGTAGCTTGCATGGAAACTCCCGGCATGGGAGCTAGACGGCTATTAGCCATTGTGTATGGCTCAAAACTAAAACGCATCTTACAGCGAATGCTGGATGAGACTGAGTTCTTCAGCCCTCATGGGATTCGAGCTATTTCTAAGTATCACCAAGAGCATCCATATGTCTTAAATTGCCATGGAGGCGATTACTACGTCCACTATGAACCAGCTGAATCAACGACGGGTCTATTTGGCGGTAATTCTAACTGGCGCGGGCCAGTCTGGTTCCCGGTGAATTATTTGATCATCGAAGCGCTCTGGCAGTTTTATCAATACTTTGGGGATGAGTTTACAGTGGAATGTCCAACTGGGTCTGGGCAAGAAATGACGCTTAAACAGGTGGCGATCGCCCTATCTCATCGTTTAGTTGCTGTGTTTGAGCAAGATGCGGCGGGGCGGCGTCCGGTCTATGGCGGGTTAGCGTTATTCCAGACTGATCCACACTGGCGCAACCATATTCTGTTTCATGAATACTTTCGCGGTGATAATGGTGCAGGCTTGGGAGCCAGCCATCAAACTGGGTGGACAGGACTGGTCGCTGCGATGATTCTCCAAAACGCCGAACATCAGACCCCAAGAGGTGATGATGGCAGCCCCTAAACCTGAAAGGAAGATCAGTCTTTTTTCTCAATCATGCAACAAAATCTGATCCGTACTTTCTAGCGGGCTGAAAACGCTAAGCTGGCTTTTGTTAAGGCTGAAACGATCCGATCGCTTACCGCTCTTGCTCCTGACAAATTGCGTGCTGTAGGACCGACCCTCAGTGCAGCCAAGCCGCCCATCAAAAATAGTTCGCAGCCTCGCCAGCGTAGGCATTCATCTACTACTGGCAACCCGTTCACAATCTCGGTTGGATCAGCTTCTAAAACATCTTGGAGCAATGGATGATGGGTTGCATTTAACTGGCTTCCGGTTGCTAACCAAATGCGATCGATTTTCTGATCCTGAATGCACTCATGCACGGCTGAATTGTCACAGCAAACCTGCCAGCGATCGCCACTCCACCTAGCTCCTGACACCTGACACTGCTCATAAAATGTAATCTGCCCACTTCGCTCTAGCCGCCGCAGTCGAGTCAGCATAGCTGGAGTCATAGAACCCCCATTTCTCGCCTGCTGAATCATCTGCCAGCGACTGTACCAATCGGGTTCTGCCCAGAAGTCTTTGAGATATTTGGGACCGAGCCAGCCCGGATCAGCATCAAACAGCTTTTCGTACACCGATCGGCGCGACATGAGAACTACCTGCGCTCCCCGGTTGATGGCTCCTACCGCCAAATGTCCACTGGTCAAACCACCACCAATGATCAGCACTCGTTCGCCCTGAAGCCACAATTTCTGTAGATCAATCTGACTAGAGTGCAGCAGGCGATCGGGTGGATAACTCGTTGAGATTTGTTCGACCCACTCTGGAATATTGGGCGTTCCGCCACCGCTAGCGATGACGACTCTGCGGGCGCTAACCGTTTGACCGTTTGATAACCGTAGACAAAACCGGGAACGATGGTTGTGGTTCAACGGTTCAATTTTTATGACCTGAGCCGGATACACACAATTTTGTAACTGCCAGCGGCGAATCACGTCCTGACAGAAATCCTGAAATAGCTGAGTTCCGGGCAGGTCGTAGGGTGGGAACAGTTCATTCGAGCGAGATTCGGCAAAGGTGCGCAGAGCATGAGCATCGGGATCGGGTTGATGAACGGCGGGCGATCGAAGGTGCGGAATCTCAAAGGCTGCAAACTGTTGATCCCAGCGACTCATCCAGATGCCGCTGGGATCAAAGACGAGAAACCGTCCGCGCATCGATTCCTTTTTCTTCAACAGATGGGTCACCAGGGTCAACGCATGGGGACCAGCCCCGACAATTGCTAGGTCAATGGCTTCTGGGAGAGTAAATGAGGAATCAAGCATGAATCAACTGCAATTTATGAGAACGATTATCATTTTTAGTTGTATCATGGGATGGTGTTTTGCAGTGAATGAATCGCAAGGAGAAATAATGTCCCTGAACGTGAGCGCAACCCTGGTACAGCAAGCCATAGCCGATAATGTGGATGAAGCCGCTTTTGCGGAAACGATTCGGCAATCTTTGCCTTACGCCTGGGGCATTGTTGAGAAATTAGCGCACAGCATTCACGAGGAAGGCGAGGCGTGGGCAAATTATGCTGTTGCTCCACCGAGTGAATCGGATCGGGCGCAACTGCTCCGTATGGTTGGGGGGGACGCAATTCGAGGTGCAGTGGAGCGGCACTTTAATCTGAAGTTGGCGTTTCAAAATTGTCATAACTTGGCAGCATTTCGGCGCGATTGCTTAGATTCTCCGGCTTACAGCAACTTTATTTCTATCCGTAACCAGATTCTCAACCAAACTCCTGAACTCCAAGACTGCTAGAACCCTTGATGCAACCGTTAAACATTACGCTCGTAGCCGGTTCAATCGGTGCGGGCAAAACGACCTGGATACAGCAACAGGTTCATACCACTGCTGAAACAGCTATCTATCTAAGTTTGGATGCGGGAGAAACGGCGGTTGATTCGACCTATCTGGCAGCAGAGGTTCCTGGACTTACGGTGCTATCTGCTGTGCAGTTAGCCAATTTTCTGGAGCATCCAACGGACGGATGTGTTGTTTACCTAGAGCTGGGATTTCACATCGATCTAAACTCGATAATTTTGCCAGATCCGATGGCAGACTGCCGACGAGTGGCTGTGTTGCCGCCGGGAACTCGTCACACAGAATGGCACGGCTGGGCAGATGTGGTTGTGACGGGTGCTGAGGCTAGCATCACGTTACGGCAACCTCATCTTTGGCGTTCGGCTTTGTCTGGGCAGGTGCTTGATTCTGCCAGTCTCAATACCTTCTGGTACGAATTGACAAATGGAGCTTACGGCACAATTCAACGTGCGAAAGGTATCTTTGATGTCGCTGATGGGCGATCGCTGTATTTTGATTTTGTGGCTGGGTTGCCTGAAACAACGGACATGGAATTGAATCTGCCCCGTTGGCTAAATGGCAGACCCGATCGCTTTAGCGGGACTGAAATTGTGGGTGAAGCACTAGATCAAACCGCGATCGCCCAAACGCTAAAGGATTGCTGCTTAGATGAGCAGGCGATCGCCTACTACCAGCAACAAATCAAAGACTTAATCGAACAACAAGGAGAAGAGGTGGCATGAAAGTTGCGGTAATGTCTTGCATTCACGGGAATTATGAAGCGTTAAATGCAGTGCTGTCTGACATCGACAATCAAAATGCAGACAAAATTTACTGTCTCGGTGATTTAGTCGGGTATGGACCCCATCCCAATGCCGTAGTGGAAATGATTCGCGCTCTAGATATTCCCACCTGTCAGGGATGTTGGGATGAAGATATTGTCGAAGGATTGAATTCGTGTGAATGTAGTTATCCATCTGTGCTGGCAGAAAAGCGCGGCAAGCTAGCCCATGACTGGACTAATCAAGTCATTCATCCAGAGGTGCGAGAGTTTTTGGCGCAACTGCCGCTGAGTTTGCGCGATGAAAACCTGTGTTTTGTGCATGGCAGTCCGCATAATCAGCATGAATATTTGCTGCCCGAAGTGGATGCTTTTGTGGCAATGGAACGAGTGTTAGCCACAGGCGCGGATATTTTGTTTTGTGGCCATACCCATGTGCCCTATGTGCGATCGCTCGATGCAGGTCAACTTCAAATTCGAGTCAAATCGACGGGCACAACTGAAAGGGATGTCAGTTTTTCTGCCCCGCTGAAACGGATTGTCAATGCTGGATCGGTCGGTGAACCGCGTCATGGTAGACCCAACGCCACCTATGTGATTTATGACACCGATGCGGATCAAATCACGCTGCGCGAAGTGGAATATGACTATCAAAAAACCTGTGCTGCCATCATTGACAATGGTCTACCTCCGATTTTTGCATGGCGGTTAGCCAGAGGTTTGGAGTTTGCCGAACGCGCCGATGATCCAACGCATGTGTGTGAACGGTAAGCAAAACGATGAATGATTGGGCAATTTTGAGTGGAATTGAAGGTAATTTAGCTGCATATGAAGCCGTGTTGGCAGACATCAAACGGCTGCGACAGCCTGTAGAAGAACTCTATATTTTGGGTGATGTGATTGCACCTACAGCCGAGAGTGAACAGGTCATTCAACGAGTGCGATCGCCTCAGCAAAATGAACCTGTGCCCCAAGTCTGTCAGGGTTGGTGGGAAGAACAATTACTGATTTTGCATGGATTGGGACGCACCGGAGAACCGACTGAACTGATTGAGCGATATGGAATAGAAATGGTGAAAACCTTGTGGGATGCGATTCCACGCGAGATGGTTGAATGGGTGCGATCGCTCGACTTTGGTTTGTTTGAACTCGATTGCCTATTGATTCACGGCAGCAGCGTCAGTGTTAGCGATGAGTTAACGCCTGATACTCCTGCAATTCAAATGCTCGATCGCTTGATGCGTATGGATGCAAACACGCTTTTCTGTGGTCGTTCTGGATTGACGTTTCAATACGAAATTCAGCAAGGTACAGTGACATCTAGCATGACAACGTTAGATCGGTCAACGTCACCCCAGGCGATCGCAGTGAAACCACGGCAAGTAGTCGGCGTGGGTAATGTCGGACGCCTTCCTGGACAAGCCTCTTATGCGCTCTACCGTCCCAACAGCAACCAGGTTGAATTTAGAACCGTAAGGTATGGTGCAGGCAAAGGCTTTCAGCGCGCCAGCCCATGACAAATAGGCTTCACGACCTCTGATGCGTACAGGGTTCACACAAGCCGAAAAACTCCAGGGTGTGATAGTAGATTTTGAACGGAACCGAGAGATGCACCTGTACGGCTAAATCATGCACAGGGCAATGGTCTAGCAGAAAAGATTGCCCACAGTGCAGGCAAGTGAGATAGTGCCGATCTTGCTCGATCGGGCTATGCAGTGCTTCTCCATTCGTACCTGACCGACTCTGGACTAATCCTTGCAGTTTCAAGGTTTCCAATGCACGATACACCGTCGCTAGCCCAATCGCCTGCTGTTCTCGCAGCACCGCATACAATTCCTGGGCTGAAAGGGCATCCGATTGCTGACGCAGCACCGCCAACACTGCCTGCTGATTTCGCGTCAAGCGCGGCAGATGGTGAGTTGGGCGTGTCGTGCTTTTTTGAGATAGAGAATCATTTTTCACGTTGAATGCTGTAGAATAAGCGAATGATAATCATTCTCATAATACCTGATGTTTTCAACCGATGCTTCCACATTAGAGAATCAAGTCGCTCAGGTTGAGCCTTCCAGTGCATCTAAATCCAGCTCTGCATCCATCGTTTGTCGCCCCCGGCGGTTGCGGCGCACCGAAACCCTGCGGCGAATGGTGCGGGAGCATACGCTGCGGGTCGAGGATCTGATTTATCCCCTGTTTGTCATGGTCGGTGAAGGGCAGCAGGAAGAAGTTGCCTCCATGCCGGGTTGCTACCGTTACACCCTGGATTTGCTGCTCAATGAAGTGAAGCAGGCGTATCAGTTGGGGATTGGCGCGATCGCCCTATTCCCGCTGATTCCCTACGATCAAAAAGATAACGCTGGCACTGAGAGCTACAACCCGGATGGCTTAATTCCGCGTGCGGTGCGAGCGATTAAACAAGCTGTCCCAGATATTTTAATCATCACCGATGTTGCCCTCGACCCCTACAGCAGCGAGGGACATGACGGCATTGTGCAGGATGGCAAAATCCTCAACGATGAAACGGTGGCGGTGCTGGCGAAACAAGCGCTCGTTCAGGCAGAAGCCGGAGCCGATTTTGTTGCCCCTTCGGACATGATGGATGGTCGAGTGGGTGCAATTCGTCAGGCACTCGATGCCGAGGGTTGGATCAATGTCGGCATCCTCGCCTACTCCGCAAAATATGCGTCTGCCTACTACGGCCCGTTTCGGGATGCGCTCGATTCGGCACCCAAGTTTGGCGACAAAAAGACCTATCAGATGGATGCAGCGAACGCTAGAGAAGCCATTAAGGAAGTGGATCTCGATATAGCGGAGGGTGCCGACATTGTGATGGTGAAGCCCGCTCTGGCTTATCTAGATATTATTTGCCAAATCAAACAGCACACCAATTTACCCGTTGCAGCCTACAACGTCAGTGGTGAATACGCCATGATCAAAGCCGCTGCGGCACAGGGCTGGATTGATGAGAAAAAGGTAATTCTAGAAACGCTCACGAGTATGAAACGAGCCGGAGCCGACTTGATTTTGACTTATTTTGCCAAAGATGTGGCGTTGATGTTGAGGAGATGAGGGGAAGTTGGGAGTGGGGACTGGGGTTCTACCTGGTCTTTGCATGAGGTTTGCATACACAAGGGAGTTTAAAATGACTGATCTGAGAACACACCAATCGAGTGAAATTGTGCGTCGGTTGTCGGTTGCAGTGGTGTCTGCGATCGCGCTCAGCCTAGGAAGCTGTGCAGCGAATACGCCTTCCAGTTCTGAATCGTCTCCAACGGATGCAGCGACTGTTGCAGCCCCCGATGAGTTGCAGGTGGTGACAACGTTTTTGCCAATTACTCAATTTACCAAAGCAGTGGCGGGCGATCGCGCAGAAGTGAACCAACTGTTGCCAACCAATGTTGGACCGCATGATTACCAGGCAAAACCGGAAGATGCTCAGAAATTGGCAAATGCCGATGTGCTGGTGCAGAACGGGCTAGAGATGGAGGCGTTTCTGGAGGATCTTGTCAAAAACGCCGGGAATGCCAACTTGAAGGTGATTGATTCCAGTCAGGGTGTACAGACCATTACGACTGCCTCAATTGAAGGTGAAGCCCACGATCATGATCATGGAGCAAATGAACAGGCAGAATCCAAACAGGGGCATGATCATGGAGAATATAACCCCCACATCTGGCTTGATCCAAAGCGAGCAATTCAGCAGGTAGAAAACATCCGAGATGGACTTATTGCGGCTGACCCAGACGGGAACGAGATCTACACTGCCAACGCAGCGGCTTATATTCAGAAGTTACAAGAGCTGGATGCAGAAACGACATCTATGCTGCAACCCTATGCAGGTAAGACATTTGTTGCCTTCCACGACTTTGCTCCTTACTTTGCTCAAAGTTACAACTTGAAAGCAAACTTTCTGGTTGATGTACCTGAGGAAAATCCGTCTCCCGATGATGTAAGGCGAGTCATGGATACGGTGAAAGAGACTAATTTGAAAACACTCTTGACCGAACCTCAGGGTGGAGAGGATACTTTTGCCTCGTTGGCAAAGGACTTAAATGTTCAAGTAAGCACCTTTGACCCGATGGAAACGGGAGGATCTGAAGCGATTCAGCCTGACTATTACCTCAGTACCATGCGGCAGAATATCAAAACTCTGGTGACTGCATTTACGGGACAATCGGCGCAATCTCTCTTGCCCCTCTGGTCACCTCAGGTTGTGGCGGTTGTGCCGCAACGAATTGGGGTCAGAAAATGGTAACTAAATCGACCTAGAAGCCTCATACAAAACATGGGAAGCTCGATGCTAAACAGCAAGAAAGCCTCCCTGATAGTGGGGGGCAAATCAGGAATGGGTTGATCTCAATTGGCTCTGTAAGCTGTCGAGGTTATGCCTGTAGTTTGGCGAAACCGTTTGCTCAAGTGGCTGTGGCTATTGAAGCCGCATTGAAGCGCAATTTCCATAATCGGCTGGTTAGTTTGTTTGAACAGGCAAACCACCTTGATAGATCGGCACATGGGGTCTTGTCGTTGCCTATTGTCGGAGTAAATGCACTGCTAGGACGTTTGAGAGCGATTCAACGTAGAGACTGCTGCCTGCATTCTCTTGCCGGAGTTCGGTGAGTAACATCAGGGCGATCGCCTTCAGATCACCCCAGCCCACGACTGGTACTATGGCTTTGACCTAGCAGTAGAGCGCGATCGCGGGTTAAGCGATCGCGAAGACCATCTGCACGCCGCCACGTTCGACATCATCCTCAACCCCGGTACCACGTTCACCCTAATCGCCAGCACCGAACCGCAGCCCAACTTAAACAGTGACGCGGCCTTTAAAGCGAGATTTACCCACGAGCAGACGTTAATTAAGCGGTTTGAAGCCAATCGACCCGTTGATGCTAAAAAAGCACCCGCCTGGATTAATCAATTGGTCTTAGCCGCCGATCAGTTTGTGGTGGTGCGCGAAACAAATGGCGTTACTCCTGGCTCAGCCGATGTCGAACACTCTTCACTAAATGAATCCGTTGGCAAAACGATCATTGCTGGGTATCACTGGTTTGGCGATTGGGGGCGCGATACCATGATTAGCCTACCCGGTCTGACCCTATCCACCGGGCGTGCCGAAGTGGCTCGTTCCATTCTGCGCACCTTTTCCCGCTATGTAGACCAAGGCATGTTGCCCAATCAGTTTCCAGATGCAGCAACAGTACCGGAATACAACACGGTGGATGCCACCCTCTGGTATTTTGAGTCAATCCGTCAGTATTATGCGGCCACTGAAGATGATGATTTGCTGCTAGAACTATTTCCAATCCTCACAGACATCATCGACTGGCACTGTCGCGGCACCCGCTACACCATTCATCTTGATGCCTCGGATGGCTTGCTCTATGCCGGAACTGCGGGCGTCCAGTTAACTTGGATGGATGCCAAAGTGGGCGATCAGGTAATCACGCCCCGAATTGGCAAACCAATCGAGATTAACGTCCTTTGGTACAACGCGCTGCGAACCATGGCTACCTTTGCCCGTAAAATTGGCAAACCCCATCAAGAATATGAAGCGATCGCCGACCGCACCCTAGTCCGATTCTCACGGTTCTGGAATGAAGCAGCGGGCTACTGCTATGACGTGATTGATGGGCCAGATGGCGACGATGATTCCCTGCGACCCAATCAAATTTTTGCAGTCTCGTTGCCTCAGAGTCCGTTGACCGCTACCCAACAGAAACAGGTGGTAGATACCTGCGGGCAGATGCTGCTGACGTCGTATGGATTGCGATCGCTCTCCCCTACTCATCCTGATTATGCAGGCTACTATCGCGGCAACTCTGCCGAACGCGATCGGGTTTACCATCAGGGTACTGTTTGGGGCTGGCTAATCGGCGCGTTTGCCCTAGCACATTGGCGGGTCTATGGCAGCGCCACACAAGCCCATCAATTCTTAGAGCCAATGGCAAATCATCTAACGGCTCACGGAATGGGCAGCCTTAGTGAAATCTTCGATGGCAATGCACCAATGAAACCAGACGGCTGTATTGCTCAAGCCTGGACAGTGGCCGAGGTGCTGAGAGCTTGGTTAGCAATTGAGGATGCATGAATGCAGCGCTGCCGCTAATGTTTTAAGCAGTGGTTTCGAGCAGAATTTGCTGCCATGAGTTGGGGCTTCTCTGGCTAATGTATATCTGCGCCCTTTTAGCTAACAGCAACTGCCTTTTGTCGGGTGGGACGTTTGCGATCAGATTTCTTTTTCAACCCAACGGCTTGAGCTTCGTTGCTGTCTGAGCCATATTGCCCCCGCACAAATTCTTTCATGGCGAGGACAGCATTATGGAATTCCCATTCTGCCAGACGGGCAGCGTCGGTGGCAGCGCGATGGAGGGCAAGCTTTTCGGTTTCAATTTGCTGTTGAGCCAGCATGGTTTGATACGCGTGCTGCAAGGTCTCTAGGCTGGCTTGGGGTCGGGTGGTGCTGTAGGCGGGGATGGCTTTGAGTCCATTAAGGGAATCGACGTCTTGGCTAAGCAAGGTCAGGGTGAGACGGCGGGTGATGTCTGGGCTAGTCATAATGTGACCTAAGTAGTGAATCTTTGCTTAGGGTGCCCGTTAGAACTTATTGGCTAACGTTTTATACTGGTAAGAGCGCTGCAATGGCATCGTAGGAGCTGCAATGACATGTGTAAGGGTTGCAATGACATGTGTAGGAGTTGCAATGGCATTGTAGGAGCTGCAATGGCATGTGTAGGGGTTGCAATAGCATCGTAGGAGCTGCAATGGCATTGTACCGACTCGCCATGGCACTGTAGGGGTTGCAGTTGAATTTCGGGCGGTAATTGTTGGGTGGGGTGGAGGGCGATCGCCTTGCAAAGGGTGACGATCGAATGGGGAACTGTTAGAACAGTGAGGTAAGTGGGCGATTGGCTGACAGAGCCTTTGCAAAATTGAGGATTAATTTTGGGAAGATTTGCAAGAGGCGATAGTGAGACAGTTGCCTAAAAGTTATCTGTTGAAATTCAGAATTAAATTACCTTGAGGTCGTCGGCAGGATGGATTTATCACAATTGAAATGGTTGAAGAATGTGAAAGCCGATCAGGGCTGGGCTTATGACAAACTTAATGAGATGCCAATTCCGGAAGCTAGAATCTTTCGCCTGCACTGGCGCAGTCAAGACGATAAAGCTAATGCTCAACAACCTCTTAAAGGTGATTTAGTAGCGTTAGTTCAATTAGCAAGAATCACTCATGTAGTTGAGTTGTTAGATGATGTAGTTTATGAGAACGCCGGAAAAGAGTGGGTTATGTACCGTGTAGTGAAAGCTGTCTGGATGCCCAATAAAGTTTCTGATTGGTTTACCTTACCGCACCAGAAAGAAATTTTTGGTGTTGAGTATCTTCCTCAGAATGGTCTTGTCCACAAGATTCCAACTGACGGAATGCTCCAATCTCAGCATTGGAAAAATTTAGGAGGGCTACAGGATTTTCAGCAACATTTAGGCAAAATTCTGACCAAAATTTTATAAGGAGCGTTAAGTTCATTTCAGCAGTTTAAGGAGTTGGTAACCTATTAAACTGCTGAAGTTATTGGCAACAAGAGCCTCTGTATGGAATTTGAGTGGAACCCAGATTAAAGCTGTAATCAATCTGAGAAAACACAATATCTCTTTCCAAG
>Ga0335394_10006635_pt1 | contig 13053 bp, 15 predicted proteins | sample MAT03_FD_205741 | JGI IMG/M metagenome (GOLD analysis project Ga0335394, IMG submission 205741) | Freshwater microbial communities from Lake Fryxell liftoff mats and glacier meltwater in Antarctica - MAT-03 (spades assembly) (version 2) ...
GCGAAGATACAACCCTGAGCCCTGAGTACGAAGTCCCGGCAGCGGATGGAGCGAATGGGTCAGTACATTCCTGGCCTGCCGGATCGCGCAGCGAAACCGGCCGCCCGCCCCTGGTTGCGTCAGTTGGACTTGATCCCTGCCGAACGGATCACCTTGCCCCACTTCTGGTATTCCGCGAGTACGAACTTGCGGAACTGTTCGGGACTGGACGGGGCAACATCGGTTCCGGCACGCCGGAAGCCTTCGACGATGTCCGGTGTCTTCAGCAACTCGTTGGTCTCGCGATGCAGCAGGTCGATGGCCGCCTTGGGTGTTCCGGTCGGAACCGAGAGCCCGAGCCAGAAGGTCGCCGCATATCCGGGCAAACCGCCCTCGGCGATGGTGGGGACGTCGGGCATCTGTGCCGAGCGCTCACCCGTGGTGACCCCGAGCGCAAGCAGCCGGCCCGTCTTCTGGTGCTGCAGCGCGATCGCGATACCGGGGAAGCCGATTTTCACCTGGCCGCCGAGCACGTCGGCGATCGCCGCGCCGCTGCCCTTGTACGGCACATGGGTCATGTCGACGCCAGCGCTCGCCATGAAGAGTTCACCGAACAGGTGCTGGGCACCGCCCGTGCCCGACGAGGCCCAGTCGATCTTGCCGGGCTGTGACCTGGCCAGCCCGATCAGCTCCTTGATCGACTTGACCCCCAGCGAAGGATGCACGACGAGCACGTTCGGCGCGGAACCGAACTGCGTGACCTGCACAAAGTCCTTGAGTGGATCGTAGGCCAGCTTGTCGTAGATGTGGGGACTCAGCACGAACGGCGTCGCGGTCATCAATACCGTGTAGCCATCGGGGTCGGCGCGCGCCGCGGTCGCCGTCCCCAACGCACCACCCGCGCCCGGACGGTTATCGACGACGATCGGCGTGCCCAGGCGCTCGGCCAGCTTGGCAGAAACCAGCCGCGCGGGCACGTCGGTGGCGCCACCGGCGGCGAACGGGATGATCATGCGGATCGGCTTCGACGGGTAGGCCTGGGCGAACGCGTTCGACGCAGCAAGTGCCGCTGCGATTGCGGTCAAGGTGAAAATTCTCACACTGCTCCTCCTGTTGCCTTTCGGGAATATTCGTTCCACAGTACGCTGCAGCCTCTGCTGAGCCGGTGCGCTCAGCATGACCCAACTGCCGCCGGCCGGCAAGATGCTGCGTCATGTCTGCGCCGGCATGTCGATCGGCGGCGTAGTGGCGGATCGGAAGCAGCACCCCTTCTACACGCGAGGACTCGAGAATGTCACGACTTGAACCGCTGCCCATCGGGGCGGCCCCCGAGCTGAAAGAGATTTTCGAAAAACAGCTCACTAAAGGCTATGTTGCCAACAGCCAGTTGATCATGCAGCGGCGACCCAAGCTGGTGCAGGCGATGCGCGCGCTGTCCGCGGCGGTGTTCGATGAAGAAGGCGAAGTCAGCATCGCGTTCAAGCGCCTGCTCGCCTATGTCGTGGCGCGCACCCACGGTTGCCATTACTGAATGGCCCACAATGCTGGGGGGTCTCTCCAGCAAGGTATCGACCCCGAGAAGCTGGCCAAGGTCTGGGAGTATCCGACGAGCGCGCTTTTCACCGACGCCGAACGTGTCGCCATCGAGTTCGCGATCGCCGCGACCGCGCAGCCCAACGATGTCACCGATGAGTTGTTCGAGCGGATGAAGCAGCACTGGAACGAAGGCCAGATCGTCGAGATCACCGGCCTGATCTCCTACTTCGGCTTCATGAATCGCTGGAACGACACCATGGCCACGCCGCTCGAGGATGGCCCGATCGAAGTCGCCGCGAAACATATCGCCCAGCATGGCTGGGCACTCGGCAAGCACGGCAAGTAGGCTGGAACTGGAAGGTCGCACCATCCGCGAATCTATCGTGCGCGGATGGTGCAGCGCCGCTTGTGCGCATGCCTGTTGCAGGCCAGGCGGCGAGCCCGAGCCGGCTCAGCGTGGAGCAGGTAATGAACTCCACAACCTCGCGTCTGACCACGATCCTGGGCGGATACGCGGGAGAATGCAGGGCGCATGCGCGCATGCGCGCAGTCGCGCTGGACCCGTGCAGCCGAATGAGAGAACATGGCGTTCTGAAATATCAGGTGGATGCAAAGCTGCCGGATAGTCTGAGACGGCAGGGTTCGCTACCCTTGAACGTACCCCATGGATGCGCACGGCTTTGCACCGGCGCACCGCTGAAGGAGGAGGCCATGATGCACACCCATCCGGTTGTCGGACAGGTGTCGATCAGCACCACCCCGCTCGCCGCGCAGATCGGCGCGCAGGTCGACGGCGTCGACCTGCGCATGCCGGTGCCGCCGGAAGTCCGGGCGCAGATTCTGGACGCCTGGCTGCAGCATCAGGTGCTCCGCTTCCGCGGGCAGCAGGGCATGACCACGCAGCAGCTGGTCGACTTCTCGCGCATCTTCGGCGAGCTCGACCGGGCACCGACCCCGGCCAACAAGACCGGCAAGCCCTATATCGCCGAGTTTCCGCAGGTCACTGCGATCTCCAACATCGTGGTCGGCGGCGAGCCTATCGGTGGGCTGGGTGCGTACGAAGCCGAGTGGCATACCGACATGTCGTACAACGAGTCGACGCCGAGCGCGAGCATCCTGTATTCGATCGAAGTGCCGCCCGAGGGTGGCGACACCTGGTTCTGCAACATGTACGCTGCCCATGACCGGTTGCCCGCCGCGCTCCGGGACCGCATCGCCGGGCTCAACTGCGTGCACGATGCAAGCCGCAACAGTGCTGGCATGCTGCGCAAGGGCTGGAAGGAAGTAACCGACGCGCGCGAGACGATCGGCGCGGTTCATCCGATCGTGCGCACACACCCAGTCACCGGGCGCAAAGCGCTGTTCCTCGGCCGGCGGCTGAACGCTTGCGTCCCCGGGTTGTCGCTCGAGGACAGCGAATCGTTGCTCGATGCGCTTTGGCAGCACGCGATCCGGCCGGAGGCCACCTGGACGCAGCAGTGGCGCGTCGGCGATGTGCTGGTCTGGGACAACCGTTGCACGATGCACCGGCGCGATTCGTTCGAGCCGGCATCGCGCCGGCTGATGCATCGCACCCAGATTGCCGGCGACCGGCCGTTCTGATGGGCGCGACGAACAGCATGCCAGCGACCATGCGCGCGGTCCGCATCCATCGCTTCGGCGGGCCCGAGGTGCTGTCGCTGGACGACGTGCCCCTGCCCGCGCCGGGCGCCGGCGAGGCGCTGGTGCAGATGGCCTTTGCCGGGGTGAACTTCACCGACCTGTACCGGCGGCAGGGCGACTATGCCGAGTCGGCGACCTATGCGACCCCGTTGCCGTTCACGCTCGGGGTGGAGGGTTCCGGCCGGGTGGCGAAGCTCGGTGCCGGTGTCGCAGGTGTCGCCATCGGTGACCGGGTCGCCTTCACCCGCAATCCGGGGTCGTACGCCGGCTATTGCCTCGCGCCGGTCGGTCGCCTGGCGCAGGTTCCCGAGGCGATGGCGCTCGACACCGCCTCGGCGGTGATGACCCACGGCATGACGGCCCATTACCTGTCGAGCGAGTTCGGCCTGAAAGAGGGCGACGCAGCGCTGGTGCATGCCGCCGCCGGTGGCGTCGGGCAGATGCTGGTGCAGATGCTGAAGCTGCGCGGTGTGCGGGTGATCGCGACCGTGGGCACCGACGCGAAGGCGGCCATTGCCCGGGCGCTCGGTGCCGACGATGTCATCGTTCACACGCGGCAGGACTTCCGCGAAGCAGCGCGCGCACTGACCGGTGGGCGCGGGGTGGACGTGGTGTTCGATTCCGTCGGCAGGGACACCCTGCACCGGTCGCTGTACTCGCTGCGGCGCCGTGGCACCTGCGTGCTGTACGGGCATGCATCGGGCCTGGTCAGGGACTTCGAGCCGATGGAACTGGCCGAGGCCGGTTCGGTGATGCTGACCCGCACCCACATGGCGCATTTCGTCGCGACCCCGGAAGCGTATGCGCGGCGGGCGAACGACGTGCTGCAGTGGATCGCCGCCGGACAGCTGAAGGTGAACATCCAGCGGGTGTTCGATCTCGCCGAGGCCGGGCAGGCGCACGCGATCCTCGCGGGCAGGGGCTCTGCCGGAAAACTGCTGTTAAGGATCTCTGAATGAAGCGCAGTGTCGCCGGTGCAATGTGTTGCGTCCTGATTGCTGCAGCCGGACATTCGGTTGCACAGAACTATCCGACGCGCACGGTGCGCGTGGTCGTGCCCGGTCCGCCCGGTGGCGGCGCGGACATCCTGTCGAGGGCAGTGTCGCAGAAGCTCGCCGAGACCCTCGGCCATCAATTCGTGGTCGACAACCGGGCCGGGGCCAGCGGCATCATCGGGTCCGAGATCGTCGCGCGCGCCGCACCCGACGGTTACACGATCCTGATGGGGCACAGTGGCACGCACGCGATCAACCTCAGCCTGCGCAAGACATTGCCTTACCACCCGATCAAGGACTTCACCGCGATCATGCAGGTGGCCAACGTACCCAACATCCTGGTGGTGCATCCATCGCTGCCGGCGCGCACGGTGAAGGATCTGATCGTGCTGGCGCGCGCGAAGCCGGGCCAGATGACCTACGCATCGGCCGGCACCGGCTTCTCGCAGCACCTGGCCGGCGTGCTGTTCGCCGACGTGGCCGGCATCAGCATGCTGCATGTGCCGTACAAGGGCAGCGCGCCCGGCATGACCGATGTGATCGGCGGCAACGTGATGATGATGTTCCCGAACGTGACCGCTGCCCTGCCTCATCTGACGAGTGGCCGGCTGCGCGCACTCGGTGTCACTTCGCTCAAACGCTCGGACACCCTGCCCGAGGTGCCGGCGATCGCCGAAACGCTGCCCGGCTACGAGGCGACCGCCTGGTTCGGATTCTTTGGCCCTGCCGGGTTAACGGCCGACCTCACACGCCAGCTCAACGCCGAGATGGTGAAGGCGGTCAGCGACCCCCGGGTGCGCGAGTTGATCCGCAGCCAGGGTGCCGAAATCGTCGGCAACACGCCGGAGCAGTTCCTCGCGTTCGTCAATGCCGAGATCATCAAGTGGGCGAAGGTGATCAAGAGTGCAGGTGTTCCGCAGGAGTGACCATGAACGCAGGCGGGCGCCGACTTGGCGACAGTCGCGGGCCGATGTCGATCACGATAAAAGTTCGCGAAAGCCGAAGTGGCGAAATACGCGCGGCTCGTCGAGCAAGCGGGTATCAAGGTCGACGGCTGACGTGTTCCAGCAAGTGAACACCTCCTGGCGAAAGACGGGTGGCCGTGGCCAAATCAGACTGGTCGAAGTTGTGGCTCTGCTGCAACTAGCCAACGAGCACTGATCATTCACTACACCGCGTCGAACGCCATCGCCACGCGCGTCGTAGACGTGGAGCCCGACCGGAAGGCGGGCATTGTTAAGAGATTGTTAAGAAAAGAGATGACGAGGACCTTACAACGGCACTAGAATCGGACACAGCTTCGCCGTGTTCATCGGGATTCGTGTTGAATCGTTAACGTTTTCTGGAGGAGGAAACCATGATGCCTGGACGCTCTAACTTAATCGTGATCGTAGCTGCAACAGTGCTCACCGGCTGTGCTGCCAGCCCTGAACTGGTCAGTTGCCTGGATCCGAACCGCCGCGTAGACCTAGAGCTTTCGGGGTACCGCGTGAAGCCGGCGCCGAAGCCGGTCGAAGGCGAGAAGCCTGGCAAGCCGGGTCGCGACAGCGTCGTATTGAAAGCGAATGTCCAGGGCAGCAGCGCCTGGGAAGTCGGCAGTGCGGTGTTGAAAGATGCGGGCAAGGCCGAGCTCGACTCTGTCGTCAAGATCGCAACTTCGGGGGCTGGCAAGGAAACGCGTCCGACCAACGTCGAAGTGGTCATCGTCACCGGCCACCACGACCGCCTGGAAGAGAGGAACAACCCGGCACTGAGCGAGCAGCGCGCCAAAGTTGTCACCGACTACCTGGTGCAGCGCGGCATCAGCTCCAAGCTGATCTTCTGGGAAGGCCGCGGAGCGCGTGATCCGGTCAACGTCACGAAGTTCTGCGGCGCCTGATCGTCACCGGAAGACCGGACTTTCAAACGTTCGTTTTTCCGGCCCCTCTGCGGGGTCTTCTACGGGCAAACCCGCAGAACCAGGGCGGGATTTGCCGGCCCCATGGAACTCCGGGCGCAGCGGACCCCATCGGCCTGGCCTGAGGTGCTGGGCAGATGGGCCGGTGGGCCGATGGAACTCCGACCATCCAGCCGCGATAAGCCGGCTTGCGCCAGAGGGCGCGCGGGACTGTAGCCTGACGTGGGCAAGGATCCGCTCGACTAACAGTGCTTCGAGGATGGCCTCGATGATCTTGAGCGCCGCCGTGGTTCGGGCGGTGATCGAGGTCCATCTCGAACAACCTGCATCACCAGCACGCTCCGGGCCAGGCGCCGGTGTCTCGGAGCGCCATGGGGGAGGGTTCGCGCGCGACGCTCGCAGCGCAGCGCTGTGCGCTCGCCTCATGTAAGGCTTTACTTATGCGAGGGACGGGTCTGGTTGTCTGTACGACACCGCGCTCAGTGCTTCGAGGGCTTGCCGTCAGTTGTGATTCACATGGTCCGGGGCTTCGGTGTCGAAGCACGCCGCCAGCGACGGCGTGCGGCGGGTGAACCAGTCCAATGTGCGCCGGCGTTCAGGGTAAGGATGTTCTCGAGTGGGTCAGGGCTTCGTAACCCGCGGTGACGTCGAAGAGTTCCTCGTCGATCGAACCCTGGCGCAACCGGCGAAATCTGCCGTGCAACTGCTCGAGCAGGGCCTTGATGTTGCGGTCGGCGCGCTCCATCGCCGCCAGTCGGCTCGCGTTCTCGCTCGCCAGAGATTCAGCGCAGGCGCGGAACAGCGAGATGAACAGGTATTCCCGGATCAGCGCACGCAAGGTCGTCGCGCCTTGGTCCAGCAATTCGGGCTTCATCTTGCGCGGCCAGGGCACGGCCGCCAGGTTCTGCTGCCAGGTGGCATCGAGCGGCAACAGGCGTTTGCCGACCGGCTCATACAGCGAAGCGGCCAGCGGCCGGTTGTGGAATACATGGACCTGCTTCATGCCGCTCCTGGCGCGGCGCGCCTCGATATCGATCTGGATCTGCGCGACGAGCGGCGCGATGGCCTCGACTGAGCCCGGCACGGCATACGCGTCCAGAACGTCCAGGCCCGCATCCTTCAGCCGCACCTGGACCCGTTCGCCGACCGCCCACACCTGGGCGCGAGCCGGCAGATTGGCCAGGCTGCCTATCGCATGTTCGGCGATCACGTCGTTGAACGGGCCGACCAGCCCCTGGTCCGAGCCGAAGACGATGGCACCGATCGGGTCCGACGCCGTTGCCGACACCCGCTCCGGTGCGACGGTGGGGTCCGCCCGGGCTTGTCGAAAGCACTCACCCAGTCCGAGCGAGACCATGCGGTTGTAGTCGGCGAGCGCGAGCACCGAGCGCTCGTAGTCGCCGATGCTCGACGCCGCAAGAGCCTTCATCGTGCGCACCACGGCGTGCAGATCGTCGGCCCCGGTGATCTTGTGGCGCAGGCCGGCGGCGCTTTCGCTCATCCGGGCGCCCTTGCCGCGGGCTCGGCGTCGGGCGTCGGCAGGAAGCCCTTCAACGCCGCCCCCGCGATGTCGATGACCGCCTTTCGATCGTCATCGTTCAACTTGTTCTCACCCAGAAGACGCTCCCGCAGAGGCGCTGCGAGCCGAGTCGCTGCGTGTTGAACCGCACGCTGCGCCTCAGCCATGCGCGTCAGCGGCACGTTGTCGAACAGGCCGGCTGTCAGCGCCAGCAGGACAGCGATCTGCGCAGGCACGGCCACCGGGTCGAACTGCGGTTGCTTCAGGCAGGCACGGATGCGCTGGCCGTGGGTGATCGTCGCACGGGTCGCGTCGTCCAGGCGCGCGCCGAAGCGCGAGAAGGTCTCGAGTTCCTCGAACTGCGCATAGGCGAGTTTCAGGTCACCGGCCACGGCGCGGAAGGGGCCGCGCTGCGCCTTCCCGCCAACCCGCGACACTGACTTTCCAACGTCCACCGCGGGCAGTACACCCAGCGCGAACAAAGAGGGAGACAGGTAGATCTGCCCGTCGGTGATCGAGATCAGGTTGGTCGGTATGTAGGCCGAGATGTCCTCGGCCTCGGTCTCGATGATCGGCAGCGCGGTGAGCGAGCCGCCGCCGCGCTCCGGACTCAGATGTGTCGAGCGTTCGAGCAGGCGAGAATGGATGTAGAAGATGTCGCCCGGGAAGGCCTCGCGGCCCGGCGGCCGGCGCAGCAGCAGCGACAGTTCCCGGTAGGCCCGGGCGTGCTGAGTCAGGTCATCGTAGACGATCAGCACGTCGCGCCCGGCTTCCATGAAGTGCTCGGCGATGCTGGTCGCCGCGTAGGGGGTGATGTAGGCCAGCCCCGGTGGTTGATTACCTTCGGTGACGACGACCACCGTGTAGTCCATCGCGCCCTTGTCACGCAGCGTTGCCACCGCCTTCGCCACTGCCGACGCGCGCTGCCCGATTGCGCAGTAGACGCAGACCACGTCCTGCCCGCGCTGGTTGAGGATGGTGTCGAGCGCGATCGCGGTCTTGCCGGTCTGGCGATCGCCGAGGATCAGCTCGCGCTGGCCGCGGCCGATCGGGATCAGCGCGTCGATCACCTTCAGCCCGGTCTGCAATGGCACGTCGACCGGCGCGCGGTCCATGATGGCTGCGGCGGGCCGCTCGATCGGCAGCCGCGCTGTTGCATCGACAGGGCCACGACCGTCGAGCGCGCGGCCAAGCGGGTCGATCACACGCCCCAGCAACGCCGGGCCGACGGCCACGTCCATCACGCGCCCGGTGCGGCGTACCTCGTCGCCGGCTTGCAGGTGCCAGTACTCGCCCAGCAGCACGACGCCCAGCTCGTGTTCGTCGACATTGAACGCGATGCCGGCCAGGCCACGGGGGAAGGTCAGCAGTTCATCGAAGCCGACACCGGGCAGGCCGCTGACGCGGGCGATGCCCGTGGTCACCTGCGTGATGGTGCCGACCTCGCGCGGCGCGAGCGCCGGCGCGAACGCGGCGCGTGCTTGCGCCAGTGCGGCGAAGCCGTGTTCGAGCGCTTTTGCCGCAAGGCTGTCGTCCTGCGAGCGCTCCAACGCGTCGTTAGCCGAACTCATGCGGCGACAGAGTCGGTGCGCGACGCCGGCTCGGCGCCGGCCTCGGAGCCATCGGAGCGCTCGGCTGCCTCGACAGGCTTCGCTGCCGGCACCAGCAGCGCGGCCACATCCTGTTCGAGATCGCGCAGGTATTCGCCGATCGTCCAGGCCAGCTTCTGCCCACCGGCGCTCAGTTCGATGCCACAGACGGTGTCGGGCGCGGTCTCGAAGCGCAGTGGTATGTCGGCAGAGAAGCTGACGTTGATCGCGTTCTGGATCGTCGCCTGCTGATCGGCGGGCAGTTCGAAGTAGCTGCGCACCCGGGCGGGTTCGGCGCCCTGCTTCAGCGCCTTCCCGAGCTGGTCCTTGGCAGCGATCGGCAGTTCACGCAAGTGCTGCGTGAAGACCCCGACCATGCGTTCTTCCAGCTCCACGTTCGCCAGATCAGCCAGGGTCTTGCGCGCGACGGCGAACACCTCGCGCGCTGCACGTCCGGCAATCGATTGCTGCAGGTTCACGGCCTGCGTGGCCAGCGACTGCTGGCGTTGCACTGCCAGCGCGGCAGCGGCCTTCTGCGCCACGTCGGCGAGGCGCCGGCCTTCGGCCTGGGCATCCGCCGTCGCCTTGCTTACCAGCTCGGCCCGCTGCTGGTCGAAGGCGGTGTTCTTGTCCTCGAAGGTCTTGCGTTCGGTCGCCGCCTGTGCTTCTTTCGCGGCTGCATCGGCGATCTGGTCGGCGATGCGCTTCTCGCGCGCAGCGATGGCATTCAGCACTGGCTGGTAGAGAAAGCGCCTCAACAGCCAGATCAGGACGACGAAGTTGAGCACTTGCGCGCCGACGGTGAACCAGTCGATCAACATGGCCTACTTGCCTGCCGCAGTTGCAGCTTGCGTGATCGCCGCATTCCAGAACGGGTTGGCGAAGATCAGGATCATCGACACCACGAAGCAGTAGATCGCCGTCGATTCGATCATCGCCAGGCCGACGAAGAGCGTGCGCGTGATGGTCGCCGAGGCGTCGGGCTGCTGGGCCAGCGCCGTGAGTGCAGTGGCCACCGCACGGCCTTCGGCCAGCGCCGGGCCCATGGTGCCGAAGCCGGTGGTGAGACCAGCGATGATGATCGATGTCACCGCGATGAGGGTCAGACTGTCCATGGCGTTGTCCTTCTCGATTCAGACTGCGGGCGCAGCAGGTTGGCTCGGCTGCGGCGCTGGGCGCGTCGCGGCAGCGAGGTAGACAGCTGCGAGGATGCTGAAGATGTACGCCTGTACCATGCCGGTCAGCAGGCCGAGCAGCGTCATCACCACCGGAAAGAGAAACGGTGTGATGGTGAGCAGGATGCCGACGATCATCGCGCCGCTCATCATGTTGCCGAACAGGCGCACCGCCAGTGCCAGCGTGCGCGAGAACTCGCTGATGAGGTTGAACGGAAGCATGATGAACGTCGGTGCCAGGTAGGACTTCAGGTACGACCCCAGACCTTGTTCGCGGATGCCGAACATCGGCACCGCAACGAAGACGCACAGTGCCAGCGCGACGGTGGTCGAGAGCGATCCGGTGGGCGGCTCGTAGCCGGGCAAGACGGTCGCCAGCGCTGCGGCGGCGACGAAAAGAAACAGCGTGCCGAGGAAGGCGAGGTAGCGCTCGGGTCGCTCGAGGCCCACTTCGCGGATCTGCTGCAGGATGCTGGTGACGACGATCTCCAGCAGATTCTGCCAGCGCGAGCGCTGGTGCTCGGCGGATAGCTTGCGCGTGATGAGCATCGAGCCCACCACCAGCACGGCCATCAAGGCCCAGGTGAATACGATGGTGCCGTTGAGCTTGAACAGCCCGTACTGCCAGAAGACCAGTTGATCGGGGCCTAGGCGCATGGCGGATCAGGTCGGGCCCGTGCTGGCTTCGCCGCCGCCGTGCTGCGCAGCGATGCACGAGGCGCCCGGGGGTTGTGCTACCAGGCGAGTAGTCAGGCGAACCACCAACCAGCGGGCAACCCAGAAGCCGAGCAGGCAAGCCAGCACCCTGCGCCAATCGCCCGCCGATACAAAGACGAATCCGGCGGCCACACACGCCATGCGCAACAGCAGGCTGCCCCCTACCCACAGCGCTGGCCGGGGAGAATCGAACGCCCGGCGCACGGTCCACCACAGGCCGCCGAAAAAGAGCAGGCCGAGCAGGCCACCGGCCGCGCTGGCGAGCGTCAGTTCGACCGCCAGTGCGAGTGCGTCGTTCATGGCCATTCAGGCGTCGGCCTGTGGAGGGTCGGCACGATCGGCTTCACGCATCGCGCGGTCCTGCTGGGCGACCCAGCGCCAGGCGTTCAGGCAGCCGAGCATCAGGCCAGCCATCAGCAAGGCCAGCGCCCAGGAATGCGCGCCTGGGTGACGCGAATCGAGCCAGACGCCAAGTGCCGCGCCCGCCAGGGTCGGCACCACCACCGACCAGCCGATCAAGCCCATCATGCCCAGGCCCGACCAGACGCCGGGTGCACCGTCGCGGCGCGCGCGCAACTTGCGCTCGGCCTTGGTGCCAACTTGCTTGGCCATCAAGTCGGAGGGCGTCGGATCATTCGGCATGGAACCTCGCGAAGCGGCCGACGAAGCCGCTCTCCAGCTTCTGGGTGGCCGCACGCGCGCCAAGTTCCAGCGCATCCAGCGTCAGGTAGTCGCGCCGCACCGCGTCGCGCAGGCTCGCCAGGTCGGCGCCGCCCGACGCACGCCGCACCGACACGCGCACCTCGTCTCCGATCTTGATCAGCACGCCTTCGTCGACGGCGACGAAGACTTCGCCGTCGGCTTCACTCTCGTAGGTCAGGATGCCCGGTACCAGGGCGGCGACGCAGTCGCGCCGGCGCGGCAGCAGGCCGAACGATCCCTCGCGCGTTTCGGCGACGATGCGGAACACCTCGGTCTTGTCAATGAAGACCCGAAACGGCAGCAAGACTTCAAGGCGCATGGATTGCCTCGGGTTGGCTCGTCGGCGTGGAGGCTTGCGAGCCGGGTTTCGCTACGCCTTGCGGCTTGGCTTTCGGCTCGACGTCCGGGCCGGCCCTGGGCCCGGCTTTGACCTGAGTCTTCACCTCAGAGATCGCGCCTATCATGTAAAGCGCGCTTTCGGGCCGGTCCTTGAACTCGTCGTGCAGGATGCGCTCGCAACCGTCGAGCGCGTCGTCCAGGCTCACCAGTTTGCCCTGCAGGCCAGTGAACTGCTCGGTGGTGAAAAAGGGCTGCGTCAGAAAGCGCTCGAGCCGGCGCGCACGCGCGACGACGTCACGGTCGGCGGGCGACAACTGCTCCAGGCCGAGCATCGCTATGATGTCCTTCAAATTGGAGTACTGCGCCAGCGTGCGCCGGATCTCCTGTGCAAGAGCGTAGTGACGCTCACCGACGATCCCCGGCGTCGCCATCTTGGAGTTCGACTGCAGAGGGTCGATGGCCGGGAACAGACCCTCGCCGGCGCGTTTGCGCGACAGCACGATCGACGCTGACAGGTGCGAGAAGGTGTGTACAGCCGCCGGGTCAGTGAAGTCGTCGGCCGGCACATAGACCGCCTGGATCGAGGTGATGGCACCGCTGTCGGTGTTGGCGATGCGTTCCTCCAGCCCCGACAATTCAGTGCCCATCGTTGGCTGGTATCCCAGCCGCGAGGGCATCTGCCCCATCAGCCCGGACACCTCGGAGCCGGCCTGGATGAATCGAAAGATGTTGTCGATGAGCAGCAGCACGTCGCGCTGCTCATCGTCGCGGAAATACTCTGCCATCGTCAGGGCCGCCTGGCCGACACGGAAACGTGCGCCCGGCGGCTCGTTCATCTGGCCGAAGACCATCACCATGTTCTTCAGCACATCGGCCTTTTTCATCTCGGCGTAGAGATCCTGGCCCTCGCGGCAGCGTTCGCCGATGCCGCAGAAAATGCTGA
>Ga0335394_10006637_pt1 | contig 13051 bp, 10 predicted proteins | sample MAT03_FD_205741 | JGI IMG/M metagenome (GOLD analysis project Ga0335394, IMG submission 205741) | Freshwater microbial communities from Lake Fryxell liftoff mats and glacier meltwater in Antarctica - MAT-03 (spades assembly) (version 2) ...
TCGATTGCGCAGGCGGTGCCGGTGGTCACGTCGCCGCACGCTTGCACGCCCGTGTGCTCGACCATGCGGTCCTCGAAGTCGTCGACGACGAGCATCGACGGCGCGAGCGCGATGAACGGGCTGTCGGTTCGCGACAAGTACGGCGTCGGACCGAACATGCGGAGCGTCGGACAGAGCATGCCCGCATCGGGCGGTCCGGCATCGGGCGTCAAGACGACAGCGTCGACGGGGGGCGTGCCGGCGTCGACCGGTAGCGTACCGGCGTCGACCGAGGCAATGCCCGCGTCCATCATGCCCGTGCCGCTATCTGGGGCACCGGCATCACGGGTCTCCGTGCTCGCGTCCGCGCGCCCGCCAGCATCCGATACGGTGTTCGAGGTACCGCATCCAGTCAGGTGCAAGCCAGCAATCAACGCACCGCATACCCATCGACGACTCATCGCTCGGCCTCCATGAAGGCGCGGACAGTACGCGTCGTACGAGCGCCAGGTCAAGCGAGCAGCAGAGATGAATCGGACAGCGACTGCGCGTTGGTGGCGCCGTATTCGCCGAGGATGATGTCCACGCGGCTGCAGTCGACGGTGCTCACGAGCAACACTCCTTCTCGGCGCCGGCTTCGCTTTTCGGCGCCGGGCGTCGCTCGAGGGCGGCGCGTGGTCGGGGGTGGCGCTCGGGGTCGGCGAGGTCGGCTCGCGTCGTGCTGCGCGCGCGGCACGATGTCCTCGTCGCGCTCGATCGCGACGGGCACGGAGGCGACTCATCGACTCTCGCCACGTAGCCGAACGCAACCGCGACTTCGAGCGCAGTGCCAACCTCCCGCGCGCTACCGAGCGCGTTGAAATACCGCGCATCCCGATTCTCGCCTTGCGAGCCGCTACCTTCACTGATGTTGAGCGCGACTGACGCGATGGCCCGCCGCATCTGGTTCGCCAAAGCGCCATCCCGCCGCTCGACCTGACTGACAATCCGTCCCACCGCCGCACAACACCGAATCGCATCCGAGTGAATCCTGAGCATGTGAGTTCTCCGTGTTTCGCCTGAGCACTGCGCTCGAGACCCCACGCCTCCACCAGTCGCGCGCAGCCTCGTCCTAGACGCCCACGAGCACGACGGTACGATCAACGACTCGAGCAGCCCCACGCCCCGCCAACCCGCGGCAGCAGACTCCGTCGCGGTGAATCGATGCGCTGACGCCGTCTCTGTCGCTGTCGCCGACGCTGTCGCTGTCGCCGACGCCGTCGCCGCCTCAGCGCCGTCGCTGGCTACACCCCCCCATCCACCCCCACCAAATACCGCTCCCCCGTCGTATACGGCACCTCGAACGACGCCCCGTTGCACGAGCGCACCTGCGGCGTGCCGTCCGGCAGCGTGACCGTCACGTCGATGCGCGGCGTAAAGCGCAGCGTCACCAGCGTGCTCGGCGGTACGCCGGTGTCGAACGGGCTCGGCACGGTGACGTCGATCTCTCCGTCGCGATCGGTGTCCTCGCGATCGAGCAAGAAGAACGAGCGCTGCGAGGTGCCGCCATCCGGCGCAGCGACGTTCGCCAGCGCATCGATGCGCACGCTGTGCGCCGCTGGGCTGTCCGCGCCGCACGTCGTCAGGCTCGCGGTGACGCGCGCGTCTGCGATCAGGTCGCCGACGCGCAACATGTCCGGCGTGATCGCCCCAGCCGTCACGATCGCAAACGCGTAGGGCTCACACACATCGAGCCGCTCGCCAGCGCAGCTCTTCGCGAGCAGCTCCGCGTCGGTCGGCGCGACTGGGTCGCTCGTACAAGCGCTCATCGAGAACATGACTACCGCGACTGCAAGAACGAGCGAGAGACGCACCATTTTTACTCCGAGTTGGCCCGAGCGAGCGCACGCCCTTTGCGGGTGCCGCGACTGACGCGACGCGAGAGCCGCAGTGTGCCCTCGATGAGCGCCATCGCGACGTAGCTGCCGAGCAGCCAGACGAGCGCGAACGATGGATGAAACATCATCCCGACGATGACCGCTGAGCCGAGCGTCACTGTGAGGAACGCAAACGTCGACGGTCCCGCCTTCACGTTCTTGAACGAGCGGAACGGGATGTTGCTCACCATCAGCAGCGACAACGCGACGACGACGTAGAGCACCAGCACCGGGCTCGACGGCCCCGGCAGGCGGCCCGCGAGCGCATGGTCGGCGATGATCAGCGAGACGACGATGCCCGCAGCGCCCGGCGTCGGCAGGCCGGAGAAGTGACTGCACGCGGCCTTCGGTGCGCCGCTCTCGTTCATCGCGAGGACGTTGAAGCGCGCGAGGCGGATGGCGGCGCAGGCGAGGAATGCGAACGCGACCGCGACACCGACGCCGCCGAGCGAGGCGAGCGACCAGCGGTAGACGAGCAGCGCCGGCGCGACGCCGAACGACGACAGATCTGCGAGCGAGTCGATCTGCACGCCAAACGCGCTCTGCGTCTTGGTCAGCCGCGCGACGCGTCCGTCCATCGCGTCAAAGAACATCGCGAACACGATCAGCACCGCGGCGCGGTTGAAGTCGTCGGCGGTTGGCGGTGAGCCGCTGCGCGTCCCGAGGCACAGCACCGCGGCGTAGAAGCCGCAGAAGATGCTCGAGAGCGTAAAGAGGTTCGGAAGGATGAAGAGCACCTTCCTGAGGTTCACGCGCACACGGTTCCCTTCGTCGGGCAGTGGGCCCTTAGCCCACAGCGGCAAGAACGATACGGGCGTGGTCCGAAAGACGCAACGGGCCGGTACGCGCGCGTGTGGCGGGACGCGTCGGCTCGTCTCATCGCGCCGGAATCGGGCCGCAGAGCTCGGTGAACGTTGCCGTGTAGCAGTTGATGACCTCGCCACACGGGCCGTCGACGCAGGCGCGCATCTCGGCGAGGAGCGCGTCGTTGGCGACGGCGAACGGCTGCTGGCACACATCGTTCTCGAAGGGCGCACCCTCGCCCTGGCATGCGCGGAAGCGCGCGAGACACGCGCTCTCGTAAGCGAGCCAGGCCGGCGGCGCCTCGAAGCCGGCGCGTTCGGGCAAAAAGCATCCATCCGACGTCTCGCAGACGTCGTCGGCGAAGCACGAGAACACGGCGTCCGCGAGCTCGCGGCGGATGAACTTCGCCGTACACGACAGGCGAAACGTGCACTCCGCGTCCAGCTCAGGAGTCGTCATGCAGCGCGTCGCGCGCGCGGCACATGCGTCGCGCGCTTGTAGCTCCGGGTCGGATCGATCCGCACCGGGCGGAGCGCACGCTGCTACGAAGAACAAAGCCGTCAGCGCGATCGAGACGACCATCGACAGAACCTTCGGACCGTGCATAGGAGACCTCCAAGTAAGACGCGCAGGGCGAGGCGATGCGCCGCAGCATATGCGCAGTCCCCTCTGCGCGCGATCCCGTGTAACGTCTTCGTGCGGCTCGCCGTACGGTAAGGTGATCTCGGGTGCGCGTATTTGCCGCACCAAAAAAGCAGCGCCCAACGTCCTTCGTAGAGTTACGCTCGTACAGCTACAGCAACGGAGTGACGTCGCGTGAGTACCCAAACACCGAACTCACGTCTGTCTCAGTTACCGACCACACCCACGGGGCGTGTCGTCGGCGGCAAGTACGAGATCGTGCGCGCGCTCGCCGAAGGCGGAATGGGCAGCGTGTACATCGCGCGCCACGTGCTCACGCGGGTCGAGGTCGCGCTCAAGCTGATGCACCTCGAGGCGAGTCGTGACGAGTCGGCGGTAGAGCGCTTCTTGCGCGAGGTGCGCTTCGCGGCCGAGATCGGCCACGCCGGCATCGTCAAGGTCCACGACGCGGGAGAGGACGGCGATGGCACGTTGTTCCTCGCGATGGAGCTGCTCGCCGGCGAAGACATGGCCGAGCGGCTCGCGCGTCCAGGTACGACCGCGGTGCAAGCGCTCGAGCTGCTGATGCAAGTGCTCGAGCCGCTCGCCGCAGCGCACGAGCGCGGCATCGTGCATCGCGATCTGAAGCCGGAGAACATCTTCGTGGCGCGCGCGAAGAACGGCCGCGAAGAGGTGAAGCTGCTCGACTTCGGTATCGCGCGACAGGTCGGCGTATCGTCGAAGACCTCGGCGGGAACGGGGCTTGGTACCACGCACTACATGGCGCCCGAGCAAGCCGCGAACGCGCGCGACGTGCTGCCGACGAGCGACGTGTGGGCGCTCGGCGTGATCCTCTACGAGTCGATCAGCGGGCAGCTCCCGTTCGACGGGCAGTCGATTCACGAGATCATCATCCGTGCTTACGCCGAGCCGCACACGCCGCTCCTGGAGCTGATTCCGGGCATCGATCCGCGGCTCGCTGCGCTCGTCGATCGCTGCCTGCAGAAGAGCGCTGCGCTGCGTCCCGTCGATGCGGGCGTGCTGCTCGCGGAGCTCGAGCCGCTGGTCAGCTCGCCAGAGGTGCGCGCCTCGCTCACAGGCGGCCGCGGCGGTGCGAGCGCCGGCGAGGGCGGCAGCTCGGTGCCGCTGATCGCGCGCGTGTCTCGGGAGCCGGGGTTTGCAGCGACTGCGCTCGCCGTCACGCAGAGCGAGGTCGACGCGGTGTCGCGCGGGTCCGGCGTACGCAAGCAGAGCGAGGTGCCGTCGGCGCCGTGGAGCGTCACTCCGCCAGAGCGCACGAGCGAGCCAGTCGCGCCGCCGATCGCGCAGTCGATCTCGAAGAGCCGCGCGCCGATCGCGCTGCTGATCGCCGCTGTTCTCGCGCTCGGCGGCGCCGTCGCGTGGTACGTGACGCGCACACCCGACGTGTCCGGCACAGCGCGTGACACGCGCTCAGCAGGCCCAGCGAGCAGTGATGCAGTGCAGAACGCGGCAGCGCAGCCGAACACTGCAGCGCAGCCGAACACTGCAGCAGCGGACCACACCGCAGATCAGAACGCGGCGGCGCAGAACACTGCGGCGCAGAACACTGCGGCGCAGGCGGCGGGCGCGGAGCCGATGCCGAACACCGAGGAGCCCACCAGCGCGACGCCGACTCTCGATATACGCCCGCGCAACGGACGCCCGCGTGGCCCACGTGGCGGCGCAGATCCGACGGTCGCGGCAGTGACTGGCGGCGGCACGGAACCGCCCGTCGTGGCCATACCGCCCGTCGCCGCGACTCCGATACCGCCCGTCGCTGTGGTGACGCCCGCTGCGGTGATTCCACCCGCGCCGAACCCGCCGTTCATTCGCCCGCGTCCGGCCACTCCGACGCCGCGTCCGCGACCGACGCCGGCTCGTCCCACCGCGCCGATCGTCCCTCCAGTGACCTTCTAGCCCCTCAGCCCAAGGCCTCATGCTCCGCAACTCGCGCTCTCTCCTCGCGCTGTTTTCCTGCTTTTACGTCGCGTCTTTCGCCAGCTTCGCGCACGCGTCGCCGTGGACGCTGCCGCGCGGTACCGGCGTCGTCGCTGCGGGCTATTCGTACCAGTTCGCCTCGCAAGAGTGGTTTTCGCGCGATGACCAGATGTTCCGCGATGCGCGCAATTTCCCGCTGCGGGGCCGCTACGAGGCGTCGAGCTTCTACATCCAGACGCGCGTCGGCATCACCGATCGGCTCGAGCTCGACATCAGCGTGCCGCTGAAGCTCGTCTCGTATTCGTCGGACTCGGTGCTGCTCTTGAGGAATGAGGCCGTTGGGACGCCGGCCGAAGAGCTCGACTACTACCAAGAGAACATCATCGATCTCGCGCGCACGCGCAGCGGCATCGGCGACATCAACCTCGCGGCGCGCTATCGCTGGCTGCTGCAGCCATTCGCCTTCGCCACCGAGCTGCGCATCAAGGCGCCGACGGGCTACGACCCACCGGTCGGCACCTTCGGCGCGCGACCGAACAGCATCGCAGATTTCGCCGCCAACGCGGGGACATACGCGCGTCCGGCGAACGTGCAGGACGACGTTACGCTCGGCGATGGCCAGCTCGACATCGGTCTCAACGCGCTGTTCGGCTACGCGTTTCCGACGCACACCTTCATGCGCCTCGACGTCGGCTTCAATCTGCGCTTCGGCAAGGCCGCCGATCAATTCATCTCGCGGCTCTCCATCGGCCAGCTCATCGGCAAGAGCGTTCTCATCTACGTCGGCACGCAGCTGGTCTATTCGACCGAGCGCGGCGACGTCATCGGCATCTCGGTCGCGGCGACCGATCCCAACCTGCCCGCGACGCAATACGCTGGCCTGACCAACCTGTACCTGCGCGAGGTCCGCCTCGAGCGTGACGCGCTCGACGTGAACGCCGGCGTGATCTTCAAGATCACCGATACGGTGGAGTTCAACCTCAGCTACGGCCGCACCGTGTGGGGCCGCAACACGGCAGTGTCGAACTCCGTCTCGCTCGGCTTTGCCGTGCGCAGCGACTGGTTCGGCAGCGATCTCGCGTCCGCGGTGGAGACCGAGTCGGCGCAGGAAGCGCGCGCCGCCGCCGAAGACGCGCGCGCCGCCGCCGAAGAGGCGCGTCTCGCAGCAGAGGAAGTCCGCGCGGCGCTCGCCGGTGCGCCCGCGTCCGCTCCGCAGCCGGGGCCTGCGCCGTAGTCGCGCGCTTCGCTCAGCGCCGAATCCGCCCGTTGGGTCGACCGTAGAGCGTCCAGCGTGGTCCCTCGAACAGCGTCGTTGGCGGCTCTGCGCCGCTCGCTGCGCGCGCGCGAAAGAGGCCATTTGGCGCGGGCCGTCCGGGCGCGTGGCGCACCAGCCAGTAGTCGAAGTAGTCGCCGTAGACCGCGTGATCGTAGCGCTCCGGCGTCCACTCGAAGCGCGGCGGGAACGGCGGCGGCTCGGCGCCTGCCTTGTACTGAATCGGCGAGATCGGGAACTCGACGAAGCCAAACGCGGCGAGTCCGCCGACGTGCGCTTGGTAATACTGATGCGCGTGCAGATAGACCGGCAGCGGCACCTCGGCGCTCTGTCGATCGAACATCAGGCCGAGCAGCCGCCCGCCGCGCTCGGTGTGCGAGAGCGCGTCATCGAGCTCGCCCATCTCCGCGTCGGTGCGCGTGAAGCCTTTGCCGTGTACGTGCGCGGCAAAACCCGCGACGCCGAGCGTGATCACCGCGACGAGCACGCGCAGCCGCGGCGTGAGCGCGCCGCGCGCTCCGAGCGCCGGCAGCAGCGCGAGCGTGAGCGGCAAGAAGCGCTCGTTGATCGGCTCGATGTAGCGATAGCTGAACGGCGCGAACAAATAGAGCGCGAAGGTCAGCGCGAGCACGCACTCTGGCGCAAAGCTCGCGATCGGCGCGGCGAGCGGCGCGCGCGTACGCCAGCTCTTCGCAAAGCTGTCCGCCGGTCGCGTGTTGTAGGCAAAGCTCAGCCCGCGCAGCGCGATCAGCACCATCGCGCCGAACAAAAACGCGAGCCCGATATCTTCACCGGAGCCGTCGGTCCACGTGGCGAACGAGTGACCGAGCCAGCCGCGCAGCGTGTCGTGCGCCGGATGAAAGATCGGCGGCGCATCGCCGACGTTCGCCGCGAGACCGCTGCGGCTCCCGGCAACACCACGTTCGATGACGCCCGAGTTGCGCAGCCATACGAGCACGCCGATGACCGACGGCAGCGCCGCGACCAGCCCATAGCCGACCGCGCGCCGCGTGCGCGCGAAGCCCGCGCCGCTCGTCATCGCCGCGGTTTGCACGATCGCGGCGAGCCCAAACCACGCGAACAGCTGCGCGTGCGCGTAGAAGGTCGCCAGCGCCAGCAGCCCGAGCCACAGCGCAGAGAGCGCGTCTGGGCGGCGCACCAGGCGCGCCAGCGCAGCGAGCGCGAACAGCGCGAGCACCATGCCCATCGCGAAGTTGAGAAAGCCCCACATCACGAACGTGTGGACCGCGATGCCGGCGGCGAGCGCGCCGAGGATCGGCGGGCGTCCGTGCTCGCGCAGCCACACCGCGACCGCGAGCGGAAGGGTCGCCACCGACAAGATCACCGTCATCCGTCCGGCGCCCTCGACGCCGAAGAACGTGACGAAGAAGTCGCCGAGAAAATAGAACAGCAGATATTGCGTGCGCGGATATTCGACGACGAAGTAGCGCGCGAACGCGGGTGTGTGCGCGCCGTGCAGCGCCGCGATCGTGCCCAGATGTTCGGGATAGTCGACGAACGGCAGCCACGCGGCGGACGCGATTGGCCAAGCGATCAGCAGCGCGACGACGGCGAGGATCGCGCCCTCGATCGCACGGCGTCCGCGCTCGGCCGCCAGCCAAGCCACGAACGCGTCGCGCCGCTCTGCCATCGCCGCCATCGGCCGCGCTTTTACCACTATTCGAGCGGTCGACCTGCGGCGAGTCGCGCGGCGCGGAGATGGTTGCGAAAGCGCAGGCTGCCGGTCTGCGTCAGCACCTCGCCGTAGAGCTCTTCGGCGCGCTCGCCGTCGCCACCGCGCCAGGCGAGCGCGGCGCGCGCTTCGTCGACGCGGACGCCGCCGGCCGCAGCGTAGGCGTCGAGCGCGGCGCTGCGATCGGTGAGCGCAGCGCTGTCGGCGCCGAGCGCGAGCCAGCCGTGAAACGCGCGCAGCTCGACCGGCGCGAGACGCCACGTGGCCGCGAGCTGACACACCGAGTTCCAGCGCGCCTTGAATAGCGTGCGCAACACGAAGCGCGGCGCGCGCAGTCGGCCGCGCTTGGTCACGTCGTAGCGCTCCACGGCGCGCGGAAAGCTGCCGAGTACGCGGTCGCGCTCGACGCCGCGCACGCGCGTCCGCAGCACACGCTCGAAGTCGAGGACGGCTCTCGCACGCAGCGCGAGCAGCGCATCGACGCCGTGCGCACGCTCGACGGCGGCCGCGCCGTTCGCGAGGCGCGTGAGCCGCATGCGCGCTTCATCCGGCGTCTCGCCGGAGCCGACCTCGGCGAGCGCTTGCGCCTCCACCAGCTCTTCGAGCGCACGCGCGGCTTCGTCACTCGATGCGCTGCGCGCGAGCCGCGCATCGGCTGCGATGACCGCGTCGATCTGCGCCGGCGCGAGCACCAATCCAGGCAGCTCACGCGGCGCGACCGCACGCGGCAGCGCGAGGACGGTGCCTGCAGCGCCGCACGCGCACGCAAGCAAAGTTGCGCCCAGCAGTGTCGGCGAGAGTGTGCGTGACGGGCTGGTCATCTTGACTTGATCGGAGGTCAACGGTACACGCGTCTCCCTTCGCCGCGGAGCCTACACCGTGTCTGGTCAGCGCGTACACGAACGCTATCCCCTGCGCTTCACCGTCACCGTCCTCCACGAAGGCGCGGCCTATACGACAGAGACGCGCAACGTCAGCCTCGGCGGCTTCTTCGTCGAGCTCGTTGGGCCGATCCCGTTCAACGCGCCGGTGCGCGTGGTGTTCCGTCTCGCCTCGCTGAAGGAAGACACGGAGGTCGACGCGACGGTGCGCTGGAAGCAGCCGGACGGCCTCGGCTTGCAGTTCGGCAGCCTGCGCGCGATCGACGTGTGGGGCTTGAACCAGCTGTTCAAGGCGCAGACGTCCATCGGCTGAGCGCGCGATCGGGCGCGCTCAGCGCTCAGCGCCGGAATCCGCCGTCGAGCGCGACCAGTCCGACGGCGCCGCGCGAGCGCACGGTCAGCGTCAGCGTGACGTCGCGTGCGCGCGCGGTCGGCGTCGCGATCGTCTCGGTGTGCAGCGCGGTGGTCGGCATCGGCGGCACCTCGAACGTGCCCGCTGTGCGCCCATCGATCGCGACGTCGACCTCGACACCACCGCGTTGTCCCTCCGGCACCGCCCAGTCGAGCACCAGCGCAGTGCCGCCGCGCACGCCGCGCCACGTCACCGTACGGGTGCGCTGCGACGCCGCCGTCGAGATGACGAACAGCGGCAGCTGCGCACCGCCGACGCGCGGCGGATCGCTCGTGGCGAGCCCGGTGAGCTGATAGAGCCCGGCGTCGACGTGGCTGCACTCCCAGCTCATGTGCTCCCACGCGAGGAAGTCACACGGAACGTCACCGGCGCGCACCTCGGCGAGGCGCACCGCGCGCGGCGTGGCGATGCGGAAATCGGCGTGCGCCTCCGCGCTGCGTCGCACGACGCCACCGACGACGAGCAGCAGCAGCGCCGCCCCGACGAGCACGAGCGCACGGCGATTGCCGAGTCGCGCGAGCGCAGCGGCGAGCCCAGCGGCGAACGCAGAGATCGCCGGTGCGACCGGCAACACCAGCGCCAACGCGACGAGCGGCGACGACGCGAGCGGATGTGCGGCCGGCAGCAGCGCAGCGCCGAGCACGAGCATCGCGGCTCCGCTGCGCACATCACGCTGCAGCGCGACCAGCACGCCAGGCAGCGCGAGCAGCAGCAGCGGCGACATCGCGCGCATCGCGCCCCGCACGCGCAGCGACTCGCGCAACAACTCCCAATCGGGTGCGCGCTGCGTGACGCTCTGCGCGATCGCTTGCGCCGCCTCAGCGAGCACCAGCCACGCGACCACGCCGCCGAGCAGCGCAGCGACGCCACCCGTGATCCACGCGCTGCGCGTGCGGCCGCGTGGCGCGTGCGCGAGCACCGCGATCGACAGCGCTGCGCAGCTCGCCGCAGCGAGCCCACCACCGCCGATGCCGCTGCCCGTCGACAGCAGCCCATCGCGCACTCCCGGCAGCAGCAGCGGCGCGAGCGCGACCGCCGCCGCGACGACGGGCTCGGCCACACGCGCGAGCGCCGCACACGTCGCCGCGGCGAGCAGCGCGCTCAGCGCGATCCGCGCGAGCAGCTCCACGTCCGCGAGCGAGGCCGCGCCTGATGCCGCGCCCTGCGCGAGCACGAGCGCGCCGACCGCCAGTGTGAACACCGCGACGGGCGCTGCGAGCGCCGCGTCACGCAGCGCGCGCGCCCGCTCGACCAGCCGCCCGACGCGCTCGAACGTCGCCGCGAACGCCGGCAGCAGAAAGCCGATCGCCAGCCAGTGAAAGCGATCGCCGTCGAATACGTACTTCGAGAACAGCAGCAGGCTCGCCGTGCCGAGCGCGATCGCGCTGAGCGCGTAGATCGGCCGCTTGCGCAGCAGATACAGCAGCCCCGGCAGGGCGAGCGCCATCACCGTCATGCGCGTGCGCAGGCCGAGCGCGCCGCTCCAGGTACGGCGCAGTCCGGCGCTCAGCGGGACGCTGAACGAGTCGGTGTTGTCCGCGACCTGCGGCTCGCCGTGCACCACCGCGAGGATGCGGTTGTATCCGCTCAGCCACGGCCGCCCGAACATCGACCAGTTCACCAGCGCGCCGACAACGAGCACCGCTGTGCCCGCGAGCAGCGCGCGTCCGAGAGGTCGCCACGCGCGGCGCTCTGCGAGCAGCAGCGCGAGCGGCGGGATCATCATCAGCGCTGTCGGACGCATCAGCACGACGACGCCGAGCAACGCGCCGGCCCACGCACCGCGCGACTCCGCGGCGCACATCATCGCCGCCATGCCGAGCGCGAGGATCGAGGCGTCGAGCTGATAGTCGTACATCTGCTCGCGCACGCTGGTCGTGTAGAGCAGCGCGACCGCCGCGAGCGCGCTCGGCACCGGGCCCGCAAAGGCGCGCGCGAAGCGATACGAGAACGCGCCCGCCGCGCCATAGACGAGCACCGTGAAGATCAGCGTGCCGACGAGCCCGAGCGCCAAGAACAGCGGCAGCGAGAGCAGCGGCAAGATCCACGTGTGCTTCGGGTAGTGCTCGCCGTGCGCGCCGAGCGCGATGTTGCTCCAGCCGACGTCGAGCTCGCGGTTCCAGCCGAGCGTGCCCGAGTACCAGCTCGCCGCGAACGGCTGCTCGAGGCTGCCGCTCTCGAGCAGCGTCGTGCCCATGTTCACGTAAAAGCGGCCGTCGCGATGGATCCAGGTGCTCGGCGCGTACGCCCCGACCACCTCACACGCGCTGAGCAGGAGCACCACCAGCCCGACAGCGAACGTCGCGCGCCGGTCCGCACTCGCGCTCGTGCCCGGGTTCGCACTCGCTCCCGCCACCGCAGAGGGCCGCACCGATCAGCTGTTCAAGAGGCGGTGCACGAAGCGCTTCTCCCAGCGGATCGCGCGCTCGTACTCCGCGAAGGTGCGCTCACGCGCGCGGAATTCCGGCGTGTGAAACTGGCGCCGGCCGTTGCTGACGGGCATCGGCATCACGTGGTGCAACATCTCGTGAAAGACGATGTACTCGACGAAGAAGCGCGGCACGAACGGCTGATCGAGCGCTGGATGGATGCGCACCAGTTTCTCTTCCGAGCAATACGTGCCGAGCTTGATGCTCTGCCGTCGCTGCCGTCCACGCACCGGCGGCGCGCGCCGACCCCAGGTCACCGTCGCATCGACGAGCCCCTGGAAATAGCGCGCGTTCAGCAGCTCGAACAGCGACGCGAGATCGTGTTGTGCGCCCGCCGTGCGCAGCAGCCGCGGACGCCGTGGCGGAGGCGCGATGTGCTGCCGACGGCTCTCGATGAAGCCGCCGAGCAGCGTCGAGGCGTTGCGATCTCCGTCGCGCAGATAGCGGCCGAGCGCCGCCAGCGTGAACGGATCCGCGTCGAGGAACATGTGGTGCAGCCGCAGCCGCAGCACGCCGCCTTTCCGCGACGACGAGATCATCGTGCGGCGGTTGTCGGTGACCGCGAGCATCAGCCGATCGCCGAGGATCAGCGCCAGACGCTTCTCGAGTTGCTGGCGCGCACCCTCGTGTACGAACAGGTGTGGGAACGCCGAGGGGAAGACGAGCTCGCTCTGCGCGGCCTGCGTCGGCACGCGCAAAGCAGCGCGCCGGGGCGCAGAGTCAGGGCCGCGCCGGCTGTGGCGTCGGGTCGACGAAAGCTCGCCCGCAGCGAGCCCGGTGGTTGCCGCTAACGTCCTGAAAGGAAACGTGATTTGCTTGCCGTCTCCCATGAATTCCGAGCCTCCATAGGCGCTCGTTGCCGGTCACGCTAGGCTGCGCGTACCCCCCTGTCAAGGACCACGATGGAAGCTGCAATAAACGCGAAAAATACGGATACAGATGGCACATATGGAAGCGTCCACGTGCGCTATTTCGCCGCCGCACGCGACCTCGCAGGCTGCGCCGATGAACAGGTCGCGCTCGATCCCGGCGAGCACACGGCGGCCAGCGTGGTGGCGCGTGTCGCGGCGCTCCATCCGGCGCT
>Ga0335394_10006638_pt1 | contig 13049 bp, 7 predicted proteins | sample MAT03_FD_205741 | JGI IMG/M metagenome (GOLD analysis project Ga0335394, IMG submission 205741) | Freshwater microbial communities from Lake Fryxell liftoff mats and glacier meltwater in Antarctica - MAT-03 (spades assembly) (version 2) ...
TCATAAAAACAGTGAGTATTCCAAACCGCAGTATCGATCGTGCGAGTCTGATACTTACTCTGATGAACAATTTGACCATTAGGATTAGTCCAGTCGCATTGCAGAGACAACTGATTGCCGATCGGAGTATTTTTCAACGTCACCTGGTAGTATATGCGGGGATTGATTTGACGATTGACTTGACTGAGGCTATCACCACCCTTTTTCGATAGCGAAATCCTGTCTTCTGTTGACGCAACTTGAGCATTTTGCTGCTGTCGATTTTGCCCGAATAGAATGCCGATCGCGATCGCCGAAATCACAACTGCTGTCGAAGCGATCGCAATCCAACGATTCCGTCGCTGCTGTTGTTCCAGGGCTTCGCGGCGGTGCATTTGGGCGATCGCATCTTCCAGAAGTTCATCAGGCAAATTCAACTCCCGTAAAATTTCTCTTACCTGATCAGTCCCCAATTCTAACTCGCGCTGGTTCGATAACTTATCGATTTCAGCGACAACCTGTGCTAACTGAGCTTGAGTAAGTCGAGTTTCCATAGAGTTTCCCCCAGTAAAAATTAGATATATAAATCACCCCTCTCATCTCTTCCTCTGCGCCCTCTGCGCTCTCTGTGGTTAAATTATCCATATTATTCAATAAATAATTCTCAAAGTCAATTCATAAAAATCATAACTTTAACATCATAAAAATCATATTTAGATAAAATCCAGACTGGCAAATTCCTCCACCTTCAGAAAATGAATTAAATCCAACTTTCCTAAATCCAGTGTTTCCTGTTGGCGATTCAACCAAATTGCATTTAAGCCAGAATTTTTAGCACCACAATAATCAGCCTTAAAACTATCGCCAATATGCAACACATTTTCCGCAAGGCAATTATGTTTCTCCAAAGCAACAGTAAAAATTTGAGAATCGGGTTTGGCAGCACCAACTTCAGTAGAAATTGTCACTGATGTGAAATATTCTGCTAAATTTAATGCTTTTAAGACTGCATAAATTCGCGAATCGAAATTCGAGACTACGGCTAATTCAATACCTTGTTTTTGCCACCTATTTAATGCTGGGAATACGTCGGGATAGACAAACCAAGGTTCGGCGGTGGCAAAATGAGCGTAGAGTTCGGCAAAGAATTTGGGAAAGTCCGAAAATTGATTGAAAACGCCTGCTATTTGAAAGGCTTTCGCGGAAACTGCTAGCCACCATTCAAATTCTAATTGGGAAATTTTTGCTGCTTCGATTCCTGGAAATGTCATCGGACTTGCTGAGGCGAAGCTTTGGTAAAATGCTGCATTTAAGTCTTCACTCTTAACTGTTACTCCGAAATTTTTGGCTAGTTGTGCGTAGACTTCGCCGACGCTGCCGCGCACGTCAAATAGTGTGCCTGCGGCATCTAAAAAGATAATTTTTGTCATTAGTCATTAGTCAGTTGGCAGTTGGCAGTTGGCATTAGTCATTAGTTAGTTGGTTGTCAGTTGTTAGTGGTTGGGGGATTTAACACACCGGAATGATTGGCAATATTATCGGCAGGTTCAAATCGACCGCCTAAATATTTGGCGAGGAATTCTTCGGCGATCGCGTAAAAGTGCAGGCGGTTTTCCGGGCGCGCAAATCCGTGTCCTTCGTCTGTATAAAGTACGTATTCTACAGGTTTGCCGGCTTGCTTCATGGCATTGACAATTTGCTCGCTTTCTGCTACTTTAACTCGCGGGTCGTTAGCGCCTTGGGCAATTAGCAAAGGTTTCTGAATTCGATCGACAAAAAATAAGGGCGATCGCGATTTCAGAAACTCTGGTTCTGTTTCCAAGTTGCCGATGCAGTGATACAGATTTGCTCTGCTAGATTCCCAGTAAGCGGGAATAGTTTGCAGTAGTGTTATCAAACTGCTTGGCCCGACAATATCGACGGCGCAGGCAAAAACATCGGGACTAAAAGTCAATCCCACCAAAGCGGCATAACCACCGTAGGAAGCGCCCATAATCGCAATTTTATCCGGTTGGGAAATTCCTGTTTCTACTAGCCAATTCACCCCATCTAGCCAGTCGTCGTGCATTTTAGCACCCCATTCGCGATTGCCGGCATTGGCAAAGGCTTTGCCGTAGCCAGTGGAACTGCGAAAATTGATTTGCAGGACGGCGTAACCTCGGTTTGCTAGCCATTGGGCTTGTGGATCGTAACGCCAAAAATCGCGTACCCAGGGGCCGCCGTGAACTAGCAAGACTGTCGGTACGGGTGTGGCGACTCCGACAGGTTTTGTCAGGTAGCCGTGAATGGTTAAACCATCTCTGGCGGTGTAAACAATTGGTTCCATTGATGACAGCGGCAAACCTTCGAGTTTTGGTTGGTTGCTAAACAGGAAGGTGAAAGTTTTGGAAGTGCGATCGAACACATAATAGTAAACTGGGCCGTCGTCTGTCATGTAAGCGACCAGCCACGTGGTGTCTGCAAGGTTGCGGCTGGTGATGGAGTATTCGCCGGGGCGAAATTTGCCGATCGCCTCAAAATCTTCTGCTATGCTTTGGTCTAAAATCTGCCATTCTTGTTTGTCTTTGTAGAAGGAAACCGCCTGAATTTCTCGCTTGGTAGGGTGTATGAGAGTGCCGCCAACATCATATTCAGCATCAGAGGCGATCGTCGTTTCTTGTTTGGTTTCTAAATCGAGTGCGATCAAGTGGTGGACGTTAACATCGTGATTGGCGATGATGTAAAGAATTTTACCGTTTTCTGAGAACATGACGGCACTGCCTTCGTCATCCGGCCCCCAATATCGAAGGCTTTCCCAAGATTTGTCCGCAGTTTCCCGAAACAGCAATTCTAAACCGCCGTCGGCAGTTGTGGCTATGGCCGCACGCACTTGAAATTGGGTATCAACAGTCCATTCCTGGATCTTACCTGGATTTTCGGTGTCGAGTTCAACGGCACCGTTTTGCAGGTTGATGCGATAAACATCGTGTTTGCGGCGATCGCTAATGTTCATTCCCACTAATATTTGATTAGGGAAGTTGTGGTCAAGGGCGATCGGCTGAGCTTGAACACCTTGAAATGGTGTCAAGTCGCGAACCAGCTTTGACTGGATATTGACTGAGAATAAATGCCAGTTTTCGTCACCGTCGGTATCTTGGAGATAAATCAGTTCTTCGCCGCTGTAAGTCCAAAAAAAGATGCGGATGCCGCGTTTTTGGTCGGTTGTGATTGGGCGGTCATCTGCTTGACCGACTGTACGCAATTGCACTTGCAAAACGTTGTTTTCGTCGGGCGCAATGTAGGCGAGATACTTGCCATCTGGTGAAAGTTTTGGGCTAGTTCTTTCGGGGTTGCCGAAAATAATCTCCCGTTCAATTAGGACTGGAAGTTCGGTTTTTGGATTTTGAACTGTTATATTTTGCATTTTTTATTGTGATTAAGATTCTCTATTGGAATGGGCATCTTGCCCATTCCACAATAAAACTAAATCTTTGTGGAATAGGCATCTTGCCTGTTGTTACCCATTCCACAATAAAACTAAATCTTTGTGGAATAGGCATCTTGCCTGTTACGGATCTATTTAAAGAAGTATTGATTACTTCAAAAGCAACTCTTGAATCGGTTTGCTAATCCAATTAAAACCAACTTTTAGTTGATGATCGAATGTTGGCATCCGATAGAGATAAGCTAAGCGGCGAGCAATATGTGCTAATTGTCCATCAAGTTTAATTCCTAAACCAGAAAGAGTAGCATTGTCAATGCCCAATGTCATCATTTCTCCTAGCGGCTGGTACCGGAAAGGTAGTAATGGCCGATCGCTCAACGAGGCCCAAATGTTCCACGCGGTATAATCCGCTTGCTGGAAGGCTGTTTGGGCGGTGGCGGGGACTTTTTGACCAGTTGCGTCGTGACATTCGGCTATGTCTCCTAGGGCAAATATGTCTGGATGGTCGATAATTTGCATCTGCGGATTCACGATTAATTGACCGCGCTGGTTTTGTTTGAGCGGGAGCGATCGCAATGCTTGACTAACTTGCGTTCCTACAGTCCACAATACTATGTCTACGGGGAGAACATCTAATTGTCCTTTGTAAACTAAGGATATTGTGTCCGCTTCGATCGCCTCTACTGCGGTTTCTAGGTCGATCCACACTTTTCGTTTTTCTAAAGCTTTGTTGGCGGCTTCGCGGTTGAACTCCGGCGATGTCCGCAATATCGTGTCGCCTTGCTCGATTAACCGCACGCGACCTTTGTCTCCGAGCCGATCGGCTAATTTGCAAGCTAATTCTACTCCCGAATAACCGGCGCCGACGATCGCCACTCGAATTTTGTCAGTATTGCTGGCTTCTAAAAATCGCAGTCTTTCTTCTAAACGGTAAGCGTCGTCGAGGCTGCGGAACGAGTAAGCATATTCAAGGGCACCTTTAACCATATCTAGCGGGGTTTCGCCGCCTAAAGCTAAAACGAGTCGATCGCACGGAATTTCTGGCCCATCGTGTAATTGCACTCGCTTTGCTTCTACATCGATGCCGGAAACAGTGCCTTGACAAAAGCGTACACCTGTGTTTTGCAAAACTTCGGCAAACGGGGGAGCAATTTCCCAAGTTTGGAGCTCGCCTGTCAGGAGCTCGTACAGCAGGGGAACGAACAGGAATCGATCGCGGCGATCGACTAGGACGATTTCGGGTTTTTCGGCTTTGGAGAAGGGTAATTGACTCAAGCGCAGGGCTGTGTAGAGTCCGCCGAAGCCTCCGCCGAGAATGCAAATCCGTTGTTGTTGAGTCATAGTGTTTGGTTTGAGGGGCGATCGGTAGCAAGGAAACTTATCTTATTCTAACGAGAGTGAGGGAGTGGGGAAGGGGGAGAGTGGGGGAGTCGGAGAGTGGGAGACTGGGAAAACCTTCCCTCTTTCCCTCCAACCTCAACATCCATCTGTTAAATCCGTTAAACTCACACCCAGAACACCATTCTCAATAAGCTTTTTATGGGCGGGATCTCCTGCCCAACCCCTACTCCCCACAAGAAAATGCACTTGTTGTGGAACAGGCCGGAAAGCCTGTTAAGCGAGAATGGTGCTCTGGGCGTGAGTTAAATCCATTAAATCCGTTAGACAATGCGTTTCCGAACTATTTTCTAAATCTCTAGCCTTGATTAGCTTTACCTATTACCCGCCCTCAAATTTTCTGAATGTTCGCAGAACTAATTTTGTACTATATTAGTTTATAACGAATTATTTCGCACATTAAATTCACTTTTTATAGGGTCATCTACTCTACCACTTGCCCTCGCACTCACAAGTGAAAAAAAACCATGCAAATTTCTTCCAATTCTTCTAAATTTAAGAACGGCGATCACAATAACGAAGACGGCTCATCTTTGTTAAAAAGCGAAGAACGATATAAAAATTTAGTAGCTAATATTCCCGGTGCTGTCTACCGCTGTACCTGCGAGTATACGGACGACGGGGAATTAACACGGACAATGGCGTTTTTGAGCGAGGCTGTTCAAGAAATATCAGGCTATCCCTCTTCTGATTTTATCAACGATCGCGTCCGTTCTTTTTCCAGCATTATCCATCCTCAAGACCGCAAAAATGTGGATGCTACTGTCAAAAAAAGTGTAGCAACTAGAACTCCGTACATCCTTGAATACCGGATTGTCCGGGCTGACGGCGAAATTAGCTGGGTTTACGAAAAAGGCAAAGCTGTTTGCTGCGAGGCGGAAGAGGCTAGAGGAAAACAAGAGGGACAAGGGGAAATTGAGGGCTTTTTGTCGGCTGTGGTTTCGCCGATCGCAAATTCTCTGTCTCGGGTTGTTTATCTCGACGGAGTGATTTTGGATATTACTGAGCGAAAGCGAGCTGAGGAAAATCTGCGAAACACTCAAGATTTTCTGAATGCGGTACTGCAAAATCTGCCGATTAGTGTCTTTATTAAAGATGCTGTAGAGCAAAGATTTATTTATTGGAATACTGCTAGCGAAGAATTGTTTGGCTATTCGAGGGATGAAGTTATCTTAAACAATGCTGCTGACTTGTTGAAGTCAGAGGAGGCAAATTACTTGCAAGCACAAGATTTAGAAGTGCTGGCAACGAGAAAAGGTGTCGATTTGCCTGAAGAAACTATCCAACTTCCCCACCGGGGAAAGCGGATTTTGCACACGAAAAAAGTTCCTTTGTTTGACGATTCTGGCGCGCCTAAGTACATTCTGGGTATTGCTGAAGATATTACGGAAAGCAAAAAAAATGAAACCGAATTGTCGCGGTTGGCTATTGTGGCTCAAAAAACGCAAAATGGTGTGATTATTACTGATGCTCAAGGCTGCATTGAATGGGTAAATGAAGGATTTACTCGGATTAGTGGTTATGTGCTGGCAGAAATGCAGGGAAAAAAACCGGGTGATGTACTGCAAGGCTCTCAAACAGACCCGCTAACTATTGCTCAACTGCGAGCGGCTTTGGCTACGGGCGTGCCGTTCAATCAGGAAATTTACAATTACAACAAGGATGGAAAGGGTTACTGGGTGGCGCTTTCGATCGCCCCAATTTATCAAGAAACCGGGGAACTCGAAGGTTTTATTGCGGTGCAAACTGATATTACCGATCGCAAGCAAGCAGAGGCAACAGTCAGGGAGAGTGAGAGTTATTACCGCTGCATTGTCGAGACGGCTTCGGAGGGTGTTTGGATGTTTGACAGCGAAAGTATCACGACTTTTGCTAACTCTCGGATGGGCGAAATGCTGGGGTATACTGTGGAGGAAATGCTGGGGCGATCGCTATTTGAGTTTATAGACTGCGAGTCTAGGAAAATAGCAGAAAGTTACGTGCAGCGCAGGCGGCTAGGCATTCGCGAACGCCACGATTTTAAGTTTACTCGCAAAGACGGATCTCACTTGTGGGCGATCGTCTCGGCGACGCCGATGTTCGACGCTGAGGGCGAATTTTCCGGGGTTTTGCGGATGATTACCGATATTAGCGATCGCAAACAAGCAGAAGCAGAATTGCGCCAAACTCTCCAAGAGTTGGAATTTGAAAAATTTGCTTTGGATCAATCGGCAATTGTCTCGAATACCGACGAATTCGGAGCCATTACCTATGTCAATGATCAATTTTCCGAACTCTTGAAATATTCCCGAGAAGAACTAATCGGCAAAACTCACAAACTTGTCAATTCTGGCTATCACTCAGCCGATTTTTTCAAGCAGCTTTGGTCAACCATCCGCCAGGGAAAGGTTTGGCGAGGAGAAATGAAAAATCAAGCTAAAGACGGCACATTATTTTGGTTGGATACTACGATTGTACCTTTCTTAAATACGAACGGCGAACCCCATCAATATGTAGCAATTCGCAAAGATATTACCGATCGCAAACACGCAGAAGAAGCGGTGCGACTTTCCGAAAGTCAATTGAGGGCTAAAAATCAAGAATTGGCAAAAGCCCTACGGGACGTGCATAAAACTCAAAGCATGATGGTTCAAAATGAAAAAATGGTAAGTTTGGGGCAATTAGTTGCTGGCGTTGCTCACGAAATCAACAATCCAGTTAGCTTTATTTACGGCAACGTCATGCACGCTGACGATTACTTTAAAGACTTGCTAAAAATGCTGCAACTTTACCAGCAGGAATACCCGCACCCAACACCAGCAATTCAACAAGAAATAGATGATGTCGATTTGAATTTTCTGCTCACAGATTTGCCGAACCTGTTAAATTCGATGAAAATGGGAGCCGAGCGAATTCGCCAAATTGTGCTGTCACTGAAGAATTTTTCGCGATTGGATGAAGCCGAACAAAAACAGGTTGACATTCACGAAGGGATTGAAAGCACTTTGTTGATTTTGCAGCACAGGTTAAAAGAAACGGCAGGACATCCGAAAATTACGCTGCTCAAAGAGTTCAGCAATTTGCCCCGCGTACAGTGTTATGCAGGACAGTTGAATCAGGTTTTTATGAATATTATTGGCAATGCAATTGATGCTTTGGAAGAGGCAATGGAGACTGGACAGTGGGCGGAGGGGGAACAGGCGCCTATTCCTTATTGTCCTTCGCCGACGCTGCGGATTTGTACGGATGTAAAATATCAACAGGATGCTTTGATGCAGGCAGATTCTGCTGTTTCTGATGCTTTGGTTCGACATCCTTCTCATATTGTGATTCGGATTGCTGACAACGGGCCGGGGATTCCGATAGATGTTCATGAAAGGCTGTTCGATCCGTTTTTTACTACGAAAGAACCTGGTAAAGGTACTGGTTTGGGGCTGTCGATTAGCTATCAAATTGTGGTAGAAAAGCACGGCGGGCAGCTTAAATGCGATTCCGCACCGGGTCAAGGCACGGAATTTGCGATCGAGATTCCTGTGGGGAATAGTCAGTAGTCAGTAGTCAGTAGTCAGTAGTCAGTAGTCAGTAGTCAGTAGTCAGTAGTTATTTACTACCAATGCCCAATTCCCAATGCCCAATTCCCAATGCCCAATTCCCATAACCATGAAATATAACGTAATTTACGACGGAAATTGCAATCTCTGCGTTACCTTGGTGCAGTTACTTGAAAATTTAGATAAAGGCCAGAATTTTGAGTATATTTCCATGCAAGATTTAGAGGAATTAAATCGCTTTGGGATTACGTCTGAAGACTGCGAAATGGGGATGATTTTGATAGATGCAGACAATCCAGAAAAACGCTGGCAAGGCAGCGATGCGGCGGAGGAAATCGGACGGATATTGCCTGCTGGCGAGGTGTTTGTGGCTGCTTATCGGGCAATGCCGGGGATGAAGTGGATGGGCGATCGCGTTTACGAACAAGTCCGCGACAACCGCTATACTTTGTTTGGCAAGCGATCGACTACTTACAAATCTGTTTATGCGGTTGGCTGTAGGTCGATCGACAATTGCGACAATCGGGACTAATACCCAATCCAGCTTATTTCTTAGTCCGCTTGGAGTGGACTTCGTTCGTGTAGAAGCGATTTCAATCGCCGAATGACTGATTAAACAAATCAAATATCTGCTGGCAAAAGTCTTTGAGTTTTTGCGCCGACTCCACCGCAGGTTCGGTTAGGCCCAGAAAATTCCAATTTTCCACAGTAGAAAAGTGCCACTGCTGACCGCTATGATCGTAACCGGCGGCCTCAACTCCGATCGCCCGCCGATATCCTTCCACCGGATCTTGGTAAAATCGGATTTGAATCAAAATGCTGCGGCTTTGCAGCAAGCGACTTCTACCGGGAAAATGGAAGCCAATGTCGATCGAATCTGGATCGACAAGTTCTCTGGTATCCTCGTCATTCATCCAAGGTTTCAAATCAACTTTTGCATCCGGGAATTCGGACTTGAATAAATTAACAACCGCAGCAATTTTGCTGGCAACTTCTATATTTTTGGCTTGTTCGGCAGCGTTCACTCGAAATACTCCTATCAAATACAGTTATTACATTTAGCTAATAATGTAACTGCATACTGCCGAATCTAAACTGTGAATAGCCGACTTTTTAAAAGATAATTATAGATTGACAAATTTTAAAATTTGTGTTAGTCCCTCTTAGTCTGCGGAGGCAGACTTCGTTTGTGTAGACGCGGTTTCAACCGCCGAGTCCCTTTTTAAAAGATAATTATAGATTGACAAATTTTAAAATTTGTGTTACTCCCTCTTAGTCTGCGGAGGCAGACTTCGTTTGTGTAGACGCGGTTTCAAACGCCGAGTCGCTTAATCCAGCGGCAGGGTGATCGCAAATTCCGAACCTTCTCCCAGCACCGATTCGCAAGTTAGTTTACCGCCGTGGGTTTCTTCGACAATTTGCCTGCTGATAGACAACCCCAAACCCGTACCTTTTCCTACTCCTTTGGTAGTAAATAAATGGTCAAATATTTTCGACTTGACCTCCGATGACATCCCTTGACCGTTATCTTTGATGGTAATCACCACGCTGTTGCTATCCTCGGAGACTTGAGTGATAATGGCGATCGTATTCGGTAAAGCTGCAATTTCTGCATAAGTGCGGTCTTGATTGGATTCCTCAAAACAGTCGATCGCATTTGCCACCAAATTCATAAATACCTGATTCAGTTGCCCAAAATAACATTTAACTGCCGGCATATTTCCGTATTCTTTGATAATTTTAATCGCCGGGCGAGTATCTGTAGCTTTCAGGCGATACTGTAAAATCATCAAAGTGCTGTCGATCCCCTCATGAATATTTGCTGACACTTTATTCGCACTGTCAGCGCGGGAAAAAGTCCGCAAAGACGTGCTAATATTGCGAATGCGCTCTGTACCTGACTTCATAGATGAAATCATTTTCGGCAAATCTTCCATCAAATATTCCAAATCAATATCCGATGCTTTATCCTCCAATTCATCTCCCGAATTCGGGAACTTTTCTTGGTAAAGTTGCAAGTAATCAATCAAATCTAAGCTAGCCTCAGCAGCAGCATCAATATTCCCCGCAATAAAACCAAGCGGATTGTTGATTTCGTGAGCAACCCCTGCAATCAAGTTACCCAAAGCAGACATTTTTTCGCTTTGAATGAGTTGCAGTTGTGCCTGTTGCAATTCATTGAAAGATTGCTCTAACTGTTGAGATTTTTCTTGCTCGCGCGCGTACAAACCAGCATTTTCTACAGCAATAGCAACTTGAGAAATTAACACTTTGAATACTTCTACTCTCTCTGCTGTAAAAGCTCCTACCGTCAAAGCATTTTCTAAATAAATTATTCCGCGTCGCTGAGATTGATAAATAATCGGCAAACAGAGAATTGATTTTGGTTGATATTTCTGAATGTAGGGATCTACCTTAAAAGGTTCAGCGACAGTCGCATTGTCTAAAACCAGATGCTTTTGACTGCGCTGTACGTAATTAATCACAGACAGGGGTACATCTTGACGATTTTCTACGGGAATAGACTGTAAAAGTATCACTTTATCATCCGCCAAACTGCCAGTAGCTTCTATGCAGAGGATATCGTTTTTCAGCAGCATTAGCACTACTTTTTGAGCCGCCGCATTTTCTAAAATAATTTTGATTAATTTGGTCAACAATTTTTCTAGAACAATTTCACCGTTAATGGCTTGCGCCGACTTAATAAAAGTAGCTAAGTCCAAGAAATCGCCTAAACTACTACTGGTAGTATTTCCCGTGGCAGTGCGGGTGACATCGAGGGTTGGGGTTTGAATTGTGCGCGTCTGTGCTGCTAAGAAAGGATGTGTTGATTCTAAATGTTTAACTTTAGCTATGGCTCCCCAATGGATATATCCATAATAGGCTTTAGTCAGATATGCTTGAGAAACTATCTCTTTACCCAAAGCTTGATAAAATTCTCCGGCTAATTCATAGGCTAATGCTTCCTCTTGAATGTAACCGTTTTTGGCTGCTCCATCAATTGCGCGATCGTACAATTCCATTGCTTGGGTATTTTGCCCCAAAACTCGCGCTGTTTCCGCTGCTACCAAGTCGTATTTGTGTTGATAATTCATCGGAGCATGAACTGCCCATTTTTTCATCTTCTTTTGGTTTTGCAGCACTTTTTTCAGATATTGCTTTTGCTCCCCTTTCTCAGCTTTGGGATACAAAGCGAGAAGACTTATAGAAGAGTAAAAATTATTTAGGGAAACTACATAAAATCCGGCTGTGGCTTCTTCATATTTCTCAAATAACCTTGAGTTTTCCAAGGCGGCCGCGTAGTTTCTAAAAAGAAAATTAAGCTGAGTTTTGGCATTATAAACCAAACTGACTAAAAAAAAGTTTTTAGATTCTATTAAAACGGGGAGCGTTTTGACTTCATTAAATTTATCACCGACTAAATGGCAGGGTTCGACAGCTTGACCGAGCAAATTGAGGGTTGTCTGCCTGCCTATACTTAGATACTGTACAGCCATTTCTAGTTGAGATTGCTGCATTAGTTTCATATATTTACCAGTCTCTTGATCCACCAAATCTAGAGGAGCTCCTATCGACAGTTTTTTGAAGCAATATTCACCTATAGAATAACCAGCATATTCCAACTCTCCAGTTTAGATCCCAGCTTGAAAACCTTCTTTGAGATCGTCTAATCCTGACTTGACAGAGGCGTTCCAGTGGTTAATAAAAGAACCAAAAGGTGTATAAACTCTACTTTTGATTGAACGGGATGGAAATTTGTCTAACATCTTAATTGCCAGTTGACCGAATTGGTATGCCAAACTACTGTCCCCTAGCTTGTACATAACTACGCCATAAAAAACGTAGGCAATACTCGCATAAGGCGAATTACCATATTTAATGCACAGCTTGACCATCCTAGATGCCAGTAGCGGTACCAGGCGGGGCTTGGCCTGAACAGCAGTGCTGAGAATCCCTGATAAAATCCGCATGGCTGCTTGTTTGTCGGGATCTGTCATTTCTGGCAAGTTAGCTAAATCCTCAATTCGTTTCAATCCCAAGCTCAGTTTTGTCTTCATCAGTCCCGCCACAATATTTAGCGCGTTGGGGTTTTGAGGAAAAGAAATGCCTAACAGTTTCAGCACTTCCAGTCCTGTATTTAGTGCTTCTACAAGTCTAATTTGAGCATTGTAAGACTGGATTTGAAGTTCATAAACATTCATTTTTTCCAGTAACTTGTTAGCTTTTTGCAGTACGATATCGACCAGTTTTTTTGAATCTGCATAGTTGATATTTAAGTATTCAGCTTCTGCTGTTGATTCGTAAATTGCTAATGTTAAGTCATACTGACTTTGCCAACAATCCGCTGGCAATAATTCCATAGCCACCCGCAAATACCTAACAGCAGCTTCATAAGCACTCGCGGCTTTTGCCTTGGGTCCAGCCGTTAAATTTAATTGTGCCAACTGAGTTTTTTCTGACTGTTGGCTAATCGTGTCAATTCCGACATTCAATTGATTGACGATATCAAAGATGTTTTCTTCTAGCTTGTCGGGGGGAGTATTATTTAACAGTAATTGACCGATTTTTAAATGGGTAAATTGCTTTTGATCTTCGGGAATTAGCGAATAGGCGGCTTGCTGGACGCGATCGTGCAAAAATCGAAATCCCACCCGCGACGTGTCAAAACTCAGATTAACCGCCTCTCCGGGCGTAAATAGTAAAGGGATGCGATAGGC
>Ga0335394_10006646_pt1 | contig 13042 bp, 9 predicted proteins | sample MAT03_FD_205741 | JGI IMG/M metagenome (GOLD analysis project Ga0335394, IMG submission 205741) | Freshwater microbial communities from Lake Fryxell liftoff mats and glacier meltwater in Antarctica - MAT-03 (spades assembly) (version 2) ...
TACCGACCCAAATAACGGGTATTAGCCTTTTAGCATTTACTTTGTCTTCTACCCTGCCAATGACAATTTGGCCAGTTGGTGCAATAAATACAGTAGTACTTACTAAGATGGTGCTATCGCAATTGTTAGTCACCAAAAAATTGACTTTAAAATTACCGGCTTTAGTATAGGTCTTTATGGGGTTGGCATCTGTTGAAGTAGTGCCATCGCCAAAATCCCAGACTATTTTTTTGAAGGTACCGCCTGAAATATTTGATTTGTAGGTCGCGACACTGCCATTTACCTGCGCTGAAATAGTGGGCGTTAATGCTTGACAACTGTCTCCGGGCGTAAATAATCCGCTGATCAAATAAGGACTTAAAACATTGGTATCAATGGAGTATTTCACTTGCAAAAAATAGGTGCCTCCATCCGTCAGGTTTGTAATTATAGTGTTATTCTGTGCTTGAGCAATTGGTACGGCACTCATATTTTTAAACAAGGCAAGTGTGGGCACTAACTCCGGTGTTCCCGGATTATTAATGGCTACGGTCAAACTACTGCCCTTTTTTGCGTTAAATTTAAACCAGTCTGTTTCTTTTTTAAGCGGTAGCCGGCCACTCATATCAAAAGCGCTTTGTGTAATCAACGTTGCTCGCTGAGCCGTTTCATCGCATTCCTGATCAATTGTATCCTTGAAAAATGTGATGGTATAAGGTTGGTTATTGCCGCCTAAAACTGGATTGTATGCCATCCGTATATACGTTTTTGTTGGCGAACACCGCTTAAAAGTAATCAAATGAGAACCGTCACCGGGGAAATAGCATTCGTGCTCTATAGCTGTTTTATCATCCTGTTCCAATAATTGAAACCAGGGTTTGCCAGGCGCTCCGGCTACAGTGGTGAAGCGGATGAACCACGCACCTTCGGGCAATTCTATGCTACCGTAGTCAGTATCAGTCAGGCCATTAACCTGGCCACTCCATGCCGTGTTCAAGATTAATGCATTGGCGGCAGTAGTGTTGTTATTTGGCTCGGTCTCAAGTGTTTGAGCCGCCAAGTGGCTGGTACTGAACCAGCAGGACAAAAGGAGGGCTAAGGCCACGAGGGCCGGGAGATTTTTGTTCATTGTAAAATTGTAAAAAATTATGAGTGAGTGTTGTACGAAAAATTAGTTTTGAAGGGTACTACAATGGTATTATGCTGAATTTTTAGAAAGGTGTGAGGCGTGCGATTATTTTTATTTTTTCTCTAAAAAATATACTTTTGCTGTGTATTCCATCAAGTATTTCGGCCCAATGAGCAGAGCAGATTACATCGGCCTTTAACCTTTTGTGGAAGGTGACGGACTACCCACTCCCATTAAACCAGATTGTTATTGTTGGAATGGGTGTTTAAGGAACAGATATCAAAAGGGGCCTAATTGCAGCTCCGCCAGATTAACTTACTGCTGATCCGGTTTCCTTCGCGATATTCTGCTACGATGACGTTGGAGAATTTTTGTTGCTTGGCAACACACGCTGCGTTATTTGTCTCTTGTTCTGTTTTCCAAGAGCCTATTAATATCCGATAATTCTTGGTGTTTGGCAGGTATTCCGCTTCAAATATCCCGAGCGATCTCAGGTTGTCGTAGGCAGATTGAGCCACCGAGCAAGTGGTTGAATATCCTAACTGAATTTTCCAGGTAGTACCTGCAATTGGCTTTTCACATACCCAAAATTCATTCCCTGCCTCTGTTTGGTCTCCGCCCTTAAATTGGGCATTTTTTTGTGGATCTTTCTCTAAAAAGCGTTTTTCTGGCGCTACTATGGGTTTCATAGGTTTTTCAGGTTGAATACGGTTCGGACCCAGAACCGTGGCGGACTTTTCGGGATGTAACGCGGGAGTATTAGGTAAAGATGACTGCACTTTTGATGGCTCCTGAGGTTTTATTTCAGGGCTAAAGGGCCTATCGCCTCCATATTTTTTAGCAAAGGCAATGGCTTTTGGGATATTAGCATTCAGATCTGTGATCCGCTTTTCATGGGAGGGATGAGTATTGAGAAACTGGGGAGGTTGTTGTCCGCCCAATGCAATCATGCGTTTCCATACACGGGGTGCTTCGTAGGGGTCGTATCCCGCCAAAGCCATTAAGCGAAGTCCGATCTGATCACTTTCTGATTCATGTTTACGGCTAAAGGGCAAAATGACACCAAACTGCGCTCCTATGCCGTATAATTGCATGATCGCTTGTCTCACTTCCTGCTCTTCATTCAAGGTAGCAACATCTATACCGGCAGCGACCGCTTGCGCCAGTATGATTTGACTGGTGCGTTCTGCGCTATGGTTTGCCAAAGCGTGGCCAATTTCATGGCCCAGCACCGAGGCTAAGCCATCAGGGTTAACTGTTACCCGCAGAATACCCGTGTAAACCACAATTTTTCCGCCCGGCATACAGGTTGCATTTATTACATCGGGTTCATCTATTACATATACCTCCCAGCGATAATTTTTCAAGTCATTACTACGACCAATCATCTTGTAATAATGCAGTGTGGCGTTAATCACCCGCTCGGATACTTCTTTGACTATGCTTACAATTGCTGCATCTTGGCAAGGCTTGCTTTTTTGCAAATTATCGCGATAAGCACTCTCAGATTGGGCGAAAAGCGTGTTGGGATTGATTAGTCGTAGTTGTTTACGGCCCGTGATGGGGTTAGATTCTTTGCATTGAGGCAACACCACTAAGGCGAGCAGTAACATGAAGGGGACAAAATGTCGCATAGTCAGAAATTTTTAAAGTTTAAAAATATATACCTATTATGCTCAGCGTTTTGATTTTCGTGAGCAGCGTTGGAAATTTTTCTTAAAAATTATTAACCATGGTTACCTTTTCTATGGTTGATTTGCTAGCCACTCAAATGATTATTTATAAAATTGAGGAGTCATCTGTTCACTGCCGACTCCTTAATTTCCTAAAGACTATTGAGCCGCGCATTAATTGATGTACCCTCTGAAGACATCGAAAAACATACAAAATTGTAAAAAAAATATTCATTTTACCTGCGAATAAATTAATTGAGTGATGTTTGAATTTTTTTGCAAAAAAATTCAAACATCACTCAATTAATTTATTACCGTACAACTATCTTTTCTCAATCCCCTTTCCCCGCTTCCGATCAAAAGCCTTCACCTTAGTCGCTAAAGCACCAGACTTTTTCTGATTTACAACCCATTTTCTGATTTCTTCCGGGGTGTAAGCATTGGGGTGCGCAGCCGAAACGGCGGTGCGGTGGCCCACTTCGGCTGCGCGGTCATCCACACCGCCGCCCGTGAGATTGTCGCCTACGCCGTCTTCAAACCAGATGGCGCCGCCGTCTTTGCCGGTAATGAAATAGAGGTTGTTTTCTTCGTTGTTTTCTTCGACTGTCTCAAAGGGATCGGCAATAACGACCAAATAATAAAACCCGTCCACCGAGGGCATGGTATAAGTCCAACGAACGCCTTTGGAGCCAAACACCGCCTGCCCAAGGCTCTTTCCGGGATTGAGGTTGACGTGGTTCCACCAGTTATCCCATTCTCCGATGCCGTCCTGATAAGGCCCCTGTGCGCCTAAGCCGCCAAATTCGTCGGTGACGTATTGATGGAGCAAGACTCCATAATCATCTGCATCGAAGGCATTGTAATACAGGTAAACAGCGCTCCATCTTGTGGCTGCTTTTAAGGTCTTTTTGCCGAGGTTATACACATCAAAATCTAAGGCACGGTCTTGCAGTTCCCAGCCATCGGGATCATCATTGTCGGTGCAGGCCGGCAGGGCAAGGTCGTAGTCTCCGGTGTTGTTGACGGGGTCTATCGGGTCAATTGGGTTGACGGTCGCATCGGGATAACCCACAAAACAGTATTTCACAAACTGAGGGTTGGTCATCAGATCATAGGAAGCCCAGGCAAACCCGCGATCCCCCCACCCTTGGCCCCAAGAGTTGACGATACGGAAGGCTTTTTTGGCATCGTCATAGCCCACTATAGTCATGGCATGGCCGCCGCGTTCCGAGCCGTCCAAGATATTGCTGCCCATAGTGCCGCTGCCCTTCCAGCCCATGAAAGCACCCGTGACGATGGCGCCAAACACCACGGGGCGGCCTTCCGCCAACTTTTCTTTGATGGCGGTCAGGTTCACCGGCAGGTCGCGGTACGATTTGATTTTGAAATTGGCCGCTTCTTGAGTCCAGGCGTTGGCGGGCTGATTAGAGCAGTCGCCGAGGTTGGCAAAAGGTACCGTAGCCAAGGTAGCCACACCGCGTTTTTGCACCATGTCAAAAGCGTATTGGAAGTGCGTGCCGTTGCAGTCAGCGCTTTTTTGTGCATTTGGAATGGACCAAAAGAGGTCCTTGGGGCTGAACTGCTGTGCTGTGCTGGCGATCTGGCCCGGAGAAAGCTGTCGCTGGATGGCGTTCATGGCGGTGCGGGTATAATAGCCCACTGCCCACGCCACGCAGGTGCCTGTTTGGCCCTGATCGCCAACGGGCGGCATAAAAGGGGTCAGGTCAACTTTAGCCGGCAGGTTGCCGCCAAAAAACTGAAGATCGTTGGGGATGGTGGCATCGTTTTCGGTTTTTGCCCAACCAAAAGAAAAATTGGTATCAGTGTTGGGCACTTCATTTGGGTCATCGGTGCCAGATTTTTTGCAGGCACTGGTCGCGAGTGCAACCAAGAGGAACAGGGGTAGTAGATTGCGAAGGATCATAAAATTAATCAGTGAAGGTTGTATAAATGAAATGAGTGGTGAAAAGACGGTGTCGGTACCCGTCTATGCGGTATTTTTATTGTTAATTTTTAATAATCAAATTTTTTGGGGACATAGCGCTGCAAAAAGGCGGTTGCTGCTGCTTCAAATTCTGCGTGCATGGGGTTGTATTTATTGTCAACGATATCCGTGATTTTATTCATTTTGTCAATGTCGGCGTTATCTGTTTTGTCTGCTAATGCTTTCTTTTTCAAGCCAATATGGGCGGGCATGGCATTTTTGGAAAACGTGGACAGAAAGGAGATTAAACTGACGGCTTTATCAAATGCAACGTGATCATCTTTGCTGAAAGGAGCTGTTTTTTTGAGATCAAGGATTAAGTTTGGAAGTGCTGTCAGCAGTTCTTGGTGCATGAGGGCCATGCTGTCGGGGTTGTCATTGTTAAAAGCACTCACGTAATCGCTCATATAAATGGCTGCCTCGGACACAACAATATCCAATTTTCGATTATAACCAATAGCATGATTGGTGAGGGCGCGTTGATTTTCCCGGAGTGTATCAGCGGTCAATTTGGTGATTTTATGTAATTTGGCAAACCTCGCAAAAATACGCTCACAGTATTTAGGGGTTTTATCATCTGATTCCCGGCGATTAATTTCTTTTAGATGCCGGAGATGTTCGCGTGGGGAAGTCGTTGTTTTTCCTTCCAAATCGCTGCTAATTTTTTCATATCCAAAGGTGTCGCAAGTCATGGCAACCCATTTTTTTAAGTCAAGCAACAGGTCTGCATACTCAGGTTGTTGTTTGGCCAGCCGGCTGAAGGAGTCTTGTGCGGCCATCATGGTCTGGTGGGCCAATTTAGCAGTGCTCAGCAATACCGCATTTTGCGGAGTATGTACCACTGCGATGGTGTAGCCAAATTGAACTTCCTTTACGTTATTGGTCCAGACTACGGCTTTGTTCCAAATGTCAATGGCTGCGTTGGATTGGCTATGGAGGTTGATGCAAATGGACAGGATTAAAAGGGAAAGGAGGAGTAATTTTTTCATGTCAAGAAAATTTTATTAAATCATTTCATTTATATTATTTATGCGGCAGGGCGGCAGTTTTGTGAGGGCAATAGAAAAATAAATTATTTTTGGAGATAAATAGGTGCAGTTGGGGGGATTCGAGTGATTAAAACTTTGTCTCTTGGAGATCAGATATCTCTATTGCGGAATCTTAGTTTTATACCACATTCCACAATTTGTGTCGATTTTATTGGTGATCGCCCACGCTTTTTTCTATTTCGATTGGGCAAAAATACGCAGATGGACAAATTTTCAATTTTTATGGTTGCCAATCACACAAAAAACCGTACATTTGCACTATGAAAAAGACGATACAGTTGATCCGTTTTGACTGGGCAATAAAGCACATCCTCCGGGATAAGGCCAATTTTGTTATTTTGGAAGGTTTTTTAACTGTGCTGCTCGGCGAAAAAGTCACCATCCAACAGATACTGAGTAGCCAGTCCAACCAAGATACCGAAAGCGACAAATATAACGACGTGGACATATTGGTGAAAAATTTCAAGGAGGAGTTTATCATCATAGAGGTGCAAAACACCAAGCAACACGACTATTTTCACCGGATACTTTTTGGTGCATCTAAGGTGGTTACCCAATATATAGACGAGGGACAATCTTACGAAAACGTGAAAAAGGTCATTTCCGTCACTATTGCTTATTTCGATTTGGGTCAGGGGCTGGACTATGTCTATCACGGCACCACCCATTTTAAGGGGCTACACGCAGGAGACATCCTGACGCTGTCGGGCAAACAAAAAGAATTCTTCAAAAAAATGTCCGTCCATGAGATTTATCCTGAGTACTGGATTATAAAGGCCGGGATTTTTGACGAAGAAAAGGTTCGGGATGAATTGGATGAGTGGATTTATTTTTTCAAAACGGGCAAGGTGCAAGAAGATTTTTCAGCGCCTGGTCTGGTTGAAGCGAAAAAAAAGTTGGATAAACTGCATCTATCGGAAGACGAAAGGATAAGATACGACGAGTATGTAGAGCGCCTGCGGAAATTGGCCAGTCAGTTCAGAACGGAAGAGGAAGACATCAAAGATGCCATCAAAGCGGCACAAGAAAAGGCGGAAAAAGCACAAGAAAAGGCGGAAAAAGCACAAGAAAAGGCGGAAAAAGCACAAGAAAAGGCGGAAAAAGCGGAGGAAAAGGCGGAAAAAGCGGAGGAAAAGGCGGAAAAAGCGGAGGAAAAGGCGGAAAAAGCGGAGGAAAAGGCGGAAAAAGCGGAGGAAAAGGCGGAAAAAATCACCGCCGCGTTGGCGGAAGAAAAAGAAAAAGCCAAGGTGATAGAGATCGAAAACGAACAAACTGTTCTGCGAATGGCGGCCTCCGGACTGTCTGCCCCTGAAATAGCAAAATTCGTAAATAAGCCCGAGGCGGAGATAAGGAAAATTCTTGCCCAAAAGGGATAAAACACATACGCTATCCAAATCGCACAAGGGCTGCAAAAGGAAAGATAATGGTCTATTTTCGCTTTGTCAATCCAATTTGCCGATAACTTTCTTGATCTGTCAGCACAATATTAGCGGCGGTCCAGCCTGCGTTGAAGGCATAGTGCTGCCAATCGGTGCTATAGGAATATTTCAGTTTCATCAATCCGTCTTCGATGACCCACTCGCCGGTGATTTTTTGCCCGCCGGAAATGATCTGAAACATCCGACTGTTATAGGTGCCTGCCTCAAAAAAAGTCCAAACATCGCCGCCATTGCCGTTCCAGTTGCCAATCATGGTTTGGTCATGGGGTACTTTGTCCGTGCTGTGCGGGTTGAAAAATTTATCTGTGCGTTTATCGCAGCAATCACAATCTGTTTTGCCATTGTCACAACCCCAGGCGGTGCAAGTACGCCATTCATCGCGGTAGTAGGTGTCATAATAACCCGTGGACGCGTTGTATTGTTGATAGGAAACGCGGTCGTAGTGCCCGCCCTGTCCGTTGCAAGAAGAACAGTTTTTCTTGTGGGTACCAGCACAGCAAAAGCAGGTGCTACCGCTGTCGCTGTATCGGCCTTTATCTGCTGCCGGTTGGGCACCGGGCTTTGCTTGCTTAGGGGCAGTTGACTGCTTGGGGGTCAGTTTTTGAGGGATATTAGAGACTTTGGTAGCCGTATATTTGGTGCCGTCGCCGACGCTGTAATATTGCCAGATGGTACCATTGAATGCGGTCGTTTTTAACACGCTCGGCTCATCAATATAGTCGTAATAGTCGTAAAATTTATCACCCGCGATGGTCCAGCTGGCGTTCCAGGCGGTTTCTCCATAGACTGCGTACAGGCGTTGATCCGGATAAATGTTGAACTCCACCGTTTCCTTTTTGTCATTGCTGGCTTTCCATGCCCCGTACAATTGCGCGAGGTTTATGATCGTGCTGCCGGGCCGGGCCGGGTTCTGGTTTTTGCCCAACACATCCGTTCGTGGGATGGGTACAGGGGTCTCCGATATTTTGACGGCGGTGTAGACGATGTTGTCACCCAATCCGGTATAACGCCAGGTTTTGCCGTTAAAATAGGTTGTTTGGGTTTTTACAGGCCCCGTTTCATGATCCCAATAGCACAAAAAAAGATCGTCCTCCACTTTCCAGTTGCCGTTGTAGAGCAACCCGTAAGTTTGTACGCTGTAAATCCGCTGGTCGGAGTAGAGGGTGAACAGGAATTCGTGGTTGGAAGCGCCGAAGTTACCAAAGGAGGTTTGGTAGGTGGCTTTCCAGGTGCCGTAGAGTTGTTGGGGGGAGATTGTTTGTGCTGCTATTTTGAAAAAACCAAACAAAATAAAGCCAAAACAAAATGAAGCAGCACAAAAGACGGGTTTTGCTGTAAATTTTTTCATGTATTTAATATTTTATAATTAATAACCCACATTTCGACCACATTTTTATAAAAAATTGATAATCAATTCATTGTTAGGTATTTTTATTTTTAATTTATTAAAATTAATTTCTCGTAATATATTGATTTTCAATTATTTGCAGAATATAGTCGAAATGTCGGCAATAAGGTTTTTGGGGTTCTTTTCGGATGCGTTTTATTGGTAGCCCCGCTTTTTCTCTTCTTCTTTCTGGCGATTATAACCCTTGATCGCCGCCTTTACTGATTTAGCGCCAAATTTGACGGTCTCGGGTGATGGCTGCCAGCTTATTTGTTGTTTTGAGCGAACAGGCGCAGGTAGCACCACAAAACGCGGCTGATATTTGGGCGTAGCGGCCATAATCCGTTGTGACATCGGCGTAACGACATTGGAAACAGTTGCCTTGGGCAGCGGTGAATGATACACGCCGGATAACGATGTCGGCTTTATGACCGGGGTGCCTTTGACCCACGTAGCAGCGCTTTTAATGACTGATTTTCCAGCGCTTTGTGCCATTTTGAGGAGTGGCTTGACGATTGCGGCCTGACTTAAACAAAGTGTATTGGCGGCAAGAAAGAAGGATAAAACAAGAACTGCTGATTTGTTTGACATGAAAAAGAAATTTAAATTGTTAAGGTGATAACATAGCCGCTCATGCTATGCGGAAAGAGATAGGCTTGGTTTACTCAAAAATTGAGGAGAAAAATTCGCTCCATTCAGAAGCGGATATCTCCTCCACTGCTGGAGTAGAAAGATTCGTAAAATCTGGTTCGAAGCTTGGCAACACTGGCGGATCAATTTGCATATCCATCCAGACTTCCGGATCGGGTATCGTTTCTGGGACAGCCCAATCTATGCTGGCCAGAGTTTCCCGGATCATCTGGCCATAATCGTTCCATTCCTCCGGGCTCAGGCTGGCCCTCTCCTCTGCCAGTAGAGTATGGTAGGGTTCGCCCTGCCAGAAAAAAATACCAGTGGCACCCACTTCATTGCGGGCGATGTTAAAAGCCTGATTGAAATTTAAAGCATCCAATTTTAAAGCACAAACTGTGAGCATGGTGTGTCAATTTTTAATAAATGTATGGACAGGATTGATTCTTAGAGGTGAAAGGGCTGCAACCGTGTTTGTTTCAGTACACTACTCATATGCAGCTCGGCTGGCATCTTGTGAGCCTTAATCTAAAAAATTTTCGACAACTTCAAAATCAACATTGGGGCTGACAAGGCCAAGCACCTGCCCTCCAACGTGAAGCCCCAGGTTCAGTTGAATTGTCTGTTTGCCATGGAGCAAATGCAATTCAGTGTAGGGGATAAAAAGGGATAATTTAGAGCGGTCTTTTTTACCTTTCGAAGGGATAACGCTGGTTGAGACGGCGACAAATCCGCTGGTGGTGGCATATTTTTTGTTCCTGTCGCGCAATGGTTTCCCATTGGCATCATACAGCCAAGCCGTTGCCGTTCCGGCTTTGCCATTGAGGCGGGTGGTTTCCAAAAGCGCGTGGATCCGCATCCCCTTTTGGCCTTGCTGCGTCACCTCGTGTTCTATCCGAATATTGTTGAAAGGGGTGGTGGTGTTTTGACCCTGTATCGTTGGTGTTGGCAGCGTCCCGGGAGACGGTAATTCTTTCGCTGCCAGCCAGCCATTGGTGATGGCAGCCAATCGCGCAGATTTGCCGGGATGGGTGAGCGTTTCTTCTTCATTGGCAATTTGCTGCATGGCGATTTTGGCCTGTTCCAGGGTAGCCCCCATTTTGTAGAGGATAAAACCGGAGAACCGATCCGCCTCAAGTTCTTTTTCCGGGCGGCTGCCGACCCCATCCAGCGTATGCCCCGACAAGTGGTGGCCTATTTCATGCACTAAAATGCCCACGAGGGACCAGTTGGTTTTGGTCGAATCGCGTATGGCCAGCATAAACGACTGATTATAAACAATGTATCGTTTATTTTCATGTATGATAGCCGCTGCATTCGGGACGTTGCCCGCCAAAACCGTGAAATTGACCGGCAATCCCGTGTGACGCATAATGGCTTTAAGAGCGACTTGGGCATCCTTGTCGGATTCAAAGCCATAAAGCTGCTCCGTTGGGAACACACCAAGATAGTTACAGGAATGGGTACAGAAGATTTTTTGCTGGGCCAGGGCCTTGGAAAGCAGACTCAGACTGATCAATAAGAAAAAATATCGCTTCAACATAAAATAACCGGGTTGCTGAGAAAAAGAAATCGTGTTTCCTTTACTATGCCAACCCGGTTGCGGTTTGTGAGGCGGTGGTGATTTTTTTTATTCAATCAAAATAAGCCCTGCCCAGTCGGACACATCCCAGTCTTTTGTGTTGCGCAGTTGCCTTTGGGTCAGGCGGAAGGCTTCTGGCACGGGTTTGCCCTGTTTCAGCCAGAAATCATAAAAGGTTTTCATAAAGATACCCGTTTTTACATTGGGCAGGTCCCAGAGGGAAATGATCAGGTAACGCGCGCCGGCCTCCCGAAAGGCGCGTTGCAGGCCAAAAACGCCTTCGCTGCCGATGACATCGCCCAGTCCGCTTTGGCAGGCGGGGATCATGACGACTTCGGTGCCTTTTAGGTTCAATCCCGCGAAGTCTTGGGCTGTGAGCAGGCCATCCTGTTCATAATTCGCTGCTGAATCCACCTTGTTGACCCCTGCAAACACCAAACCAGAGCGCTGCATTGGGTTAGCCTCAGAAAACAGGTGCCTCATTTTGTGTTGTAAGCGTTCGTCGGGCAAGAAAAAACCGTGAGTGATAAGGCATACGGAGCGATAAGGCGTTGCTTTACCAAACTGGGCCAGCACGGCTGTTTCGGTCGCGGCTTTTCCGCTCAAAGCGGTCACTTCCTGCCCATTTTGCTGGAACAATTCACAGGCTTTATCAAATTCGCTCGTATCTTTGGAGGTTTCCAAGGCGGTAAACCCACCAAAGGGGTCGCTGCCAGCGCGGGTTGTGGCGTTTTTAGAGAGGGTGCCGTAATCAATTTCTCCAATCACTAAAGCATCTTTGCCAAAAACAGGCGTTATCATAAAGGTTTCCACCAATTGTCGGGTGGAGGCCATTTGTACCAACTCAAAGCGATCGGTCAGGAAGACCTTTCCGCCACTTTTTTCAATATAGCCCAAGGCCGCGAAGCTGACACGGTGCAGCAAGCCGTCCGGGGCGTAATACACGCGTTTGACCCCTTCCAAAAGCGAATCAAGGGGCCGCCAAACTGAATCATAGAGGTTAAATTTTTTGCCAGTACTGCTGGCCCGACTTTGTTCGGATGGCTTGTACAAAGCGAGGGGAAAACCATCTCGCCTGATCTGCTCCTGCCGAAGGGTATCTATGGCTTTTTCCTGACAGAGGGGTACAAAAACAGGCGCATTGCGGCCGGGCAGCAGCACCAAAGCGGCGTAGAGGAAGGTATCGGTTTCTATGACACGCATGCGGTTGTAACGGACGAATTCGATGGCGGCTTCGCCGGGCTTGAGTTTGGATTGGACGGTTTGCCAAGTAATGGATAATTTATTTATATATTCGTTGTATTCCGGTGATTTTGCAATTAGTGTGCGCTCTAAATCGCGGGAGGCATTTTGGAGGGAATCAATTCGGGTACGCTGATCGGGGGGCAGGTTGTATTCAGCGGCGATAGACTTTTCTGCCAGGATGTATTGATCGAATATTTGCCGCAAAGTAGTATCAGGCGATGCTCCAAGGGCAGCCCGTAGCGTGCGTTTATTGCGCAATCCGGCACCTTTAAAATAGAGGATATTGTTGTAGCATATCCGAGCCAACTCGGGGTGGCGGTGATCCAAGGCCGATGAATAATAAAAATCAGGCTTATAGCGCTGGATCGTTTTTATTTGTTCGGTAATAGAAAGGTAAGCAAAGGCTTTTTTGATTCTAATAGCCACCGCCTTTCGCTCTTCTTCTATATAGGGAAAAGCCTCTTCGATTCGCCCGGATGTCAGCAAAGTACTCCCCATGCCCCGGGCGCACAGAAGGTAGTCTTCTGTGTTTTTACCCGTGGTTTCTGCAAGAATAGTAAGTGCTTTGAGGCCAGTATCTATTGCCTCTTGGTATCGGTGTTGCATTTCGTAGATACCGGCAAGGGATGACAGCGTACCCCCGTATGCCGAATTATTTTCCCCTTGCAGTTTCTTTCGTAATGCCAAAGAGCGCAACAAATAGTGTTCTGCCGAGTCTGCCTGACCCGTGGCGTAATAAAAAATTCCAATATTTTGGAGCAATGTTGCCACGTTGATTCGCTCCATGCTGCCGAGCCTAACCTCTGTAGCTATAGAGTTTTTTACACATTGCAATGCTTGTCCTAACAAGTCTTTTTTGACTTGCCCTTGTGTTTGTCTGGCTTTTTCCCGATAGGTATTTGCCAAATCGTTCAAACAGTTGCCTTCCTCCCAACTGTTTTCGCC
>Ga0335394_10006648_pt1 | contig 13042 bp, 10 predicted proteins | sample MAT03_FD_205741 | JGI IMG/M metagenome (GOLD analysis project Ga0335394, IMG submission 205741) | Freshwater microbial communities from Lake Fryxell liftoff mats and glacier meltwater in Antarctica - MAT-03 (spades assembly) (version 2) ...
TCCGGGGAAACCATTCTTGCCAGGGTCGGTAGTCTTGGGTCCGGCGTAATTCCGGTCTCTGGACTTTTTCTGCCGAGGTGAGGTATGAGCGAGCGTGAGCAGGTATGGCGTGAGCGGATTGAGTGGCAGCCGTGGTCGGGGCTGACGGTGGCCGAGTGTTGCGAAGAGGCGGGCGTTTCGGTCGCCTCATTTTATCGGTGGAAGAAACTACTGGCGGCGCCGCAGGGTCCCCGGCGACCACGATCGACGAGAAGAACGGAAGTGCAGGCGTCAGACTCAGAGAAGCGAGCGTCTCATTTTGTGCCGATTGCCCTGCGAGATATTTCGACGAGTCCCGGTCCACCACAGAGCGTCGCAGCAGATGATGGCATTGCACCAGGCCATGGCAACAGCATGCGACTCGAACTGCCCAACGGGGTGGTGATTCATGTGGCTGGCGATCGGGATGGTCAGCGGCTGGGCGATGTGATCATCGCGGCCGGTCAGATCCATAGCGTTCTTCCCGGCGTGACAGCGCATGGTCTGCTGCAGCGCGAGGTGTTGTCATGCTGAGTCTGCCGTCGCGCACAAAGATGTTTCTCTGCATGAATCCAGTGGACATGCGGAAGAGTTTTGATGGGCTGTTCGGAATCGTGAAGCAGGAGTTCCAGCAGGATCCGCTCAACGGCCATTTGTTTCTGTTCGTCAACAAACGTCGTGATCGTAAGCACCCATTGGTAAGTTTTGGGGCGTAACAATCGATTGCCCAAACAGTATCCGGAGACTGACGTCTCGCGGCTCGCCGAGTTCCAGGCGAGCGGGGGACGTTAGTCCCCTGATTGTGATTCCTGTGATTATGCCATTTCACTTGTGCATGGGTGCTTATCACCACCCGAATTCTTAAACAGACTGTGGTGTGGACCGACGACACTCCGGTGATGTTCTTCGATCTTAACGGAAAACCAGTGCAGACGAAGAAAGGGGAATCGTCGTTTCGCCGCGGTCGCTTCTGGCCGTACATCGCACGCGGAGATGCGCCGTACACGGTGTTTGATTTCACGATCAGTCGAGATCGCGACGGGCCGATGTCGATGCTGACCGGCTGGTCCGGTTTTCTGCAGGCCGATGCGTACAGTGGCTACGATCCCGTGATTCATCAGAGCAACGGACTTATTATTGAAGTCGCGTCCTGGGGGCACTCGCGCCGTTACTTCGAGCAGGCTTTGCCGAATGACAGCATGCTATGTAGCCTGGTGCTCGAATGGGTGCGGCAGTTGTACGATAGCGGCTGGTTATCGGATGGCTGTCCTGTTCACGATCATGGCGAATGCGAAGCGACATCACCTTGAGCCGTTTGCGTATGTGCGTGATCTTCTGGTGAAGATGTCATCTTTGTGCGCCGCATGCGGAGTCGATATCCCGGACTTCACGGACGCATCAGATCTTCCGGGAGCGAGTTTCGTGAACTCGGAAAGTCCCTGGCCAGTCAACTGCCGGAAGAAGCCCTGACCGCGCTGCTGCCGGATCAATGGGCGGCAGCGAATCCAAAACAAGTTCTGGTGCATCGAATCGAAGAGGCACGCCAGGTGGCCAACCGCAAACGCGACGATCGCCAAAAACGCCGCGAAAAAATCGCAGCAGCTCACCTCCGCCCCTCCGAAGGCGCTCGCAACTGAACGCCGCCCGAACAAATGGGTTCCCCGGACGCTTACTGTTGTGGGGACTCGACCGGATGTGGTGAACTCGTGGTCGGATGAGGAAGTAGCACTCCATTGGTGGCGGCTGTTTCGTCAGCGTCGTGATGGAAACGGGGCGGCGGCGGAGGCTCTGGAATCGGAACTGAATGCGATTCGCAACGATGCGTCCGGGTTGAAAGAAAAGCGAAAACGGCTGTTTGATATTTCGTGGTTTATGCGATGTCTGGCTGAGCCGATTGCAAGACCTGGAAATATCGAGGACAAGGTTTCCTTATGGGTGGGTGGCACTTCGTTCGGCACCTTGTTCGCAGATGCTGAGACGCATGGCGTCTCGGAAGTCCGTTGACGGTGCATAGCCAAGTTGACGGATTGCTTTGTCGATGCTGAAATCCAGGTTCAGACCCAGAAACTTGATCCTCGCGCTGTTCAGCAGCGGCGCGTTTTGTTTGCCCAGCAACTTCCACGTGGTTTCCATCGCTTTGGCAAGGAATTTCGCAATCGGCAGTGGAACGATCTTTGTTGGCCTGGCAATTCCGGCTGCATCACAAACCGTGTCGATAAATTCGCGCTTCGTGACGGCACGAGGGTCACGGATGTTGAATACTTCCCCAACGATGTTGTCGCGTTCGATCGCCAGCCAGATGGCTTCGCAGAGATTGCCGACCCAGGTATTGTTCATCAGCTTTTCCGGTGAACCCAGGAACGCAAACTTTCCGGATCGCAGACGCTCGGTGAGCTTTGGCAGGACAGTACGATCACGTGGCCCGTAAATGAAGCCTGGTCGCAATACGACAGCCGGCAATTTGCGATCGCGAATGAAGTCGCAGACGAGCAGTTCGGACTCCACTTTAGTGAGCGTATAGCCGTCGATCCCGGTCATACAGGGAGGTGTCGCTTCATCGGTGCCGTAGTGGTCCTTGCCTTCGTAGACTCCCAGGGAACTGATCTGCACCCACCGCTTCAATGTCTTCGTTGCCAAAGTTGCATCCAGCAGCGACCGTGTTCCAGTGACGTTGATTCGGCGATATTCATCCGTGCGTCCCCAGTCACCGACTTTCGCTGCACAGTGAATCACGATTGTTACGCCCTCACACGCGGACTTCAGTGATTCCGGCTCATCCAGATCACCGTGGACCAATTCCACATTCAATCCGCGCAGGAAACCGACATCCGCATTCGGTCGGACCAGCGCACGCACGCGCCAGCCCCGCTGCGCTGCCTGCTTCGCCACGTGACTTCCAACGAGCCCGGTCGCTCCGGTGACAAGCAGCAGATCGTTTGAAGTCACATGCACTGGCTCAGGTCCCTGATCTGCGAACAACGGCCACGCTTTAAAATAAGGGGTCAGGAACCAATAGCCAAATGGCCCGGAGGGTGCTCCGCACTATTGGTTCCTGCCCCCTTTTTTAAAGCATCAACCCAAAGATTTAACGTTGACAAAGCATTACCTTGGCTAACGACTTCCGCCCTCTGCACCGCTACCTGCCGGTACTCCTCGATGGCGGACATGCAGCATAACGGGCAATGAGGTGATTCCGTCCACGTTGGATTTCAGATGAAACAGGCGGCTGGTTTCGGGAACCCACGCAGCGGTCGTAATAAAGAATTCGCGCTCGTTTTGACCGCTGAGCAGCATCAGGCCGTTGAGTCCGATGTTGTCCACGAAAACACCGTGCGGCATGTTTCGGCCAGAGTCTTCCTTACCAAATTCGACCAGACCGTCGTGATTGCTGCGTTCCACTTTAAGAAACGCACGCACTGTTTCGCCTGCCCAGACGGTCAGTTCCGGAGTCTGTTCCGCTGCGCCTGCGGCCTGCTGTTCGGCCGACAGAATTCGCACAACCACTTTCGGAGGCTCGGCGACCTTCAGCGACTTCAATCCGCCGGCTTCGTGCGTCATCTCGCGTCCCGCAATCTTCGCTTTTGCGGTAAACCGAATCTGCTTGACGGCGTCTTCAGATGGCACCACGGCGTCTTTTTCCGCGATGAGCGTCCCGAACGCCTGGAGTTGTTCATCCTGGATTTCAATCGGCCCGGAGAAAGAAAATCCTGTCGGCAGATTTTCAGCGATAATCTCAATCGGGCCGTCGTAGCCATCCAGTCGAGTTGCCTGAAAACTCAATTCCTGGCCGACGCCGGGAAACAGTGCGACGTCCGTTCCGCCGGTCTCGACCGAAAAGTCGGGCTGCGGAGTTCGGATCATCAATTGATACCTGAAATCGGCCCCCTGAAAATCCCTCGCGTCGCGAATTCGTACGAGATAATTTCCGTCAGCTGGCGGATCAAACATCAGTCGCGAATCGCTGCCCCACTGCCGCAATGGGTCGTCATCGTTTTCGAAGTAGATCGGAAACTCCGGCAGGCCCGTCGCCGTGAGCGTCTCATCCGGATGATGAGCTTCGACAATAAACGCAGGAGCCTGCAAGGCATGCGATGTCGGTGTCGTTCCAAAATAAGTGAATCGATTTCCAAAGCCGGGATAGACTTTGTATCCCGAATCCGGCCCTCGCGGATACAGCCACAGTTTGACAATTTCACCATCGGAATACAGATACTGGTTCAGCTCCATTTCCTGCCAGTTGAACATGCGAAAATCATCGCTCGTGTCAGAATCTTTTCCGCGAAAAGTAAAGTACGAATCACGTACGGCCAGGAGTCGCACCTGCAACACGGAAGTGCCGTCTTCATGCAGGATTTCCACAAATGAATCCAGAGGCGATTTGTCCCGCGAGGCATTCACTTCAAACATCAGTGGTCTGCCGCGTGTGGCCTGAAACCGATAGACATCCTGGTCGGGAGCGACCGCTGCAGAATGGATTATCCCGGTGATCGTCGTCGGAGTTGACACCACTTGCGGCAATGCCAGTTCGTTGGGTTCAGTTTCGGTGACCGCAACAGATTCTGCCGGCACATCCGCAGCCGTCGCAGTGGTCACCAATGCTTCCGCAGGTTCCGCCGTTGCCACCGGAATGATCCGGACCGGTACTCGACGAAGCGTTCCACGAGCTGTCGCCACGATCAGTTCGCTGGCGTCTGAAGTAAACACAAAGCAGGTGGCTCGGTCACTGCTGAAATCCAGGGCTTCGATTTCATGCACACGGCTGGCGTCCCAGATCTTGAGGATTCCGCTGTCTTCAGCCGTTGCCAGGTATCGTCCATCACCGGACATCGTCAGCCATGTGATGACGCCCTCATGAGCGAATCGGGAAATGAGCAATGGGTTGATGGCCGGTGTTGTTCTGGACACGAGGTTCCATTTGCGAATTCGATTGTCGGCACCAGTGGCATAGATGGCATTTCCGTCCGGACTAAATCGAACAGAATACTGTTCGGCCTGTGGCTGGCTGAGGGTATCCAGTCGCTGGCCGGTCGCCACATGCCAGACCTTGATTGTCGCATCTGCACTCGCACTTGCCAGGAGCGTCCCGTCCGGACTGAAATTCAGGTCAAAGATCGCTCCATTGTGCCCGATCAATTCACGGATCAACGCTCCTGAGACAGCATCGTGCAGCAGAATACGTCGGTCGTATCCCGCAGTCGCAATCAGCGTCTGATCGGGAGACCAGACAGCCGCGTAAGCCGCATCATTGTGTCCGGCGAATTCCTGTACGATAATTTTTTGAGCGAGATCTACCACGACAGCGCGGCCGGAAAGTCCGGAAACTCCGGTGGCCAGCAGAATGCGTGTCCCGTCGGCAGAAAACTGAATGTCGTTGACTTTGCCGTCATCCACCGTGTTTTCCGCAGACACGGCGTTGGTGCGCGTGGATTGAATCTCAACAGATTTGTAGCGTCCGACGGCAAGCAGGGAACCGTCGTTTGAAACTGCCATTGAAAGCACGGGGTTTCGTACGACATCGGCAGACACTTTCACGTCCGGTAATGCCGCCATGACAGCCGCGCGGCTGTCGAATTCAGCACCTTCCGAAAGCCACTTCTGCAGGGCCGTCAGGTCGTCCGTCGTCAGTTGCGGCTGATCGGCAGGCGGCATGTGGTCATCGTCTTTTGAAATCAGGACATTCCATAACCGCGAAGCATCGGGCATTTCTGCATTCAGAATCTTTCCATGTTTGCTGCCCCGCAGAATATCGTCGGCAGCCTGAAGCGACAGTCCCTGTTCTGCGTCAATCCGATTGTGGCAGCCAAGGCAATACTTTTGCAGCACGGGTGCGATCTGGCGGCGATAGGAAATCTTCTCATCCGCCTGCGCTTGATGTGCTGCCTGCAGAACAAATGAAAAAACACAGAAAAGTCGTAAGTACTTAGTTTGAGAACGCATTAGGAACTTCCATTCTTAAATGCACGAGCGCAAAATATTTGCAACCGCGAGAAGTTACAAAGAAATAAGGGACTCGGTGATTGAAAGGTGCTGATTGCAATGATATTCAACATATTAATCGATTGTTGTTTCAGAATGTCTGTAAACATCGACCGTTCTTCTGAAACGACAAGTCAACAATCTGTTCCAGTGTAAAGGATGAATCACAATGGCAAAACGAGTTGGCGCGGGAAAAAGTGGAATTGTTGTAGCTCAGGAAGTCCGAGCGCTCATCGAAGCGAACAACAGCATTAAGGGCCCGGAAGTCATGGCTGCATTGAGGGAAAAGTTTCCCAAGGAGACCTTTAATGACAAGAGTTGTCAAGTGTCCTATGCCAACATCCGGAAGAGCATGGGGCTGTCGCGTACATTGAAGAAAAAACCCGGCATGTCAAAGAAAAAAGCAGGTCGCCCGCCGGGCCGACCTGTTGGCACATGGCGTCCGGCGACGGCGTCAACCGCAGAGAGTGCGGTCAATATCAGTCTGCTCCAGGCGGCAAAAGCACTGCTTCAGCACTGCAATGGGGATGCTGCGGTGGCCGTGCACGCACTGAAGCAGATCGCGGCCTTGCAAATGAGTTGATTCAATGTCACACGCCGTATATCCGATGATCAGGCAGGCAAGAGCATGTCAAAGCACAAGTCTGAGGGAAATGTCAGGAGCGCCGCAACGCTGAAGAGGTCTGCGTCGCACGGAAAAACTCCGATTTCCATCGGAAACTATCTGATCCAGCGCCTGCAGGATGTGGGCGTGCGCGACATTTTCGGAATCCCCGGGGACTTTGTCCTGAAGTTCTACGGCATGCTGGAAGACAGCCCGATTCGGGTCGTCGGCACAACAAGCGAGGCTTGCGCCGGATATGCGGCTGACGGTTACGCACGGATCAACGGCGTTGGTGCTGTCTGTGTGACCTATTGCGTCGGCGGACTCAGCCTTTGCAATTCTGTCGCAGGAGCCTACGCCGAAAAGAGTCCGCTGATCATCATCAGCGGTTCACCGGGAATGAACGAACGCCTGGCTGATCCGTTGCTGCATCATCGTGTCAAGGATTTCAATACGCAGCGGGAAGTCTTTGAAAAAATCACGGTCGCGTCTGCAGCACTCGAAGATGACCTCACGGCATTCCGGGAAATCGATCGCTGCCTTGACGCCTGTCTCCGCTATAAGCGGCCTGTGTTTCTGGAACTTCCGCGAGACAAAGTTCTGGCCTGCCCACAACACAATTATACGCGGTTGCATCAGCATCCAAAAAGCGATGAGCTGGCGCTGAAGGAAGCGATGCAGGAAACCTTGACGCATCTGAATGCTGCGAGGCAACCGGTCATCATTGCCGGCATTGAACTGCATCGGTTTGCACTGCGAGATCAGGTCCTGCAGTTTGCAGAGCGCAACAACATCCCGATCTGTGCAACACTCCTTGGTAAATCCGTCGTCAGTGAAAGACACCCCCTGTACCTTGGTGTCTATGAAGGTGCCATGGGCCGTGAAGAAGTACGCCGCTACGTTGAAGACAGTGACTGCATACTGCTCCTGGGAGCCTTTATGAGCGACGTCAATCTTGGAGGTTTTACAGCGCACCTGGACCCTGCAAAATGCATCTATGCCACCAGCGAAAAACTGCGAATCCGACATCACCATTTTCACGATGTCGTGTTCACTGATTTCATGAACGCTTTGGCCGGTGCCAAAGTAAAGGGAAAGCGTCCGGTGCCGAAAGTCAGGCAGCCGGAAGTCCTGCCATGGAAGCCAGTCGGTGCCACCGTGATCACAATGAAAAGGCTGTTCCAGAAAATCAATTCGGTGCTCGATCAAAAGGTTGTGGTGGTGTCAGACACTGGCGATTCCCTGTTTGCGGCAGCGGATCTGTCAATCACGCAGCATACGGAATTCCTGAGTACCGCATACTATACATCCATGGGATTTGCGATCCCCGCCAGTGTCGGGGTCCAGGTAGCCAACAAAGATCTGCGGCCGTTAGTGCTGGTCGGCGATGGCGCATTTCAGATGACATGCATGGAACTGTCTACAACCGTACGCATGGGCTTCAATCCGATTGTCGTTGTCCTGAACAACAAAGGCTACTCGACCGAACGCTTCATTCAGGAAGGCCCGTTCAACGATATCCTTAACTGGAACTATCATCGGATGCCGGACCTTCTGGGTTCTGGCTGGGGCTTTGAAGTCTTCACGGAGGGCGATCTGGAGAAAGCCTTCAAGGCCGCATTTGCGAATCAGGATTCCTTCAGCCTGATCAACGTCCACCTCGACAAGCACGACGTCAGTCCTGCCTTGAAGCGCCTCGCCGCCAGACTTGCGATGACTTCGAGCCAATAGGTCGATGCCAGGCGAAAAATGGTGACTGTGCTGTACATGAGGGCTGACGCCCACAGCTCGCCAGGGCAGGAGCAATGATGCCTGGACTCACCACATGATGCCGCATGTTGCGTCTGCGGGAATGTGCTGACGTGAATGCTGTGCGGGGCCTGTACTTGTTACATCACGAAGATTGCTGCGATGCCAGCCGGCAACAAGGCTCGACCTGAGGTTTACAGAATGTTAAATGCCATGAATATTTCTGAAAACTCCTTAAATGCATATGCAGCAGTTACTTGCGTCGTTTGCAACGCGGTTTTTCCACGGGCGTCTTTGCGCGCCAGAGACCATTGGCACACACTCTGCTTTACACCAGTTGATAAACCGAGCATCACAGTGAGGCCGGTGAATCAGGACGAATGTGACAACAGTTGCGACATCTCATGCAATACACCAGGTCGCGGCGAGAAGGGCAACCACTGATCCTGCCTGACAAACTCAGACACACGGGGGCTCCGCTCCGGTCAATTGACCGAGCCCCCTTTGCGTTTCTGGACGTTGAACTCGGCGAATCACGTTTGAAGTAATCCGGGGATCGGATCGACATTAATCAATTGCTGTGTCAATTCACGAGGAACACCAGGCATCAAACGCAACTGGCCGACATCGAACACAGAATGCAGCACGGTCGAGATCAGATTTGGAATCTTCACCGGAGTAGAAGCCGCTTCGCCGGCATCGCGAGTTGACTGACCGATCACCTGACCCATATTCAGGCCGCCACCTGTAATCAGCAATGGAGCCAGACCACCCCAGTGATCGCGGCCGCCGCGTTCGTTGATTCTTGGCGTTCGTCCCATCTCGCCGCATGCAATCAGCATGATTCGATCGTCGAGACCCCGCTGATACAGATCTTCAATAAATGCGGACAGTGCATGATCAAGCGGCACGCCCATGTATCGCATGCCTTCTTCAACGCCAGCGTTGTTGACATCGGAATGCATGTCCCACACAAAATTCGTCGTGACCGTCACAAAACCACAGCCAGCTTCACACAATCGGCGTGCCAGCAGGAGCAGCTTGCCAAGACTCTGGACGTTATCAACGTAGTTCTTGTGGTTATTCCATTTCCGACTGATATCATCGGGCCGAAGCAGCGAACAAGTGTCGTATCGCTCGATTGTTTTCGGATCCTCCTTCGTGAGATCAAACGCATCCGCAACACCCCCCACGATCGTGTCGAATGCCTGTTGCTGAATTCGGTCCAGCCCGGTGAGCATTCCCGATTGGTCCGCACTGCGTCGAATCAGATCAAGCTGCTGTAACAAATGCCGACGATCGTCCAGCCGTGATCTGTCAAATTGCAGCCGCATATTGTCCTGTGCCTCTCCCTGCGCGCCGGGGACAAACGGACGGAATCCATTGCCGAGCTTTCCAGCGGATGTGAAGTCGCCAAAGTTTGTGACGGCAGGCTGAGCCCCTTCCACGACTGCCTTCGGAAACAGCGCCACGTTGGTTGGAAATCCACTGCCTGAACGATTCGTTCCGGCAACTCGAGCGTACAAAGATCCCAGATTTGCATTCAGAGTGTCGCGACACACAATGGGTTTGATGTCGTGATTGCCATCTCCGGTGACGAAGGAACGCACAATCGACACCTTATCCGCGAGCGCCGACAATTTCGGAAATGTGCCGCCAAACGTAACGCCGGGAATCCTTGTCTGAACCTCACCCGTCGCACTTTGAATGCCGACCGGTGCGGTCATTTTTGGATCAAACGTTTCTGTCTGGCTGGGGCCGCCATGCAGAAACAGGAAGATCACGGCCTTGTCTTTAACGATTGGTGACGAAAGTGTCGCGGCATCCGCTTTTGACTGCAACAGACCGGCAAGCTGCAATCCGCCGAGTCCCAACCCGCCGACTTGTAGAAATTCTCGGCGACGGCGGCGTGAATCGAGATCCCAAAAGCCAAGCATCGGGGAATCCTATGGTCAACGGTGGGGATGTCTGTGGACCGAATCGTCGAATACGGTCCTTCAGTGTGACAATTCGGTGTAATGAACGGAAGTCTATCTTCTGAAAGCTCGCGATCTTCGCGTAAACTTTCCAGGGAAAAGCCGGGAGACGCGAATTGTCGGTACGCTGGTCACAGCAATCGCATAATAAGCACAATAAGCACCCGTGCGTAAGTTTCTTCGTTTAACCGCTGGGCATCGCCCCGCGCTTTCGCGAGTAAAACGCGGCCCGATGGGCACGCGGTTAAACAAGTTGTATGCGAAAACTTGTGCGTGGATGCTTACCATTCGACTTTTCAGGAAACAGAAAGAAACCTTCCCTTCACCAGCGGTGTTGAACGGCTGCGGTGATTTGGAGCAGTGACAAACAGAAAACAACGAGTCAGGAAGCTATCCAAAATGAATATGAGTCGCACTGCAAAGTGGTTCTTAGCGTCAATTACCGTTTCGTGTGCTGCCATTGGGCTGCTACAAGTTGTTTCTGCTGGGGCAACTCCTGAAGGGAAGGCAACCGCAACGTCCAGTTCTACAGACCTGAGACAGCGAGCGAAACTGCTGCGTCCAGCCGAGCATGGTGTCGGGCGACTTGTCGCGGACACGGCGTATCTGGATCTCAAAGGCAAGCAGCGGTCACTCGGTGAATTCAAAAATCGCAAACTGGTCGTTGTTGCCATGACGAGCACGAGTTGTCCGTTGAGCCGGAAGTATCTGCCAACGCTGACAGCCCTGGCACAGAGCTACTCGGCGAAGGACGTGCAGTTCATTGCAGTGAACTGTATGGCAACCGACAAGCCGGACGACATGAAAGCCGCAGCAGAGAAATTCGGCACAACCGCACTGTACGTTCACGACCTGGATGAGGAGCTGGCTCGCCATCTTGGAGCGATAACAACGACTGATGTATTCGTGCTCGATCCGGCGCGGACCGTTGTGTACCACGGAGCGATCGATGATCAGTTCGGAATCGGATATGCCCTGGATGCACCGCGTCACACGTTCCTTGCGACGGCACTTGATTCGCTGCTGGCCGGCAGGACGCCGGAGGTTGCGGCCACCGCCGCACCCGGTTGTTTACTGGATCACGAACCTTCCACTGCGACGGTCGCTGACGTCACGTATCACAATCGCATTTCCCGCATCGTGCAGCAGAACTGCATTGAATGTCATCGCACTGGCGGTGTTGGTCCGTTCGCCCTCGATACCTATGCTGACGTCGTCGCGCATGCTCCGATGATTCAGGATGTCGTGGAACGCGGAGCGATGCCGCCATGGTTTGCTGCAAAACCCGAAGGTCGTCACGAAAGCATTTGGGCAAACGATCGTTCGCTTTCGGATGCCGATCAAAACGATCTGACGACATGGCTCACAGGCAGCTACGCGGAGGGCAATTTGTCCGATGCACCAGTTCCGCGAAAATTCGCCGACGAATGGACGCTTGGCAAACCCGATTACATTGTTCAGATTCCGAAGCCGATCGATATTAAAGCGACGGGCACCATGCCGTATCAGTTCGTGAAGACTGAAACGACTCTGGATGAAGACAAGTGGGTTCAGGGATATGAAATCCTTCCGACAGACCGGAGCGTTGTACATCATGTGCTCGTCAATGTGCATGAAAAGGGAACGGGGCGAGTCCGTGATCGTGAGGAAGGCATCGGCGGTTACTGGGCAGCGTACGTTCCGGGAAATCCGGGGCAAATGTATCCGGACGGCTTTGCAAAGAAACTTCCCGCAGGTGCGACGGTCAGCTTCCAGATTCACTACACACCCAGTGGCGAGGCGACTCAGGAACAGCTCAGGATGGGATTATTCTTTGCGAAGTCTGAGCCGAAGTATGTGGTCACGACGATTCCTTTGGCCGATCCCGATCTCAACATTCCTGCGCACGCTGCAAACCATGTGGAATCGATCACTCGGCCTGTTCCGACCGACATCAGCGTGATGGCGTACATGGCTCACATGCATGTGCGCGGCAAGTCGTTCAACTTTGAACTCACCACTCCCGACGGCAAAACGGAAACGCTGCTGGATATTCCGCGTTATGATTTCAACTGGCAGTTGAGATACGATTACCTTGAACCCAAAGTGATTCCCAAGGGCAGCCGAGTGAAAGTCACCGCCGTCTTCGATAACAGTGAAAACAATCCGGCGAATCCGGATCCAACGAAAACGGTCCATTGGGGTCAACAAACGTACGAGGAAATGCTGATTGGCTACGTCGAGACGTTTGCACCAGTCGGCGAACCGCGTCCGGCAATGGGTTCTCGGGCGGGCGGCGGCGCAGCGTTGTTCGCTTTGCTGGACACCGATGGTGACAAAATGCTGAGCAGGGAGGAAGCAGGAAAAGCGATTGGTCGGGTGCCTCGACTGAAGGATAACCCCGCAGTTCTGGAACTTCTGTTTAACCGGATCGATCAGGATAGCGATGGCAAGTTGAACGTTGAGGAATTCGAAAAACTGCGACAGGAACTTCGCGGTGGTCAGTAACAGGTCGATTGCCGCGAAAGTACCCAAAGTAGCCGTCACGCTCCGCCGTGAAGAGCCTTGGACTGGGCCACAGTAATGGAGCCCCCGCGCTGGTTGTCCTTCAGCCCATGCAGGGCCAGATGGTGGAGCTCTGTCCTGGTTGATGAATGTCGATTGACAAATGCTCATCACGGCGGAGCGTGATGGCTACTTTGGGTTGCGGGCGAAGCCCGCGTTGGGGCGCTACGGAGTT
>Ga0335394_10006650_pt1 | contig 13040 bp, 5 predicted proteins | sample MAT03_FD_205741 | JGI IMG/M metagenome (GOLD analysis project Ga0335394, IMG submission 205741) | Freshwater microbial communities from Lake Fryxell liftoff mats and glacier meltwater in Antarctica - MAT-03 (spades assembly) (version 2) ...
CGGCTCCTGCCGGGCACACCGGAGCGCAAGCGTGTGCGACGCGAGCGCATGCTGCTGTGGGCCTACGGTCTGTTTGTCCGCTACGCCCAGGCGCTGCGGCTGATCCATTTCCAGCCGCCGCCGCTGCCCCCGGAGCTGCCGCCCTCGGGCCAGGCTTACGTGTTGATCGCCAACCATCCGACGCTGCTCGACACCATGATCCTGCTGGCGATGTTCCCGGGCCTGACCGCGGTCGCCAAGTACACCTGGTATCGATCGTGGCTGATCCGCCCGCTGCTGCAGCTCGGCGGGCATATCCCGGGACCGCAGCCCGCGCTCGGGTCTGGCGAGGTGGCCGAGGTGCAGGAGGATGCCGGCTCGACCAACCCGGCGCTCGACCGCATGGTCGAACACCTGCGCGCGGGTCATCCGCTGTCGATCTTCCCCGAGGGTTCACGCTCGCACGAGCGCGCGCTGCGACGCTTCCGCCGCGGCGCGCTCGAGGCGGCGATCCGGGCGCAGGTCCCGATCGTGCCGGTCTTCATCTCGGTGGTGCCGCCGATGCTGATGAAGCATCAGCCCTGGCATGAGGTCCCGCGCGAGCGCGGCCGCTTCCGCGTCGAGTTCTTCCCGATCATCCCGACCGCCGGCCGGGAGATCGACGCGCGCGCCCTCAACCGCGAGCTCAAGCAGCGCTACGAGCAGCGCCACGCGCAGATGCTCGCCGAACGCGACGCGCTCACCGCTGCGGATCCGCCGGCGCTCCCGCCCGGCTGATCGGGCACGAGCGAACACACGTGCGGCCCGGCGTCGTTGCGATATCCTCGCGTCCGACCATGCAGACCGAGTCGCCCTCGCCTCCGGATCTTCGCTTCGACGTCGTCATCGGCGGCGGTGGACTCGCTGGACTGACGCTCGCCAGGCAGCTTCGCCGCGAGGTGCCCGAGGCGCGGATCGCCGTCATCGAGCGCCAGGGCCGACCGCTGACCCCCGCGGCGCACAAGGTCGGCGAGTCGTCGGTCGAGCTCTCGGCGCACTACTTCGGGGTCGTGCTCGGCCTCGCCGATTACCTGCGCACCGAGCACTTCGTCAAAAATGGCCTGCGCTTCTTCCCTGGCGGCGCGACCCTCCCGCTCGAGCAGCGCACCGAGATCGGGCCGCCCGAGTTCGGCAAGGTGCCGTCGTTCCAGCTCGACCGCGGCCGCATGGAGGACGACCTGCGCGGCATGATCGAGGCCGACGGCGCGACCTTGCTCGAGGGCTTCATCGTCAAGGACGTCGCGCTCGCCGAGGGCTCCGGCGACCACGTCGTACACATCGAGTCGGTGGGGCACGCCGAGGGCGCGGGCGAGGCTCGCACGCTGCGCGCCGGCTATTACGTCGACGCCACCGGACGACGCGCGCTGCTGCGGACCAAGCTCGGGCTCAAGCGGCCGAGCGGTCACCTGGCGAACGCGGCGTGGTGGCGCGTCAAGGGTCGGGTCGACCTGGCCGACCTGGTGCCCGCCAGCGCGACCGCGTGGCATCGCCGCGACCCCGACCACATCCGCTGGTACTCGACGGTGCACTTCATGGGGACCGGTTATTGGTTGTGGTACATCCCGCTCGCGCCGGGCCCGGACGGCGAGGCCCACACCTCGATCGGCATCGTCGTCCACGACGAGTTCCACCCCTTCGACACGATCCGCAGCTTCGAGCGCGCGCTGGCCTGGGTCGCGGAGCACGAGCCGCGCTGCCACGCGCAGATCAAGGACATCCCGGCCGAGGACTTCCTGTGCCTGCGCCACTACAGCCACGGCTCGGCGCGCTGCTTCGGCGACCGCTGGTCGCTCATCGGCGACGCTGGCGTGTTCGCCGATCCGTTCTACTCGCCCGGCTCCGACTTCATCTCGCTGGCCAACACCTTCACCACCGAGATCGTGAAGGCCCAGCTTCGCGGCGGCGACCCGGCCGCGCTGGTGGACCGTTATGATCGCGTGTACCTCCGGGCCTTCGACGCCACCACCGAGGTCTACCGCCACGCCGGGCCGGTCTACGGCAGCCCGCAGGTCATGGCCGCCAAGGCCTACTGGGACGACTTCACGTACTGGTCTTACCTCTGCCAGTACTTCTTTCGTCGGATCTATGCGGTGCCCACGGCAGAGCACGACGAGTTCGAGGCGATCGGCCGCGACTTCCTCGCGCTCCAGTTTAGGGCCCAGAAGCTGTTCTCGCAGTGGGCCCGCCGTATGGCGAACGAGCCGCAGGGCGACCACGTCCACCTGCCGACGATCCCCTCGATGCTCGCCAACCTGCACCTCGACCTCGTCCGCGACATGAGCATCGACGAGACCCGCGACTACATGCGCGAGAAGCTGGCGCTCGCCGAGGAGCTGCTCGGCGAGTTCGTGCTGCGCGCGCTGGCCTCCCTGGACGCCCCCGAGGCCGCCGCGCTGGCCACCGCGATCGACCTGCCCGCATGGCCACAGCGCCCCGACCCCGCCCGCGTCGCCGCCGTCGCCGCCGAGGGCAGCAAGCGCCGCAAGACCCTCTCACCACTCGCCCGCGACGTCGAACGCACCCTCGGCCGCATGGCCAACCAGATCGACCTCGAAGCGCTGACCACCCGGGTCGACCAGGCCTACACGGGCGCATGAGCGGATGTCCTGCCGGAGACGCACTCTCCGGGAGTCCGTGGATGCGACCCCGTGGAACATCCGGTGCCGGTGCCGATCTCATCGATCGTCGTGCTCGCGTCGCCCACGATGCTGCCGGTCGCGCGGGCAATGTCCTGACCGCAGCGCGCAGCTCGGCGACGTCTCAGCGAGCCCGGATGACCTGGTCCTCGGCCGCCTTGACGCGCCGCGTCAGGCCGGCGAGCGCCGGATACTGCTCCGGGCCGAACACGCCGGTCTGGAGGGTCGCCGAGGTCCGCACGGTCAGGCTGTGGTCGGCCCCGGCCTCGACCTTGCGGCGGTAGCTGCCCTGCGGGGTCTCGATCGTCTCTGAAGTCGGCGCGCCGGTGAATTTGGCCCCGGCGATCGTGATCTTGACCTCCGCGTCCAGCACGGGCGCGTAGGGGATCGCGTAGCCGGTCTTGCGCTGCGGCAGCGGCGTATAGCCGAGGCCGACGTTGAGCGGCACGGTCGCCGCGCGCAGCAATAATTCGCCGGCTTGGGCGACCACAGCCCCGCGGATCCCACCGCTAAACACCAGCCGCAGCGGCGCGTCGAGCTGCTTCTCTTGCTCGATCTGGAGGTCGGCGAGCTCGACCGTCGCGCCCGGGAACAGGACGGCCAGCTCGGCGCGCTCGAAGCCGTCGTTGATGCGGTCGCGGTCGAGGTTACGCAGGACATCGCGCCACGCGGCGGCCTCCATACCTTGCAACTCGATGCTGCCCTCGACGCGGCCGGTGCCGTCGCGCGCCAGCTCGAGCGAGACGCGATAGCTGCGGCGGTCGGCGAGCGCCGCGGGGCGGGCCGGGAAGCGCACCGGACCCGGGGCGGGGTCGGTCTCCGACAGCGGCACCCGCAGGGCGCGCGCGCGCGACAGGCCGGGCACCAGGTATCCGAGCGGCACCACCTTCGAGCCGGTGATGATCATCATGGGTTCGTCGTCGGGCGAACCTGTCCATACGGCCAGGTAGGGCGTATCGTAGGTCTCGAATAACGGGTTACCGCCGGGCTTGAGGTCGGCGCCGAAGTTGTCGCGCGCGAGCCACAGCTCCGCGCGCACGCCGGCCTCGCGCAGCATCGTCTTGAGCAGGATCATGCCGCTGCCCTTGCGCGCCGAGAGCGTGAGCGTCGCGGGGATCGTCATCTCGCCGGCCTCCTCGATGTTCTCGACGACCCAGCGGTGCAGCGCGGCCACCTTGTCACGCGCGCTGGTCTTGCCGGCGATCAGCTTGCGGGTCAACTGACGCAGCTCGAGGTTGCTGCGCTGACCGACGTAGATCCGCAGGCCGAGCGCCGACAGCCAGGTCGCGGTGTCGACCTCGCTGTACACGCGCACGCTGGGGATCTCGTAGAGGCTGTTGCGCATCTGCGGCTCGACGCCGAGCCGGGGCGACCGCTCGACGCGAAACTGCTGGATCGTCAGGTCGCCCTGCTGCGTCACCTTCGCCGCCGGCGCGCCGGCCCGAAGCTCGGCCTTGAGCGCCATGCTCTGCGGGTGGGCGACGATCATCTCCGAGATGTGAAACGGCGTCTCGGGCGATTGGAAGCGGAAGGTCGAGAGGTCGACGTAGCCGGGCAGCAGCCCGAGCTCGTCGCGCTCATACATGAACTCGTGCTCGACGATGTCGCCGATCTGGAGGCCACGCAGGCTCAGGCCGTCCTTCTCGGGGATCGACTCCGGCTCGAACACGCGGCCGTCGGGCTTGATGCTGTGCAGGGTCAGCACCTTGGTGCCCTCGCGGACGTCGATCTCGCCGTAGCGATCGATCGCCTCCTTCGAGCGCAGCTCGGCGATCGTGTGCACGATGTGGCGCTGGCTGCCGTCGGGGTACACGCGCGTGACGCTGCGATCGAGCACCAGCACCTCGCTGACGCCCTCGTAGTCGTGCTTGCCGGCGCGGTAGGCTTGCACGATCGGGAGGCCGTCGACGCGCAGCGCCTCGAGGTCGTCCGGGATCCCGATCGCGCGGGCGACCTGCCACAGCGCCATGCTCTGCGGCACCTTCGTCAGCGCCTGCTCGACGCTGGCCCGCGCGGCCGCCGGGTCGCCCATGCGGGCCTGGAGATCGGCGATCGCGACCTGCATCCCGGCCGCGCGGGGGCTCAGCGCGAGGACCTGGCGCCGGTACATGAGCGCCTCGTCGAGGCGGTCCTCGCTGATCGCCAGCTCGGCGAGCTCGGCCATCACCTCGACGTCGTCGGGGGTGCGCTCGAGCAGCTTGAGGTACAGCGCGCGCGCCTCGTCGCGTCGCCCGCGACGCGCAGCCAGGCGCGCGCGCGTGCCGGTGGTCCCGGGGCAGCGCTCGACGCGGGCGCTCAGCGCGTCCTCGGCCGCGACGTCGCCGCGGCGCCGGGCCGTGTTGCGCTGGGCCTTGAGGACGCCGCAGTGCTCCGGGTGGAGCGCCGCGGCCCGGCCCAGCGCCGCGTCGGCGAGGTGTTCGTTGCTGCGGGCCAGGAACGCCGAGTGGCGCAGCAGCTCGCCGGGCACGTTGCGCAGGGCCTGGTCGCCGAGCGCCGCGAGGGCGTCGATCACCTCGCTGGTCTCGCCGCGCTCGAGGGTCAGCTCGAGCAGGCGCACGCGGGCGCGCGCGAGCCCGGGGTCGATCGCCACGGCCCGCTCGATCGCCGCCCGCTGGCGCGCCGTCGAGGCGCCGCGCTCGCGGGTCGGGTCGCCGGCCTCGAAGGCGGCGATCAACAACTGGCCCTCGGCGAAGCTCGGGCCGACCTGGCGCAGCGCCTTGATGAAGCCCTCGGCCTGGTCGCTGTTGCTGTCGGCCATCGCGTCGGAGGCGGCGAGGAACATGCGCAGCGGCGCGTAGCTCGGGCCCGCCAGCGGGCCGCCCTCGTAGGGGTAGAAGGGCGTGCCCGGGCGCTTGGCTGCGCCGGTGAAGGGCGTCGCCATCGCGCCGGTCGCCTGGGCGCTGGCCGGCACGGCCTTGCCGCGGTGGTCGCTGGCGCGGACCAGGACCCACACTTTGTCGCGCGGGACGGTGGTGTGTACGTCGAGGCGATGCATGCCGGGGCTGACGGTCATTGTCAGCGCGTTGTCGCCGGACGGCCAGCGGTCGCTGCGATCGCTGCGATGGATCGCCACGCCGTCGAGGTAGACGCGGACCGGCTCCTGGCTGCTGATGTTGAGGGTCAGGAGCTCGCCCGGCACGCTCAGGAAGCTCCGCATGCGTCGCATGCCGGCGCGGGTGGTCGGGTTCCAGACGCGGACGACGCATGACAGCGGCGTGAGCACGGCCTGCGGGTCGACCTCGAAGGCCGCGGGATCCTTGGCCGCGCGGCGCAGCTCGAAGACCTCGAGGTTGCCCTCGACCTTGCCGACCTGCCACGCGCGCACACAGCCCTGCGCGTCGTAGTAGCCCCTGTACGGCTGATCGAGGCGACGAGCGATGCTCGCGCGCAGGCTCTGAAGCACGTGCAAGACCGACACCGGCAGCTCGAGGCGCTCGACGTCGGCGAAGAAGCGGGAGAACTCGACGTCGTCGCCGGGCAGCTCGCCGTGGTTCTCGGCGAGGTAGCGCGCCGCGAGCTCGGCCAGCGCGACCTGCATCGCCGCCCGCTCGGGCGTGCTCCCGGCCGTGCCAGCGCCGCGGACCAGCGCCTCGGCCATGGCCCGCGTGGTCGGCAGGTCGAGGCGCGCGTCGGCCATCAACATGCGTGAGACCTGGGCCGCCGGATCGCCGGCCGCCGCGAGGCGCTCGAGGATCGGCGTCGCCTTCGCGGGCGCGCGCAGGTGCAACCAGTACAGGTGCGCCAGCTCGAGCGCCGCCGCGTGGTCCTTCGGCGCCTTCTCGAGGTGCCGCTCGAGCTCGCCGGCCCGCGCCCGCGCCGTATCGGTGGTGAAGGGCGCGTCCGTGCGCTCCCCCTTCGACTTGCAGCCGACCTCGGCGACGGACATGACCGAAAGGCCAGAGAGCGCGAGCATGACCCGAAGGACAGGTCCCAGAGTGAGTGTGCGTAGAGACATGGCGAGGACGAGGGACGCGGTCAGCGATCGGGCTTGATCTCGAAGACCTGGTCGAGGCTGCCGTCGACCTGGCTGAGGAAGTCGCGCAGGGCCCGGTATTCGGCGGGGGTGAAGCGGGACTTGCGGTATTCGAGGTGGGTCTTGACGCGGGCCCGGTCGCCCTTGTTTTCGACCTCGAGGGTGAAGGCGCCGAGCGGCGTGTCGATGCGCTTGTCGGCCGGGCTCTGGGTGATCTTCCAGCCCTTCGGGAGGATGTACTCGAGGGTCGAGTCCTCGACGGACGGCGCGGCCATCACGAGGTCGTGCTCGCGCTTGGCCTGGCCGGCGATCGACCGCGTGAGGTCGGTGCGGTAGCCCAGCGCGGGGAACCGCAGGCCCTCAGTTTGCTGCTGGGCCCACGCGGGCACCTGCCAGCGGCTGCTGAGCTTGACCGGCAGGAGCACGTCGCCGAGCGTCGGCGCCTTGATGTCCTCGACGGTGACGCCGGGGAACAGCGCGCCCCAGGCGTTGGTCAGGCGCTCCTTGCGGTTGTCGGAGCTCTGCAAAATGCTGCGCCAGCCGGCCGCGCCGGCGCCGGTGATGGTCAGCTCGTGCTGCACGGCTGCCGTGCCGTCGGTCGCGAGGGTGATGGTCTGGCGGACGTGTTGCACGTTGTCGCCCGGCTTGCTGACGGGGATCGTGCGCAGGTCGGCGCCGGCGCCGTCGCGGATGATGAGCACGGTGGCGCCCTGGTCCCCGGTCGGGAGCTCCTCGGGGCCCGAGAACTCGGCGGTGCCGTCGAGGTAGAGGTCGAGGCTCGGCACGTAGGTGATCGCGTGGTTGAACGCCGACAGGCTCGCCGGGGTCGCGCCGATCGTGCCCTGATCACGGGTGCGCACCAGCACCAGGTGCGACTTGATCCCGGCCTCGGCGAGCATGACCTTGAGCAGGCTCGCCTTGTCCTTGCAGTCGCCGAAGCGACGGTCGTAGACGTCGGTCGTGCGGTAGGGCTTGAAGCCGTGGATGCCGAACTCGAGGCCGACGTAGCGGGTCGATACGATCACGTGCTTGTACAGCGCGCGGACCTTGGCGCGCTCGTCCGCGTCGTCGGGCAGACCGAGCAGCACCTCGTTGACGGCGCCGCGGATCTTGGCGTCGACGACCAACTGATCCTTGACGAGGCTCCAGTACCAGCGACCGACGGCGTCCCAGTCCGAGAAGGTGCTGACGTGCAGGTACTTGGCGATCTCGGTCCACCCGGGCATGTTGCTCTCGGGGCGGATGCCCTTGCGCTCGCCGACGCTGAGCTTGTAGAGCGTGGTGCCGGGCTGCTTGCCGGGGGTCGCCTCGACCGGTTGATTGAACACCAGCTTGCGACCGGCAGGCGCCTCGAGGATGTACTCGCGGCGGCGCTGCGGCAGCGAGTCCTCCAGCGGTGCGATCTCGCCGAAGTAGTCGTCGAACTTGTTGCGCGCGGCGGTGTCACGGCGGACAAACGCGACCTCGAGCGTGTCACCGACGCGAAGCCCGTTGAAGGTGACCCGCTGCTGGCGCTGGTCGTAGAACATGCGGTAGCCGGCGTCGGTGAGGGCGATGACGCTGGCGTCGCCCATCTCCTCGATGCCGCCCTCGGCTCGGCGCACGCGCGCGCGACGGACCTCGACGTAGCTCTCCTCGGGGTCGTAGACCATGCCTTGCACGGATTGCGTGCGGATGCCGCGATCGTCGAGGACCCGGATCACGCGATGATCGAGGCGCTCGCTCAGGCCGTTGGGCAGCACGCGTACGGCCGTGCGCGCGAGCAGGATGCCGGCGTCCTTGCCTCGCCATGACGCGGGCGTCTTGATCTTCGCCAGGTCCTCGAGGTCGACCGGATAGCGCGCGAGCAGGTCGTCGCGCGCGCCGGTGTCGAGCGTCGCCAGGAAGTCGCGGAGGTCGGGCTGTTGCGGGCGCAGCTCGAGCGACCGGCGCACGCTCTGGACCGCGGCCGGGACGTCGCCCGCCCGCGCGGCGAGCCGGCCGATCTGCGCGTGGAGGTCAGCGTCCTGCGGGGCCAGGGTGCTGGCGCGCAGCATCGCCGCGCGGGCGGCCGTGAGGTCCCCGCGGGCCTCCTCGAGGCGGGCGAGGTTGCGGTGGGTGTCGGGCAGGCCGGGCACCAGCTTGGCGCGCGCGCGGGCGATCGCCACCGCCTCCTCGGCCTTGCCGAGGCGCAGCAGGCCCTCCTGCATCTCGGCGGCCAGGCTGGCGTCGGTCGGCTGCGCGCCCTGCAGCGCCGCGAGGATCTTCAGGGCCTCCTCGGTGCGGCCGAGGTTCATGCGACGATCGGCCTGCTGACGGACCAGGATCGCCGAGCCGGGGTAGCGCCGCTGCATGTCCTCGACCCAGGCGAGCGCGGCCAGCGGGAAGCCGTCCTCCGCGAGGCGCTCGGCCAGCGCGAGCTCGACGACCATGTCGTCGGGCGCGGTGCGAAACGCCTCGTCGAGCAGCGCCCGCGCCCGCGACTCGAGCCCGAGGAAGCGGTCTCGCAGCGACAGCTCGACCAGCAGCGAGGCCAGCAGCGGCGCGCCCGTAGGGCCCTCCGCGCGCGCCCGATCCACCGCGGACGCCAGCGCGGCGCGGCTGGTGTTCTGGTCGGGGTCGAGGGTCGCCAGCATGTACGCGCTGCGGGCCGAGTGCACCGCCGTGTCGGCCTCGCGGGCGCGGTCGACCGCCGTGCGGTCCTCGCGGGCGAAGGGCAAGGTCCAGCGGTAGAACTCCGCCAGCGCGAGGCGGTCGGCCGGGCGCGCGCGCGGGCCGGAGCCGCGGGCCTCGAGCGCGGCGCGCAGCGTGCGGACGTTCGTGGCGGTGGCGCTCGCTGGCGGGCTGGCCTTTGCGACCTGTCCCTTCACACCTGTCCCTGAGGCCAGGGGCTTCGCGCCGGCACCGGATGCGGGCGCGGGCGCGGGCGCGGACGCGGACGCGGGCGCGGGCGCGGACGCGGACGCCGATGCGGGCGCGGATGCGGATGCCGCGGGCGGCTCGGTGGTCGCCGTGAGGCCCGCCAGCGGCGCGCCGTTGGGGGCGCTCAGGCGGGCGTAGAAGCCCCACATACCGTCATCGGTGGCGAGCTTGATCAGCAGGCGGTTCCAGCCGGCGCGCAGGGTCAGCGGGTGAGCGGCTTGCAGCGGCGTCGGCGTGCGGTAGGTGTCCCCGCTCCCGACCTCGTGGCCGTCGAGCCAGACCTTGTACGCGCCGCTGGTCCCGAGGTGCAGCGCGGCCGGACCGGGGCGGTCGACCTTGACCCACACCGTCGCGTAGCCGACCGCCTGCTCGGGCGGGTCGAGCAGGTCCGCGAGGTTGACGAAGCCGCCGCGCGGGGCGTCCTCGTGGACGAAGCGGCGCCAGTTCAAGGGCTCGCCCGGGAGCTTGCCGACGAAGCTCTGGGTCGCCGCGTAGGGCTCCGTCTCGGGCATGTACACGGCGGCGTGCCCGGCTCGCCCGGCGTTCTCGAACGGACCGACGATCTGCCAGTCGAGCACGAAGCCCTCGGCGCGGTACATCGCCGAGGCCTTGCCCTGGTCGCCGCGGGCCTCCTGCTGCTGCGCACGCAGGTACGCCGCGTGGCTGGCCACCAGCGGGTCGCGGTGCTTGCCGGCGCGGTCGAGGAAGGCCGCCATCTCGTCGCCCGGGACCTCGCCTTGCAGCTCGAGCAACAGACCCAGCAGCGCGAGCACGGCCTCGGGGCCCGGCGCGCCCAGGAGGGCCTTGCGTCGCGCGAACTCCCGGGCGAAGCGGCCCGGATGCGCCGCGTTACGGATGCCCGGCGTCCATAGCGTCGCCTTGCCGGCGCTCGACTTGCTCGCGCTCGACTCGCTCGACGTGCTCGACGTGCGCGCGCTCGCAGGCGCGGCCGCGGCGACCGGGGCTGTCCCGAGGGACAGGATCATCGAGGCCAGCAGCGGTGCCGCCAGCCAACGGCTGGCCGCGTAGGGCAGCCCGCGGCTGTGCGGGGCGACAGGAGTGTCACGAGCGATGAGGCCGGGTCGCGGCCGGGCCGCTCGGGATGCAGGGCTTCGCATGAGCCGCTGCATGATGCTGCATCCGCGCGCGGCTTACCACGCCGATCCGCCCCGCGTCACACGACGAACTCGAGCTGCAGCGCGACCGGAAACGGGCCGTCGCGGAGGATCCCGGCGGGCGTCGGGCGTACGGGGCCCACGCGCAGCAGCGCCGCGACCGCCGCCCGGACCAGCACCGGCGTCGCGGCATCGCTCAGCGCCCGTCCGGGCCGCGTCGCTTGCCCTCGCCTGCCGCCTTGAGCCGCCCGCTGGTGCGCGCGGCCTCCTTGAGCAGGAACTCGATCTGCCCGTTGACGCTGCGCAGCTCGTCGGCGGCCCAGCGCTCGAGCACGGCGTGCAGCTCCGGATCGAGGCGCAACAAAAACCGCTTCTTCTCGGTCATGCCGACCTCAGTAGAGGCTGCCGGTGTTGATGACCGGCTGGGCCTCGCGGTCGGCGACCAGCGCGACCAGAAGATTGTTGACCATCGCCGCCTTGCGCTCCTCGTCGAGCCGCACGATGCCGGTCTCGTCGAGCCGGCGCAGCGCCATCTCGACCATGCCGACCGCACCATCGACGATCCGGCTGCGCGCCGCGACGATCGCCTCGGCCTGCTGGCGACGCAGCATGGTCTGCGCGATCTCCGGGGCGTAGGCGAGGTGCGAGAGCCGGGCCTCGATGATCTCGAGGCCGGCGACGTCGAGCCGCGCCTGCACCTCGGCCTTGAGCTCCGCCGACACCTCGTCGGGGTTGCCGCGCAGCGACGGCGTGGTCTCGTCGTGCGCGTCGTACGGGAAGCGCATCGCCACCGAGCGGATCGCGGTCTCGCACTGCACGGCCACGAAGCCCTTGTAATTCTCGACGTCGAGCAGCGCCTTGGCGGTATCGGTGACCCGCCAGACGATGACCGCGGCGATCTCGATCGGGTTACCGCGCTGCTCGTTGACCTTGAGCTTCTCGCTGTTGAAATTGTGGACCCGCAAGCTGACGGCGTAGCGGGCCGCGAATGGGTTGGCGAAGAAGAAACCCGACCTCGGCACGCTCCCCACGTAGCGCCCGAAGAACACCAGCACCCGCGCCTCGTTGGGTTGGACGACGAAGAAGCCGCGCATGCAGAAAAGCAACACCAGGCCGATCGCGGCGGACGGCCAGAGATCGGTCAACTGCTCGGGATGCCCGGGCCCGACGCTGGCCGCTTCGACGACCCCATACGCGGACACGCACGCGTAAGCGGCGAGACCGAGGAACAACAGCACGCCGAGAAAACCATTGAGCGTGAGAGCACGCCGCTCGCGGATCGATGTCATGAAATCCTCCTGATGGCAGGATGATATCATCGTGATCGACGGGCGCAATCGGCGTCCGTCGATCGCCGTCAGCCTCGCCAGTCGGGTGGGTAGAAGCCGCGCAGCTCGAGCGCGGCGGTGCGTTCGGGGGCGGACAGCTCGGGGAACAGCGCGGCGATGCTGTTGTGTACGACCTCCTCGTAGCTGAAGCCGGCGCGCGTGGCGTCATGTTCGGGTGGGATGTAGGCGGTGGCGTGGGCCGCGGGGCCGTGGCTGCGGCGCAGGGCCTCGGCGAGGTAGGTCTCGCCGGGGCGCTCGGCCAGCGCGGCTGACAGCTCGCGGTGACACCAGGGCTGATCGACCGCGGCGAGCATCGCGGCGATGGCGGACACGGCGGCGCCGGTGGTCGATCGCAGGGCGCGGCGGACCAGGGGCAGCGCCAGATCCGGGAGGTGGCGCAGAGCGAGGATCGCGTGGTCGCCCAGGAACGGATTGCCGCGAAAGCCGGTCGCTTTTTCGACCGAGGACAACTCGATGAAGCGCGCGCGCACCTGCGGGTCGCCGGCGTCTCGCTCGAGCAGGTACGCCAGAGTCTGGTAGGCCTGGTACGGCGGATCGGTGGTCGTGATGCGATCCAGGAGTCGACGCACCAGCGGCGCGCTGCGGGCGTCGCCGTGGGTTCGCAGGATCTCGACGGCCCGGCCGGTGGATGGGCCGATCGGGCCGGCGAGCAGGACCTCGACGACACCCAGCAGCTCGTCGGGCGTGAGCACCTCGGCGGCGGCGGGCAGCACCGCGTACGCGCTGAAGCTGGTGGTCGCACACTCGATGAACCAGCGGTGCTGCGCCGCGACCACGGCGGGCGACTCGTGGTCGCCGAGCGCTCGCTGCCATCGCTCCCCCACCCCTTCGTCCGCGAACTCGACCGCCTCGACGGCGGCCACGCGCGCCGCGAACGGCTCGCTCAGGCGAAATATGTGCTCACCCTTCGGGTACTCGAGGACCCCGGCGGCGCGCAGGTCAGCGAGCGCGCTCACCACCGCCGACCCCCCGGGCAACCAGCGCCACAGTCGTCGCTCCGGGAGGTCCCGGGTCCGGATGCTCTTGATGCGGGTGGCAAAGAACCACG
>Ga0335394_10006652_pt1 | contig 13038 bp, 12 predicted proteins | sample MAT03_FD_205741 | JGI IMG/M metagenome (GOLD analysis project Ga0335394, IMG submission 205741) | Freshwater microbial communities from Lake Fryxell liftoff mats and glacier meltwater in Antarctica - MAT-03 (spades assembly) (version 2) ...
TCTGTCACCAGCAAGCACACATCGTCGCTGCCGTTGTTCTAGGGGCCTGTTGAAATTCGCAATGCCAAATTTGACTGAAGCCATTGCGTGCTATTTCCCCCTTTGGAAAAGGGGGAAGCAGAATACAAAGATCTACCGTCAAACGAATATCGTGAAATGCAACAAACTGCTGGGGAAGCTAACGCATCTGCCAACAGCCAGCGCGCATCATCGCTGCCGTTGTACTAGGGGCCTGTTGAAATTCGCAATGCCAAATCCGAGTGAAGCGATTGCGTGCTATTTCCCCCTTTGGAAAAGGGGGACCAAGGGGGATTTGCAGACGTTGTCCACAAGCGAACGCTAAAAATCCCCCTCAATCCCCCTTTTACAAAGGGGGAAGCAGAATACAAAGATCTACCGTCCAACGAATATCGTGAAATGCAACAAACTGCTGGGGAAGCCAACGCATCTGTCACCAGCAAGCACACATCGTCGCTGCCGTTGTTCTAGGGGCCTGTTGAAATTCGCAATGCCAAATTTGACTGAAGCCATTGCGTGCTATTTCCCCCTTTGGAAAAGGGGGAAGCAGAATACAGAGATCTACCCTCAAACGAATATCGTGAAATGCAACAAACTGCTGGGGAAGCTAACGCATCTGCCAACAGCCAGCGCGCATCATCGCTGCCGTTGTACTAGGGGCCTGTTGAAATTCGCAATGCCAAATCCGAATGAACGCATTGCGTGCTATTTCCCCCTTTGGAAAAGGGGGACTAAGGGGGATTTGCAGACGTTGTCCACAAGCGAACGCTAAAAATCCCCCTCCTGCCCCCTCGCTTCGCTCTCCCCTTTTCCAAAGGGGAAGCAGAATACAAAGATCTACCGTCAAACGAATATCGTGAAATGCAACAAACTGCTAGATAAGCGCATGCCCAACCAACCCTACGATCCCCTCATCGATCAATTCGCCGACAGCCTTTGGTTGTCCGACGGCTTGTCGAAGAACACCATCGAGAGCTATCGCCGTGATCTGGTGCAGCTTGATCGTTGGCTGGCGCTACCACAGCACACGGTGGCGCCTTCGCTAGTGACGCTCGACAGCACCGACCTGCAAGCCTATTTTGTGCATCGAATCTCGGTCGATCATGCCGGCCCGCGCACCACCGCCCGCCTGACTTCCACATTGAAGCGCTTCTACCAATACCTGCTGCGCGAAAAGCTGCTGGAGGTCGACCCCAGCGCGGCGTTGGAGGCGCCGAAGTTGCCGCGCGGATTGCCAAAGTCACTTTCGGAAGTCGATGTCGAAGCGCTGCTGAATGCGCCTGACATCAAAACACCCTTGGGCATCCGCGATCGTGCGATGCTTGAAACGCTTTACGCGGCGGGCCTTCGCGTTACCGAATTGGTCAGCCTGCCGGTGGCACAGGTCAGTCTCAGCCAGCAGGTCATCCGTGTGATGGGCAAAGGCAATAAGGAGCGCCTCGTACCACTCGGCCAAGTCGCCGCTGAATGGCTTTCGCGCTACACGACCGAAGCGCGGCCGGACATATTGAACGGGCGCCCGTCCAATGACCTGTTCATCACCATTCGCGGTGCGACCATGTCACGCCAGATGTTCTGGAACATCATCAAGCGCTACGCCCTCAAGGCCGGTATCTCAGCAACGATCTCGCCGCACGTGCTGCGCCACGCCTTTGCCACACATCTAATCAATCACGGCGCGGATCTTCGCGTCGTGCAATTGTTGCTCGGTCACGCGGATATCACCACCACACAAATCTACACACACGTTGCGCGGGAACGGTTGAAAGCGATTCATGCACAGCACCATCCGCGCGGATAACACCAAGCATTAATCAAATGCGCAAACACAGCGAAACACCGGCAACCACGCTACTCAAGCAACATCAGGTCAGCTACGGCGAACACGTCTATGACTACGTCGAGCATGGCGGTACCGGCGTATCGTCAATCTCGCTGGGCGTGGATGAACACCATGTGGTGAAGACGCTGATCTTTGAAGACGACACGCGCGAGCCGCTTTGTGTGCTCATGCACGGCGACCTTAAGGTATCGACCAAGGAACTGGCGCGCCAGATCGGCGCCAAGCGCGTCGCACCCTGCAAACCGGAAGACGCGCATCGTCATTCGGGCTACCAAGTCGGTGGATGTTCGCCGTTTGGTCTGAGAAAACCGATGCCGGTCTATATGCAACGAACCATCCTCGACCTTGAGCGTGTTTACATCAACGGCGGTAAACGTGGCTTTCTGGTTTCAATGCCGCCGACTGAAATCGTTCGCGTGGCAAAGCCTACGCTGGTTGACGCAGCCCTCAAAGAGTAGCTGCGCAACTGTCGTTACGCCAAAATTTCTTCAGATGACGCGACTGATCAATGTAACGACCAGCGAAACAACAACGGTCGAGGTGATCGGCAAATACACGTCGCGCCCGCGATAGCGAAATCGCAGGTCGCCCGGCAGGCGTCCCAGTCCAAACTTATGCAGTTTCGGCGCGAGAAAGCCCAGTACGATGACCGCAACAATGACGACCAGCATCCACTTGAGCATCCTCTAGCCTCGATACTTCATGGGTCGGCCCGCTTTCTGAGCGATTCTCGAATGACGCACCCCCATGAAATATGCAGACTAGCCGACCATCGAGTCGGCCGCACCCGGCCCGGCACCGCGAATCGTTGGATCATGCCGTGAACGGGCGATCGTCACCCCCACTTTCTTGACGCCGCGCATGTGACCGATCTTGGCCACGCTTATCTTGACCCAATCGGCGTTGAAGTCGGTGAACAGCACTTGCGTGATGTGCTCGGCCAACGCTTCCAGCAACTTGAACTTAACGTCGGCCAGGTCGCTCTTCACGCGCTCTACCACCTTGCCATAGTCGACGGTGTCGCGGATGGAATCGCTGCTGCCGGCGCGATGCGTGTCGAGCCCGATGTCAATATCAAGTTCGAGCGTTTGCGGGCGCTGCTGCTCCCACTCATACACGCCAATCCAGGCGTCGGCTCGAAATTCGCGGATGAAAATGATATCCATAAACCCTTTTCTGGCGAACGTAAAAACCTGCTTTCGCCAGGATTAATTTGCAATAGACGGGTGGCAACGCCACACCGCTTTTGTGGCAGCCGCCACATCCAGCGTCACGCCACGTCTCGCCCTGCAACACGATCTGTCCTCGCGCCGATCTGTCTTGGCACCCGACCATTGTAAAGTACTGCCTTATGAGCAACCTTCCTGCGATCCTCGCCATTCTCATCGCCTACCTGATCGGCTCGCTTTCGTTCGCCGTCATCGTCAGCAAATTAATGGGGCTGCCCGATCCGCATTCGTATGGTTCGGGCAACCCGGGCGCCACCAACGTGTTGCGCACCGGCAAAAAGTTGGCTGCGCTGCTCACATTGCTGGGCGACGCCGGCAAGGGATGGTTGGCACTGTGGCTCGCGCAGCGCTATGCAACTGAGTTTGCCCTGACCGATATCACGCTGGCCGGCGTGGCATTTGCGGTATTCATTGGTCACTTGTTTCCCTTGTTTTTCCGCTTTCAAGGCGGTAAAGGTGTCGCCACGGCGGCGGGCATTTTGCTGGCCATCAACGTTTGGCTGGGGCTCGCCACCTTGGCCACCTGGCTCATCATCGTGGTGTTCTTCCGCTATTCATCGTTTGCCGCCATCGCGGCATCGGTGTTCGCGCCCTTCTACACTTTCCTGCTGCTTGGTTTGACGCCCTATCTGCCAGCGGTCTTGGCGATGTGTTTGCTATTGATCTGGCGGCACCGCGAGAACATCACCAAGCTTTTGAATGGCAGTGAATCAAAGCTGGGTGCGAAAAAGCCCGCTGTTGAGGCCGCGGCATCAGAAATCAAACCCTAGCAATGACGGGTGTTTCCAAGCATTTTTGCTTCAAAACGCCCGCCAGATGGCGAGTTTCATTTTCTTACGCTGCGCGGCGGAACGAGGATCCACAACACAACCGCGCAGACAAACACGCTGACGTAGACCACGCCGAACACCCACGCCGGGAAGTCCCAGTACATCCAGCGGCTGATCCAGCGCGCCACAAATCCCGACGTCGTCGATTCGCCGCGCAGCCAGTCCTCCAGACGCGTCAACGGACAGGTGATGCCGAGCAGCGCTTCGACGCTGATGAACCCCAACGCGCCCAGATGCAACCAGCGAAAGGCGCGATTGCGAACCCAATGCCAGCGCAGCCAACCGCCGAGTGGAATCGCGACCAAGCCGCCGACATTGAACACCACGATCGCCGCATGAATCAGTAAGACCAGGTCCGCAATCATCGTTACCCCTTTCTCGCGTCCTCTGACACCAAAGTTGGCGCGGGATTCATCGGAAAAAACCCCCCTTTCATCATACTTTGCGGGGGCTTGTCGCACGCGGGAAATTCACTGCGAAAAATACTTGCGAAACACCGCAAAGCTGCCTAGACTCGCTCGCCTGTCATCGTGCAGTCACCGCAGTCACATGCGCAAGATTTCCTTACCAACAATAGGGTTTTCAAATGAACGCTTTTTTCTCACCAATCGTTATCGCCGCCTCGGCGTTGACGCTTGTCACCACATTCCCCCTCACCGCTGGCGCGCAGAGTAAGTCTGAGCCGACCATCGCCGTTGCGGTTGCAGCAAAGCCACCGGTGATTCCCGTCGAGGTTTTCATGCGACGCGCGGAATACAACGCGATGTCAATTTCGCCCAAAGGTGACCGTCTTGCAGCATTGGTGCCGGTCAAGGATCGGGATAATCTGATCATCATCGACCTCGTAAAACGCACTCGCGCAGTGATTACCGGTTTCACCGACAACGATGTCATTAACTTCAGCTGGATCAACAACGATCGCCTATTTCTACGCGTTGCCGATGGCCGGGATGCACTCGGCGAGGCACGTTACCGTGGCACCTATGCGATAAACGCCGACGGCACCGGTGTTAGGGATCTCACAGAGTTACGCGGGCTGGCACCGCTGCGCGCAATCGCCGGTGACACCAAAGGTGAGATCTTGGCCGTCATGCGCATGCGCAACCGGGTGATCGCTGACGTATACCGTCTCAATACCACCAGCGGGCGCTCGGAGCTTCTAACGTTTGACAATCCCGGAGAGACGCAAGCCTGGGTGCTTGACTGGAACGATCAGCCGCTTATTGCCGTGAGCCCGGACCCGAACACGAGCGAATCGGTTACCTGGTATCGCCCCGACGTGAAGTCAAAGTGGGAAATGCTGTGGAAAAACTCGCCGGACGATGCACAAGACTCAATGGACGCCGTGGCGTTCGATCCGGATGGGAAGACATTGATCGTGGCTTCAAACGTGGGGCGTGACAAATACGCACTCTATCGCTACGACCTGGCCACCAGGAAGCTTGGGGAGCTCATGTTTGAGCACCCGCTGATTGACGTACGCGGCGGGCTGATCTGGAACAGGGCGGAGAAGAAATTGCTCGGCATCGGTTACAACGCCGAGGAATACAAGGTCAAATGGCTTGACCCTAAATTCGCAACGTTCCAGACACAAGTCGACACTGCGCTGAAGGGAACGAATAACGTCCTCTCTTTCAATTCATTGAGCGACGCATCGCGGATTCTGATCAAGGCATCGTCGGCGACCAATCCCGGCGGGTATTACCTCTATGACGCGAGCCGCGGTCTCGAAGAGCTGCCGGCATCACGCCCGTGGATCAACAAAGATCATATTTCCCCGCGCACTTTCATGCCTTACAGCGCACGCGACGGCCTGAAGATTCCGGCGTGGGTAACCATCCCGAAGGGCACTGATGGCAAGAACTTGCCATTGATCGTCAATATTCACGGCGGGCCAAATGCACGCTCCTACGGCGGTGACCCGTGGGGGCGGTATTCAGAAGCGCCATTCTTCGCCAATCGCGGCTACGTTGTCTTGGAGCCCGAGCCGCGCGCGTCCACTGGTTTCGGCCGCAAGCACCTCAGCGCCGGTTACAAGCAATGGGGCCAAGCCATGCAGGACGACATCACGGACGGCGTCCTGTTCCTGATTAAGCAAGGCATTGTCGATAAAAATCGTGTCTGCCTCTACGGCGGCAGCTACGGCGGTTACGCGACGCTGCAAGGTCTCGTCAGGGAGCCGGATATGTTCCGTTGCGGTCTCCCATGGATTGCGGTCTCCGACTTGGTGCAGCTGCAAACCGAAATGACCAGCGACAGCAACAATTCTCGCTACAACATGACGGTCTTCTACGATCGCACCATCGGCAGCCTGAAGACCGAGCGGGCCATGCTGGAAAAGTATTCGCCAGTAAACAATGCAGACAAAATCAGAGCGCCGGTGTTGCTGGTGATGGGCGAATTGGACGTCCGTGTTCCTCTGAAGCACGGAACAGCCATGCGCGCCGCGATGGACAGGGCAGGCGTCAAGAACGAGCTGGTCATCATGAAGGGCGAGGCACACGGCTTTAACAAGCAGGAAAATGTCGTCGAGTTTTTCACGCGTGCAGAGAAATTCTTCGCGGAAAATCTGAAGTAACCGTGCTGCTTTGTAGAAAAGGGCGTCCGGTGCGGACGCCTTTTTTTTTGCAGCGATGCTCTGGCAGCTTGTTGAAATTCGTCATGCGAAATCCGGGTAAAACCATTGCGTGTCACTTGCCCATTTTTCAAAGGGGAAAATGGAGCACCTAAATCACCTGCCAAACAAATATCGTGAATTTCACCAAACTGCTAGTGTCTGGTTGCAGACGTCTGTTTAATACCAACAAGCACCGAGAGGCGTTTTGCGCCCACAGGATTAGGCGCAAAGCACAGCAATAGCACCGCTATTGCGCGTATTTGTAACGACATCATGTGGGATGCAAAACGGTTGAATGTAGCAGGTCTTCTGCAACTAGACACTAGTGTGGTGCTTCGCAATTGATACACCTTATTGGCCATTGATCTGGCACGACTTGTTCCCGGGACTTGGCTTTACGCCGTCATTCCCGCGCAGGCGGGAATCTACGTTGTCAGTATCTCGTAACACCCAACTAAATTGGATTCCCGCCTGCGCGGGAATGACGGTTCTTTTATAGCGGGCGTCGCCTCCGTAAGCGATGGATCGAATAACAGTATTTGGTGGCACCCAACTAAATTGGATTCCCGCCTGCGCGGGAATGACGGTTCTTTTGTCGCGCGCGTCGGCTTCGTAAGCGGTGGATCGAATAAGTGCCAAACAGAACGAAGCACTACACTAGCTACGGAGTTACGATCGACTCGACGAATCGGACCTCAGTTTGGAACAGGAAGTCTTGATCGGATTTCTTGCCGAAAGGCGCCCGTTCATTCGTGTCGCTCAACATCCAGGTATTGGACGCAGAGGAATGCGCACCTCCCTGCACGACCATCTGCGGAAGGCTGGCTTCTCGCAGTCGCGCTGCGTCGCCATAAACGATCACGCCCGCAATGCGCCTCTCGACTCGTGTCAGCGCCGCAGACAGCGGCTCAATACGTGCCGCCGCCGCTGACACGATCACGCGCTTCGTATCAAGCGCGGGCTGCGTAGCGATCCAATCGAGAAGCGCTGCCAGCGCCACGTCGTCTTTCAGCGCCGGGGCATCGGGATAGAGAATGGCGACGCCCATTTCGGTGACCAGATAGTTCTTTGCGCCAAGAAAACTGATCGGCTGCCTAAGCTCGACCTCGTTGCGCAGTTGAACCAACACCGGGCGCTTTCCCGGAAACACGCTGGCATCCGGCGCATAGAGAACACCTGAGGCGGCCACCCCGTCGGGCGCTTTCCACGTCATGCGCGCGGGCTCGGCGAATGCGAACGCATTGAGTCCGGGCACGCCGCCGTTGGTCCAGCGCGTCAGCTTGGTAGTGTTTGTCTCATAGACAAACAGCTCTCGCGGTGCGCGTGAGGTCGCCAGACTGAACCCAAGCCGCATACCGCCCTCGCCCGCCTTGTCCGCCTTGTCCGCCTTGTCCGCAGTCAGACTGTCGTGCTGCCAACGCATCCCGACAATCTCACCCGGCAACAGCGCGGGTCGCAGTAGCTCTTTGCCGGTGTCGAGGTCAAGAAAGCGCAGCACCGAGGTGCCGGCCTCAATAGCGTTGACGGCAATGCGTTTGGCAAGCACCGACATGGCAAAGTCTGCAATGTCGGCATTCGGCAGCGTCGCAAATAAATTCTGATCGCCGGTCGCCAGATCAATCCGCACCAGTTGACGATTTGTTGCGGGCCGCTGCGCGGTCAGCAACACACTCTTCGCGTCGGGCGCAAAGCGCGGTGTCTCGAATCGCTGCGTCGGCGCATCCATCTTCGTCAGCCGTTCATTGCTGCCGGTCGCCAAGTCAAACTTCCAAAGTGAAGAGCCGCCGTCGCGGTCAACGATGTAGACGACCGACCCGCCGTCGGGCGCGAACTGCGCAGCCCGCCAAACACCCTCGACGGATGTTGCCACGGCCTTGATTGTCCCCGGCATTCGTGGATCACCGACATACAGCTTGGTGGTCGGCCTGGCGGTGGTGGTGGTGGTGGTCGTCGTAAAGGCCGTGGTGGTGGTAAACGAGATAAGCTCCCCACGCGAATCCCACATTGGCGCGTCAGCGGACTCTCCCTCGGGCGAGAGTCGCGTCAACTTGTTCGTGGCAACATCCAAGCGCAACAACTGAACCTCGCCAACACGCCCGGCCTCACGCCGCAACAGCACGTGCGCGCCCGTGCTAGGCTGAAACGTCGCGTCGACGATGCCATGGTTGCCGTCGGTGAGACGCTGCGGCGCAGCGGTCGCGCCGTTCAGCAAATACAGTTGCTCATACTCATCATCACCAGCGCGGGTGCGCAACAGTGCAATCTGTGCGGTCGGGTGCCAATCGAGCAGCGTCGAGGACTTGAACTTCGTGAAGGGCGCTGCGCGCCCGACGAACGCTAGTGGAATTGGCGGAATCGGCGGAATGCCGCTTGCCCGTAGCCCCGCAGGCATTGGCAGCGTTGGTTCTGCGACCGCGCTGGTTACGCTTGCCGCCAGCGCGATGATCGCTGCGGCCGATAAGTTCGTCACCAACCAGCGTGGCACTAGTCAGCTCGTACCGGCGTGGGCGCCCCGCGAACGATGGGCCGTGACGGGTCGGCAATCCATTCGCTCCATGAGCCGACGTACAAACGCGAACCCGGCAACCCCGCGTATTCCATCGCAAAAACATTCGCGCACGCGGTCACGCCTGAGCCACACTGGTGAACAACCGCCGTTGACTTGTCAGTATCGATGATCTGCGCAAACTCGGCACGCAGTTGCTGACGCGATTTGAAGGTCAGGTCGGCGTTGAGATTTTCCTTATAGAACCGGTTAATCGCACCGGGGATATGGCCCGCGACTGGATCGATCGGCTCGATGTCGCCGCGAAAGCGCTCTGCAGGTCGTGCGTCGATCAGCGTGACTCCCGCATCGCCGATTCTCGGCAGCAGTTCATCGACCGATGTCACGAGCAATGGATTGGCGTGGCCCCGGAACGGCGCGGGGCGCGTTTGCGGCACGGTTTGGGAAAGCGCGCGTCCATCTGCCGCCCAACGTTGAAGGCCGCCGTTGAGCAACGACGCACTTGCCAATCCAACCCAGCGCGCCAGCCACCACAATCGCGCAGCGAACTGCCCGCCGACGTCGTCGTAGGCGACCACGGTTGACGCGTTGGTGACGCCGTGTCGCGCCAAGAAGGCGGAGAACGCGGCCGGCGATGGCAATGGATGGCGACCATTGCTGCCGGTCTTTTCGCTGGACAGATCAACATCCAGATTAGCGAAGAATGCGCCGGGGATGTGCCCTTCGCGATACACCCTCTCACCCTTGGCGACGTCCATCAAGTCGTGACGGCAGTCAAACACGATCCAGGTCGGGTCGTTCAGGTGCGCGGCCAGTTCAGCAGTTGAGACAAGCATGGGAGGACCCTAGTAGTTAATTGAAACTCGCGCAACGTCCGAGCGAAGTCACTGTCCCCTTTGGAAAAGGGGGACTGAGGGGGATTCGCGGACGTTACCGAAACCCAAAGGCTAAAAATCCCCCTCGATCCCCCTTTACAAAGGGGGAAGTGGAACACCGAAATCTAATTTCAAAGCAACATCGTGAATTTCAACAAACTGCTAGTCGTTAGTCGAAACTCGCAACGCTAAATCCGAGTGAACTCTTTGCATGCGCCTTCCCCCTTTGGAAAAAGGGGACTGAGGGGGATTTGCGGACATTACCGAAACCCAACGGCTAAAAATCCCCCTCGGTCCCCCTTTACAAAGGGGAAGTGGAACACCTAAATCTGCTGCCAAGCGAATATCGTGAATTTCAACAAACTGCTAGTCGTTAGTCGAAACTCGCAACGCTAAATCCGAGTGAACTCTTTGCATGCGCCTTCCCCCTTTGGAAAAGGGGGACTGAGGGGGATTTGCGGTTGTTATCAACTCGCGAACGCTAGAAATGCCCCTCGATCCCCCTTTATAAAGGGAAAAGTGGATTACCGAAATCTACTGTCAAACGACGATCTTGAATTTCAACAAACTAATAGAACACATTTGCCAAATTATCCGACTAATCTTCTTCCGCGGGTAGCGTCGGCCGGCGCTTGGCAGCGTCAGGCGCAGTGCGCTCGCTGGCAAATTTGGCGATCAAGCCGCTAGCGACAATGACTGCCATTCCCACCCACGCCAGCGTCGGCAATTTCTCATCAAAAAATATCAGCCCGAAGACGGCGGCGAAGATGACGGTGGAGTATGCGAACGCCCCCACCACCAACGTATTGCCGCTGTGATATGCGCGCGTCATCGCCAGCTGTGCGATGGTCGCGGCCAGCCCCATGGCCAGCAACGGCCAAAGGTTGGTCATCGAAACCGCGTGGAAGTCACCCTTCCAAACGCTCTGCACCAGCGCCGAACCGATGAAGCCGATCACCCCGAAGTAGAACACCACACGCCACTCGGGCTCGCCCGCTTCTCCCAGCTTTTTGACATTGACGTACGCGCACGCAGCAAAGAATCCGGAACTCAAGCCAATCAGGCCGGCGTGCAGATTGTCGTCTGAAAATGTGGGTTGCAGCAGCATCGCCACACCGGCGAAACCCAACACGATCGCCGCTACCAGCATGGGGCGAAAACGTTCGCCCAATAGTAGCGTTGACAATACCGTGAGCCAAAGCGGCGAGGTGTAATTGAGGGTGATTGCGGTGGCGAGCGGCAATTGCGTCATCGCATAGAAATAGCCCACCAGTGAGATGGTACCGGTAGCGCCGCGCCAGAAGTGCCCTTTCCAGAACACGGTGGCCAGTGATTGGCGACGAATCAGTACCACCACGCCGACCGCGCTCAACGCGACCAGCGAGCGATACATCGCTAATTCCGCGCCGGTGAATTGCGAGCCGAGGAACTTCGCAAATGCGCCCATGGTGGCAAACAGGGCGCCCGCCACCAGCATCCATGACGAGGTCATGCCCTACCTTGGCGGGCGCGCTCTTGCCAAACACGGCGGCACCCGCGGGTCGCATTGCCGCCATGCGGGGCCCCTACTTTATCCGTCCGGTGCCACCCCGCTACCAGCATCCATGATGAGGTCATCGAGGATTCGCGTCGACGCACATTAGCAAAACACAGCGCCGCATTCGTTCATGGCGCGTTCAATTCGCGTCGCACGAACTCGTGAAAATGCACCATGCCGTCTTCGTACGGCGTTTGGTAAGGGCCCTGTTCGTCCCGACCTTCGCGCCATAACAAACGCCGGCCATCGTTCATGCGCTGGCAAATTTCTTCGTCTTCGATGGCGGTTTCGGCATAGGCCTTTTGCTCGGTTTCCACGAACTCGCGCTCAAACAACGCAATCTCTTCGGGGTAATAGAACTCGACAACATTGGTGCACTTGTCAGGCCCGTCGGGCAAGATGGTCGATACCACCAGCACATGCGGGTACCACTCCACCATCACGTTTGGATAGATGGTCAGCCAGATCGCGCCAAAACGCGGCGCTTCGCCGTTACGGTAGCCGAGTACAACGTCGTGCCATTTTTGGTAGGTCGCAGTGCCGGCACGGGCGAGATTGTTCTTGATCCCCACGACTTGCACGCTATACCAGTCACCGAAGTCCCACTCCAGCGAATCGCAATCGACAAAGCTGCCGAGGCCCGGATGAAACGGCACGACGTGATAATCCTCCAGATAGACCTCGATGAAGGTCTTCCAGTTGAAGTTGTAGTTTGTGATTTCGGCTTTATCGAATACATAGCCGGAAAAATCGAGCTCCTCCGCCCACTTGATCTTGGCGAGATCATTAACAATCGGGTTCGGGCCTTCAAACAGCAACCCGTTCCAGCGCGACAGTGGCTTGCGCGGCAGGTGCAAACACGGCTGCTCCGTAAAGTGCGGCGCACCCAGCAAGTCACCCCGGTTGTCATAGGTCCAGCGGTGCAACGGACAAACGATATTGCCGCTCGGCAGTTGCCCCGCGCCCTTCAGCATCACCGCCTGGCGATGGCGACAGATATTGGACACCATTTCGACCGACTGGCCGTTGTTGATCAAGCTCCACGCGCCACCGCGTGCGTCCAACGCATGAAAATCGTTCTTGTTGGGCACCATCAATTCATGGCCGGCGTAAACCGGACCGTGCTTGAACATGGTGTCTTGCTCGCGCCGGTAAACAGCGCTGTCGAAATACCAGCTAACCGGCAGCTGGGTGGTAGGCACAAAGGGTTTGGAGAGCTCGCGCTCGCCCATTAGTTTGGACATAGTCCTTACCTCCAATTTACACGCGCGTAGCTTCAAACTGCCGCGTATGAACCAAAGTAAAAACAACACCCGGGCGATCGAGAAACTAGCTTTTAACTCTGCTTGCTCCGTCCCGACTTAGTTCTTTTTTGCCGCGCAATGGCCGGGCAAAAAGAGGGATAGCGATTGTGCCCAATTCGGCCTGTTTACGCAACCAGAAAAGCGCTTTTCCGGCGACCAAAACCGCGGTTGTGGAGTTGCAGCAGACAAGGGCGGTGGCAGGTAAAATTCAATGCATAGTGTCCCCTGCCCCGACGCGTTCCAAGGCGAGCCTTTCCATCAGATGCACCGAGATCCACA